>Ga0247837_1006991_pt1 | contig 15375 bp, 12 predicted proteins | sample LaCtaG_2_FD_187115 | JGI IMG/M metagenome (GOLD analysis project Ga0247837, IMG submission 187115) | Freshwater microbial communities from meromictic Lake La Cruz, Castile-La Mancha, Spain - LaCruzMarch2015_14.5m | ecosystem: Environmental > Aquatic > Freshwater > Lake | place: Spain: Castile-La...
ATTTTTGCACCTTTTATTTACCGATTGGTAAAACCTAATACTGATTTAGTCATTAATATTCAGCAAATTTCTGCGCTCGATTCTTTGAATAAAAAAACTTCCTATTCTGAAGATTTTACTAATCAAGAACCTTTTCCATTTAACCCGAATACTGCAACTACTGAAGAGTTGAAACAACTTGGTTTCACTGACAAAAACATAACAACGCTGCAAAATTATTTAAGCAAAGGTGGTAAAATAAAATCGGCTGAAGGATTGAAAAAAATATATGGAATTGACCAAAATTTGGTTGAAAAATTAACGCCATTTCTTTTGTTTGATCAACAAAATGAAATTGCCAACAATAAAAATTTTGTCGATACTTTTAAAAGCGAAAAGAAATCAAAATTTCAAATAGTTGAAATCAATACTGCTGACTCTGTTTCTTTGGTAAAATTGTATAGAATTGGACCAGTTTTGGCTTCAAAAATTATAGCTTACCGCGAAAAGTTAGGCGGCTTTTTAAACTTGAATCAATTAACAGAAATTTATGGTTTTGATGAAGATATTTTATATGATTTACAAGATAAAATAAGGGTAGATGCAAGTAAAGCCAAACGAATAAATTTGAATACCATTTCGGAAGAAGAACTTAAAAATCATCCATATTTTAAGTATAAACTTGCCAGAGTAATTACCAATTACCGCAATCAACATGGTAAATACAGCAATTATGCTGATTTGCTTAAAATAAAAATCATCAACGATTCCATATTGGATAGAATAAAAATTTATGGTGTAATTGAATAAAATGATTTTAAATAAAAAACAATATTCACTAACAAGCTGCACAATTTAATTTCCAAATTGTACCACTCTTACTTCTTAAATTATTTAATTTACCCGAAAGTCTTAAATCTTCTAAAATTTCTTCGGAAGTTTCTTTTTTTATTCCCATCAAAAATGAAAACTCGTGAGTAGCCATACTTGGGTAAATGTGAAATAATTCGATAGGAGTTTTAGCGCTTTTATCACCTTCCGCATCAGGGTGTAGTTCTTTTATTACTCTTTCTAAATCGTCAAATTCTTGATACCCTTTCAATACAATTTCTTTGTCTAATTTATTTGAAAAAATTAAAGTTGGTAGCGAGGTTACGCCTAGTGTTTTTGCTAATTCTAAGTCTTCATCAAACTTAACTTTTGCTATTTTACTCATGTCTTTTATCAATTTATTTTCATCTAAACCAACTTCATGTGCAGTTTTAGTAATCAAATCAATATCCGATATATTTTGACTTTCAACAAATAACAATTCTTTTATTCTTCTGTGAAAATTATAAGCCTTTATTTTATTTTGTAGCTGTGCAGCCTTTATAGCAATAGATGGCGGAAAAGAAGAAGCCAAAGGTGAATCAATCCAAACATCGGGCGAAATAGGCATTTCGTATTTTTCGGCCATTTCTTTCCAATGATTTGCCGCATCCGAAGGTTGTTTTATAATTCCTTTGTCGTAATTAATCCAACTTGGTAAAAGCCCACCCATGTGGTATTTTATGTCTAAATAATCGCCATAAAACAACGATAATTTCCGTAACTGAGGTTGAATTAGCCAACAAGTAGAACAAACAGGATCGGTAAAATATAACAAACTAATTTTTTTATCTGTTTTTTTTAAATCGTTTTCACTTAAGTTTTGAATTAACGGTAAGGTAAATGTATTGCTTTCAATATTTAAAAAATCATCTTTAATTTTTCGTCCTAAGCTTACATGTTCGCTCAAATCTTTTGCTCGTAAATTATAAAACTGATTACAAATTTCTTCAAATGGTTTTCCTTGTAAAAGTAATTCTGAAAATATCTTTGCATCAATTAAAGCATTAGTAATTCCTGAACTGGTAAATGGTAAAGCCAAATGTGCAGCATCGCCTAAAAGCGCTACATTATTTTTATGAAAAGCAGGAAGCAAATCAAAGTCGGTTGAATACCAAACAAAGTTATTGGAGAAATCGTTAAGCTTTAAAACTTCTTGCACATCATTAGGAAAATCTTTCAATAAATCGGTACATAAAGCTTTTAAACTTTCAGGACTTTCATCTTTTTCTTTTAGTAAATTTACGTCAAACTGCATAAACCAAACCAGTTCGTTACTTGAACAAGGAATCATACCAACTGCCAAGCTTTTTTCGGTACTTATGTATTTGGTAAAAGTATCGGGTAAATTAGCTATATACTTTGGGTTATTAACTACTCCAACTACTTCGCGAACTTGGTTTGGTGTATAATTCATTTCACCAAAAAGTAATTTTCTTACCTTAGATCTGGCTCCATCAGCACCAATAAATACATCTCCATATTCTATTTCTCCGTTTTCAAAAACAGCTGCTACTGCTTTTTCATTTTCATAAATAAAATGCGAAAAATTTCTATTGAAATTTATTTTATTATCCGTGTAAAATGAATATAAGTATTGAATAATATCAATTCGTTTCATACAAATCCATGACTCTAATTCTGAATAATTTAAAAGTGTTTGATCAGGTCGTTTCATCACAATTTTTTCAATAAATTGTCCTGGAATTTCCAATTCAGGATTGTATTTTGAAATAATTGTTAATACTTCCATTGCATCAGGATGTAATAAAAAAGCGTGTCCTTTTCTAGGTAAATTTCCATCTCGTTCACTAATTGAAATTTCAATTCCATTGTTTTGTAAGATAATACCTAAAGCTAAACCAGCTATTCCACTTCCAATAATTACTACTTTCATATTTTATTTATGGTTTTTGATATTCTGTATAAACTTTCATTGATTATTTCTTCTGAGGTAGCAAAACTTAACCTAATATGTCCTGCAGCTTTTTGTCCAAACCACTGACTTAGTCCGGGTACTACCGCCACTTTAGCATCATTTAACAAATATGTTTGTAGTTCCTGTTCGGTCATTCCTGTTTTGGTAATATCAGGAAAAACCAAGTAACAACCTTGTGGCAATAAACACTCAAAACCTTCAATTTTATTCAATCCATCAACACATAAATTGCGCATTTGGGTTAAGTGTAAAACAAAATCTTTCAACCAATCTTTGCATTCATTTAAGGCAGTAGTAACCGCTACTTGAGCCAACACATTACAACCATGAACTGTTGATTGATGTTCGGATTTTAGTAACAATAAATTAAAAATATTTTCGTTTGGAGCTATTACTGAACCTACTCTTAAACCCGCTAATCCATACGATTTGCTGTAACCAGTTACAATAATTGTTTGCTGGTATATTGCTTCATTAATGGAAGCAATGCTGGTGTATGTATTTGGTTCAAAAACAATATCACTCCAAATTTCATCCGATAAAATAATGAGGTTATGCTTAACCGCCAACTCCCCTATTTTTGTTAATTCCTGTTTGGTTAAAACTTTTCCTGTAGGATTTAAAGGATTGCATAAGCAAATCATTTTGGTTTTTGGTGTAATTAAAGCAGCTAAGTTTTCAAAATCAAATGCTCCATTGGGTTCAATTGGAACTGAAAACGGAGTTGCAATTCCTTGATTTGCTTCAACCGAATATTTAAACAAAAAATCTACCGGATCAAAAACAATGGCTTCATCGCCTTTTTGCAAAAATGTTTTACAAACAATGTATATTCCATAAGCCGCACTATCAACTGCCAATACATTTTTGGGTGTTACTTTTACGTTTCTACTTATAGAATGGAAATTAGCAACTGCTTCTCTGAAAAAATCATAACCTTCGGCAGGAGCATACGAAAAATACCTTTGTGAGGTGAATTTATTAATAGCTTCAGCAATTTGAGGAGCACACGGAAAATCAGGATCTGCGGCTGTTAAAGGAATAACTCCCTCAGGAACAGCAGCCCATCTTAAATTGAATGCTCTTTGTTTTAAAATATCAAACTTTATTTCTAGGTGTGTAAACATTAATTATTTGTTTTGTTTATCAAAAATTGTAAGTAAAAACATTTTTTTTATTTTATTTCCCACAAAGAAAACAAACTAATTATAAAAACAAGCTTTTAAAAAAAATATTTTTACACATCAATTGATGTTTTATATATTTTAGTAGATACAATATTTATTTAAACAGCAAAATATATATAATAAGTACTTACAATACAGTTTTTAAATAATACAAAATTATAAAAAGTAATTAATGTAATTATTTTCAAATAAATAAATAAGTGAGTTTACTGTTTTAAAAAAAAAACTAATACTTTGACTTAAAACATGCCAATTTTTTAGCTTTAAATATTTATAATTGCCAAAACTAAAAACCATAAATTATAATGATAAATTTTGAACCTACAGAAAATCAAATAATGGTTGCGCAAATGGCACGCGACTTTGCTGAAAAACATATACGTCCTTATGTTATGGAATGGGATGAAGCACAAAAATTCCCTGTTGAAACCATGAAAGAAATGGGCAAACTAGGATTATTAGGTGTATTAGTTCCTGTAGAATATGGTGGAGCTGGTTTAGGTTATTTTGAATACATTACAGCCATTGTTGAAATTACTAAAGTTTGTAGTTCTGTTGGTTTAAGTATGGCTGCGCATAATAGTTTGTGTACTGGTCATATTTTGCAATTTGGAAACGAAACTCAAAAGAAAAACTGGTTACCTAAATTAGCAACTGGCGAATGGATTGGTGCTTGGGGACTAACTGAAGCCAATACTGGTAGTGATGCCATGCGCATGCAATGTGTTGCTAAACAAGATGGCGATTATTGGGTAATAAATGGTTCAAAAAACTGGATTACTCATGGTATTTCGGGCGATGTGGCTGTGGTTTTGGTTAGAACTGGCGAATTACTTGACTCTAATGGTATTACTGCATTTGTGGTTGAACGCGGAACTCCAGGTTTTAAAGGTGGAAAAAAAGAAAATAAATTAGGAATGCGCGCGAGTGAAACTGCAGAAATGATTTTTGAAGATTGCAGAATTCATAAAGATAATATTTTAGGAAATGTTGGTGAAGGTTTTAAACAAGCCATGAAAATATTGGATGGTGGAAGAATTTCTATTGCATCGCTTTCCATTGGAATAGCAAAAGGAAGTTATGAAGCAGCTTTAAAATACTCGAAAGAACGCCAACAATTTGGACAACCAATTTCTAATTTTCAAGCCATTGCTTTTAAATTAGCTGATATGGCTGTAAAAATTGAAGCATCAGAATTATTAACTTTACAAGCTGCTGATTTAAAAATGCGCCATTTACCAATGACCAAAGAAAGTGCCATGGCAAAATATTATGCATCGGAAGTATGTGTTTGGGCTGCTACTGAAGCTTTACAAATATTTGGTGGTTACGGTTATACAAAAGATTTTCCGGTAGAAAAGTTTTACCGCGATTCTAAATTGTGTACCATAGGCGAAGGCACCAGCGAAATTCAAAAATTAGTAATTGCTAGAAGCATTTTAAAAGACTAATTTTTTAAATACAATTCAAAAAAAGCCGATTGGATAAATTTTCAATAGGCTTTTTTTATGCCAATGTTAGTGTCTTTGAAAACATCAACAAATTACCATTGCAAGCAAGGAAGCTAGCTTGCAATGGCAAAAAATTGTGTATTATTTTAGAAAAAATTGAATCATTAATAGTCTATTTTAAAAACAAAAGGTAAAGTAAAATGTGCCTTTTGAGTTTCGCAGTCAGCTTTACCAGGAATCCAAAGTGGCATATTTTTAACTGATTGAATTAATACATTATCTAATAACGGTTGTGATTTACTTAAAACTTCAATACTATCTATATAACCAGTTTTTTCGACCCATAATTTCAAAACAACTCTTCCTTCTATTCCATTATCAACAGCTTGCCTCGGATAATGAACATTATTCATTAGGTATAAATTCATATCATTCTCTCCACCAACAAAACTTGGATTTGTAATTATTGGTAAAAAGTCTGCATTATTTATTTTTGAATCAAAACATTTTTCTTTGACCAAAACATCATTATTATATTTAGCTTTTCGCTAAAGTTCACCACTTCTATAAAAACTTTTCATCTCACCATTTTTTGAACCTTTGTAATAAAATGTTTGATACCAAATTTTTCCGTTTTCATAATAATATTTCCAAACTCCTTCTCTTTCATTATATTCAAAATTACCTTCACTAAATACATTACCGTTTTCATAGAAATATTGAAAATGACCAGTTTTACTATCTTGGTATAATGAAACTTCATGGCCAATCATTTGAATTTTATTAGAAATATAATAATCTTCTACTTTGTATAAATTTTCTAATTTTGTTGATGTGCGATAAAATTTCACACTATCTTTAATGTTCGTTTTCCCCCAATAACTATCATAAAATATGGTATCCATATTTTGTTGTGCATTAACAAAAAATGGCATCGAAAAGAAAAAAAATGAAACTATTTTTTTGATTGTGAAATTCATGCAGTTTGTTTTAAATCTCAAGATTAATCTAATTTTGGCAAATAAAAAATCCCAATAACATTCTCGTTATTGGGATTTTTTTATTTTAAAGAAACCAGCGTCTAATTAATTGCTAGCTTGTTCGGCATAAGCTTCTGTAGGAATACAAGCACAAATTAAATTTCTATCTCCATAAGTATCGTTAATTCTACCTACACTTGGCCAAAATTTAGCTGCTCTTACAAAAGGCAAAGGGAACGCAGCTTCTTGACGGCTGTATGCGTGCTTCCAATCATCGCTAATAACCATGCTAGCTGTATGCGGAGCATTTTTAAGCATATTATCTAACTTATCAGCAGTACCATTTTCAATAGCAGAAACTTCGTTTCTTATTGAAATCATGGCATCACAAAAACGATCTAATTCATGTTTTGCTTCGCTTTCTGTTGGCTCTATCATAACAGTTCCAGCTACTGGAAACGAAATAGTAGGCGCATGGAAACCATAATCCATTAAACGTTTGGCTATATCACCCACTTCTACACCAGAAGCTTGTTTGAAAACACGTGTATCTAAAATCATTTCATGCGCACATCTTCCTTTTGTACCCACATATAGAATTTGGTAATGTTTTTCTAAACGAGCTTTGATATAATTGGCATTTAAAATGGCATATTTAGTAGCATTTTCCAATCCTTCAGTTCCCATCATTCTAATATATGCGTACGATATTAACAATATAGATGCACTGCCCCAAGGTGCTGCACTTACAGCATGCATTGATTGGCTTCCACTTTCCATATTAACTATTACGTGTCCGGGTAAAAAAGGAGCTAAATGAGCTGCAACACCTATTGGCCCCATTCCAGGTCCACCGCCACCATGAGGAATACAGAAAGTTTTGTGCAAATTTAAATGGCAAACATCAGCACCAATAGTAGCTGGACTTGTTAAACCAACTTGCGCATTCATGTTAGCGCCATCCATATAAACTTGTCCACCATTTTGGTGAATAATTTTACAAATATCAATTATACCTTCTTCAAAAACACCATAAGTAGAAGGATAAGTAACCATTAAACAAGCTAAATTATCTTTGTGTTCTATGGCTTTTGCTCTAATATCTTCAATATCTATATAACCGTTTTCTAAAGTTTTAGTTACTATTACTTTCATTCCAGCCATAATTGCACTTGCTGGATTTGTTCCATGTGCTGATGAAGGAATTAAAGCAATATTTCTGTGGTTTTCGCCTCTTGATTTAAAATATTCTCTGATTGTCATTAAACCTGCATACTCGCCTTGTGCCCCTGCATTTGGTTGTAACGAAATGCCTGCAAAACCAGTTATTTGTTTTAAATAATCAGACAATTCGTTAAATATTTGCGTGTAACCCGTAGCTTGATTTCTAGGAATAAATGGATGTAAAGTGCTAAATCCAGGATAAGTAACTGGAATCATTTCAGCTGTAGCATTTAATTTCATAGTACAACTTCCTAAAGCTATCATGCTTTCGCAAAGCGATAAATCTTTTGATTCTAATAACTTGATATAACGCAACATTTCGTGCTCGCTATGGTGAGAATTAAACACTGAATGTGTCATAAAACTACTTTTACGTGCAAAAGGAGAGTCAAATTTATATGAAGTGTGAGACAACGAAATATTCTTGTCAGTCAAACAGTTTAACAATTCGGAAATTCCTTCTAAAGAGTGTGTTTCATCTATTGAAATAGAAATATGTTTGTTGCTAATTTTATTGATATTTATTTCAGCATAAACACAATTAGTAATTAATTCATCAGCATTGGGAACGGCAACAGTAATGGTATCGAAATAATTTTTATTAACAACCGTAAATCCATTTTCTTTCAAAGCATTAGCTAATGTTTTGGTTAATCCATGAACTCTTCCAGCAATATTTTTTAAACCATCAGGACCATGGTAAACGCCATACATACTTGCCATAATCGACAATAAAACTTGAGCAGTACAAATATTTGAAGTTGCTTTTTCGCGTTTAATATGTTGCTCACGCGTTTGCAATGCCATACGTAATGCTGAATTTCCTTGGCTATCAATTGAAATTCCAATTAATCTACCAGGCATTTGGCGCTTGTAAGCATCTTTAGTAGCAAAAAAACCAGCATGTGGTCCACCATAACCCATTGGAACACCAAAACGTTGAGAAGTACCAACCACTACATCAGCACCCCATTCGCCTGGAGGTGTTAGTATAGTTAAGCTTAAAATGTCGGCAGCTACAGCTACTAAAATATTGTTTTCTTTGGCATTATCCATAAATTTACTGTAATCATAAACTTCTCCATTAAATGCAGGATATTGAATAATAGCACCAAAAAAAGTATTATCTAATATGGCTGTTTCGTGGTTTCCAATTACTATTTCTATACCAGTAGGTTCTGCTCTAGTAATTAATACATCAATGGTTTGTTTGAAGCAAAGTTCAGAAATAAAAAATTTGGTTGAAGTTTCATTTTTACTTTCTGAGTGCATTAAGTGCATGGCTTCGGCTGCAGCAGTTGCTTCGTCTAATAAACTAGCATTGGCTATTTCCATACCAGTTAAGTCAATTATCATAGTTTGATAATTTAACAAAGCTTCCAATCTACCTTGAGCTATTTCAGGTTGATATGGAGTATAAGCTGTGTACCAATTTGGGTTTTCGAAAATATTACGTAAAACAACATTAGGAGTATGTGTTCCATAATATCCTTGACCAATATAGTTTTTGAAAATTTTATTTTTTTCCGAAACTGTTTTCAACATGCTTAACAATTCCATTTCAGTTAACGCCTCTGGCAATTTCATACGTTGTTTTAAACGGATATGAGCTGGAATAGTTTCTTCAATTAATTGATCAATAGATTCAACACCAATGGTTTTAAGCATTGATTCTGTATCTTTTCTCATTGGCGAATTATGGCGATATACAAATTCGTCTTTGTGGTTTGTTTTTATTTGCATGTGAATGTTTTTTTAAAAATTTTTTGTCAAATGTACTTTTTTACAAAGATTATTATAAATGATTAAGGTCAAAAATTTTGACATAAAAAAACCTGTTTCAAAACAATTGAAACAGGTTTTATAAATATCTTTATTTTTTAAATTATGGTTTTACATTTCCATTTGAATCTGTTACTGTTGCTGCATTTGGTGGAGGAGTTGCAGGCATAGCAGTAGTTCCTTCAATGTTTTCTTTTATTCTACTTTCGGTTCCGGTAACTTCTTGTTCTCCACTAGGACGAGCAAAATTAGATGCTAAACTTAAAACAATAAGTGCAATGGCTAATATCCATGTAGCTTTTTCTACCACATCTGTGCTTCTGTTAGCACCCATAATTTGGTTTGGAGCTGTAAAATTAGCAGCTATTCCGCCACCTTTAGGATTTTGAATTAATACTACTAAAGTAAGAAGTACGCAAACGATAATGATTAGGATTAGAAAAAATATCATAGTTTTAGTGAATGTTGTGTTCGATTTTTATTTTATTTATTTGGGCTGCGAAATAAGCATTTTTTAGTGGATATATCAAACATAATTTTTCGTAAGTTGAAATTGCTTTTTTTATTAAACCTTGTTTCAAATAAATACTTGCTAATGTTTCACTTACAATTTCATCTTTTTCTTCTGCACTGTTTTTTGCTACTGTAATTGGGTTAAAAAACTCTGTTTTTGGACGAGAAATACTAGGATTTTCTCTAATAAATTTGTCTAAAATATTTTCAATTTCATTTTTTGAAGCATCCGTTTCTACGTTTTTCAACTCTTCAATTTGAGGTTTTTCTATCTCAAATTTTGTTTCTTTTTGAGGTAATTGAATATAAATTTCGTTAAATGATTTTTCAAATAAATTGTAGTCAATTTTAAAATTATCAAAATTCACAACTTCTTCTTCATTTGAATCAACTAAAGGTTCTTTATCTGTATTATTATTTGGTTCTAAAACCAAAACTTTGGTTTTAGAATTACTGTTAAACAAAGGATCAAAAGCTGGAGTTTCGTATTTTGGAATTAAACCTTCTTTTTTGTCAAATATTATATATTGTTGTTCTTCTTTGTTTTCTAATAATTTTAAAGCTTCAAAATCAGGTAAAATAGATTCAACTTTACTTGAATAAATTTCTGTAGTATTATAAATTTCTGGTTGTTCGATATTGTTATCTGAAGTTTCATTTTTTGAATCAAAATCTGAATACAAATCAATATTAGCATTTGCAATCATTTCAATATTCATTTCTTCAATAATATTCTTATCTAATTCTATCGATTCAACCGTTTCTTCTATTGATTCAGGTAAAGAATTTTTTCGTTCAAAAGGAACAATTCCATCATGCGCTGTATCTATTCCTGTTGTTATATTGTTTTTTAAATCTAATTCCGCTTTCGACTTTATAATTTGCTTAATTTTATCTACAAAAGCGGTGTCTTCGTAACTTTTAATTTCTTGTGATTTAGGTGTTTCTGTAATTTCTTCAACTGTTTCTTTTCTGTTAGCTTTTAGCCATTCAAAAAAGTTCAAATTATTTGCATTAATAATGGCTTCCAATTCAGAAAAATCATTCTTCAATATTATTACATCTTCAACTATAATATCATCATTTGTTTCTAATGTTTCAGATTCTTCAATATTTTCTATAACATTTTCAATATTATTATTTGAAATTTCAGCATTAATATTTGAATCTAACACATTTTCTAAAGTTACAATTTCCTTTTTTTCAATAGTATTTGAAACAAAAGTTTTATCATCAATTGTTTCTAAAATATTACTTTCTAAAATTGATTCATTTGGAATAAGTAATTTCTCAATTGGTTCAACTTTATTTGTATTTTCAACTATTGCAGAATCAATTTTTTCTTCAATTTCTGTGTTTGAAACAATATTGTTTATTGAATTTGGCAATACCGATTTAGTAATGGTTTCAATATTTTGTTCGTCTGTAAACAAACTCGATTCATCAAAATTTGGAAGGAAAACTTCAGCATTTACAAATCTTACCAAAGTACCTTCTGTTTCTACTAAATGAAAGTTGATTTCATCATTTTTAGCTATATTATTTTCTACTTTTTCTGTTTTAAAATCTAACGTATTTTTTAAAATTTGGTCTGTTTCAATTTGAACATTTATTTTACTTGCTTCTGCTGGAATTTCATTAACAATTTCTTCTAAATTTGGTTCTGAAAAATCAAAATTATCAGCATTGTTTTCTACTTTCTCTGTTACATAATCAGAAGTGTTTTCTGAAAAATGCTTAGTTTCAATTGGAAAATTTATTTCATTTGCTTTTACTGGAATCTCGTTAACTATTACTTCTGAAATTGATTCTGAAAAATCGAAATTATTATTACTATTATCTACTTTTTCAGCTATAAAATCAGAAGTGTTTTCAATAATTGTTTCAGTTTTAGATGTAGAAATTTCTTGATTTGAAAGTATATTTTGAGCTTCATTTAACAAAGCTTCTTGTTCTTCTTTTCCAATTTCAAAATCTGGCCTAGAAACTTTTTCAGCTTTTAATTCGTCAGAAACACGCATAATTGAATTTTCTACTTCAATTTCTAAAGAATAATTGTTTAAAAATTGGTGTAAAACCTCGCGGTTAAGAATAGTTAGTGCTGTAGTTTTTAGCTGTTTATCGTATTCGTAATGATGTGTATTTAAAAGCACTTTAGTCAATAAAATTTGAGCTGTACTAAAGTATGGATAATCAGCTACAATTTTTCTTAATGTATCAATGTGTTCATTTCCCAGTTTATCTGGATTTATAATTAAATCGGTAAATTCGGTTTTGTTCACTAATTATTCTTTCTATTTTAAAGTTAGCAAAATAGTATTTTTTTTTATAAAAAATATTGTTACTGCATTTTATAATTATTCCTTGAAAATTACCAATTAATAAAAGCTGCATTGAATATATCTTGAACTAACATATCAACCACTTTACCAGACAATTCAGCTTCTTTAGCTTGAAAATCATCGGAAGCATTAAAGTCTATATTGTTCGAAAAAGTTTTTGTAAAATTCTTATCCACTGCTTTTTTATTTTCAAAAACAATTTCCATGGTAATAGTTAAACGGTTTAAAGCATTGGTTTGATTGCCTTGAATAGCCGCAGGTTTTATCTCGTAATTTAAAATTTTTCCAGTAAATGAAAGGTCAGCATCAGCAGTAACTAACTTTAAAGGTGTTTCGTTTACAAACTTCTGCTTCAGTTTTTCCGAAATATTTTGACTCAGTAATGGATAAACAATGCTTGCCATGTTTGAAATATAAGCCACAGAAACTGAATTTGCATCGGGCGGTACGCTGGCACCAGTATGACTATAAATTCCACAACCACTCAATAATAAATTGATACAAAAAACAAAAATTAAAACTAATTTTTTCATGGCGCAAAGCTAAAAATGTTTATGAAAATCTAGCATTCAATTTTTCTGCCAAAAATTACAAAAACCCAAAAAAAAATACAACCAACAAAGTTTGCTTATTTTTATTAGATACAACCTATTAATAAAAAGTTATTTTCGCCCCTTTGTTATCCCAATTACTATGATAAAACTAGCAGACAGATTGAATACAATTGTAGAGTCGAATACTTTACGAATGTCGAAGTTAAGCCGTGAGTTGCAAGCGCAAGGAAAAGATGTAATAAATTTAAGTTTAGGTGAACCCGATTTTCAAACACCTCAACATATAAAAGATGCAGCAAAAAAAGCCATTGATGATGGTTATACTTTTTATACTCCAGTGGTAGGATATTTAGATTTGCGCCAAGCAATTAGCGAAAAATTTAAAAATGAAAATGGACTGTTTTATGCAGCTGATCAAATTGTAGTTTCTACTGGTGCAAAACAAGCCATTATAAATGTTTTGCTTAGTCTTTTAAACATTGGTGATGAAGTAATTATTCCTACTCCTTTTTGGGTTAGTTATTCCGAAATGGTAAAAATTAGCGAAGGTGTTCCGGTATACGTTAATAGCAATGTAGCACAAGATTATAAAGTTACTGCCGCTCAAATAGAAGCTGCCATTACTCCCAATACCAAAATATTTATTTTTTCTTCACCTTGTAATCCTACAGGTTCCGTTTTTTGTAAAGATGAGTTGTATGCAATTGCAAAAATGTTTGAAAAATATCCTGATATTTACATCATTTCCGATGAAATATATGAGCATATCAATTTTATTGGAAAACACGAAAGCATTGGTCAATTTGATTTTATAAAAGACCGAGTTATTACTGTAAATGGAGTTAGTAAAGGCTTTGCCATGACAGGCTGGAGACTTGGTTATATTGGTGCTCCCAAAGAAATTGCGCAAGCATGTGAAAAACTTCAAGGACAATTTACAAGTGGAACAAACTCCATTGCACAACGTGCAGCATTGGCAGCATTGCAAAGCAACTTAGCTCCAACTTTTGAAATGAGAAATGCGTTTCAAAGAAGGAGAGATTTGGTATTGGGATTAATGAAAGAAATTGATGGTTTTAAGCTAAATATTCCTGAAGGTGCTTTTTATGTTTTTCCTGATGTGAGCAGTTATTTTGGCAAAAGCGATGGAACTACAACCATTAATAATTGCGAAGATTTATGTATGTATATTTTGCATAATGCCAATGTAAGTATAGTTGGTGGCGATAGCTTTGGCGCTCCCGATTGTGTAAGATTTAGCTATGCAACCAGTGATGAAAAATTAGTAGAGGCAATAAAAAGAATAAAAGAAGCTTTACAAAAACTAAAATAAATAATTGATATTTAAAAGTAAATGAGTACTCAAAACAATTTAATAAATCAGTTTGAAAACATACCAGTTTTAGTAATTGGCGATGTTATGATTGATGCTTATCTGTTTGGAAATGTAGAAAGAATATCGCCAGAAGCGCCAGTGCCAATTGTGGCAGTTAATAAAAAAGAAAACAGGTTGGGAGGCGCTGCCAATGTAGCTTTAAACTTAGTGGCTTTAGGAGCTAAACCAATTCTTTGTTCGGTAATTGGTAACGATTTAGAAGGAAATGATTTAACCAATTTATTGAAAGAAAATAAAATTGATGCCAGTGGAATTATTAAAAGCAATGATAGAATAACTACAGTAAAAACCAGGGTTATTAGTCAAAATCATCAAATGATTAGGATTGATAACGAAGATGCTGCAAATATAAATTACAATCAAACTGCTTTATTAATTGATAAAATAAAAGAGTTATTGCCTTTGGCAAAAATTGTAATTTTTGAAGATTATGATAAAGGAGTAATTACCGAAAAACTTATTGATGAAATATCGAAAGCTGCCAATGAATTAGGCATTCCAACAGTGGTAGATCCTAAAAAACGCAACTTTGGTTTTTATAAAAATGTTACTTTACTAAAGCCTAATTTAAAGGAATTACGGGAAGGAATAAAACACGATTTTTTGTTACAAAACAAAGAAGAATTTGAACAAATTTGTATTGATTTAATTACAAAAATGAACATCAAATATTTGTTTGTAACACTGAGCGAAAATGGAGTAATGATTACCAACGGAACCGAATTTACCTACATTCCTGCTCATATTCGCAAAATAGCAGATGTGAGTGGAGCTGGTGATACCGTAATAAGTGTAGCTTCTTTGTGTTTGGCTTTAAACATACCAATATTTCAATTAGCTACCATTTCAAATTTGGCAGGAGGATTGGTTTGCGAAGAGGTTGGAGTTATTCCAATAAATAAAACAAAATTAGCCCAAGAATTGAACGAAATTGGTATTGGTTTATAATATTTTAAATTAACTAATAGCACCCCATTTATTGTAAGGCCAACGCTAGCCAAACATTGGGTGCAAGTATCTTTATGTAATTTATAATAGACCTCTTTCATAATTGAAAATTATAAATACCAGCAATTAAGTTCAACCTTAATTCAAATCTTTTTCTTCTACATCTATATTTTTCTGCTAATATCCTAAATATTTTTAAACTTCTAATAA
>Ga0247837_1006994_pt1 | contig 15366 bp, 11 predicted proteins | sample LaCtaG_2_FD_187115 | JGI IMG/M metagenome (GOLD analysis project Ga0247837, IMG submission 187115) | Freshwater microbial communities from meromictic Lake La Cruz, Castile-La Mancha, Spain - LaCruzMarch2015_14.5m | ecosystem: Environmental > Aquatic > Freshwater > Lake | place: Spain: Castile-La...
CACCATGGTCGCCGTGTCCCACAATACCTGCATTTTGTCCAAATGAATCGCTACGGCCTCTATTTGGTCCCGTTCCGCCGTGTTGTACACCACGATACAGTTACGGTCTTCACTTTTCACCAAATCCAGCACGGGCGTGTTAAAAATGCGTTCACCGTAATCTTTGACCACCATGCTGTCTATCAGATTGGCTCCAGGATCGTACTTGTGAACGCGCAAAATCGTGTGACCTCGCCGCCGAATTTGATACACTATTGAAAAATCATTACGCCCTGGCACCACCGCCAGCACACGCATCCCTCTGCGATCGAGATCATCAAGGTCTTTGCTCCAACTGAGGCGCATTTGATTGTCAAAAGCTTGCACTACAAAGTCGTCGTATCGGTCTCGGAAAACCAAAACACGGTCGCGAAGCCGCCCTATGATATCATAGCCATAATCCGAGCGTATAAAAAGCGGGTCGGAAACGATGGCCGATTGGCTGTGCAAGGCATTGATCGCCAGGCAGAAAAAAGAAAAAAGGAGCGGTAGTTTTTGCATGTTGGACTGAATTGGACAGGATTGGACAGGATTTACAGGATTGGACAGGATTTACAGGATTTTTTAAAGGCTCACGGGATAAACAGGATTAAAGGATGGGAGTTTTGGGATAAATCATGGCCCCATCTTGTAAAATCTTGTAAATCATGTCCCAATCCTGTAAAATTAAGGGGAATTTTGCACCTATGAAAATCCTTATCATAAACGGCCCAAACCTCAACTTGTTAGGAACGCGCGAGCCTGAAATTTATGGCAGCCAAAGTTTCGACGATTTTTTTGAAACTTTAAAAGCCAACCTGCCCAATGTGGAACTCGAATATTTCCAGAGCAACCACGAGGGAACTCTGCTCGACAAACTCCACGAGGCGGGTAAAAGTGCCGACGGCATCGTGCTCAACGCAGGGGCACTCACCCACACTTCCATTGCATTGGCCGATGCTGTAGCAGCCATTTCCACGCCCGTGATCGAAGTTCACATCAGCAATGTACACCGTCGCGAACCATTCCGGCATCATTCATTTTTGTCTGCACCCTGTGTGGGCAGCATTGTCGGGTTGGGGCTGGAGGGATATCGGTTGGCGGTATTGTGGTTTTTGAGGAATGGGTGAGCATTCTGGTGGAATACTAATGGTTAAAAATGTTGGCTTGACTAAAATTAACCAAATCGAAACCTAGACCATGCATTCATCACGTTACCTTTGAGTGCTTACAATAAATATTTTTCCACTTAAAATTTTACAAATTATGAAACTACAACTTCTCCGCTTCTCCGCTTCTCCGCTTCTCCGCCTGATGTTCTGCCTACTACCTGGCACTGGATGGTTTAACCAGGCAGATGCTCAGCCTACAGATTATGAATATGTCTGCGGCACAAGTGGAAGCTCCTCCTCTTCCAGCGTTGGACCAGAAAACCCCATTTGTACTGACCCCAGTTCTGTTCGTTACGTACGAGTTGCAGTCCACTTCCTACTCAGAGAAGATACTTGGGTTGAAACGATTACAGATAATTGCAATATCGGAATCCCGCCCTATTCTTTCACTTATGTCGGCCCTGGCAACTTCACTGAAACCAATGATGGAGTAGGCAGTTCGGCCTACAACGGTTTCCATCATGCAGAGCATATCATCGGATTGGCAAATCAAATGTTGGCAACCAATCCGACGCAATGGCGCAAAACGGCTGGTATAAATTACCCTGATAGCCCAGACATCAATATCCAATATCTGTTAGTTGGGGTATATTTCCACCGCGACGATGATGCATTTAATACTGCAATTCTACCGACCTCAATTCATGCCAAATATGACGTGGAGACTAATCATGTCATTGACGTATACTGCATTCACAGAACGGACTTTAATTTTGATGGTAATGCCTTTGAATTCGGAGGTTTTAACAAGTTTATCTATCTCAATGACTATAAACATTACTTAAAGCCCAACTGTCGCGTTTGGTCAAAAACCAATACCGCCCATAGTATGAACCATGAGATTGGGCATACGTTGGACCTCTATCACACTTGGAGCGGTTCCGATTTCTGCGATGATACACCAGAAGGGTATGTTTATGACAACATTTCCATGGGGATATGTACGCTTGATGTGAAAGCCAATTGTTGGGAGTATAACCCAAATAAGCCCGGCTGTCCGAGAAAGCCATGCGATGAGTGGTCAAAGATATCGAACAATGTGATGGATTACAATTCCCATGACCCTGCCTGGACGGTATGCCAGATCGGACGAATGAACCAAAACCTCCTGAACAATGGAAATTCGTACATACACTCCTGTAACGGATGCGCTCCTTCGCAAGCATTTTTTTACGTTCGCAGCCCTCAGGCGATATGCCCACAACAGGCAGGCAGTACCGTATTTTTAAACGGTCAGCCTTCTGTAAACGAAAACAGATATCTTATCGAGATTTGTGAAGTGGCAAGTCAGCTAAGCAATTGCACAGGAGTATATTACAATTCAGGCTGGCAAACAGGGCAATTGGGCAATCTTAACCTGTCTGCATTGTACACTTTTCAGGCTAATAAAATTTACAAGATTAAGCTCACGGTTGACAACACCGAGTGCCCGGGAAGTGATGTTTACGAGCAATTACTTTACACCAATGATGATTGTACTTATCCTCCCCCGCCCTGTTGCTATGAAATGGCCGCGACAAACCCTTTTGGCAGCCATTTAACGGTTTATTACAATGCACCCGAGAATGGGACTTTAAACTTAGCACTTATCAATTTACTGTCGGGGGCAATTACACCATTATATACATCCACAGAAGTAGAATCAGGATTTTACGAAGAGGATTTCCAGACTAGCAGCCTTCCTACTGGCAACTATACTTTGCGGGCGATTTTTAATGGGAGCGTATACACAAAAAACCTTCTAAAATTCTGAGCCATGAAAGCAATTACCCGCATCCTGCTGGCAAGCTTCATCGCTTGCCCCGTTTTAAGCGTTGCTCAAGAAATACCATTGTTTCAGTTCTCGCTATATTTTGAAGATTCATTGGGTAATAAGGACTCTCTTGTCCTAGGTTATGATCCCAATGCTTCTTCTCAAAACCTTAACCCCCAATTTGGAGAGATTGTACTCACTACAGCATTTGATAGTGTTTTTGAAGTAAGGGTTATTCACGGTGATGATGGACAGAATCGCACCACAAAAAAGGCGATTGAAGATGTTGACATTCTTTCATGGGATTCTTGTGCCTTATCAGCCTACAGTAAGATCCTTATAAGTGCCAAATTTCCACCCGTCAAAATTTCCTATGATAGCACTCTTTTCCCTGTTAGTTCTTGTCGAAATGTAATCCTTTCCCGCAATTGGGACATGTTTTTTATACCGGAGTGGTGGGATGCCTGTGGCTACCACTGCATGGCGGGATCCTCGGGTTATATCGAGCACTTTGGCCCTCCACAGCCAGAGCCCTTGTGCTGGAATTTTTATGCTCCGGTTAAAGAAGTGGAAGGTAAAGGGTTTAAATCGCTCCATGGGCTGTTTTTTACCACTTTTTATGGTTCAGGTCCTTGCAACGACCCCACTTTCTTGGCGGCAAAAGATGCCCGAAATATCGGTTTCGGAACCTTGAATCCGAATCCAGTAAGGGATCACTTTTCAATAAAAGTCCCTTCCGAGGGTGGGCTCCAAGCAATGGTAAGTGATGTTGCTGGCAGGGTAGTAGCTTGTCCCTTTACGGTTTCGGAAGCGTCTGCTGAGTTTGATGTGGGCAACCTTTCGCCGGGATTGTACTTTGTTGCGCTGCAAACCGAAAAAGGGAGCCAGGCGGTTTACAAGTTTATAAAAATTTGAATGCTGGGCATTTGTGATAAATCAATTTTCGCAGAGTCAGGAGACCCTTACGAGTCACAACATTTCCAGTGAATAACGTGAGCAATTATGCTCAACGCGATTTGTCATGTCGCAACGAAGTGAAGATGAACAAAGGCTAAAGTTGCGGGGAAGGAATTTCATAATTTCGGTAAATTAGGAAATCAATTCCTAATTTACCGGAAAAATTTCAAATTCAAGGCTAAAAACCAACTCTGATTCCAACACTTGTCTAGAAGAATCATGACATTACCTCCCAATCTTCAACAGCTACTGGTTCAAAAGGGTCTATGTAGGCTAAAACGCTTCCTTTTAGGTTTTCCCAAGCCTCTTTCTGCTTTTTAGGCGCTGCTTTCTCGCTCAAAAGCTGGATAATGAATACCTTGTTTTCAGCAGATAATTTTTCAAAAAATAGAAGAAACTGGCTGAATTCTGAGCCTTTAGCCATCGGAATGTTTTTTAAATTAGTCATGGCCTAAAATTTTTACAAATATACGGTTGAAAAATTAACCTGTCAAATTTTTACCTGCATAACCGCCTCCCGCACCATCCCCTCCTCCGCCAAATACGGCACCGTCACCTTCAAATCAGGATAAGCCTCCATCGTCCGCTCCAAAGTGCTGATTGCGTGTGGATTGCGCGCCCAGGCCCGGCGACTGATGCCATTGTTCACATCCCAGAAAAGCATGGATTTCAGTCTGCGTTCTGAATCTGAAGAGCCGTCAAGCACCATGCCGAAGCCGCCATTGATGACATCGCCCCAGCCCACGCCGCCGCCGTTGTGCAGGCTCACCCAGGTAGCCCCACGAAAAGAATCGCCGATCACATTTTGAACGGCCATGTCGGCTGTGAAACGCGAACCATCATAGATATTGGCCGTTTCACGGAAGGGTGAATCCGTACCGCTCACATCATGGTGATCGCGACCCAAAACTACCGGTCCATGCAATTCACCGCTCGCAATGGCGTCGTTGAAAGCCTTTGAAATGCGCATTCGGCCTTCGGAGTCGGCGTACAAAATGCGCGACATAGATCCGACTACCGGCAAATTGACCTTCGCGTCGCGTATCCAGTTCAGGTTGTCGCGGATTTGGCCTTTGATTTCGTCGGGGGCTTCTTCAAGCATTTCCGCCAAAACTTGCGCCGCGATCAGGTCGGTTTTTTCCAAATCGGCTATTTCGCCTGAGCAACAAACCCAGCGGAAGGGCCCAAAACCGTAGTCGAAACACATGGGGCCCATGATGTCTTCCACGTAGGAAGGGTATCTGAAGAGTCCTTCGGACTGATTTTTCCAGACTTCGGCCCCTGCCTCGCTGGCTTCTTTCAAAAAAGCATTGCCATAATCCCAGAAATACATGCCACGCGCCGTCATTGTATTGATGGCTTCTACATGGCGACGAAGGGTAGCCCGAACTTCCGCTAAAAACTTTTCTTTATCCTTGATTAACAACAACTTGGCTTCCTCGAAGGTATAGCCCACGGGGCAATAGCCCATGTCCTGGATGTTGTGGCAACTGGTCTGATCCGAGCCGAGTTCTACGGTGATGTTGTCTTTTGCAAAACGCTCCCAAAGCTCCACGATATTGCCGTGATAGACGAGGGTAATGGCTGTTTTATCCCGGCGACATGCTTCCAATCGGGTAATAAGATCCTCGAGGCTGGTGAATACGTTTTCTTTTTTGATGTATCCATCGGTGAGCCGCTGCTGCACCATGTCGCCATCCACTTCGGCAATGATGCCGATGCACCCTGTGATGACCGCAGCAATGGCCTGGGCGCCGCTCATACCACCCAGTCCCGAGGTGACGAACACGCGTCCGCCAAGGTCATCGCCCAACCCCAGACGCCGCCCTGCATTGAGCAAGGTGATGGTGGTGCCGTGTACAATGCCTTGAGGACCAATGTACATAAACGAGCCAGCCGTCATTTGGCCATACTGCGTCACGCCAAGCGCGTTGTACTTGTTCCAGTCGTCTTTTTTGGAATAATTGGGGATCATCATGCCGTTTGTCACCACCACGCGGGGAGCGTCAGGATGGCTGGGAAACAAACCCATCGGATGGCCGGAATACAGCACAAGGGTCTGATGGTCCGTCATTTCCGAGAGGTAACGCATGGTGAGCAGGTACTGCGCCCAATTCTGGAACACGGCCCCGTTGCCGCCGTAAGTAATGAGCTCGTGCGGGTGCTTGGCCACTTTTGGATCGAGGTTGTTTTGGATCATCAGCATGATGGCTGCCGCTTGTTGGCAGCGATGCGGGTAATCCGAAACGGGCCTGGAGTGCATGGCATATTCAGGCCGAAAGCGGTGCATATAAATCCGCCCGTAGCGCTGGAGTTCATCGGCGAACTCAGCCGCCAATTCCCGATGCCATTCCGTGGGGAAGTAGCGCAGGGCATTTTGCACCGCCAGCACTTTTTCATTTTCGGACAAGACACCCTCTACCACACGGCGGGGGGCGTGGCTCACGGTGGGGTCAAGTGGGCGAGGGGGCGGGAGCTGGGGGGGTATGCCGCTGCGGATGGCGGACTGGAATTGGAGTATTTCTGCCTGCATAATTTTTCAAAAAATGAATCCCTCAATACTGGATCACAAAGTTCACTGGCACACTATCTTGCATGTAAGCCTTTACTTTTGCCCTCTTTTCAAGTGGTACAACAATCACGGTGGGCAAGCGCCCGCTGGGGGCAATAAGAATTTCCTGCACCAGTTCTTTTTCTGGCAATGTGGCAGGAAAGTAGCAGACACCTTGCCGCTCAGGAGTTTCTCGGTACAGGAATACATAGTCATTTACAGGGTCAAAGCCCAAAAGATTCCCTTCTTTTCGTTTTCCCATGCTGAAGTTCTTCAAGTCAAAAAGCACCATTTCCCGTTTATAGATACTGTCGTTTATGCTGTTCTCCGTAACGAGGAACCTCGAATCTTTCGACCAGTAATACCTGGGGTATGGAGCCATTACCTTCAGATCATCTTCAGCAGGCAGGGTACAGACCAAAGCCTCCTTCAAATCGCTTAGCCGCAGGATCTTCAGGTCTATTTTTGTTTGCTCGCCGTCTTGACGCGTAAATTTGAAAAGCCGGTATTCTTTAGCGGGAGAATCGCCCAGAACGATGCCCGTAGTATCCGTCAGCACAGAATGCGACTTGTCGGCAGAATTTGGAGTAGACTGGGAGCAGGCTTGCAGCCATAGGAACCCAGGAAGTAAGAAGAGGAGATTTTTCATGCACGGAGAAATTGTTTTTTCAGCGCAAAAGTATCAAAGTTTCAAGTAGCAAGTTTCAAATGGAAAGTTTCCTACTCCTCGCCTGTCGCACCCAACTCAGAGTCTTAAGCCTACAGCGCAACACATGCCATGCTTCTCCGACGGAAAGGGTAGCTAAACTCAAGCCAATCAACAAGTTGTGCGCGATTTGCATGGGCAGCAAAAGGTTGGGGAAAAACTGTGGCACAGCCAAAATCTCCAGTGCAATGACGAGCACGGCGATGAGCGCGAATGCTACGGTAGCGGCGCGGGTACGAAATAACCAACTGGGTTTCTGGAGCAGCAGCGCCTTGTTCAGGTACAATGCAGCCAGGTGGTCGTGCGGATAAATTTTGATGATTTCTCGGAGAATCCGCTCCGATTTTCCAAACTCCTGAAGGTGATAGAGCGAGGCCGATTTTTTAAATAGCAAGCGATGGTAGAGGTCTTCGCCACCCCAATAGTCCACGTTTTGCATGATGACCAATTCGAGCAAGTGGTCGCACATCACGAGGTGCTTGCCATAGTTGCCCGATTCAAAAAGCGCGTTGGTGTAGGTGCTTGTACAATCCAGGTATTCGTCAAAATCCAGCGCCCGAATACCGTCCTCATTTTGCTCGTAAAAACGGATGAGTCCATGAAAGTCATTGACTTCGATGGACTTAAAATTGCGGTAGAGTCGCAGCCGTTCAGCCGGAAGGAAATACATTTTGTGAAAACAACGCGGTTAAAGGTGGGTTCACTCGCGCTACCAATTTATACGCAAATTTCTTGCCACGGGTTGGCTGAAACACCAAAAATAAACCTAAAATCCTAGCCAATACTCAGCCGTAACGGGAATGGCATTGCCCTTTAGGGGTAGGGGGTGCGGCCGAGGCTTGACACAGATTTTTGATCACCCTTTTATTTAATATTTTTTGTGTTAAATAACATACGTTTGCTAATTTTTTGTTTTAAATTTGCCCAAAATTTTGCTCGTGCCAAACAGTCAAAAGTCAAGCTCCAATAGTCAACGGTTCCTCAAAGGCCGGGGCGCACAGATCAATCCCACCTCCAAGTACGAGAAGATCGTGCGCAGCCAGGAGCCCCTCGACTGGGCATTGGTGGCGGATGAATGGGACGACGGCAATCTCAAAACCCAATACCTCGAAACCCACCCTAAAACCATTCTCAATAAAGTAGAAAGCCCGGATATTCCGCTCGAATGGAGCCTCAACCCCTATCAAGGCTGTGAGCATGGATGTATCTATTGTTATGCCCGCAATACCCATCCTTACTGGGGTTACAGTGCGGGTTTGGATTTTGAGCGAAAGATTTTGGTGAAACGCAATGCCGCACAACTGCTTGAAAACGAGCTTAAAAAGAAAAATTGGAAAGCCGCCGCAGTCATGTTTGCCGGCAACACCGACATCTACCAGCCGGCTGAACGCAAGTTCGGGATCACCCGGGAATGCCTCGAAGTTTTTTGGAAATACCGCCATCCCGTGGGCCTCATCACCAAAAACAGCCTCATACTGCGCGACCTGGATTTGCTCCAAAAACTCGCTTCCGAAAACCTCTGTCACGTGGTTATCAGCATTACGACCCTGCAAGAAGAACTCCGGCAATACCTCGAACCGCGCACAGCCACGGTGCAACAGCGCCTTAAAACCGTAGAAACCCTTACCCGCGCAGGCATCCCTACCATGGTGATGATGGCGCCAGTGATTCCCGGTCTGAACGACCATGAAATTTTACCCCTCGTAAAAACCGTTGCAGCACTCGGCGCCATCACCGTGGGCCACACCTTGGTGCGGCTCAATGGCGATGTGGCCACCATTTTTGAAGATTGGATCCGCAAAGCCATGCCCGACCGTGCCGACCGGGTTTTGAACCGAATCCGAGACACGCACGGCGGAAGTCTGGAAGAAAAAAGATTTGGAAAACGGATGCGCGGCGAGGGAAATATCGCCGAAATCATCCACGCGCAATTCCGGGTCGCAAAGGAAAAATACCTGAAAGACCGCAAGTTACCCGCATTCAATCTCGATCTGCATGAGCGGCATAAATCGGCGCAGTTGAGTTTGTTTTGAGGGGGGATGCGTTGATTTGGGGATTCGGGGATTTGAGCACCCCATCAATTGTTTACAATCGAACAATCCACCAACACCCGGATGGGCGTAAATTGCACCGTGCCGCCGATATTGCCCACATCATTGCCAAAAATATCGGTCTGGATTTTGGCGCGACGCAGCAGCCCTTGGCCGTTAAACCACTGGTAGCCTCGCGCACCAATGTTCGGACCGCTTACTTTGCCTTGTGACGAAGCAATGGCGACAACGTTCCAACGCTCCCACAGCGATCTGCTGATGATACTCGCCGACGATTGTGGTAAAATCGTTGGCTTTTTCCGTGAAAGAAATCTTGCCTTCTATTTTCAACATTGTGCCCTCCAGGCTTACATTAAATGAGCAATGCCAGTCGCCCAGTCCGTAAGTGTCGCCATCGCCCCGAACCACGCGGTCCGCAGAAATCTGCACCTCAGGCAATTGGATGCTGAAGGATTGCTGGGCAGCCGATCTCGTCGCCACAAGGCAGACCAGCGGCAGAAGCGTTTTTGACAAAATATACATATCAGAATATTATTTGGGGAAACGAATATATCGTCCAGCGCAAAGGTATGGATGACCGTAACGCAACCTTTCGCACAAGATTATCCCTGGGCCTAGAATGGGTAATTGTGTGGTAGAATTTTAAAAACCGTCGTTTGGAACCTAAATTTGACCGATTCCTAATTTTTTTCCATATTTTTCCTTCACATTTCCAAAACCCACCTACATTAACCGCCGAAAGCTGAGTGACTTTTGACCGTTGACTGTTGACCGGTCAACAGTCAACGGTCAAAAGTTCACCAAACCAGTTCATTGCGCTATGGCAGTTTATCCTTCAGACAAAATCCGGAACGTCGTACTCTGCGGCCACTCCGGGTGCGGTAAGACCACCCTTGCCGAAACCATGCTTTTTGAAGCAAAAGCCATTGCTCGACGTGGCAACGTCGGGGAAGGCAACACGCAGAGCGATTATGCTCCACTCGAACAGCAGCGCGGACACTCGCTCTTTGCTTCCGTGCTCCATTGCTCCTGGAAAGACACCAAAATAAACATCATTGACACGCCCGGCCTCGACGATTTTTCCGGCGAAGTCGTTGCAGGATTAAAGGTGGCTGATACCGCTATAATGCTGCTCAATGCCAAAAGTGGCGTAGAAGTAGGCACTGAACTGGTGTGGGAACACATTGAAAAAAACGAAACCCCGACCATTTTTGTGGTGAACCAAATAGACCATGAAAAGGCCGATTTTGAAATGACGCTCGATCAAGCCAAAAAACGATTTGGCGCTCGGGTACTTCCCCTGCAATTCCCTGTAAATCAAGGCCCTGGCTTCAATTCCATTGTAGATGCACTCCGCATGGTGATGTACGTTTTTCCTGCCGGCGGAGGGAAACCTGAAAAAAAGGACATACCTGCCGAGCACAAAAGCCGCGCCGACGAATTGCACAACGCCCTGGTGGAAGCTGCTGCCGAAAACGACGAGTCACTCATGGAGAAATTCTTTGAGGAAGGAACGCTCAGCGAAGAAGAACTCGCCAAGGGCCTGAGCGTTGGCCTGGCACACCGTCAGTTCTACCCGCTCTTTTGTGTTTCAGGCCTGAAGGATATGGGCAGTGGGCGCGTCATGGGATTCATTCATGACATCTGTCCCAGTCCTGTAGACCGCCCCGCAGCCGCTTTGGAAGGCGGTGGCGCCAAGCCCTGCGACCCGGCTGCTCGGCCTTGCGTGTTTATTTTCAAAACCGTGAACGAGCCAAAAGTGGGCAATGTGTCCTATTTCAAAGTCTATTCCGGGGTTTTGAAATCGGGCGACGAACTTACCAACGCCGAAAACAGTACCGTGGAGCGTTTTTCCCAACTCTTTGAAAGCGAGGGGAAAAACCGCGACCTGGTAGAAGAACTACGCGCCGGCGACATTGGCTGCACGGTAAAACTCAAAGGCTCTCATACCAACCAAACCTTGAATCCAAAAGGTTCTGATCTTAAAATCGAACGCATCCACTTCCCCTCGTCGCGCATTCGCATGGCCGTGTTGCCGCCCAGCAAGGCCGAGGTGGAAAAAATGGCCCACGCGCTGCACTCCATCCAGGAGGAAGACCCTACCCTGCTCATGGACCAGAGCATGGAACTCAAGCAGACCATTATACAAGGTCAGGGCGAAATGCACCTCGACATCGTGCGCTACAAAGCCGAGCAAAACTTTGGTGTAAAACTCGAATTTGTCGAGCCGCGCATCCCTTACCGCGAGACCATCACGAAGGAAGCAAACAAAGATTACCGCCACAAAAAACAATCAGGCGGCGCAGGCCAATTCGCCGAAGTACACATGCGCATCGAGCCCTACTACGAGGGCATACCCGCGCCGCATGACCTGACTACCAAGAATATAGAGGTGGAAGACCTCAAATGGGGCGGCAAATTTTCGTTCTGCTGGGCCATTGTGGGCGGCTCCATTGATGCACGTTTCACTAATGCCATCAAAAAGGGCATCATGGCGAAAATGGAAGAAGGACCCAGCACAGGCTCCTACTGCCGCGATGTGCGCGTGAGCATCTATGACGGCAAAATGCACCCCGTGGACTCCAACGATATGGCCTTCCAAATCGCCTCCACCATGGCATTCAAAGAGGCATTCCACGACGCCAAACCACAGATCCTGGAGCCCGTGTACGACCTCGAAGTGCTCTGCGATTCAGAAGTGATGGGCAATGTCATGGGCGATTTACAGACCCGCCGCGCGATCATCATGGGCATGGGCTCAGAAGGCCATTACCAGCAGATCCGTGCCAAAGTGCCGCTCAAGGAATTGCACAAGTACTCGTCCACGTTGCGAGCGCTCACGCAGGGCAAGGCCAAGTTTTCGATGTCTTTTGCAGAGTATGCGGCGGTGCCGGCGGATATACAGGCTAAATTGGTGGCTGAATACGCGAAACATGCGGTGCATGAGGAGCATTGAGGGGTGTGCGTCCGTTGACTAAATACCCGCAATGGACGATTAAGTGAATTTTGAGATTTTACTTAGTCGTCCGTTGTGGGTATTTGAAAAGTTATCGCCGACTTGAATAAATATAAAACAACTACATTCGACACAAAATTGAATAATGGCAAAAAGTAAAATCCAACAGGCCGCATACGACAAGATTGGAGATTTGGTTGAGCATTTTGCCAGTCAGATTGAGGTATTAAAGAAAAAACAGAAGGAAGCGGAAACCCGGATAATGTACATCAATCCGCTTTTTGACGCTTTGGGGTGGGATATTGACAACACAAAACTTCGTTTGCCAGTCTCATACAAAGACGTGATACATGAGGACGAACTAAAAATTGGCGGCAAGACAAAAGCACCAGACTACTGTTTCACGAATTACGGAAAGCGTACTTTCTTTTTAGAGGCAAAAAAACCGTCCGTCCTGATAAAAACAGATACCGACCCTTCTTATCAGTTGCGTCGGTATGGGTGGAGTGCAAAATTGCCGATTTCAATTTTGACCGACTTTGAGGAGTTTGCTATGTACGACTGTACAAAGCAGCCAAAAGAAAATGACACCACAACGGTTGGGCGATTGAAATACATCACTTATGACCAATACCTTAAAGAATTTGATTGGATTTGGGATTTATTTTCAAAAGAACAGGTAGTAAAGGGAAGCCTTGGACAGTTCGCCAAAGCAGACAAAAAAGGTACGCAAAGTGTAGATTATGCTTTTTTGCAATCATTGGATGAGTGGCGAAACCTTTTAGCGACCAATATCGCTATACGAAACAAGCAATTGAACGAGGACGAGATCAATTACATCGTCCAAATGAACATTAACCGTATTGTATTTTTACGGAATTGCGAGGACAGGGGTGCAGAGGCTTATGGAAAACTCAAAGACTGCCTTGTTAATGCAAATGATGAGGGGGCATATTTCAACAATATGTACCGACTTTTTGGCGAAGCCGACAGAAAATACAATTCAGGTCTTTTTGATTTTTCCAAAGATACTCTTTCCAAGTCCGTTGTTATAGACAATAAAATAATTAGTACAATTGTCAGCGAGTTGTACTATCCAAAATCACCGTATGAGTTTTCTGTAATTGGAGCAGAGATATTGGGAACGGCTTACGAGCGATTTTTAGGGAAAGTCATTAGATTGACAGCAGGACACCAAGCCAAAGTAGAAGAAAAGCCAGAGGTCAGAAAAGCAGGTGGCGTTTTTTATACTCCCCAGTATATTGTCGAATACATCGTAAAAAATACTGTTGGAAAACTTATCGAAGCCAAAACGCCCGAAGAAATTGAAAAAATAAAGATTTGCGACCCCGCTTGTGGTAGCGGCTCTTTCTTGTTGGGTGCGTATCAGTTCCTACTCAATTATCATACGGATTGGTACACAAATAACTACAAAAAAAGCCGAAATGTAAAAGACAGCCCGCTTACGCCTGAAGGAAATTTAACGACACAGATCAAAAAGGAAATTCTACTCAACAATATTTACGGAGTAGATTTAGATGCACAAGCCGTTGAAGTTACAAAATTGAGCCTTTTGATGAAGTGCATGGAAGGTGAAACCGCAGCATCCATGCAAACGACTTTGACTTTTGAAAGGGTCTTGCCAACGCTTGATAACAATATCAAAAGTGGCAATTCTTTGATTGATTTTGACTTTTACGAAGGTCAATTGGACTTTGGGGAGGATAAGAAAATAAAGCCGTTCAATTGGAAACAGGCTTTTCCCAAAGTGTATAAGCAGGGTGGGTTTGATGTGGTGATTGGCAATCCGCCGTATGTCCAAATGTCTATGTTTGAATGGTTTGACAGCGAGCATAAAAAATATTTGCTTTCAAAGTATTGTTCTTCAATGGGGCGTATGAACACCTTTGGTTTCTTTTTTGAAAAAGGCATTGATTTACTGACAAAAAAAGGGAAATTAGGGTATATCATACCGAATACAATTTTAACGCAGGAATATTACCAAGAGTTAAGGCAATTAATCCTAAAACAAACGCAGATAGACGAAATTGTATCTTATGACCACCTGCCATTTGTAGATGCCGTTGTTGAAGTCGCCACTTTAATTTTGGCAAAGGAAACAAGTTCAAAGCCAGTTAAATTAGTGCTTTGCAAAAAGGATTTAACCTACGAAGTTAAAGAAACTGCACAAATTAAGTTTGATTTAGCGTATAAAAATCAGTTCAATGTAACCCAAAATGATGTAGACGCTGAATTAAAGCAAACCATTTTGAGTAAATCAAATCAAACCTTTTCGGACATAGCCGAAATAAATCAAGCCATTGCTTTAAAATCTGATAGAGCCGCATACTTGTTTGATAAGAAGGTTGACAAAAACTACAAGCCAGTTTTAGACGGTCGAGAAATTGGCAGATACGAAATCACATGGGCAAAAAAGTATCTAAAATATGATGTAGGAGCAATTCACAGTTGCAAAAGGGAAGACATTTTTTTATCCAAGGAAAAAATATTTTTCAGACGAGTTTCTTCAACGTTAATCGGAGCAATAGATACAGAACAGTTTTATGCCCTGAATACTTTGATTTGCGTAAATTTGAAACCGACAACTGAATATAATTTACGCTTTATTCTTGGCATTTTCAATTCGTCATTAATGAACTATTACTATACAACTTTTTTAAAATCCACAAAAAAAGTATTTTCCGAAATTCAAGCCAGACAAATAGGACAACTGCCAATCCCAAATATAAATTTGAAAGTAAAAATAGATTTACAAAGGCATGATGAAATAGTAAAACAGGTAAATTTAATCCACGAGTTAAAAAAGGATAATTCAACCAACAAGGTTTCAGAGAGAATATCCTACGCTGAGCAACGGATAAATGAGATCGTTTACGAATTGTACGAACTGAGCCAAGAAGAAATACAAATCATTGAAAACCAATAATATAAAGGCGATAACTAAGGATGTACGAAAATGCTTCCTAAGCGTCGCACATTCGTACATCCAAACGTTACCAGCCATTTAAACAGACAACTTACGAATGAATGCAATTGATATTAACAATGTTCAAATACTACTAAAAGGACTAATTCACAACTCATTGATTAGTGCTGTAGATTTCGTTGTAGACAAGTGTATCAAACTCGGTAACAGACCACAAGAACCTGATTTTATCGCTTCGTTGACGTTAAAGTTTAC
>Ga0247837_1007000_pt1 | contig 15357 bp, 14 predicted proteins | sample LaCtaG_2_FD_187115 | JGI IMG/M metagenome (GOLD analysis project Ga0247837, IMG submission 187115) | Freshwater microbial communities from meromictic Lake La Cruz, Castile-La Mancha, Spain - LaCruzMarch2015_14.5m | ecosystem: Environmental > Aquatic > Freshwater > Lake | place: Spain: Castile-La...
GCCGCAGGCAAGCCTTACCCATCCCTCCCCCCGAACGCCTGCCGCGGCGAGCGGTGCCGGGTTTGGGGGCGCACAGCCCCCATCAAACTGGTGCTTTTTCACCCACAGATTTTTGTGAAGAGCCCCAATTTGAGCCTGCCGTCGATTGCACCACGTAGTTGGCGTTGCCCAAGGCGCCGTTCACGGTGAGGGCGTAGGTGGCCGCGTCGGAAAGATTCGAAATTCCAAAGCTGTTGGAGAGGCCGGTGAGAACGGAGACGTTTTGTCCATTGACCAGACCGGTGGCACCCAGGCCGGGGTTGGCGGGGCTGTCACCGTATGTGGAGGTTCCACCCAGAGCAGTGACAGAAATGGCCTTGGGATCGACAACCCAATTTGAGCCTGCCGTCGATTGCACCACGTAGTTGGCGTTGCCCAAGGCTCCGTTCACGGTGAGGGCGTAGGTGGCTGCGTTTGAAAGATTTGAAATCCCAAAACTATTGGAGAGGCCGGTGAGAACCGAGGTGTCTTGCCCATTGACCAGACCGTTGGCGCTCAGTCCAGGGTTGGCGGGGCTATCGCCATAGGTGGAGGTTCCGCCAAGTGCTGTGACCGTAATGGATTTAGGGGCGACCGTGAGCTTGGCGGTAGGATCAAAAATAAACCTATATCCCGCCGGGCTGCTCAGCGTGCCTTGAGAGATGTTGATGGGATAGGGGGGAGCCACAGGTGCTGTGGGCACCGCGCCGGGGGACTCAACAATTGGAACTCCACTGTAGGCTGTTGCTGGCGTGTCGGCAAGGAACGCCCCTCCGTGGGTCTCTGTCACCCACCCGCTGACTGAATAGGGAAGAGGGCCACTGCCCTGGCCATAGGTCTTCGTAGAATCAGACGAGCTGACCGTAAGAACGGGCTGCACGGCAAATACGTAGCGGTTTCCGGTCTGAGTGATGGAGGCAGCTGGCGCGCTCTGAATGGTGCGGCCCCACAGTGCAGTGTTCCCACTGTTCAGCCCACCGAAGACATCGTCGGCCGGATTATTTGAATAGACCAGCCAGCGGCTGTTCACAGGCACCTGAACCGCGCTGGCGCCGACGGAATTGATAAACCTGTGAGCAGACAGGACCACCGAATTGCCTGTGGCTTGGGTGGCAACCTGTCCTCCGGTTGAAATCGTTAATTGAGGGCCCATGAGAATGGTAATATTGGAGTCGGTCGTCGTTCCGGTGATTTTCTTATTCAGATCGAGGGTACCTCCGGCGGGTGCCAGAAGGGTCAGAGGATTCTGAATTGAGAAATCAGCGGCAACGGTAAACGTTCCTGTGCCGTCCGGTCGGCCGATGGTGAGCGAACCAAAACTGGCGACCTTGGACATGGTTGCGCTGGGCAGGTCGTAGGCTCCGCCCACGCCATCACTTGACATGATCAGAACATTGCTGCTGGCCAGAAAGGGCTCGAGCAAGAGAGCCCCGTTCGCTTGGTTTGAAAATGTGGCAGAGCTAAAATTCACGCCCTCAGACCGCAAGGTCAAAGACCCCCCGTTGGCCATCCTCACCGTGTTGGTGAACTTGATTGTACCGCTGGCGGTAATCCCCGCCCCAGCATTCATCGTCAGGGGTTGGGTCACATCGAAATTGCCACTGGCTGAGATGGTTGCGCCTAAGGCGAATCTTCCGCCGCCATCGGTTCCAGCAAATGTGATGGATCCCCCCCCCAGATCGATAGGTGCGTTTACGATCAATGTGTTAACCCCGGGGTCCCTTCCAGCCTTCAGATAGACATTTCCGCCATTCGTGGTTATCGGGGCAACGGCTCCCAATGTGAAAATTCCTGCGCCACCTTGATCCGAATCGGCGTCGAGGTAGACGTTTCCGCCATTTGTTACAATGGGGGCTTCCAAGGTAATGCCGTCGCTTCCCAAGAGAGTGATCGTGCCGGTGTCTGATTGAAGCCTGCCTATCGAAAGAAGGACACCAACGTCCTGTGCGATTCCAGAGCTGGCAGCGTGAAGAGTGATTTCTCCGCTGCCGCGGGCAATGATAGCGTTCGACACGTTGGTGAACTGGATGACTCCCTGCACGCTCTGCATTATGAGATTCACTCCAGCTTGCAAATTGAGCTCGCCATCCCCGCCATACAAGGTCAGATCTGCGAGTTGAATTCCTGGTGTCGACGTTGAGTTCCCGTTACTGCCGCCTGCGCGCAGGAGGATGGTTCCCGAGGAGATGGCTTCCAGCGCTGAAACGGAGACAGATTGCGAGTCGGAACCCGTATTTGGGAGGATGTTTGGCAGGTCTCCGTCCAGCGTTCCGTTTCCATTTTGAATAACGAGATTGGCCGGATCGAAAAGAACGACCCCTGGTGCTCCGTTCGGGGCTTCGAGGTCGACGGTTCCATCAAAGGCGAGGTTTTGCCCGCCGGAGATCTCGGCAAACCCGCCATTGCCGCCACTCGGTCCGCCGCGGACGGAAACAGAGCCGAACGATTGGGTGGTGCCGTCCGACCACTGGATGACGGTGCCGCCGTTCCCGGACTGCAAGGCATCGGCGCGCAGCGTCGCGCCGGCGGCAACCGTCAGGTTTTCGGCTGTGGGCAGAGCTTGCTCGGAGTAATGCGTCTCCGGGTCGCGTCCACCAAAGTAGTCGCCCCCGACAAAGATCTTGCCACCACCTGCTGCCCCGGATGCGTCGGCCAGGAAGGTTGATGCAAGGAGGATGTTTTTTCCGAGGAGATTGATGACGCCGCCTGTGGCCGACTGACCGGATGCGAGCACGGCCCCGGAGGCTTGCAGTGCCTCGGTGGCGTGGACATGGATGAGACCGCCCGCAGCAGAGCCTCCGGCATCGAGCAGACTCCCGGCGGCAAGGGAGACATTGCGACCGAAAAGCTCAATGGCTCCGCCGCTGCCGACATCTCCGCGCGTATCGATCGCACCTGACACCTCGACGTCGCCAGAGCCGCCGGCCTTGTTCACTGCGACCTGACCTCCACTGCGGTTGCTGTTTCGTGCTTTCACGGAGGCCGCGACACGGACATTGCCCTCACCCCCAGAGACCCTCACTTTCCCTTGAGGCTTCGATGCAGATCCCTGGGCACTCACCACTCCCTCCAAGTTGATCGCGAGGGCATAGGGGTTGCCGACGGCTTTGATCTCGGCCGTGGCGGCACGAATCGCCCCTTTGTTGACAACGGTCCCGCCCTTGGAACTCGACGGCTGGATGAAGAGCTTTTCGTCGCCATCCGGTTGCAGCACGACATCGCTTGCGGCGGCAAGGCCGACCGTGCCATTGGGGGCATCAAGAACGCCTTCGTTGATGACAGACTTTGCCAGGAGGTGGATGTCGCCCGTCTCGGCGTGAATCGTCCCAAGAACCGTAATGTCCGCCTCGCTGGCACCCTGGAACCGGAGGGCATTGCCGGCAAGAAATTCCTCATCCGTAATATCGAGAGTGGACCCGATAAAGCTGTTCACGTTGACGACCCCATTCGGACCGACCGTGATCCCTGCCGGGTTAATAAGAATGACCTGGCCGTTCGCCTCGAGGCGGCCATCCAGCAGCGAACGGGTTCCTCCCAAGACACGATTCAGGGCCGAACTCGATGCCCCCGGCTGGATGAATTTTGTGATTTCTGCTGAGGAGATCGAAAAATCCTTCCAGTTGACGACCAGCTTGTCGCTTCCCTGTTCGATGATGAGATTGCTGCCGCTGCGCGTGAAGGTGGCCTGCCCATGGCGAACGCTTTCGCCAGTCGGATTGGCAAGCAAGCTGGGGATGACCGCGCACCCAACCAACGCGGCGAATGCCGCCAACCGGCAAATCCATCTCGGATGGCGCGGGAGGAAACGCTGCACCGGACGCCCTGTCTCCAGACCTGTTGAGACGAACCATCTCAAGATTTTCCGGCCTCGAGGTCTGCCTGACAGGTTTTGCGTATTCATGAGGAATTTGAGATCTTTGCTGTCTGTCAAGCAGGGCTTCAAGCAACCAGATGTTACGATTCTGTAACAAGCAGGCTTGAAGTGCGCGATTCTCAACGAGATCTCCGACAAAAGACTCGCCGGCGGCATAGGCTCCCGCCGGACCAGCCATCGCAGCACCGATTGTGCCGCCAATGGAGGCTGCAAAAAGCCCGCCGGCCGTCAAGTCAGCAACCCGCCCCACCAAGAGCGGCGGGGTCCACATCCCTTCGAAACATCCTCTGCCTTGCTTTGTGCCCTCCGCCCGCGAGCTGACATTGAAGTTGCCAAACGGTCGCCCCGAGCGCTAAACGTTGTCACATGTTTGGCGAATCGACTGTTGGAAATGTCCTGGGGATTGGGGTCGCTCTCCTGTTCGGAGTCTACGTGCATTATCGGGTCTCCCTGAGGAAAACCCAGACGCGTTTGGCCGTCTGCATGCTGGAGGAGGAGGACGCGCAGTTTGTGGACGACTTGGAGCGGCTCGTGAATGACGGCGCCGTCCATGCGATCAAGGATCCCTACGCCACTCCTCTGGTGCCCCAACCCAAGGTCCGGAGCCAGAGTTCGGGCCGCAGGCCAAAACCCGGAACAGTCACCACATTGCTGTAACAGCGGGCACGATATTATTTAAGACGGTTTAGTGGTGAACCACCGTTTCCGAGAAGCTTTCCATCACGACCCAGTAGAGCCCGCGGAGGCCCTCGATGCGCAGCGCCTCGCGCATCGTGGCGCAAAGATCGTTGCAGGCCTCAGGGTCGTTCAGTGCCCGCAGGAGGATCTTCAGGTACCACCGCGCCCGCTCCTCCCTCCGCACGACACCGAGTTGGAAGTGGACGCCGAACCCGCCAGGAAACCTGGCCTTTCGCGCCTCGCGATCCACGACAACCACAATCGGATCCTTGCCGATCAGCAGGGGAAACCGGCGCAGGTAACGGGTGGATTGTGACTCATCAAGGACGAAGACATCCGCGCTTTTCGCAAACTTCCTGAAGCGCTCGATCGAAGACTGCATCAGCTTGGAGGCGCTTTCGTTGAATCCGGAATCGATGATGAAGATCCGGAACCGCTTATCCTGTCGAGGGGCATCCGTCATGATTTGAGAGGGCTAGGAGTGAGGAGGACTTGCTTGATTTGTCCGGGAAACCATCTTCTTAACAAGGCTGCCGTCGTCAGGGAGGTCGCGATGACTCCCAGGCAGAACACCGAAAATGCGGCAGCGATGGCAAAGAAGAGAACAGCAAGAACCAGCCCCGGGTCCATCACAGCCAGGCAAAGGAGGAGCGCCCAGGAAATGTAGCCCCGCCCGCGGAGCCACATCCTCCGAGGCCAGCTCGGATGACGGCTTGAAATCACCGCCACCTCCATGGGAATCGGCGGCTGCGCGGTTGAAACCTTGCGCGAAGGCTTCCGGGGAGCCCGCGTGCGATGCCTCCCCGCCGCGGGTGCGACGCGCTGATCCTTTCGGAGCGCCCTCTTGGACCTTGCCCCGGCCACTGCAGAAAAAATAGGGTTGGTTTTTCTCATAGGGCAGTTTTGGGAAATCTCTTGTTCAGGTCACGAAAAAAACGGTCGGCAAACCGGAGCCCCTCCGAGCGCAGAACCGGCGCGCGAACCTTGAGCCAGTTGTCGGCCTTGTTGACCCAGCGGATGCGGGGAGCCGCAATCAGGCCGCCGAGCAAGGAAATGGCAAAACCCGGCAGGCCAGGAATGCAGAGCCCGCCAACTGTTCCCGTGAAGATGAGGAAGAGTCCGGCCTGCGGGGGCATGGCCCGTAGTTTGGCTTCAATCGCTTCGAGTTCCTCCGTCGATCCGGCAGGGGCGGCTGCCTTTGGAGGGCGACGATCCAAGGGGATTTGCAGTCTTTTTTTTCGTGGGGATGGCATTGTGGTTATGAGCTTGGGTCGATTCATCAGCGGAGGTTTTCTCCTGATCGGGCATGGCGAGGTCCGGGGGCGGGCCATCTCCCACGCGCATTTAGCCAGACGACCGAGGTAATGGCATTTGTCCCGACGGCAATCACCCACGGGGGCACGCCTAGAACGGCGCCGGCAGCCGTGAGGAGTCCGTTCCCCGCCAGAGGCAGTCGTTCGATCCGGCCGCGCCGCCGCTCATGCCGGGCGGATTCTTGGAAGAGGGCGGCCATCGCTCCCGGCAGTGCCCCTTCGAGGTGCGCGTCCGCATCTTCTCGCCAGGTCAGTTCCTGCTCGGGCTGGCACCAAAGGATCCGCGCGCGGCATTCCGCGCTCCAGTCCAAGGGCGGACCCACATACACGAGGGGAGGAGAGGACGCCGGAAGCTCTTTCACCAGCATTTCCAGGGCGACGGCATCCTGCGCGATGATGATCGGAAACCTCCTGCTGGAGGGTCGGGGCCAATCGGAGTTGTTTCCTGCGGCTAGGCAAGAAGAATGAATGGCCAAGGCGCGCGCCCGGAGAAAGCTCCTGCAGAGTAACGGACTCGACAGCAAGACTCCCCGTGCGGCGAAGGCAGACAGTGCCCGCAAACCTTCCAAGCGGTTGCCCAGCCGCGGTGCGGTCAGGAAGTCCGGGCGAACTGCCGCCAGCGCGGAGATGGGGCCTCCAGCCACGAGCCCAATGGCCCCGAAGGCGAGGACCGGCCACGCGACCGCATTGGCCATCTCCACGGATCGCGGGCCAGAGTCGTCCCGGGAAAAAGCAGCCCGCGCCAGCCATCGGGAGTGCAGGGGCGAGAGGCCGCTCCGGCGCATGCGGCTGAGGACGTCGAGGATTTTTCGATGCTCGATGCTCCTCCACCCGCGAAGCGCCAGTGACATCAGCGCTGCGGGAAGAAAGGATCCGCTCCAAATCGTCAGGCCGACGACGACCGTGACAATAACATTCCAATCGCAGCGGGCCTGCCGGGCGGCAAGAACGGCCGCTCGAATCTGCCGCCGGTAGCAGACTGCCAGGAGAAGAGCACTCAGGGGGATAAAAAGGGCCGGGGCCATCGGACTGGCAACCGCTGCGGTGATCTGGACGGCATCCAGGCCATATCCACGGCGTGTCGGAGGCAGATACCCGGCCGTCGGCCGTTCGGCACCGATGGCCGATTCCAGCGTCGCCACCAGCACCCCCTTGTGAAACTGTGCAGGATCGAACCGGATCACCAAGGTTCCTCGCTTCCGGTCGAGCGAGACCCTCTGCACGCCGCGAAGCAAGGCCACCGCTTGCTCAATCGTGAAAAGCGCCGCAGGCGAGGCGGCCAGAGCAGCGTGGCGGCACTCCATGCGCGGACCGGGCAGCAGTCGGATTTTCCATGAGCTGATCACTTCTCCTGCCCGCTCCAAGGAAATCACGGGGAGCTCCAAAGCGGCCGCCGCAATTTCGGGGAGCCCGACAGGAGACCGCCCCCTCAGCGCCAGGGAGAGCTCCTGAAGGACCTCCCCCCGCTCCGCCAGGAAATCATACTCGACCCGAAGCCTACGCGTCGCCCGCTCGAAGCGCACCCGCCGGACCGACCGCACGGCAAAGACCCGCCGCAAAAGCTCCCGCAGCACGGGTTTTTCTGCGGCCTTCTCGGGAAGCGACCACTCCAGCGCGCCGCGGCGCACCAAACGCAGCCGAAGGGCAGATCGGGTCGTATCAAGGGGCATCATGGACGTCGCCCCGCTTCAGACCCCCAACTCCTCGGAGATCATTCCAACAAAATTAAGTGCCTCCTGGCGGCTCTTCTTGTTGTCCAGAAAAATCCCCAAAGTCGTCAGGAAGGCCTCCACCTTGAAGACTGTCGGCCCAAACGTGATTTCCCAAGAGACAAATTTGCTGTCGAGGCGCAGGACAGGCGCGTCCTTGTGCCAGCGCGCCGTCAGCGGCACCGGGCTTTCGCGTGCCCGGACTTTCAAGATTTCCCCGACCTGGGTGCGCAAAGCCTCGTCAAAGGCCCTGCGCACCGGCCGCTCAACAAGGACGACCGATTTTTTCATGTCCTTGGTTGGCCGCTCAGGCGGTCTTCTTTGGGCGCCTTGGCTTTGCTGCGGGCTTGCGCTTGGCCGCCTTAGGCCGGGGCTCCTCCTCGTCGCTGGCGTCCAGTGGGAGGGGATCGCCGAATTCGGCGTCAAGGCTGTGCGCTTTCGAGGTGACGCGCTCGACCGCCTCGCGGGCCGCCTCGGAGCCATCGCGCAGCCCCTGCCCCACGACGCCCGTCTTTGGGATCACCTTGCCGGCAAGATATCCGGCGAAGCAAACTCCATACGAGAAGTAGTAGAAGGTGGAATAGACGGTTTTTGAGGCAAACTCCTGGATCTCGCTCCCCTCGTGGAGGAGTCCGCTGTCAAGGTTGTCCGCCTCGTCGAGGCTGTCGGCGATGTCGTTCATGGTAGTTTCTGATGTTGTCATGGCTATGGTTATGGATTTTTGTGTTTCTGAGTGTCCGCCAATGCGGAAATTTTTGAGCGCAGGAAGAGGAGATCCGCCGCGAGGTCTTTCTCATGTCTGAGGCGGGCCGCTCTCTGGAGCGGCAGGAGACCGTTGGCCAGGGCGGCCAGGGCGGCCACATTGTTGGTTAGGATCGAATGAAAAACGCCAAACCCCATGGTGAAGACCCCCGCCACACAGATGAGATTCGGAACGAGGATCATCTGCCAGCTGCGCTGGACGTTATGGTGGAGCATCCGCGAGATCGCGTAGAGCTCGGGCACGCGCGAGAGGTTTCCCTCAAGAAGGATCACTTGGGCGCTGTCGGTGGCAATGGCTGAGGCCCCCCGCAACGAAATCGAGACATCCGCCTTCTTGAGCGCAATGGCATCGTTGACCCCGTCCCCAACAAAACAAACCTTCCGTCCTTCCGCCTGCAGTTTTTCGACGTAGGCGGCTTTTTCCTGGGGAAGAACTTCCGCGAAGAACCGGTCGAGTCCAAGCGTTTCAGCCAAGTGGCGGGTCGGCTCGGTTCGATCGCCGGAGATCACGGCCATCTCCCGGATGCCCATCTTGCGCAGGCGCTGGATGGCACGGAAGGCTTCTGGCCGGCTGGAGGCGCGCAGCTCGATCCCGCCGGCCACCTCGTCGCCAACGGCAAGGATCACCATCGAATGCCCGTGGCGGCCGCAATGCTCAAGCTGGCCCATCAGCGAAGGGGGAATCCGAAGCCCCTCGGACGCCATGTAGCGGGGGCTTCCAACCCTGACTCTCCGCCCGCCGGTGAAAACTTCCACGCCGAAGCCGATTTTAAAATCCGAGGCATCTGGAGCGGGGACCGGGAGGTGTCGCCGGGCTGCCTCGTCAAGAATCGATACGGCGATCGGGTGGGAAAACCTCTGCTCGGCGGTGGCGGCCAAGGCAAGAATTTCGTCTGGAACCATGCCATTCACGCAATGAATTTCACAGACCTCGGGAACCTCGCGCGTGAGCGTTCCGGTCTTATCAAACAGGACGGTATCCACGTTGTGAAAGCTTTCGATGGCGCGGCCGTCCTTCACGAGGATTCCCTTGGTGGCGCAGAGGGTGAGGGAGGAGAGAACGCCCAGTGGGGCCGCCATCCGGATGCCCGTGCCGCACTCGCTGTTCAGGACAGCCACTGCGCCGTCCAGCCCAAGCGTGGCCAGACCGAGCCCGCCAAGCGCCAGCGTGGGGGGGACGGCCCGGTCGGAGAGGCGCTCACCGCGCGACTGGATGGACAGCTTGTAGTCCGCCGTGTGCTGGAGGATCGCTCCGATTTTGGCGGACGTCGTGTCGCTGCCGGACTTCAGAACTTTAAGGTGAAATTCGCCGGAGATCAGCATCGTGGCGGCAAGGACCTGATCGCCCGGCGATTTTTCTACGGGAGCCGATTCGCCGGTCAGTGTATGTTGGTCCACGAGGCCGTCGCCCTTCACGACCTCTCCATCCACAGGAAGCATGTCGCCGGCATGAACGGCAATCACGTCGCCGGGCTTGAGGGAGTCCACCGTGACCTCGAGCTCCTTGTCGTCCAGCAGGAGCCAGGCGAACCGAGGCTGCTTCGAGAGCGCCGAGCGCAGCAGCTTTTGCGAATCTTCTCTGGTTTTCGTGAGCAGCAGGCGTCCGAGGCTCAGGCACCAGCCGATGACGGCCATCCCGAAGTAGTGGCCGGTGAAAAGGCAGCCCGCAAGGACGAGAGAGTCCAAAAAATCGCATCCGAGCCTGCGGTCCTGGGACATCCGCGTCCAAGCCATCTGCAGGGTGGGCTTGTTGGCACCGACAACCAGCAAGCCGACCAGCGGTCCGGCCGGAGGGAAGGCCATCTCGGCAGCCAGCGCCAGCGGAAGACAGGAGGTGTTGAGCGAAAAATCGTAGCTGCACCGATGCGGCACATAGAGCGCCCGGTTGGTCTCAGTCACCTCGCGAAGCTGCCGGAGCAGGCGGCCTATGCTGATGACACGGGGGGAGTAATCGACGAGCACGCTGCCGGTCAAGGCCGATACGCTGAAGGATTCGACGCCGGGGAGCGTCACGAGCTCCTCTTCGACCACCGAGGCAAGGTGGCGGTTGGATTCCAGTGCGGAGCACCGGAACCTCGCGCGTCCGGGAAGGGAGTGGGCAATCGTCCACTTGAGCGCATGGCCCGGGCGCCGCGCCCATTGGGTTCGCGAAAGGTCCGCACGGAGAATAAAGACGTCGGAGGGAGCCCGGAGGGATGCTCCCCGGCCCCGCAAAACCGCGCCGGCCTTTGCCACAAAATCCGGAATGCTCATCGCGTCGGCCGCCTTGCGGGAAAAGATGATCGTCGCCCGGTCGTTGGCCCAAGCGACACTTACGGCCTGAACTTCCTCCAGATGGAAGAGGTTCTGGACGAAAAGCGAAACATCCATCGAACGCTCCCGGTGGAAAAAGGTGGGTGAGCTAAGCCGGATGGATTTTCTTGAAAGGCGGGCAATGGCAAAGCGATGGCGCGGGGGCTGGGCAGCAACCGGGAGCGTGTTCCGCTGGCCGGTGGCGAGCTCCCCGGCAGTGTCCCCACCGGATCTCGCGGAAATGTCTGCGCTGAGATGAAAGCTCATGGTGTTCGTGCGTTAGTGCGGCGGGACAACGAAAGCGACCGGGGCGGTTTGCGGGGATGATCCGCCGGGGTGCTCCCCGCTTGACCATGGGAGGACGGACGGGACATCTCTTTCTGCACGAGCCTTCGCGCGCCATGAAGCCGCTCCTGGATCCGCTTCTCGGCCAGCGTGTCGGCCACGGCCTCTGCCTGCCTGCCCAACGTACGCGCCACAAAACGAAAGATGGCCTCCAACCCGAGGCTGACCCCCGAGAAGAGATCGGCGGGCTGAATCAGCTTGGGTCGGCAAACCGGGGCATCGCCCGAGGAACAACGCCATTTTCCCGTTGGCGCCACATCATGTTTCTCGGCATTCATGTTCAGTGAGCGATGCTGGTGTCCTCGGTGATACGCAGGGCCGTTGCGGTCACCTCACCACGGGTGCGCTGGACGGCCCCCTTGGAAACCCGTCCGGCACCACGGGTGGGCCGCTTCTTGCTCGACGACTTGGCGGGCACCATGGAATCCACGGCCAGCCGAGCCGCGCGAAGGCCGTCGTGGGCACCGATCGCCACAGGCGAGGCTCGCGGGATCAGACGGCCAACAAATATTCCTGCGAAGCAGACGCCAAATGACACCGCAAAGGAGGTTCCGTAGAGTGCGCTTGTGATGCCAGCGCTGACCATGGGGGCAATTGCCTCAACGGTGCGCCTGGCATCTTCGGCCCCATCGCGGAGCGCCTCCGACATCAGATGATCGGGACGCGGAAATTGTGGTTGATTTGTGGTATTCAATGGAGGCCCTTTGTAGCAACCCTCGCGCCATTTGCTACGGAAAACCTCCAGCAGGCATCAAATTTTCACAAAACCGGTTTTTCCCCCGCAACCGCAAAACGATGTCATGGCGCGAGAGAGGACTGCCACTGCCATCGGGAATCATGACTCGAAGGCTCTTGGCACGGCAGGATTATGGGGTCTCGAGAAGGAGGACGGTCAGCTTCTTTGGTCCGTGAGCGCCGAGGACGAGGATGCGCTCGATGTCGCCGGTTCGGCTGGGCCCGGTGATGAAGGAGAGGAACGACGGGATGCTTCCGTAGGCTGCCCGTACGGCGTCAAACGCATCGGAGAGGTCGCCGACGAGCTGGCGGCGGGTGGCGATGACGATGTGGTGGGGCGGGAGGACGGAGAGGGCGCGGCCGCCGGCGGATGCCGAGGTAACGACGATCCCGCCTGTCTGGGCGACCAGGACGTCGCAGCCGCTGATTCCGACATCGCAGCGCTCCAAGGCCGCCTTCTCGTAGGGAGCGTCGGTGAGGAGGGCGGGCAGGCCGAGCGAGCGCATGGCGTCATCCCCGAGCGCAAAGTGGTGCGAGGCGACGGATTTCCAACCCTCCTCGCGGGCCAGCGTGGCGAGTTCGGCTGCCACCGCGGCCGGGTCGGCGCAGCGTCGGACGTCGGTCTTGAGGTCGCGTGAGTTTTTTTCGAAGAGGGCGACGAGAGCGTCCGGGGATTCCGGGACGTCGGGGAGCCAGTCCTGCGGCGGGTGGCCGGCCGCCTGGTCGCCGCCGTGGGCAAGATGGCGGGCGGGCGCGGTGACGGAAAGCGCCTCGCGGATCCGGCGCAGGATTTTTTCGCGGCTATCGTTTGGCATAGCGGGCCCTCCAGAATTCTTTAAACGATTGCGCGGGTGCTGGCGGCAGGTCGCGGGTGCCGGTCCACAGCCGGGCCGGGTCGAAGAATTTTCCGCGGATCGCGTGGAGGATTGGTCCGCCGAGGCGGAGCATCGGGGCGGCCATGCGGTAGAGCGCGGGGCGTCGCATGAACCATGCGAAGCCAATAAAGATCGGCTTTTCCCACCAGACCGGCCTCTGGGCGATCGCGTTCCGGCGGTTTTGGAGGAGGTGGTGGTGGAGGTCGATCTTCACCGGGCAGGCCTCCGAGCACGCCCCGCAGAGCGAGGAGGAAAAAGAGAGGTGCTTCCACGACTGGAGGCCGCGCAGGTGCGGGGTGATCACCGAGCCGATCGGGCCCTGGTAGGTTGTGCCGTACGAATGGCCACCGATGTTTTTAAAGATCGGGCAGACGTTCAGGCACGCGCCGCAGCGGATGCAGTGCAGGGCGTCGCGCTGCTCGGCATCGGCCAGGAGTGCGGTGCGGCGGTTGTCGAGGAGGACGACGTGAAATTCCTCCGGGCCGTCGGTCTCGCCCGGCTCGCGCGGGCCGCCGAGCAGCGTGTTGTAACACGTCATGTTCTGGCCGGCCCCCGCCGTGGCCAGCATCGGAAGAAGGACGGCGAGGTCGTCGAGCTTCGGCACCACCTTTTCGATGCCGACGATGCTCACGAGAACCTTCGGCAGGGTCGTGCTCAGGCGCGCGTTCCCCTCGTTTTCCGTGATCGAAATGTGGCCGGTTTCAGCAACGGCAAAATTCGCGCCGCTGATCCCCATATCGGCCTGGCAGTACTTCATCCGCATGACGTCGCGGGCGATCATGGTCAGCTCTTCCGGCGTGTCGGCCGGGGCGCTGCCGAGCATCTTTTCAAAGGTCTCGCTGATCTCGCCGCGGGTGAGGTGCATCGATGGGAAGACGATGTGGTACGGCGGCTCCTCGCGCAGCTGCACGATGAACTCGCCGAGGTCGCTCTCAACCACCTCAAGCCCGGCCTTCTCGAGCGCCTGTCCGAGATGGATCTCCTCGCCGGTCATCGTCTTGGATTTGATGATGCGCTTGACCTCGGCCTCGCGGGCGACCGATGCGATGTACGCCGCCGCCTCGGCGCCGTCCGCCGCCCAGAAAACCTTCGTCCCGCGCGCCTCGAGCTTCGCCGTAAATTCCAGAAGGTACGTGTCGAGGTGGTTGACCGCCTCGTACTTCGCGGCCGCGGCGGATGCGCGCGCCATCTGCCAGCTCGTGTACTTCGCCTTCTGCTCGTCGCGCTTCACGTAGTACCCGCCCAGCGCTTTCTGGATCAGGCTGCGGTGGCGGAGGTCGTGGGTCAGCCGCTCGGCGTCATGGTGAAATTGGGCGGCTTCGGCGGGCATGGCTAGAAGTTCGCCAGCACTTCGGCGAGGTGCATGCTCCGGATTTTATTTCCCTGCCGGTCAAAGAGCCCCTGGATCTGCATCAGGCAGCTCGAGTCGTTCGAGATGATCAGGTCGGCCCCGGTCTCCAGGATCGACGCGCATTTCACCTCGCCCATCGCGGTCGAAATCTCCGGGAACTTGACAGAAAACGTTCCGCCGAATCCGCAGCACGTCTCGGCCTCGCCCATCTCGACAAGCTCGAGCCCGCGCACGTGTCGCAGCAACTCGCGTGGCTCGCGCTTGATCCCCAGCTCGCGCAGCCCGTGGCACCCGTCATGAAAGGTTGCCTTCGCCGGCAGGCTCGCCCCCAGGTCGCCGACCTCCAGGACGTTAACCAAAAATGAAGAGAACTCATGGGTTTTCTCCGCCAGCGCCTTCGCCTCCGCCTCCCGCGGCTGGCCGTGAAAAAGCTCGGGATAAAAAACTTTCAGCATTGCCCCGCACGAACCGGAAACCCCGACAACCACATCCGCATCGCGAAACGCATCGAGCATCGTCTCCGCCACCGCGCGCGCCTCGTCCCAGTACCCGGAATTAAACGCCGGCTGCCCGCAGCACGTCTGGCTCTCCGGATACACGACCTCCTGCCCAAGCTTCTCCAAAATCTTCACCGCCCCAATCCCCGCCCCCGGATAATACTGATCGATAAAACACGGGATGAAGAGGGAGATTTTCACAGGCGAATATATGAGCAGTTTCGATCATTTAACTGCCGGTGGCAAGCACGAAAAACTATCCTTCGATGGTATTGATCTCGACCGGTTCAACCTTGATCCCCTGTTCTTCGAGCCAGGCGATGGTCTTCTTGATTTCATCGCGTTCCCCCTCGAGCTCGAGCGAGACGAGGCCGATTTCCTCGGTGACGCTGGCTTGGCGGATATTGGTGACGACCTCAAATTTCTTGGTGAGCTCCCAGAGGACGGGTCGGGTGATGAGGCGGGCCGGGAACATGAGCCAGAGGCGGGTAATTTGCATGAGCGCGAGGGTAGGCGGGCAAGGGGAGCGCGCCAAGTCGGAAAAAATGAAAGAATTCCGGCTTGCGGTGGCATGGCCAATGCACAAGTCGTTGCAAACAAATTTCGCCCCGCAACCTGAGCATCATCCCCGTCGTCGGGGTGAGCGATGACATCTGCTTTTCCGCACGAGCCGTGACACGGCAGCGCTTCGGAATTTACGCCATTTTTCACGTATGTACGGACTGAGCGCGCTGACGCCCCGGCCAGGCAACTCCGAAAGGATATGTCAAATGTCAAGATGTGACCCGAATGGCGCTAACTTAAGGGTTTTCCAGGAATCATTTCGACGCCGACTTTTCGATGTGGCAGGTGACCCATTTCGTGTCGGGGTTTGGTCAGAAGGCGGTAGTTTTTTGGGCGGCGTTTTC
>Ga0247837_1007003_pt1 | contig 15354 bp, 5 predicted proteins | sample LaCtaG_2_FD_187115 | JGI IMG/M metagenome (GOLD analysis project Ga0247837, IMG submission 187115) | Freshwater microbial communities from meromictic Lake La Cruz, Castile-La Mancha, Spain - LaCruzMarch2015_14.5m | ecosystem: Environmental > Aquatic > Freshwater > Lake | place: Spain: Castile-La...
GTTGGCCGAAGGCGGGCCGTTGGGCAAGCCTCTCGGGCCCTATCGTGATGAGATGAGTTTGAAGCAATCCCGTCTGGCTTCGCCACCCGCCGTGCATTCGGTCAGCGCCACCACGGCCAATGTGGATTGGAAAACCTCGGCTCCGGCCTCCTGCGCGCTGGCGTGGGGAGATACTCCGGAATGCAAGAACACCGCGATCTTCGATGTGAACCATGTCGGCAGTTACAGCCTGACCGGGCTCAAGCCGGGCCAGACGTACTATTTCCGGCTGAATTCGCTTAGTCTGCCAGGGGCGCTCGAACGGGAATTCGAGGTGAACCAGGTCCCGTTCACGCCTGAAACGATTTCGTTCACCACCTTGAAAGAGAACGCCGCACCGGTCACATTCTATGTTGCTCCGGATGGCAAGGACGATAACACCGGATTGGACCGGCAGAACGCTTTGAGAACCATCGCCCAAGCGGCCGCGAAAGTGAATGCGGGCGACACGGTTTTGGTGGCGGGGGGGATTTATCCGGAACGCGTCCGTCTGCGGGCCACCGGCGACACCGGCGCACTTATCACTTTCAAGGCGATGCCGGGCGAGAAGGCCGTCCTTGATGGACAAGATTGCAATCTCAACAACGCCTTCGTCGCTACCGGGAAAACCCACCTCCGCTTCGACGGGTTCACTTTTGAAAATTACAATCTCTACAATTCTCAAGGCTGGCTCCCTGGTCAGGCCGGCGAGTTCAATCTGTATGAGGGCCGGGATATCGCGATCACCAGGTGCTTTTCCGACGGACGCTCCGGCTACACCGCGGCCTTCGTCACCGCCTCCCACATCGAGAATCTTCTGATCAAAAACTGCGTACTGTTGAACAAATTCGTGGGCATCAACCTCGAAGATCCCTGTCCGAATGCGCGGATCGAAAACAGCGTTTTTGTGGGAACCATGATCTCGCACCTCATCTTGCAGAACCGGCCGGCCAGCAAGGCGGCGCTGGAAAACAACATCTTCACCGACAATATCCCGGTGAAGGCGTTTGGAAACATTGCGTTTCTCAGCGTGGTGCTGCACACGGTCAACCGGAACAATTGTTTTTACCTGCGGAGCTTCAACCCACCGGAAAAACGCACGCCTATTGAGGAGGAAGCAACCAAGACTTTCACCTATTACATCCAAAAAGGGATCATCGTGGATGCCCTCTTCGCTGATCCCCGTTTTGCCGGAGTTTCGGTACCCGATCCGAAATTTGTTCCCATCTATGATATGGGTTATGCGCTTGACACCTCGCCCGACCGGCTAGTGGCCGCCGATCTGAAACTGAGCTTTCCGGACTTTTTTGCGACAAATCCCGATGTGGTCAAACGCCAGATAGGCCTCATTCCGCAAGATTTCGAAGATTTCCAGATTGAAAAAAACGGGACGCCGGTTGTCTCGGCTCCAGCGAATTGATGAAGACTAAATTGATGAAGACAATAATTAGAAACCCTTCGACTCCGTTTGTGCCGCGGCGGCGGGTTGCGCGATTGCTTGCCGGAATACTGGGCGTTTTTGCGGCGTTTATCCTTTTGGTTGATGACTCGTGTGCAGCCGAGTACTTCGTCAACAAAATAGGAAATGACGACCAGGACGGCCTGAGCCGGGCAGCGGCCTTTCTGACCGTGCAAAAAGGGGTCGATGTCCTGAGTCCGGGCGACACGCTCATCATCGGCCCTGGCGAGTACGCGGAATCGGTCCATCGCCAGCACCTGGGCAGCATGGAAAAGGAGACGGTCATCCGTGCCGAGATTCCAGGCACAGCGGTGTTGCGGGGTGATGTGCCGGTGGGAACCTTCCGCAAGACGGAAGGATACAGTCTTGTTTACGAAACGCCGTTTGACCGGGACGTGCAGGCGGTGACTGAGGTTGACACTTTGACGGGCTTGAGCCGCATGCCGAACCTGGCGGAATTGGATGCGGCTCCGGGCCGCTGGCTCTATGACCCCGCGCAAAAAAGGCTCTACGTTTCCGCCTCGGATGGAAAGCCGGCCGACGCACATGTGTATCGCGCCTCGGTCATTGCCGGGGATGGGCTGTTTTTGGACTCGCCCAAACGCGTCGTGTTGGAGGGTTTGGCGGTAACGGGCTTCAACAGTTCCGGGCCTGCGACAGCCTCGCCTTCGTATCGCACTCCGAACATGGGTCTCAAGGTGGTCTGGGGAGTGCTGTTTCATGAGGCAAAAAATTGTGTCATTCGCGATTGCACCGCCTATTTCAACGGTGGCGGATTTGCAGTGAACAATGGGCAGAATCCGGACCCGGCGCTGGCCGGCGGCGGCAACCTGGTTGAGGACTGCGTGGCCTATGGCCAGTTTTTTCAAAACAGCGCTTATGAATCCTCAGGGGTGGGAATCTATTGCCCGAACAATGATGAAATCCGCAACTGCCACACATACAAAAACAATGCTTTCGGTTCGAGGATGTATGGCAAGCTGGTCTCTCCGTCCAAGATCGTCGGATCGCTGGCCTGGAGTAACTTCGGCAATCTCGGCGATTTCCAGCTCAAGGTGGGTGTTCCGGGGGCTCGAATGGAAAATTCGATCTCCCTGGGAGGGTTTACCAACATTACGGACTCCCGGAACTCGATCACGGGAAAAGAGCCTGCCGAGTTTTCCAAGGATAACATTTCTCTGTTGCCCAAAGATGGAAAAAGCTTGGACCTTGATCGGGAATTCGCCGATGCAGAAAATCTGGATTTCCGATTGCAGGCGGATTCCCAGTTCCGGGGTTCGGGACCGGATGGCAAGGACCGGGGACCGTACCCCTACGCCGAAAATGTTTTCTACGTCAGCACCCAGGGAGACGATGCGGCAGACGGGCTTTCGATGCGGCAGGCTTGGAAAACGCTTGCGCGTGCGGCAAAGAGCCTGCGTCCCGGCGACACGGTTTACCTTGAGGGTGGGGAATACGATGGGAATCTGAACTTGCAGGCCGATGGCACGTTGGAAAAACCCATCTCGCTCCGCGGACGTGGGGCCAAGCCGGTCCTAATCAAAGGAGATTTCCGCGTGACCGATAGCTCGCATCTGGATTTTCAAAGAATCCGTTTCACTGGAGCGGTGCAGGTGGGGGAAGGCCACGATATTCGTTTCGACAACTGCGGTTTTTCGGCGGCCACGTGCGGACTGGAGGCCACCAAGGTCGAGGGACTGCGTGTCACACATTGTCAGTTTACAGGATTCGGTGAGGCCGGCCTCCGCTTGCGCCCGAGCGCGAAAAGGAGGTCGTTGGTGGATGCCATCAGGGGCTTTCTGCCGGTTTTTTCGAAGCCGCTGACCGGGCTTGGTGGCACAAAGAACGTTTTCCTGAGCGGCAACCTTTTCGACAATGTCCAAGGCCCGGCCATCCAGCTCAGCGCGGCCGATGAAGTGTCCTACTCGGATTACAATGCCTATCGGAACTTGAAACGAAGCTGGGATTTGGATGGGAAGGTGTCCCCTCCCGGAGAAACCGACCGGTTTTCCCGCGAGGTTGCTGTTCAGTTTGATTCAGACCGCGGAGTGCCTGTTACGAATAATTCCCTTCTGCTTTTTGAGGGCGGGCCGCTGGGCAAGCCGATCGGCCTTTACCGCGATGTGATCACTCGCCAGGTGCTGCGCTTGACCACCGCGCCCAAGGTGCATTCCGTGAGCGCCACCACGGCCAATCTGGAATGGATGACATCTCTTCCCGCCACCTGCGAGCTGGCATGGGGCGAAACCCCGGAATGTCTCAACAAGGAGTCATTTGATGTCAACCATGTGGGCAGCTACAGCCTGACCGGATTGAAGCCCGGCCAGACGTATTACTTCCGGCTCAAGTCGCTGCGTTTACCTGATGCGATGGAGCGGACGGCTGAGGCGGACGCCGTGGAGTTGAAGAGTGAGCCGATTTCCTTCACCACCCTGGCGGCCAACGCTGCGCCGAGGGCTTATTATGTTTCACCTCAAGGCGCTGATGACCATGCGGGGGACTCCGCCCAAAATGCCTGGAAAACCCTCACCCATGCCGCGGCGAAAGTGAATGTGGGCGACACCGTGCTGGTCGCAAGCGGAACCTATCCGGAACGCGTTCGCATCAAGGCCACGGGAGAGGCGGGGGCTCCGATCTCGTTCAAAGCCCTGCCGGGAGAAAAAGTCGTCCTGAACGGGGTGGACAAGGAACTCAACAACGCATTCGTCGTCACCGGGAAAAGTTTTTTGAACTTCGATGGTTTCTATTTTACCGAGTACAATGTAGAGAGCGATCAGGGATGGAACCCGGGACGCTCCGGCGAATTCAATCTCTATCAGTCGCGTGACATCGCCATCACGCGCTGTTTTTCCGACGGACGCGGAGGTTACACCGCTCCGTTCGTCAGTGCCTGGTATGTGAACAACCTGCTGATCAAAAACTGCGTCTTCGTGAACAAATACCAGGTCCTGTCGCTCACGGGCCCATGTCCGGATGCGCGGATTGAAAACAACGTCTTCGCGGGCACGATGGTGCTTCATGTGGTCCTCGGCAACCGCGAGAATGCCAAGGCTTCGATGGAGAACAATATCTTCACGGATAACATTCCTGTGAAGGCGGCGGGCAACATCCCGTTGTTCAACATGGGCGACTACACGGTGAACCGGAACAATTGCTATTACTTGCGAAGCTTTTTCTCTCCGGACAAACGATTTCCTTACGAAGCAGGCAAAGGGTTTACAGAGTATGAGAAAGACGGCCGTATCAAGGATCCGCTTTTTGCCAATCCGCGTTTCGCCGGAGTCGCCGTGCCCGACCCAAAGTTTAAACCAAGTTATGATATGGGGTTTGCCTTGGAGGACTCCCCCGACAGGTTGATGGATCCCGCCTACAACCTGACATTTTCGGATTTCTTTGCCACCAATCCCGAAGTTGTCAAAAGGGGCATTGGCCTGATCCAGGCGGATTTTACCGTCGATCAAAATGACAAAGCCGGTACGCCGGTGGTCGCGACTCCTGCCAATTGATGAGCGTGAGTATCGAATGCCTGAGGGCTTGTCCCAATGGTAGGGACGGCTGTCCCGAGCCGTCCCACTTTTTCCCGAGGCAGATGCGACGGACGGCTGGGGACAGCCATCCCTACCTGGAGGATGGCGTCGGCATCCGCGAGTTTCGAGTTTTTTGCCCACCTCAGCGGCACCTTGTCGGGGGCTTTACTGGGATGATGGGTCTGGCCGTCGCTGTTCTCTTTTCGTCCGGCCAATTGTGTGCCACCGAATACTTCGTGAGCAAAACCGGTTCGGACGCCAATGACGGTATCAGCCGGGAGGAAGCCTTTGCCACGGTGCAGAAGGGAGTGGATGCACTGGAAGCGGGCGATGTGCTCACCATCGGCCCGGGGGAATATGCGGAATCGGTGCATCGGGAAAATCTCGGCAACGCGGAAAAGGAGACGGTGATTCTTGCGGCGATTCCCGGCACGGCCTTGTTGCGGGGTGATGCTCCAGTGGGGCCGTTTGTGAAGGCGGAGGGCTTGCGCAATGTTTATGTGGCCGTGCTGGACCGCGAGATTTTTGGAGTGAATGAAACGGATACGCTGACGGTGCTCGACGCCATGCCCAACCTATCGGAATTGGAGGCTGCGCCCGGACGTTGGTATTATGATCGTCCGGCGAAGAAGCTGTTTGTTTCCGCCACGGATTTCAAAGCTGCAGACACGCATCACTACACGGTTTCAGTTGTTGATGGCGACGGCTTGTATTTGGCGAATCCAACCCGCGTGGTGATCGAGGGGCTCGCCGCGACGGGATTCAACAACGTTGATGCCGCCCGGGCGCTGCCCGCCCGTACGAGTCATCCCGGTATCCGCGCGGTCTGGGGTATTCTGATTAGCAAGGGGAAAAGTTGCGTCGTGCGCGACTGCGTTGCCTATTTGAACGGCGGCGGAATCGGACTCAACAACGGGCAGGATTCCGACGATGCTGCGCATGGATCAAAAAACGTCATTGAGCGGTGCGTGGCGTATGGGAACTTTTCACCGACCAATGTCAGCACGGGGAACCTGGCGCTGTATTTTCCGGATGCCGACGAGATCCGGGACTCGCTGACATACAAAAGCCGGGGAGTCGGCGTGCAGTTGCATCAGCAATTGGTGAATCCTGCGAAGGTCGTGAGGAATACGGGATGGGGGCACAACGCGGATTTCCACATCAAGACGGGACAAGGAAAGGATGGAGAGGTGAGCCGGATCGAAAACTGCGTGTCGCTGGGATTTCTCGACATTCGTTCCAAGCCTGCCCAATCCATTTCAAGAGACGAAAACATCGTCACCAAGGACAATATTTTTCTTGGCGAACAGAATCTGGTGGCAGACCAGGAGTTTGCCGATCCGGAAAACTTTGATTTTCGGTTGCAGGAAACATCGCAGTTTCGCGGTTCCGGTCCGGACGGCCAAGACCGCGGGCCGCATCCCTACGTGGCGAACGTGTATTTTGTCAGCCCGGATGGCGATGACGGCGCGAACGGCTTGTCAATGCAGGCCGCATGGAAAACGCCCGGGCACGCATTCCAAAAGCTGAAGGCCGGAGACACGCTCTACCTGGCTCCCGGCCGCTACGCGGGGAATCTGGATGTGCAGCTGAAGGGTGAGGAAGGGCGGCCTGTCACAATTCGCGGACGCGGGAGCAAGCCGGTGTTGATTGAAGGGGCGTTGCGCTTGAAAAACAGCGCTGCAGTGGAAATGCAGCGTCTGAATTTTGCGGACGAAGTGGCGTTGGACAAGTGCGTGAACGTGGAGTTTCAAAGCTGCCAGTTCTTCGGAGCGGAATCCCCCCTTGTCGCATCGGAAGCCTCGACGCTTAAAGTGACGCATTGCACGTTTACGGAGTTCAGCACGGCGGCCATCGACTTGGCCCGCTGCTCCGGGGTGCATCTGGCGGGAAACCTTTTCAACAACGTCACCGGAGTGGCGGTGCGGGTGGATGACGCCAGCGCCGTCGCCTATTCCGATTACAACAGCTACGCGAAACGCAGCAAAGCCTGGGAGTCAGGCCGCGGTGAGGTTCGCGAAGCCTGCTCGCGCGAAGTGGTCCCCCAGTTTGCGAAGCGGGAAAACATTCCGCAGCTCGAAAACGCCGCCATGTTTTCCGCGGGCGGCCCGCTTGGAAAACCCATCGGAACCTATAGGGAAAGTATTCGCAGCAAGCAACCTGAACTGATCGATCTTGCGCTGCATTCGGTGAGCGAGACGACGGCCAATTTGCAATGGATGACGTCGCAGCCCGCCAGCTGCGAGATTGCATGGGGAGAGACCGAGGCTTGTGAAAACCGTGATACTTTTGATGCGCTCTATTCGGCCAGCTACAGCATCACCGGACTCAAGCCCGGACGAAAATATTTCTTTCGAGTCAACTCGCTGCGGTCCCCGCTGGCCTTTGACAAGGACTCAAGTGCCCCACGGGTCGAGGTAAAGGATCGGATGATTTCCTTTTCCACGGCGGAGAAAAATGCTGCGCCTGTGACATATTATGTAGCTCCTGAGGGAGACGATCAAAACGACGGGAAAAGCCGGGCAAGCGCCTTCCAGACCATTCGCCACGCGGCGGGACGTGTCAATGTGGGCGATACGGTCTTGATCGCCGGGGGGACTTATCAGGAGCGTGTGCGCATTCCCGCGACGGGGACAAAAGATGCGCCCATCAGCTTCAAGGCCATGCCGGGCGAACGTGTTGTGATCGACGGCAGACAGAAAAGTTTGAACAGCGGATTCTTCGTCACGGGCAAAAATCATCTGCGTTTCGACGGTCTGTATTTTCAGGAGTTCAGCTTTGTGGACGGACGCGATGCCGCGTGGTGGCCTCTTTGGATGAACGGAGAAATCGTGCTTTACCGCTGCAAGGATATTGAAATCACCCGCTGCTTTTCCGACGGGCGCTCGACGGCGGAAACCGCGAGTTTTGTCAACGCCTGGAAGGTCGAAAACCTGCTGGTGCGGAACTGTGTGATCACAAACAAGATGACGGGGATGATGCTCTCGGCCTGTCCGGAACTTCGGGTGGAGAACAACGTGTTCGCCGTGAACATGGTGACTGCTTTCGTTCTCAACAATGACGGCAAGGAGAACACGTTCGTCGAAAACAACATCTTCACAGACAACCTCGCCAAAAAGGCGGTCCTGAATATTCCGATCTACGAGATGGATCGTTCGGAAGCGCTTCGGCAGAAAAACAACTGCTACTTTTTACGCGGTCCGTTCGAGGACAGGACGCTGTTCTTTTTCGTCGAGCATGCGGGCAGGAAACATGTGTCGATGACTGTGCCAACACTTGAAAAGGAACTGGGGCCCATTCATCCGCTCTTTGCCGACCCCGGCTTTCAAGGGCTTTCCTCGCCAGAGAACCGCGCGGCTTCGTTAAAAACCTACCCGCCCGACTTGCTGATGGATCGCAACCGTCGTGCGGATATCACGGACTATTTTGCAACCAACCCGGAGTTGATCAGTCGAAAGGTCGGCTTGATCCCGCAGGATTTCCAAGATGCGCGGGTTGAGCGGATCGTGGCGCCGGCGGTTGTGGCGCCGACGAAATGATGTTCATCCTTCAGGGCCGGATTGCTGGTCTTATCGGCCTGATTGCTGTGCTGACTGTTCCGCTGGATGGCTCGCTCGCAACGGATTATTTCGTCAGCAAAACGGGAGATGACAGCCAGACCGGGCTGAGTCGCGAAAAGGCATTTGCCACGGTGCAAAAAGGAGTCGATGCACTGGCTGCGGGAGATACTTTGACCATTGGACCGGGTGAATATCTGGAGTCGGTGCAACGTTCCGGGCTGGGAACCGAGGCGCACGACACGGTGATCCAAGCCGAGCTGCCTGGCTCCGTCGTATTGCGCGGCGATGTCGCCGTGGGGCCGTTTCGGAAAGTGTCAGGCACTCAATTTGTGTACGAGACGGATTGGGACCGAAGTGTTCAGGCGATCAATGAAGTGGATACTTTGACGGCTCTGGCTGAGATGCCGAATGTCGGGGAGCTGGATGCCGCGCCTGCTCGGTGGCATTACGATAGGGAGAAAAAGAAGCTGTATGTTTCCTCGTCTGATTGGGGGGATGCACAAAACCACCGCTATACCGCTTCCGTGATCCAGTCGGATGGCCTGTATTTGAATTCGCCCCGGCGGGTTGTCATCAACGGCCTCGTCGTGAGGGGCTTTAACAACGCAATGCCCGATCCGTGGGCTCCTTCGTATCGGGAGATGAATGCCGGACTCAAGGTGGTATGGGGTATTCTGATCTTTCAGGGTCAGGGATGCGTGGTGCGCAACTGCACCGCCTTCCTCAACGGGGGAGGAATCGGGGTAAATAATGGCCAGTCTCCCGATCTCAAACTCCGGGGCAGGCGCACCATCGTCGAGGGCTGCACGGCCTACGGCAACCATTCCAAAATCGACTCCTATTTCGCTGCGGGGATCGGCATTTATTGTTCCGACGCCGACGAGATTCGCGATTGTTACGTTTACAGGAACAACGCATTTGGGGCGAGGTTCTATGGTGCGCCAGGGGAGCCTTCAAAAATTATCCGGACGCTCGCCTGGGGAAACTGGGGAAATCTCGGGGACTTCCAGCTTCACACCGGAGAGAGCGGTGCTCGAATAGAAAACAGCGTCTCTTTGGGGGGCTTCTCCAACATCAAGGAATCGATCCATTCGATAACCGGAACGCAACGAGGGTATCCTGAGGACAATATCTCTCTTCTGCCCGAGTCCGGGGCACCACCTGATCTTGACCGGGAATTTGCCGATCCGGCGAACTTCGATTTTCGATTGCAGGGGGATTCGCGGTTCCGTTCTTCCGGCCCCGGCGGGAAAGACCGAGGACCATATCCCTACGAGGCGAATGTTTTCTATGTTGGCATGGACGGTGATGATCTGGCGGATGGGCTGTCCATCCGCGGTGCGTGGAAGACGCTTGCCCGGGCGACGAAGGCGTTGCGGCCGGGTGACACTCTGTATTTGCAGCCGGGGATCTATGCGGGCGATTTGGAACTGCCGGAGCAAAGAGCCGAAAGTGGAATCATCGCGATCCGGGGCCGGGGGGTGAAGCCGGTGGTAATTCAAGGCGGGATGCGGCTGAAAGGCGCCGGAGGTTTGGAGTTTGAGCGGCTGAATTTCTTTGGAGAGGCCAGAATGAACGGAGGAGGAAACATTGCCTTTAGGAATTGTGGGTTTACTTCGGCCGACACGGGAATGTCGGCTTCTGGGGTGAAGGGTCTGAGTGTCACCCACTGCCAGTTTACGGGATTCCAAAAAGCTGCCTTGGTCTTGAATGGCTGCCAGCAAGTGAACTTAAGCGGGAACCTCTACGACAATTCCTCCGGCTTCGCCCTGCAATCAAACGGGATCGAGGGGATTCGATACTCCGATTACAACAGCTATACCAAAACAGCCAATGGCTGGGAGATTGCCGAAGAGCTTTTGGACTTTACGGAAGTGCAGATGAACCACGAGCAGCATTCGCTAGCCATGGCTCCAGTGTTCACCCGTGAGAATGATGTGCCCGTCTTACAAAACCGGTCGGACTTCCTGGCGGTTGGCCCATTGGGAAAACCCATCGGCCCCTTTCGGGATGAGAAGCCGTTGGAGCGCTTCGTGCTGCTCTCCGGGCCGGAGGTGCATTCGGTCAGCGCGACGACGGCCAACATTAAATGGAAAACATCGCTCCCCGCCACATGCACCCTCGCATGGGGTGAAACACCCGAGTGCACGGAGACAGCCGTATTCGACGTAAATTACTCGGCGAACTACAGTCTCACCGGATTGAAGCCAGGGCAGGCGTATTACTTCAAGATCAAGTCGCTCAGGGTTCCTGACGATAAAGCTGCGGAAATTGAAGCGGTCGCAACCGAAGCGCTGGGCGATGCGATTTCTTTTGCCACCTTGGAAAAGAATCCTGCTCCCAGGGTGTATCGCGTGGATCCGGATGGGGACGACAGGAATAGTGGATTGGATCGGGCCAGCGCGTGGAGAACGATTCAGCATGCAGCAAATAACGTGAACGTTGGGGATACGGTCCTCGTTGCGGCGGGAAAGTATCCGGAGCGGGTCCGGCTCCAGGCCACCGGTGAGGAGGGTTTGCCCATCACGTTCAAGGCCGTGCCCGGAGAAAAAGTGGTCATGGATGGCGTGGAGACAGCGCTCAACAGCGCCTTTGTCGTCGCGGGAAAAAGCCACCTCGTTTTCGACGGATTCACGTTTTTGGATTTTAATCGCAATAACGAACAGGGCTGGCATCCGGGCCGCGCGGGGGAATTCAATCTTTACCAATGCAGGAACATTACCGTCAGTCGCTGTTTCTCGGACGGGCGCTCGGGTTATACCGCCCCCTTCCTCAATGCCTGGCATGTTGACGGCCTGTTGATGAAAAATTGTGTGGTGCTTGGCAAATTCGTAGGGCTGAGCTTCGCTTATCCGACGGCTAACGTCCGTATCGAAAACAATGTTTTCGCCGGGACGCTGATCACCCATGCAGTGTTTGGGAGATCGGTTTCCGCGGAATCAGTTCCCCGCATCGAGAAGAATATCTTCACGGATAACATGCCCGCGAAAGCGGGTCGAAACATCCCCGCGTTCAATATGGGCGAGGATGCGCTGGTGAAAAACAATTGCTTTTACCTGAGGAGCTTCTTTCCGCCGGATAAGAGGTTTGCCCGGGCTGAAAACACGACATTCCAACAGGAGGAATCTGCCGGCCTCCTTATTGATCCGCTTTTTGCCAATCCGAGATTTTCCGGTGTGACCACGCCCGATCCTGCCTTTAAACCCAGCTGGGATATGGGATATGCAATCGACGATTCACCTGACCGGCTCATGGACGCTAAACTGCAGCTCAATTTTTCGGATTTCTTCGCCACCGATCCTGAATTGGTCAAACGTGGCATCGGTCTGCAGCCTGAAGCCTTCAGGGATTTCCACTTCCAATCAGCCGGAAATCCATGATCATTTCTGATTTCCATAAATCCATTGCACAGGTCCCTGCGCATTGATACATCGGTGTATTATCCATGAACTGCATCGCCGAAAAATCCGCTTTTGAAATCCTGCGCCTGGCGGAACCGTCCCGGAATTTCAACTTTCTGGCTTTGGTCTCGCTCCTCGACCCTCGGGATGACCGGGAGAAAATCGTGCTCTCCAATTTCGTCGGGGGCGGGGTGGGCAGCCTCATTTTCGTGGATGTTGCGACCGGCGAGGCCGAGGTGGTTTCGCTACCCTGTGATGAGGGCGCATGGGGGCTGCTGGTTCATGAAGGGCGTCTGATCGTGGGAACTTGCTCGACCGCCGTCCCGCCGTGGGGTGGGGTGATTTGTGCGCTCGACCTAAAGACGCGGAAATGGTCGGAGCCCTTGAGGCGGGATGGCATCCATTACATCTGGATGCTGACGCTCGGTTCGGATGGGATGATCTATGGCGGCACGTTCCCCACGGGAGCATTGGTTCGTTGCGATTCTGCCTGCACCCGGATGGAGGATCTGGGCAATCCGACGGGGAATCTCAAAAATAAATATTGCCGCGAGGTGCATGGAAAACTGCCGGGGTTCATCCTTGCCACCGGAGGATTTGCGACCGCTTATCTCTCCGGCTACAAGATTGCGACCGGGGAGTGGATCACGCTGGCGGAGTCGGATGGAACGCACCATTACAATATTCAGGAGATCACGGAGGATTTTATTTCCGTGGAACACGAGGGTGAACTCATTCGATTCGACGTGCACACTTTGCAGCGTGTGCCGGGGGAGGGGGAGAAAAGTCCGCAAGAGTTCCGCATGGCGATCCAGCCAAGGCTCACGACCCACTTGCGCGATGGCCGTGAGGCCGGTGTTCGCGGGCAGGAATATTTCATCGGGTTGCCAGGGGGGCGCGACCGCGAGTTTCGCGCTCTTCCGGTCGAGGCGCCCGTGACGGCCATCCGCTCGCTGGCCTTGGACGCAGAGGGCAATGTCTGGGGGTCCTGTGGATTTGGACAGACGATTTTCCGGTACCATCCCGCTGATGGAAGTTTTTGGAACTCGCAGGTTGTGACGGAGCGGATGGGCGAGGTCTATGGGATGGTCTTTGTGGGCGGCCTGCTCTTCATGTCGTGCTATGCCGGTGGCGATCATGTGGTTTACGATCCGGCAAAACCCTGGGACGAGCGGGGAAACCGCAACCCCCGCACTTTGAATTCGCTTTACCCTGACCTGCAACGTCCGCGCGCCGGCAGTGTGCTTGGTCCGGACGGGGGAGTCTGGACGGGTTGGTCGGCGAAATACGGAATCCACGGCGGTGGGCTTTCGCGCATCGACACGGTCAGCTTCGAAGTCAGTTCCTGGCTGAACCCCGTGCCGGGTCAGCAAGTCATGGGCCTTTCCGCCGACGCGCGGCATCTTTATCTCAGCACGAACAGTGGCGGAGAGGGGGTTCCCGTTCGCGACGAACCGGGTTGGTTTTGCATCTGGGATCCGGTGGACGGTCTCGTGACAAAACACCCGCTGGCCCAGGGAGATGCCGTGGGCAAACTCCGCGCTGTCGGCGGGTTTGTTCTCGTGGTGGAGGGCGAGGGACTTCAGCGCTTTGATGTGAAAGCGGGAAAGTTCACCGGAAAAATCGAACTTGGTTCGGGAACCTTCAGCTTGTTTAATTTTGGAGAATCCAGGGTCGCTGCGGTGTGCGGCTCCACCATAAAAATCATCGATTACGTCGCGGGAGTCGTGGAAGCGAGCATCGGGATTCCGGGCTCCTCTTCCCACGCGCTGATACTGCCGGACGGGAATATTTTATTTGCCTCGGGCACCGGCCTTTTCCTCCTGCGGCTTAGCACATTATGATTGAATCCTTGTTTAGTGAAATTGGTTCCGGAGCCGTTTATCTTTCGCCGGATGGCGTCGAGGAACTGGCGATCAACCCGCGGGCTGCAGTGCTCCCACACGGCGGAATTGTTTGCAGCTTCATGCTGCAATCCGGTTTTGGCATCAATGATTTCAAGCCGCAGCTTGCTTTTTCCCACGACGGTGGCAGGAGTTGGACCGAGCCGCGTTTGATCTGGCCTCACCTTGTGGACAAGCTTTCCTGCATCGGCCAGGTCAGCACCATCCCCGGCACGAACTCCCTGCTTTTTTATGGTGTGGCGTTTCCAGTGGAGATACCCGGAGAGATTTACTGGCGCGATGACATCCTTGGACTGAAACAAAACAGTCTGATGTGGGCTCGCTCGGACGATGGCGGGCAAACTTGGTCCGAGCCCCACCTTGTGGCCCTGCCTCACCCGGGGTCGGCGGAAGCGCAAGGCCCCATTTGTGTCACGAAGGATGGCACCTGGTTGGCCTCGTACGCCCCTTACCGCAATTGGGATCCTGCTGCCGAATTTGAACTGAATTGCCTGATGCAATTGCGCAGCGAAGACGAGGGGAAATCCTGGAGCTTCAGCCGCATCATGACGTTCGCTGAGCATGATAGTGGTGCGGCCGAGTCATGGATTGCCGAATGCGGAGGAGTGCTCCTCGCGTCCTGCTGGCATACCAATCTGGCGGAAACCGGCGGGGATTTTTCCAACAAGGTGGCGGTGTCGGTAAATGGCGGACGCAGTTGGTCGGGGCCGCTTGATACCGGAATTCAGGGCCAATCCACGGCGCTGCTCACGTTGGATGCGCGGCGGGTGCTGCTCGTTTACAACCAGAGGAAACTCGGGGAGCCCGGAATCCGGGCGGCGGTCCTCGATCCGCATGACGGCGGTGTGGAAATCATCGCTGATGAAATGCTGTGGGCGGCAAAGACAGCCACCCGGTCAAACTCCTCGGGAGACCATGCCGACTGGACCGACTTTGCCTTTGGAGAACCGGCCCTCATCCGCTTGGATCAATTCCGCTTTCTCCTGGTCTTTTGGGAAAAGGGCGGACAAAACGGAATTTCCTTCCGCCTGTTCGAGCGTCGGGACTGATTCATCAGCGATTACGCGGGGATTTCCAAAGTCCAGATGTCGTTGGTCAGCGGTCGGGCGTGGCCGCCAAGCAACCATATTTTGTCCTGGAACACATAGGCGGCACTGGCGTGACGTTTGGCCCAGACAACCTCGGATTTCAGTTGGGTCCAGGTTTTGCCATCAGCGGAATGCCAGACATCGTTCCAATCCACGAAGGGAAAATTGGACCATCCGCCGAAGATCCACATCCGGTCGCGATAAACGAGGGAGTTGAACCACAGCCGGCCCGGCCACGGTGCCTGCCCGGTCACCTCATGCCAGGTCACGCCGTCCTCCGAGCACCAGACGTCGTTGAAGCCACGGTAGTCGGGCAGGTAGTTTCCGCCGCCCAGAATCCACATCTTGTCCTGAAAAACCAGGGCCTGGTGGTAGGCGCGGTGGTGCCATCCGGCAT
>Ga0247837_1007007_pt1 | contig 15349 bp, 9 predicted proteins | sample LaCtaG_2_FD_187115 | JGI IMG/M metagenome (GOLD analysis project Ga0247837, IMG submission 187115) | Freshwater microbial communities from meromictic Lake La Cruz, Castile-La Mancha, Spain - LaCruzMarch2015_14.5m | ecosystem: Environmental > Aquatic > Freshwater > Lake | place: Spain: Castile-La...
GGAGTGGGCAGTAGTGGTCACGCAGATCGCGTGAAAAAGAAAAACACTGCTAGAAATATTTTTCTAAGTCGTTGAAGTATCTGTCTATTAATAATTTGTCTGCCGATTCAACTCCCACCGCCTCCATTTTTTCATCAGCGGAAGTCGGTCGAGGGGATCGGTTCCGACAGGCAAGGCGGACCGCATTGATTGATTTTAGACCGAAAAGGAACTTCTTTTGTCTGGCTTTCTTTTCTAGAGACTTGGCTCGCAAACGAAGGAAGAATCATCCCAAGGATATAAAACCTAGTGATGATCCGCTTTTTGTTCCTGATGGTTTTTGTCTTCCTCATGGCCACGGGGTATGGGGTGGACGGCATCAACCCAGGTGTCCCTTGGCCCGGCACGGACGCACTCGGCAGGGAACTGCCCCTGACGGCGGAAGTCGGCCCCCCTAAAAAAGACCGGTTTGTCGGAATTTTCTATCTCCCTTGGACCGGGGACGAATTCAGCTACGGCCCTTATGACGTTTCAAAAATCCTCGTGGATCAGCCGGACATGCGTGCGACTCCGACGTTTCGGCATACTGGACCGAAGGAGTGGCACTATGCCTACTGGGGCGAACCACTGTTTGGCTACTACAAGCTGACCGATCCCTGGGTCATTCGCCGCCATATGCACATGCTCGCCGATGCTGGGGTCGATGCCTTGGTCCTCGATGCGACGAATGCCGAAATCTACGAAAATGTTCTCACTCAGTTCCTGCCCGTGCTGTTGCTAATCCGAGCGGAAGGAGGTCGCGTTCCTCAGCTCCTATTCATGCTCAACACGGACATGGGCAATGCCGCCAAACAGTTGTTGGAAAAATTCTACCGACCTGGGCGTTACAATGAACTCTGGTTTCGTTGGGAAGGGAAGCCACTCATGCTCTGCAACCCGGAAGCGGCCAGCCCCGAAGTGCGTGAATATTTCACCCTCCGCACCGCCTTCTGGCCTGGTACTCCGCCTTATAAGAACACACCCAATGCTTGGCACTGGCTCGGCGTCCATCCGCAATCCTATGGTTTCACCCAAGATCCAAAGGCAGCCGAGCAGATCAATGTTTCCCCTGCACAGAACATGCACTGGGAAACCGGCGCGCTGGAACTGATGTGGACTGGCAAGGCTCGGGGACGGGGTTTCAGCAAGGGGAAGCAGAATTCATCTCTCGAGGCCATTCAGAGCGGGCGCAACTTTCAGGAACAGTGGGACTATGCCCTCAAGGTGGATCCAAAGTTCATCATGATAACCGCATGGAATGAGTGGGTCGCGGGCCTGACGCACAGCATGAAAACTCCCTGGGTGCAGTGCGACGGTTTTAATGGGGAATTCAGCCGGGATATCGAACCAATGAAAGGTGGCTTTGGGGACAACTTTTACTACCAAGCCATCGCCAACATCCGGAGGTTCAAAGGGGTGCCGGAGATTCCCCATGCCGGCGGAAAAAAGCGAACCATCGAGTTGGATGGATCGTTCGACCAGTGGAAGGAAGTCACCCCGGAGTATCGGGGCCATGTTGGCAACACAATCCCGCGCAATTACGATGGATTCGGGCGGGCCCCCAAGACTCGGACCCAAGGTGCGCATCCCGATTTCGACGGAAATGGCACCACTTGGAAGGGGCAGGAAGGCCCGCGGTATACCAACACAACGGGCCGGAATGGTCTGCAGGTCATGAAAGTGTGTCGCGACCAGGAATACATTTACTTCTATGTGCAGACGGAAAAAACGATCACCTCCCCGACCGACCCAAACTGGATGATGCTCCTGATTCGAACGGGCAACCCGGCCAACCATACGTGGAACGGATATGATTTCATCGTCAACCGCATCCCTCCAGGAAAATTCGGAGCGGTATTGGAGAAAAACAACGGAGGATGGAACTGGTTGCGTGCGGCTGACGTCAGATTTCGGGTCGAGGGGAACCAGATGCATCTTGCCGTGCCCAGAGATGTCCTGGGGTTGGCCCAAGATCCTGTCACTTTTGACTTCAAGTGGCTGGACAACATCAAACTGCCTGACGACGTGACGGTGCTTTACACTGATGGCGACACCGCGCCGTCTGCGCGCTTTCGGTTTCGCTACCGCGTGGAGTAATCACCGCACCTCCAAAATGGTCTGATCATCTTATGAATTCCAAGACTTCTTCTTCCTCCTCCTCCGCTAAGCACCACCAGACAAATCCCGAGGACCGGCTGCCGATCCGTGACAAGGCCGGCTACTCGTCGGGCGGCATGGCCTACACGCTCATGGGCAACGCTATTGGGAATTTGGGCAATGTCGTCCTTAACATCGGCATGGGAATGAACCCCTTTCTCGTTGGGTTGCTTCTGGCCCTTCCACGGGCGGTGGATGCTTTGTTGGATCCCCTAATCGGAACCTGGTCGGATAACTTCCGTTCGCGTTGGGGACGGCGGAAGCCGTTTATGGTGGCTGGGGCGGTGGGTGCTGGCGTTTTTTTTATCGTGCTGTGGTGGATTCCGACTGGGGGGAGCGAGATGGGGAAATTCTGGTATTTTCTTTTCTTCTCCACGGTCTTTTACCTCTTCATGTCCCTGTTCGCCGTTCCCTGGGGCGCGATTGGACTCTCAATGACGGCGGATTATCACGAACGCACGAGGCTCATGGCAACCTATGCGTTCACTAGCGCGGCTGCCGCCATCCTGCTTTCCTGGTTGTATGCACTGATCAAGCTCCCGTGTTTTCCGGACACCATCACCGGAACGCGCTGGGTTTCCGCTGGCCTCGCCGGTCTTATGACAGGATTGGCTCTGCTTTCGGTGTGGATGTGCCGGGAAAAACAGACTGCAGGGCAGGCGAAGCAGGCCACCGAACCGGTTTGGCCCCAAATCCGGGCCGTTTTGGGAAACCGCGCCTTTCTCATTCTTGGAGGCGCTGTCTTTTTTATGTGCCTCGGGATTTTTAGCATCAGCAGTCTTCCGACATATCTGGCCATTTATTTTATTCATGGGGGCAACGAGTCGGCGGCTTCAATCCTCTCCGGGTGGGGGGGCACGGTGTGGCAGGTGGGCAGCCTCTTTTTCATCCCCCTGATCAGCCTAGTGGCTACCCGGATGGGCAAGCGCCATACGCTTGTCTTAGCACTGGTGGCTGCCTTGACCGGTAATCTCATCAAATGGTTCTGCTACACCCCGGCCCAGCCGCTTCTTTTTCTCCTCCCGCCTCTTTTGATCGCTTTTGGTTTCAGCGCCCTCTGGACCCTCACCGCCTCCATGCTGGCGGATGTGTGTGATCTGCATGAGCTCAATACGGGCAAGCGCAACGAGGGAGCGCTCAACGCCATGTATGCCTGGGTAATGAAAGTCGGTAGCACTCTTGCTTTTGCGCTTTCGGGGATCCTCCTCAACCTTACGGGATTTAATCAGGCGCTGGGTTCCAGTCAGAGCCCCGCTACAATCCTTTCCATGCGGCTGATCGACATCGGCGTGCCGGCGGCCGCGGTGCTTGCCGCCATTGGACTGACCTGCCTTTACCCCATCTCGGAGGATCGCGCCTACCAGATCCGGGTAGAGCTGGAGCGTCGGCGCGGCAGGATGCGCTCCGCTTGAGAAACTCACGGGCAATCGGTCTGTTGTCGGTCTTGCTTCTAGGGCTGAGTTGGGGCCGCGCCACGGAATCCTCCGGCATTCTGGAAGATCATTCAGAGTGGTTTGTTTCGGGCGACTCCTCCCGTGCTTCCCCAGGTCTTGGAAAAGACAATCGGGTCAACGGTTGGATATTTTTCGGCAGCGAAAAGTTGACGCAGGATTTCGGCGATACCTCGAACCGATTGGAAAGTCTTCCGTCTTATGTCGTCGGTGTGGCGGTGGATGCCGGAGTTAAGGTAGCCAGATTTCCAAATTACGTGCCGGTGCCGGCTCCGGGTGGCAAGGGTAACATTGCCGGAACGTTGACACGGTCGGAAGCGGAGGGGGAAACCGAACTGCTTACCGTTCGTATCGGCAAAGACGCGCCCAAGGTGCTGCGACTGGCCGTGCTGGTAGACAACCTCGGATCCGCCGATTACGTCGCTCGAACGGTCACGCTCGCCTTAAATGGGGAGGTTGTCGCTTCCCTTCGCTTGCAACCTAACGGATATCCAGACTGGCTTTTTTGGGATTTGCGTGACCTTCGTGAGGGGGCTGAACTTTCTCTTCGTCTAAATCCGGACAAGGGGGTGGCTGCTATTGGTGGTCTGGTATTTTTATCGGAAAAAAGTGAGGTGGCTAAGCCGGCTGAGATCACCGCTCCCCTGCCGGTGATTACCAGCAGACCGGGACATGCAGTGGGGGAGTTTTCGCGGGAAGGGGAGTATGTGAAGGACTATTATGTTTTTCTCGAGGGCGACACCTTCCATCTTTTTTATAATGTGGGTAAGGCCGCCAAGGATCAGCAGTGGTTCGAGCCGGGCAACGAAAAGGCTTTCGGGCACGCGACTTCAAAGGATCTCAAGAATTGGCAGCACCATCCACGGATCCTTGATGCCGTACCGCAAAGCTGGGAAGGTATGGTAGTTTCCGCTCCCTCTATCATCCAGCACGATGGGCTCTACTACATGTTCTACACCGGATTTGACGACCGGGTTCCGGGTAAGCAAACGGTTGGGCTGGCCACCAGTAAGGATCTCTTTGAGTGGAAGCGTCATCCGGGCAACCCCGTATATGAGGCCCCGGAATGGGCCGAGCGGAGGCCCGATGGTTGGATCGATTGTCGCGATTCACACGTCATTAGGTGTGGAGATGAATTTCTTCTCTTCACGATGGTCACCACCAAGGAAGGCAAGGGAGCCATCGCCCTAGCTTCCTCAAAGAACTTGAACGAGTGGAAGGATTTGGGTCCGGCGGTGGTGACCTTCAAGGAGCCGGAGAGTCCGCGGGTATTTGAACATGCAGGTAGCTTTTATATGTTTATTTCCAGCGCCCACGGAAAGCAGTTGTTGCGCACGACAAATCCTAAAACCGGTCCTTGGGAGGAAATTCCATTCCGTTGGCCAGCTCCGGGGTTGTGGTCCGGTTGGGAGGTGGTGGAGCAGGGGGAGCGGACCATCTTTTCTGCCTTCGAGTGGAAAAGCTTTGGAAACTTCATCCGCTTCTGGGAGGTGAAGTGGAAAGACAGGGTCCCAACTGTGGTCTATTGATCTTTTCTGGCATTTTCCCGCTACCGCCTGTCACTAGAACCAAGGTATTTCTGAAGCCTTCTTTTAGGGTAGATTGAAATCGTGAACGACCGGACCGATCAATTCGCCACGACTCAACCCATAAAAAAATCCCCTGGGGCCTTCACTTTGGTAGAGCTTCTGGTGGTGATTGCGATTGTGGGAGGTCTGGCTGTACTAGTTATCCCCGCCATCAAGTCTGCAACGGTTTCGGCAAGATCAACGGAGGCTCTATCTAATCTAAAGCAAACGGGTGTACTGGTCGGCAGCTACGCGGCGGAGAACAACAACCGCCTACCACTCTCCGCTTATTGGCCGTCCATGTACGTATTCCAAAACATCATGGCGGACTACCTTCCTGAACTTAAAAAAACGCCATATAATTCCGCCGCAAAACTGTATCTACCTAAAATATTTTACGATCCGGTTCTCAAGGGGAAGAATGAACACCCTTGGGGTTCGTTTGGGGTTAACTCTGCCGTCATTCTTGATAGCAATGATTACAAAGGAGGAAATGCACAGGGAGTGGGCATGCCTCTTGCTATGATTCCAACCCCTTCGCAAAAAGTCATCGTCTGTAGTGCCATTGAGGGAAGTTGGGCTAGTAGCTGGGGTTTTAATGGAAATGTCTTTGTACAAAAAGGCTTTGATCCGACGTATGGGCCAGACCCTCGTCATGGAGGTAAGGCCGGAGCCCTCTTTGCCGACGGGCACGTGGAGAGACTGGACGTGAAAAATATGGATCCGACCACCCGCAGGAAATACTTCACCCTCAATCCCTAATTGTCTGGGGTTTTCTGATTAGCCATCGATGAGGTTTACTCGGTTCTTTTTTCTTTTGTGTTTGGCTTCGGCCACACTGGGTCCAATCAGGGCGCAAAACGGGCCCGTTTTTAAAAAGCTCCTGACCGAGGCTTGGTCGAAAGTTATACCCGCTGAGAAGAATCTTTCCTCGGAATGGGAGAGGTCACTGTTCGAACGCGGTCAACCCAGGAGTTACAAAGGCGATTCTCTGATGAACATCGGTATGCCTGTGGGGGGCATCACTACTGGAGCCCTTGTCTACCTCGGGGGGGACGGAAAACTTTGGCATTGGGATATTTTTAATCGTCCTCTGAACGGCGTAATGCCCCGGATGATCCAGTACAAGGATCGTTCGTGGCACCAGCGCCCGAAGGGAATCGAAGTCTGGCAGGGTGGAAATTACATCGATCCAATCCGAGACCAACCATCCCCGTTCGCGCAAGGTTTCGCATTAAAGGTCACGATCGATGGGAAAGAGCAGATTCGCTCCCTTGATCGGAAGGGTTGGAAAGAGGTGGTTTTCATCGGTGCGTATCCCTTCGGTACGGTGACTTATTCGGATCCAGATTGTCCGATCAAGGTGACTCTGGAAGCCTACTCGCCCTTTTGCCCTCTCAACTACGACGACTCGAGCTATCCCGCCACCATCATGAGTTACCGGCTGGAAAATACATCCACCAAGCCGGTGGAGGTGCAAATCGGTGGCTGGCTTGAAAACCCGGTGCTCATCGACACGATCGAAATCTACCCGGGGGTTCTTCGCACCAATTCGGTAATTTCCGGAAAGGGGCTCGTCATAATGGTGAGCGAGGCAGTGGATCCGTCTGGGGGGAAATCGGTTCGCCCTGATGTTGTCTTCGAGGATTTTGAGAAGCCAACCTACGAAGGTTGGGAAGTGGAGGGAACGGCGTTTGGAGTTGGACCGATTGCGAAAAAGGATGTCCCTTCCCATGTCGGCGAAACCGCGATGAAGGGTGAGCGTGCCGTTAACTCGCACGCTTCGGCGCCGGGGTATCTGGCAACGCCTCCGGATCCGGCGAAGGACTCGGTGACTCGCGATGCCGCTAAGGGCAAGTTGACGAGCAAGCCCTTCACTATCGAACGCAACTATATCACCTTTCTCATCGGTGGAGGTCCGCATGCGGAGACTGCCGTGCGCCTTTTAGTAGACGGGCAAGTTGTACAAAGCGTGTCTGGTCCGACTAGTAGTGCTATGCGTGAGGCTATCTTTGATGTGAAGGCGTTGTCGGGAAAGACGGCGAGAATCGAGGTCGTCGATCAGTTCGACGGCGGAGTCTGGGGCCATGTCAGCGTGGACCAGATTGTCTTTCGCGACATGGTGACCCCTATGGAGAAGCAGCGTGATTGGGGCAGTATGGCATTGGCGGCCATTGGCGGGACCTCTAGCGGTGGCAGTGCGCAACTATCTGCACCACCGGAGCAGTCGGTGTTCCGTGCACCCGGTCCTGCGTCCGCCTCCTCCCCGAGGGACAAGCCGCTCGTCGGTGGAGTTACCCAGTCTCTGAGCCTTGCGCCGAAGGCTGTCGGCACTTTGCCTTTTGTCATTTCTTGGCATTTCGCCAACACGATCGAAACAGTAAAGGGAGCCGAGACTGGTCACCATTACGCCAAGCGCTTCAAGAATGCGGCCGAGGTGGCCTCCCATATTGCGAAAAATTACGAACGCTTGAATACAGAGACCCGGCTATGGAATAGCACGTGGTACGACTCAACTCTGCCTTACTGGTTCCTTGAGCGGACTTTCATTCCGCTGGGTTCCTTGGCTTCACCGACCAGTTACCGTTTTGCGGATGGACGCTTCTACACTTACGAGGGGATCCGTAGCTGTGCGGGGCATCCCAACCACGTTTGGCACTATGCTCAGGCCCATGCCCGAATATTCCCAGAGTTGGAGCAGGACGTGATCGAGCGTGTTTGGTATGGATTTGGATTCAAACCAGACGGATCGATGGCGTACCGCGGCGAGGTCGGTGGTGATAGCGCGATTGACGGTCACTGCGGCGTGATTCTTGCGGTGTTGCGCGCTCATCAGACGAATCCCGACAATCAGATGCTCAAGCGCCTTTGGCCACGCGTTAAAAAATCCATCGACTACGCCAACTCGTGTGACCGTGACGGGGACGGGTTACTGGACACCCCCATGCTGACCACGTTGGACGAGCCGTGGCATGGGGTGATTCCATGGATCAGTAGCCTTTATATCGCCGCACTCAAAGCCGGCGAACAGATGGCTTTGGAAATGGGCGATCAGGAGTTTGCGACCGATTGCCACAAGAGGGCTGAAAAGGGAAGAGCCGGGATGGATGCCAAACTCTTCAATGGTGAGTGGTTTATTCAGACTCCGGATCCTGCAAACCCAAAGAAACTTGGAGCCTATGAGACAGTCCACATTGATCAGGTGATGGGGCAGGGATGGGCGTGGCAGGTGGGGTTGGGAAGGGTACTCAACGAGAACACTACCCGCTCCGCCCTAAACTCGATTTGGAAATATAACTTCACCCGTAACCTGGACGCTTACGATGCCCAGGCAGATCCCAAGGGTCGCCCGTACTACGCCGATGGGGAAGGGGGGGTTGTAATGACAGCCAACGCGCTGGGAAGGAAGATACCATTTGGAATTTATTCTGGCTTTGCCTGCTACCTCAACGAGACCATGAACGGCTTCGAATCCCAAGTGGCCGCCCACATGATCGCCGAAGGGATGGTTAAGGAGGGCATGGCTGTGATGAAGACCCTCGATGAACGCTACGACGGGGATAAGCGCAACCCGTTCAACGAGGTGGAGTGCGGCGATCACTACGGTCGTTCGATGGCCAGCTACGGAGCCTTTATCGCCATCACCGGTTTCACGTACCACGGTCCAAAGCAGCACATTGGATTTGCACCCAAACTGAAACCGGAAAACTTCAAAGCTGCCTTTACCGCGGCGGAGGGATGGGGTAGCTACAGCCAAAAAATTTCGGGGGGGGAGATGAGGGCGGAGTTGACGGTTAAATATGGGCAGGTTCCGATCCAGGCGATGTCCCTCGTGCCTCCTGATGGGCGCGGAGTGCGAAAAGTGTCGGCCATGGTGGACGGGAAATCTCTGGCCGCATCCGTGAAGGAAAAGGACGGGTCGGCGGAGGTGATTTTTCAATCGAACTTGATTTTAAAGGCCGACCAGAAACTTGAAGTCACGCTATTCGAGGGTAGCTGACCTGTCATCGATGCAGTGCTTGCTGTTGGCACCCTCACGGTAAGTCTTGGCACACCGGCCAAGGCTGGTTTGCGGTACTAGAAGGCACTATAAGAAATTCATGAAACCACTTTTACTCTCCCTCCTTTTTATGTTCGTTGGCGGAATCGGATCTTGGTCTTGCCAAGCTCAGTTGAAAGATCGGCAGGAGGATTTTTCCATCCCTGCAATATGGGGCCCTGGTTCCTTTGTGATGCAGTGGGGAGTTAATGTAGAAACACTCCGCAGCCGAGGAGAGGGGGGGATGTCAGACAAAAGTGGCAAACATTTCGGAATCATTCCCGCTGGAGAGTGGCAAGCCGGAGAAGGGGATCCTTATTCCCGCAGCATTGTCAGCCGGGTGATCTGGCCAATGGGAACCGTCGTAGAAAAAGATGTAGGGAGAACGATAACATTCACCGGCATGTTCGGTTGGTACGGTGGTCAACCAGATCGAAACAAGGATCTCTTCCTGGCAAAGGAGAGCGGTTTTTGGTTAGAAGGAGTGCCATTGCCAGTTCAGGGTCTGAAGGAAATGCAGGATTTTGAGTTTGGCTCGATCCCGGAAAAATCCTGGGAGAAAATGTCGATTAGCTATCGCATACGGCGTGAAGACGTCGGGGAAGACCTGTATTTGATGATCCAGACCCACAGTCGGAAGGAAAATCCCGGGCTACCCACCCTTGCCACTTCGGACTGGAAGGTGAAGGTTTCGCCCTAAGGCGATTCTTTAGGTTCTTTGTAAAAAAGCCATTTGGCACTTAAACAGTAGGTCTTGGCGTTGGGCAGAAGGCTGAATTAGCAATCTAGTGCCATTGTTGATTGGTGCGGTTGATCCTATCCTTGCCAGTTGTTTTCGTCCCGATTGGGATAATGGAAGGCTTGCGTCAAACTAGGAAATTCTTTTAGGTCTATGGTTGGTATGCGTACTGCCAGCGGTCAATCACGCCGCCCTCAGAATTCCCGCCTAAGAGTTCTGCATTGGGCAGATCTGCCCAAGAAACATGCCCGTCCCCTCGCGGTAGTTCGGGCCACCAATCATCCTGCCTATCCCTGCCACCGGCACGAGTTTTGGGAAATTGTCATCGTTTACCGCGGTTCGGGTTTGATGTCCTTTGGCCGGCGGACGCTCCCGATCCGGGTGGGGGATGTATTCGTCCTGAGTCGTGGGCAGAGACATGCCTATCTAGAAACTCGCTCGCTGGACGTCATTAACATTGTGTTCGATCCCGCTCACGTCGGTTCCGTCCACCCAGACCTAGCCGACTGGATGCGCCATGAATCCCTCGTGTCTGTTGGGCCGAGCTGGAAGCCAGGTGAGACTGAAGGGGAGTGCCTGCATCTTGGCTCCTCCGATTTCGCACTCCTTCTCGACAAGGTGCGCCGCATGGAGACGGAGTTGGAGGGCCAGAAGACGGAAAACCGCATCGCGGCGCTGGCCTATTTTCTCCTGATCATCACCTTCCTACGTCGCCACCGCCGGCCTTGGGAATCCTCGGGTAGCACCGCGGCTGGGCACCGGGTGAGTCGGGCTATGGGGTTTATTGAAGAACATTTTTCCGATCCGATCACGATCGAGGATATTGTCAGCCACAGCCAAGTTTCCCGGCGACACTTCTTTCGGTTATTTGAACAGGCTCTCGGCGTGGCACCGATGGAGTATCTGAAAAAACTTCGGCTGCAAAAAGCGGCCTCGATGCTCTTGACCACCAACGCCTCCGTCACCCAGGTCGCCTTTGCCTGCGGTTTCAATGACAGTAACTATTTCAGTTCTCTGTATCACAAGGAATTCGGCATGTCCCCCAGTCAGTTTAAAAAGGATGGACGCAACGGTTAAGCAGGGTGGTTTTCACCAATCCTAGGTCCAGGCATAGCCGCTGATCGGAGAAAATTCAGTCCGTCCAAGGGGTCAATCAGAGGTCCTGCGGCGGAGTCTTGTGGGGTAGCCTCTCGGAATTATTCGGACTTATAAAAATGTAAACAATTAATGAATAATAACATAACCTATAAAAGAAATATTTTTATTTTTTGAAAACTGGCATTTTTAGGGGTATGTTTGGCACCAGCCTTAAGGTGAAAATGACTTTCATACATAAGCTTATGGTTATGCATGGCAATGTCATCAATGGATTTCGCCAATTTTGGGCTTTTATCATAATTTCTTTTTTTGGTCTCCAAGGGTTAGTGGCGGTTGAGGTGACTTATGTCGGTAAGGAAGTGGGTGATGGGAATTCTTCTTATGTAGTTCAGAACTGGTCGCTTACATCTGTGGCCAAGCAGTTCAATACGCCAAGTGGTCAGGAAAGATATGGGACTGCTGGTTACTACCAAATTCGGCCGACTTTAAAGTCAGCCCCACAATCCGTTTCTGAGGTAGTGCCTTCAGGAAATGATCTGGGTCAGACAGCTGAATCTGAGGCCACACTTTTCTCTCCTCCGTTGTTTATTTCCTCCATCACGGGGAAGGCAGGAACGTTTGTTAACTTCGGGGGTTGTCCGTCTTATCTCGGAAACGACGGTTCTACGGAGTACCGGCAAGGGGGGCTTTCGGTTCCGGTAGGAAACGGACCTCACGACTCGCCCGCCGGAACAGGTGCCAGCTATTTCGGAGAGGTTTTGCAATTTACCTTAGGTGCGAGTGCAAAATTTCGAATTGGATTGGCAGTTGATTCCGTGGGGACTGGTAATCATGGCCCTGGAATCTACAGCCCCGATTACGTGAGTATTTACAACAACGCCACTGGAAGCGTTTTCTCTGGTGCTCTCATTCGGGATGGAAATCCAGACATGGTATTTTTCGATATTGAGGGCAACGCAGGTGACTCTTTCACGGTCGGCCTTTGGCAAAACACCGGAAGCCAATCGGTTGCGGTCCTTAGTCTGGTCACGTTTGACCATCAAACTCTTCCTGTAATTACTTATGTCGGGAAAGAGGTGAGCGATGAGAGTTCCTCTTATGTAGTTCAGAACTGGTCGCTTACATCTGTGGCCAAGCAGTTCAATATCACAGGCGCTGAGAGATATGGAAACGCTGGTTACTACCAAATTCGGCCGACTTTAAACTCAGCCCCCTTGGAAGTTTCTGAGGTAGTGCCTTCAGGAAATGATCTGGGTCAGACAGCTGAATCTGAGGCCACACTTTTCTCTCCTCCGTTGTTTATTTCCTCCATCACGGGAGGGGCAGGGAAGTTCGTTAACCTTGGCGGGTATTCGACTTACCTTGGTAGTGACGGCACCACAGTCTACCGGCAAGGGGGGCTTTCAGTTTCGGTAGGGATCGGTCCCCACGACTCGCCCGCCGGAACAGATGCCAGCTATTTCGGAGAGGTTTTGCAATTTACATTGGATGAGAGAGCGAAGTTCCGCATCGGATTGGCAGTTGATTCCGTGGGGACTGGTAATCATGGCCCTGGAATCTACAGCCCCGATTACGTGAGTATTTACAACAACGCCACTGGAAGCGTTTTCTCTGGTGCTCTCATTCGGGATGGAAATCCAGACATGGTATTTTTCGATATTGAGGGCAACGCAGGTGACTCTTTCACGGTCGGCCTTTGGCAAAACACCGGAGGCCAATCGGTTGCGGTCCTTAGTCTTGTGACGTTTGATGTGAGTCAGGTGCCGGCGGATATCATCTTGTCGGCAAGCTCCATTGCGGAAAATAACTCCGCGAACGCCGTGGTCGGTTCTCTAACCACCACTGACCCGGATTCCTCGGATGCCCATTCCTACTCTCTAGTTGCGGGGACAGGGAGCTCTGATAATGCCTTGTTCAGCATTAGTGGAAACTCGCTGCAAGCCAGTGAAAGCTTTGATTATGAATCAAAGAGCTCCTACTCGGTGCGCGTCCGGAGCACGGATTTGGGGGGCAACAACTTTGAGAAGGTATTCGTCATCACTGTGACGGATGTCAATGAAACACCCTCCGATATCACTCCTCCGGTAATCGAACTCAATGGAGCAGCATCGGTATCGGTTGCTTGGGGAGGGTCCTATAATGATAGCGGCGCCTCGGTATCGGATAATGTTGACGCAAGCAGGACGATATCTGGTATCGGTTCGGTCAACACTTCCAAGCCAGGGGTTTACACCCTCACTTTTGATGCCACGGATGCGGCGGGTAATGTGGCCACGCAGGTCATCCGGACGGTAACGGTTTCGGCTCCTTCGAGCACACCGGGTGCAGACGGAATTTCCGGGCTGATGCGATATGCCTTGGGTGCCAGTGCTCCGGGCAGTTCCGTCACCAAGCCGACCTCCGCAGTCACCGGTGGAAATTTAGTGATCACGGCGATTGTACGGACGGACAATCCCAAGCTGACGGTAGTCGGTGAGTCAGTGACGAACCTGGGTAACTATGCGAGCAGGACCTCGGTGGTCGAAGTGCAGGGAGTGGATGCCGCTGATCAGGCCGGGGTTCCTGAAGGATGTAAGCTCAGGACATTTTCTGTTGCGATAGAAGGATCGGTTACGAAAATGTTCTTGAGACTTAAAGCGTCACTCGCTCAGTAGCTTACTGAATCGTTTGTCGGTCCTGAGCCACAAAAACTAGTTAAGCTACTTGAAAATAATAAAATTAATTCGGCTTGAAGTTCGCTGCTTTCTTAAGAAGCCACTTGTAAAAAGCTGTAAATCAGCTATTTAGAACAAAAAAAGCGATTATAGAATTTGTTGCCTTGGCATTATTAGGGTGTTTTTTGACACTATAATTAAGGTGAATTTAGCGAATTGAAATATATTAAGAATATGAAAATCTCAAATGTACAAAACCAAAGTTCAAAAACGCTGGGTCGATTGGTGCTCTGTGTTTTGATCTTGGGTTTTTCTTTCTCTGAGCGGACATCGGCCGCCACGGTTACTTATGTGGGTTCGGAAACTGGATCGGCAGGAAACGGATATTCCGTTCAAAATTGGTCGAATGCGGGCGTCACAAAAGTTTATGATATCGAGGGTAGTGAAGTATACGGCTCTTCCGGCTACGTCCAGATCCGACCTGGGCCTACGGACTTGTACCAAGGCATTGGTGACAACAATAATCTCGGGGTCGGTGCCGCAACAAATCCAACACTTTTGTCCCGTCCCTCTTTTATAAGCTCTGTGACCGGCGGTGCAGGAGATTTTGTTAATTTTGGTGGGTACTCAACTTATCGGGGTCCCGATGGTTCTTCTATCTACCGGCAAGGGGCTTTATCGGTTGCTGCTAACAATGGGCCTTATACTCCCGATAACAACCCCGCCAGTTATTTTGGAATCGCAATGCACTTTACAGTTAATGCTGGTTCCTACTTTCGGTTTGGGTTGGCGGTGGATTCTGTGGGCAGCGGGACTTACGCCCCTGATTATGTCAGTCTTTATAGTAGTTCCACTGGCACAAAGATATCCTCGCTTCTGACTCGGGATGGTAGCGCCGACATGGCCTTTTTCGATATTGATACCCGAGGTGATGCTCTCAGCACAAATTTTGATGTGGCGCTTTGGCAAAAGAGTGGGACTCAAAGTGCGGCCGCCCTAAGCCTAGCAACTTTTGATGCGATCCCCGAGCCCTCGACTGCCCTTCTTGCCCTCGTCGGGATGGGGTGTCTGGCGATTCATTCACGTCGCCGCCGCTGAGCCTGGTTGCGTTCCGATTCAGTTGGCACCTGATTTAAGGCTTTAGCCCTATCCTGTGGCGTAACGTTTTCACATGACTACAGGCTCTCGCGTCCGAGTGGGCTGTTACTATTTTCCCAACTATCATCCTGACCCACGGAATGAGCAGGTTCATGGCTGCGGCTGGACGGAGTGGCAACTAGTCCGCCACGCCACCCCACGATTCCCCAACCATCAGCAGCCCAAGGTTCCTCTCTGGGGCCATGAGGATGAGTCCAAGCCCGAAGTGATGGAGAAAAAGATCGATGCGGCCGCGGATCATGGCATCGATCACTTCCTTTTTGACTGGTACCACTACGAGGACGGGCCGTTTCTTGAGCGTTGCCTAGAGCAGGGGTTCCTCAAGGCCCGCAACGTCAATCGGATTGATTTTGCTCTCATGTGGGCCAATCACGACTGGATCAATATCCACCCTATGGGGCGCAATTTCGGGAAGGAGCTGCTCTATCCCGGACAGGTCTCGCCCAAGGTGTTTCGTTTCATCACTG
>Ga0247837_1007009_pt1 | contig 15348 bp, 17 predicted proteins | sample LaCtaG_2_FD_187115 | JGI IMG/M metagenome (GOLD analysis project Ga0247837, IMG submission 187115) | Freshwater microbial communities from meromictic Lake La Cruz, Castile-La Mancha, Spain - LaCruzMarch2015_14.5m | ecosystem: Environmental > Aquatic > Freshwater > Lake | place: Spain: Castile-La...
CAATTTCTACTATAGAAAAGGTCAGAAAGCTGTCTAAATGATCCCTAAAGTCGCTCAAAAGCTATACTTTCCCACATAATTGAAACTTTTGCCCTTCATATAAACGCATTACAGTCTAAATCTGCGCTCCAGTCCAATTCGGCCTCTAAGGTCTATATCCTGAAAGACTTAGGAAGTCTCCACTATCTGCCTAGCACTAGCCCGCAGAGAGGAGTGGCGACTGCTCACTGCTCCGATTTCCCCTCTGGGCAGGGTGAACTTGTACTTGGAGTCTGAGGACTGGGGACTGCGGGCTTGGGAGCTGGCAGCAGAGCCGCGGGACACAGAGGGGGAAACGCCGTAGAAGGTCTTAGCAGAGCGCTGCAGGTCCGCAGGGTCAATGGCCGGGGGAAAGCGGGGCTTCGCAAGGTGCAAGGACCCAGGTCGGAAGACTTCTTCAAAGCCTGGAGGCCTGCCGAAGGGGGGAGTATTGGAGTGGAAGCGTGCTGTGTCTCGCTCGAACAGGGCTGCTTTTAGGCCGGGACTTTGCAGTCTGCTTTCGTCTGCGTAGAAGCGGGCGCGGTCTGCTTCTGCGGATGCGTCTAGCTTGGTGGAGTGGGAGGGGGCTCTGGGGGAGAGGGGCGGTTCTCCGTAGAATTGGGCTTGGTTTTCCTTGAAGTGCTTTTCGATGGGGAGTTCTTCTTTGGCCTGGACTACGGTGGAGGGCGGGTCTTCACTCTGTCCTGGATACTGGTAGACAGGACTCACAGGGTTAGTGCAGCGCTTCGTAGCCGGGGCTCTTTTCAAGCTTTCCATCTGCGTGCCCTCTATATCCGACACATCAATAGAGTTCCGGACCGTACTTCTCGGCTTGAAGGCAAAGGGTCCCAGTCCCTTCGTCCCCACCTGAGCGCCCTCTATATCCTGCGTATTCAAATGACTCTTATGAGCCTCGAGGGACATATTGACCAAGGGACGGGGTCGACTGCCCAGCACAGGTCCGATAGTGATTAAAGCTCTAGTTGGTGCTTACCCAGAGTCGTCTCTGATGGTGTATTCAGGCTGCAAGGGGTTGACTGACCTTCTGGTAGCGAACATATACTCCTTGTTGATATCCGTAGGGTCCATGAAGTTGGTTTTCCGGAGCTGCTTTTCCGGCTTGCCTCTGCACCCCTCGATATCATCCAGCTTCATCGACTCTCTTGGCTGCCACCGCATGAACTGTCTAGCCTTCGCCCCCTCAATATCCTAAGTGTCAGTTACTTCAATGGAATGCGCATCGCGTAGAAAGCGAGGCGGAGTCGGAGGCTTGGTGTGGAAGGTGGGCAGTTTATATACCGGGTCTAAAGGGTTAGTGTCCAAACGAGCAGTTCGAAAAGCGACTTTCTGAGGCCAGGCGAAGGGAATATCGCTAGTGGTGAGGGAAAACCCAGTTTTGGCAGCTATGGAGACTTGTGGCATAGGCTGTGCACGCTCGATGTCCTGGGTAGTGTTAGCGAATTCCGGCTTGCGGAAGTACTGGTAGCCTCGTAGGATGGGCTGCGCACCTGCGATATCATTGGTCTGCAAGGCTTGGGACCAACTGCGGTGGAAGACGGTGTGCTTGGGGGGGAATTCGCTGGGTGCGAGGGTGGACAGCGCCATCAAGTCCTCTGCCTAGCGCTCACTTCGCTGTAGGGAGGGACTGCCCTGGTCCAATAACATTACTGCGAGTTGCCTTAGTGCATAGTACAACTCAGAGTAAGTCTTCGAGTAGAGGGATTAGGAAGCTTACTTGATACGAGGCTAATTGACTTGGCCCTATGATCCTCACACTGGTAAACATAGCCCCAGTGTACTAAAGACACTACCTGCGAATAGCCTAGTTAGTACCCCTTGCCATACCCGAACTTGCCCTCGACTCTCCTCCACGCAAACAAGATATGTATGCAGATTGTTATTAATAACCAGCATTTGCCCAGCAGCAGCACTCCCTCGCCTTCTGTTATTTCCCTCCACAGGGTCGCCAGGCCTTCCAGACCGAAGGAAAAGCCTACGAGGTTCGCGACCATCATCAGCATCACGTAGATGGCAGCGGAGCCTGCGCACACCCAGTTGTAGGCAGCTGTCTGACGGAAGGCTGCAAATCGGGTTTGGTTGATGAACGCCTTCCCCAGCACTTCCGGCACAATGAAGAGACACATGCCCCAGCCCCAGGCCAGCAGGTGCAGACTAAGGTCATGCCACACCGCCACAAAGAGGAAAACCGCCCACACATTGTACACCTTGTACCGAGCCCCGCCCAGAGGGATAAACAGGTACCGCACCAGCCACTGGTTAAACGCCCTGTGCCACATCCTCCAAAACCCCTCAAAGTTGTAGTTGTCCGACATGCACCGTCCCATGTTTTCAGGCGCCTCCACTCCGTCACATAGAGCCCACAGTCTGAAGAACCGCCAAATCACTAAGAACTTCAGCCAAATCCACTTCAAAATGCAGTACGAAGAGATCGCGAGTTCGTAGGCAGACAGAGAAGCGAAGAGCTTGCGGTTGGCAGGGTGGTTGGCGAGGGCTGGGAGACACAGGAAGTGCATAGACAGTTCCAGTAGCACTATCGCCAGCACTAGTCGCAGTGCGTATAGGACCAGTCTGCGAGAGCTGTAGGTCTGCTGCGGCTTCTCCACTTGCGACCTCCAGGCATTGTAGGAGAGTGTAGGCCCTGCCAGATACAGCGGAAAGTAGAAGAAATAGGCGAGGAAGCTCAGCAATGAGTAGTCAAATCCATGCGTTTCCTGTCTGAACTTCAAGCACTCCACCTCATCTGTGCACTCCTCGCACCTTTCCCTATGCTTCTGAGTGCTATTTACCTCCTTAGACTGAGTCCCAGTCCCTAAACGCTGCCAATGCAGGTCCATCATGTAGCTAATCAGCTTCAAAAAGCAAAGGTTGGAACTGCTGTGCCAGGCCATTTCATAGGGGAAATCGTCCTAGGTGGGGGTTACTAGGGAACTGAGTCCGAACCAAGCGAATTGGAAGCCGTTGGAGTAGTCTGCAATAAGGAGAAAGGAGAGGTTTGCGGTCCAGACGGCTGGGGAGTAGAAGCGAGAGCCGCTGTAGTGCTGGGCGGCCTGCCAGTTGGTAACTGTCCAGAGAAGGAGGAAAAGCAGGCCTGGGCCGTGCAGGTAGAGACACAGACACAGGCCTGAAAAGAGGTAGAAGTGCAGTTTACTGCGGCTGTCCTTGCCCGTCCATTGCCTTCTCATCCACACGAAAAGGACCGCTACTGCTGCTAACTGTGGCAAAGCCCCTCTAAAGCCTCTCAACTGTCCATCATTTAAATCCACTTGAAGTCCCGCAGCCCAGGGAGAAGCCTCAAGACCCTTCACCTCTGCTGTAGCAGTCAGTCGACTGGACAGGACAAAAGCGTCTTTCAAGACTGAGAATAGGGCGCAGCTCACGAAGGCGAGTAGAGCCACGGACTCCCAGAGTCGCCAGCGCTGGTTGGCGGGGCTATCAGGTGCGTCGTTCCTGATAAACATACACTGTTAGTCCATACTCACCTTCACAGTAAGACAGTCATACGCCTAGTCTTGTGAGAACTTCTCGAGCTAGGTGAAAGAAGACCCGCCTGTGTGTAATTGATATGAATATAATGGCTAAAAGGCAAACAGCTTTTCACTGCCACAGAAATAGGGAACTGCAAGGAATAGCGATTTAGTCGCGCATAGAGAGCTTTTCTCGCAGTGCAGGAGAAGCATTGATAGTGAAAGTCTATATATTAAGATTGGCGCTGCAGTCTAGGGGCCTCGGAGTCTGTATGATAATGGCAGCTCTGAGACCCATCAAGCCGCCTCGGTCCGGCCGACTGCAGTTGCTCACCCGCTCCAACCGTGCTCTGGACGACGACGAAGTAGAATACGCGAAGCGCGCCTTCAACGACCTAGACCGCAGTCGCACCGGCTCCATCGACCTCGCAGAACTGCCCTCCCTGTAACTCCCACCCAGCCTTCGCAACATGCGGCTCCTCATGTCCCCAGATACCTTCGCACTGTACCTGCAACTGGTGTATGGCATTACACCTGCTGACTTGGAGAAGAAACTCACTTGGAAGGACTTCCTCAAACTCTTCGCTGCAATGATGAGCAGTCAGCCGCAGCTGTACCGCATCAACCTTGTGGGTGCGAACAACAAGTTGGATTACGTCGCGCTGATAAAGGCAAACACTGCGGATGCGGAGGCGGTGTTTGCGGAGTTTGACTTTGAGAAGAAGGGCACGGTTGAGAAGGCGCAGTTGCCCACTTTGCTGCAGTGTGCAGGGTGCAAGGAGGCGCAGTTCGCTACGCTGTTGGACAGGGTGGGTGCGCAGGTCACTTTTGACGAGTTCGCGGAGCTGTACAACTCTTGTGTGGACTCGGAAGTAAGTTAGAATATATGAGTACTCAGGGCTACGGCTCCCCCACGCACAGCAGTCTCACTCGCTCCAAGCCTCCAATTCACCTGCAGGACCGACTGGTGTCCCTCTCCGACGAAGTGTCTAGACTGAGGGAAGACTTGGTGCAGGGTCTTATTGTCACTGAGACGCTGGAAAGGAACACAGAGAAGCAGATGGAGGTGCTGAATGGACAAGTAGGCGCGCTGAAAACAGCCTTTGTGGACCTGTCAGAGGCGGTGATCGGGCAGTTGGACCAGGTCAAAGGGGAACTGATGGAGCAGGCAGATGCACGCATAGCTGCAATTGCGCCTAAGATCGAGTCGCTTTATACTGCTTTGGAAAGGAATGCGGAGGACTACAGCAGACTGGAAGGCAGGCTAATCGCCTTTCAGCAGGACACTAATCTGCAACTGCAGGAAATGCAGCAGCGGCAAAGTCTCTTGATGAAAGACTTCTCAACACTCCGAGGTCAACTCAACTCCTCTGCAGATCGACTGGACAGAGTCCACTCTGAACTGAGTGCACAGGTCAGCAGCTGCTCAGCAGCCAGTGAGTAACTTCCACCTAGGAAGGGAGTGTCCCGCCTCACTGACTTGCACCTCTCCACTGTCAGGGAAGCGGATAAAACTGCCAGGAAGCTGGACCTGTTAACCACAGACTTGCGTGCTTATGTCGACTCACATGTGCAAGCTGAAAGCAGCAACTGGGCCAAAGTCGAAACAGGCACCGAAGATCTAAGAATCAAAATCTCCAGCCTTGCAGGCGTGCTCGAGGACTCAATCGGCCGAATTGCAAGTGACATTGGCAGTGCAGCAGGCAGAATCGCAGACTTGGAAAGAGCTTTGGATCAGCTCAGAACGCAGTCTAGTGCTTCGCTTGCAGCGTTTCAGCAGAGTTTGGGGTACAAGCAGGAGAGCGTTTCCAGGGCCATTCAGTCACTGGCGCGGCAAATCAATGTGCCGAACCCGCTCTTAGCCTATTAAGCAGATAAGGACGAGAGGCGTTTTAGAGAGCGGGATAGAGGGGAAATGAGTCTAACAGCCAATTAGCAGATTGGGGTGAGAGAGCTATTAAGCTAATGGAGTGGACTGGGGGAGGGAAAAGGGCACTGAGTTTGACACCGAAGGTGAATAGATTCGGCTGTGGGCAGACTCCGAACCTGAGAAGTTCGAAAACTCCAGAAAGACATGAACCTATAGTGAGCCGCTCCACCCAGAACTACCAACTCCTGCATCAGAAGCGGAGTCTACTCGCTCCACCCAAGGCAGGCTTCAAGCCTATATACGAAATAGCCCTACTGCGTCGTAAAGCCGAAGAACGAGTATCAGCAGCCGTCACCCCGCAAAAGCCACAAGAACTCAGTCCCATCCGAATGCGGAAATATGAGGAAAGTAAGAGCAAAGAGCCCTCGACTAGGACTTTGTCTTTCAGGAAATCGGTCGCTGGCAGTCAGTTGCCTGACACGAAACTGCTGCGGTGGTATGCGGATGTGACGGGTCGCGAGGAGAAAATGCTGAAAGCGTCGATTCAAGCGCTCAACAAGCGGCTTTCCGTCCTGCGTTCACATCTCCCTAATCTGTAGCACTCTCCTTATACTTCAGCCAAGCCTAGATTTCTTTCGGACGGACATGTGCCTGGCTTGCAGAAATGCCCACAGCCATACTTATGCAAAGGCAAGATGAAGGGGCCGATGTCCTACTTAGTCCGACTGATGGACCGCAAGCTGTTTCTACTGGAAGGAGAGGACACGGTAAAGTGAGAATTACGCAGGTTTCTGAATGGCATGTGCACACAGAACATTCCGGCCTTTGTCCAGTCGCCCATGGTCTCGACTCCTGCCCTTTTCCTCAACCCTCGTGGTAGAGTCTTGTTCGACACACTCATCACCAAAATACCAAAGTTCGAGCTGCAAGAGCCTGCCTTTTACATAGACGTGCACAAGAAGCAGGCGACAGACTTCCTCTCCCACCTCGACAAATACAAGCTAAAGAAGGACATCCAGCTGCACGACTTGTCAGACTTCATGGAGATTTACTCCCTATTCAGCGAGGCTTCCTGTCCTGAAGGAGAGGCCGGGTCCTCCCAGCAGTTCCAAGAAGCCGACGTCCCAGACACTCCAGAAGGCCTCGAGAAAGCGCAAGGGTATGTGTCCTTCATCGACCCGAGAAACGCAGTGATGGGCACTCGGACTATATGTGTGGGCGAGGCTTTAGAGCTGGAAAACCAGGAAGACATACAGGTAGGCACGCAGCAACATTACGATATTTTCCGCTGTCTGCAGGGCGTGCCTGAAGGCCCGTGCACCTTTAATCACATCCCCCACTTCCTCAACTTCCACTATCTCGGCTTCCTTGCGCCCTCGAAAGGCTGCTTCATAGGCCAGGAGCTGGTGGCGAGAGCCAGCGCAAACTTGCAAACAGAGGGGAAAAGAGTGCTGCTGCCCTGTTGTGTGCTTTACCCTGAGTTACTAGATACTACTGGAAAGCTGAATTCTTTGTCCGTCGCCGGCTTTGCAGAGGGCAAAGGGAGGGAAATCACTGGAGAGAAAGTGCTGGATGCCGAAGGCAAGGAGGCGGGGAAGGTGATTTACTCACTGAAAGGAGTGGGACTGGCGGCGCTCACTACAAATGATATCAAGGCGGGGAAATACAGGCTGGAGTCGGGAGAGGAAGTGGCGTTTTGGAAGCCGATGTGGCTGGAGCACGAACTCAAGAAGTAGGTAGATCTTCACTCGATAGGAAAGTGCATTTCCGACTGGAGCCAATTTAGGCTTTATTAGACCTGATGTATATTCTGGGCAGTGATTGCTTCAAGAGAGAGATAGCGATTTTTTGTCTCTTTGTACAGTGAAAACACGAAATAATTTACATATACAGTTGCACAAGTACAAAATCTGCATCCTTGATAGTGGCTTTCAAAGTCCTCCCATACTACCAAGTCCACTTGTGTAATTAGCAATGCTGAAACTTCCCTCCACGGGCCTGCTGCAAGTCTCTCAATCCGTGCAGGAATTATCCTTCCGAAGTGGGTCGGATATGCAAGATTTCGACAGCTTCGCAATTCCGCCAGCCTTGCCTCTACCCCCCAAGGAAGTGCCGCTGCCAGAGCCCACTCGCCCCGCCTTTCACACCCCTTTGCTGTACTGCCTATTTAGACCGCTGCCTGCCTTTGGTGGGTCTCACCCAGCCACTCTCCAGCACCTCCCTGTGTCGCCCAATCTGTTTCCTACGCCCTACCCTCCGGACTGCTCACTTCGCAAACTCTTCCTTGACAATATCGTCTACCAGCGGACAAAGTCCTCGAAATTCGCGAAGGACTGCACTCGCACAGGCTATTTCAATGCTCGTGTATGCGAAATAAAGAAGCTAATGACGCACGGACGCAAAGAAAGTGCGCCTGCAGACAAGCTGGACAGCGCTATGAAGGTGGGCATCTACCCCACACCAGTGTTCGAGTCCAGGTTCGAAAGTGGGAACTTGGAGCTTGTGGCACAGCTAGGCGAGTTTGAATATAACCTTCTCCTTCAAAACGATGTCAATGCGATGGGGAAAACCCAGTGGTTCTTTTTCCGGGTCTCAAGTGCAACAGTCCGTACTCCGTACACTTTTCATATCCTCAACTTCTGCAAGCCGGATTCGCTCTTCAACGCAGGTATGCTGATCACTGTCTATTCCAGGAGGGAAAATGAGGAAACGGGAGTGGGGTGGCAACATGCAGGGGAAAACCTGCTTTACTACCCCAACGGTATAGCGAGGGAAGACGCTGACAAGAAGGAGTACTTCTCCTTGAGCTTTGAATATGTATTCAAGCATACCAATGATGAAGTCTACTTCGCCTACTCCTACCCGTATACGTACACTCAACTGCAGCAGTACCTGTACCAGCTGGAAACCGACCCTTACAAAAGCATGTTTATCACCAAAAAGGAACTCTGTCGTTCGCTCTCCGGCAACTCCTGCGACTACCTGACCATCACCAACTCCCAGTCCGCCATCTCTCAAAAGCATGGTGTATTCCTGAGTGCGCGAGTGCACCCAGGCGAGACAGTCGGGTCCTACGTGATGAAGGGAGTGCTGGACTTCTTGACCAGTGCAAGTCCTGTGGCCGAACAACTCAGAAACCAGTTCGTGTTCAAAGTGGTACCAATGCTGAATCCTGATGGAGTGGTGAATGGGAACCATAGGTGTGGAGTACTGGGCGTGGACCTGAACAGGAGGTGGCGGAAGCCACATAAGACCATCCACCCTACGATTTTCCATGCAAAGCGACTAGTGAAGGCCTTCGCAAGCAGCTTTCCTGTGGACTTGGTGTGTGACTTGCACGGCCACTCCCGCAAATCCAGCATCTTCATGTACGGCAACAGCCTCAAGTCCGACCCACTCACTAGTCGTCTCTTCCCCTACATCCTCTCCAAACTGTCGCCTGTCTTTCATTACCCCTACTGCAAGTTCACAATCACGAAATCGAAAGAAGCGACTCTTCGGGTTGCACTGCATAGAGAACTGCAACTGCCATGTGTGTACACTTTGGAAACTTCGTTCCTGGGACCAGACACGGTGAGTGAGTACTCAGGGTCGCATGAAGGGAGTCCACTTCACGCCGGAAAGTCTGGAGGAAATGGGAAAGGACCTGTGCTTCGCTATTTTGGTGGCCTTTGGCAGGGAGGGCGCCTCACCTGTGCCCCGGTCTGTGGGCAAGGGCAGAGGCCGCAGGTCAATGCTGGGGGAATGCGGAGTCGTGGTCACGAAGAGCAAGGCGAGAGAGGAACTGATGGCTGACCCGAGACTGCTGCACCAAGGAGACGGCGATTCCTCATCAGGCTCAGACTCCGACGCTTCCAATGAAAACGCAGAAGAGCCGGCCGAGCCCTCCGAAGGTCTGCCCCGCTCCAGCACTCGTCTAGTCCTGAAGCTCCCCGGTCCTTCCTTCCGCTCCAAGCGAAGTCTCCTCCCCAAGACAAGGAAGTGCTCGGATTGCGGACTGGGCATGAACATGGGTCATGTATGTCCGCAGAGAATAGTGCCTTCGCCTACAGCGGAAAGCTCGAAGCAGGTGGTAGCTGTCGGGGTGAAGACTTACTACACAGTGCAAGGGAAGAAAGTGCATGATCAGGTTACTCAGACGAAGGTGTCTTTTTATGCGCATTATAAGGCGAATAAGGAAAAGGCGGCGCAGATCAGGCAGACTCAAGTGTTGCAGGCGCCCACTATTACGATTGAGCCGGAAAGTACGCCTGAGCCTGCGACTCGACTGATGCTGGCTCCTGCTCTGCCAGCACCCCACCGAGTCTCCACCCAATTCATCCAAGAGCGAGCGGAGCGCTTCTCCCTGTCCCAGTCCTTCGTAACTCCCTCCTCCAAGCAGCATCTAGGCCGTAAGTCTTTGTTTAGTTAGGAGAGCTCAATATGGAAGTAGACGATGCCTACCTGCTTTCTGTGTTGGACCAGCTTTCCAGAGACCTTAGTGTGCCGTTCCTCGAACGAAGAGGCAGGGAGCACTGCCACAAGCGCTCAGCCATGGGTAATTTCCACTCAGAGGAGTTGAGAGATGCAGTGGAAACGCTCAATGAGCGGGAAAGAGAACTCCTCGCTGCTATCGGAATCGCGAAAATGCTGCTTGAAAAGGGACAAAAGACACTAACTAGCTTGGCGCAGATGCGGGAAGAGCAGGATTGCCTGGAACAAGCAATATGCGGGTACAAGCAGGAAATCGCTCTGTGTAGAGACCAACTAAGCTCTGAAGGCGACAAAAACGAGGTGCTGAGTCGCATGTTGAGTGAAGCGGAAGGGAATGTGGAGCAACTCAGGACTGTGAAGCTGCACTATGAACAGTTTCTCAGAAACCGAGAGGGAGTGCAGAGCCAGAATATACAGGAAAGCCAGTGGGAGGAGGCGAAAGAGGAGTTCGAACTGCGACAAAAGTCGCTGGAAAGCAGAAATTTGGCCTTTGAGCGAGATGTGAAAGAGCTGCACAGCAAAATCCGCAACTTGGAAAGCAGCCTGAATCAGCAAAACCAAGAAAACTCACAACTGCGGCAAGACCTAGCCAACGCCCTCCTCAAAAGCAGTGCATTGGAGCGGGACTTGCTATGCAGTCAGACAGAGCTGAAAGCAGTGCAGGAAGACTGCAAACTCAAAGACTTGGAAAGTCGAGTAGTGCGCCATCATTTGAAGCAGTTGAAAGAGGAGTTGGAGTTTCGCCCTGCTGAGCACTGCAAGGGAAGGACGATACATCAAAGCTTCCTAAGGGCGGATACGTGGGAAGACGACCAGTCCGAAGGCTCTCCGGTCCCGCTTTCCCCTTGCAAGCCTCACATTGAGCGTCTCGACAGCCTGGAAGTCATACCTGAAACTACCCGCAAAGACCCTTCTCATGAGTACTTCACACTTGTAACTGCCACTCAGACCACTCAAGCAGTGAAGCTGAACTCCCCCTACATGGACACTATCTGCACAGTGCCTACTCGAGAACTGTATGAGAAAGCTCTGCGCCAGGGAATTCCCTTCCACAAGTGGTACGTCTGGGTCGAAAGCCAGATGACGAACTGCTACTTGGAAAGTCTGTACAGCGGGGAACTGCGGGGTAGGGGAGCGCGGAGGAGAGTGGCGCCTGGTAGTTAAGCACCTAAGTGTCAAACTTATGGATCAGGTCTTGGTCAGAGCGGGGCAGTCGCCCAGTCCTTCCACAGGGCAACCCTTCGAACTTTCCCCACAGGACACTCTACGCACTCGATTCCTTGCTACTCCTTTGCGAAAGACTCAGTCCGAAGGAGTCTTCACGAGACTCATTAGAGACTCCGCTTGCAGAAAGCAGGCCAAGCAGGTCAGGCCTGAGCGAGTGCCGCAGCCCAGAAGAGTGTCGGGACGGAGAATTGAGGACGAGTTGCTGAGGAAACATGAAGAAGCGCGGCAGGAGCGGGAGGCGCTGAAAGCGAGATGGGACCGAGTGGTGATGAGGGAAGTACTGCCTGCTCCTCACATTAGTCCTTATTCCAGGGCACTGGCAGAGCAGGCAGCTCGCTACGGCACTCACCTCCGCTGCTGTCTGCACGACCAACTTCCCCCCGCAGACTTCTCATTCACACAGCCACCGCCCTTCCTCCAGGCCTCAGAACCGACTTCCCCACCAACCGAAGAAGAGGAAAAGGAAGCCCTGCCTACTCCTACTCCCTCCGAGCTTCCAGCCCTTTCCCCCATCGAAGAGGAGCCTGTGGAAGTGGAGGAAAAGGCTGTGCAGACCCTCCAACAGCGGAGACCACGACCACAGGTGCGGCCTGTAGGCATGGAAGCAGTGTCAGCTACAGTGAGTCTGGAGCGGGCGCGAGAGTACCGTGCAATGGTAGAGCGACACATGGCGCTAGTGCGAGAGCCTTAGCTACTCTTGGACGTAGGTGTGCCGAGTCGAGGTGAACCAGTAGACTGCCAGGCAGGGCAGGTACAGAGTGGCCATGGCCACCACCACCTTGAAGGTCCCGGACATGCCTTGCTGCGACAGCATGTGGTTCTGAAACATGGGGAAGTTGTAGCGAGGAACGGCGTTCACTGTCTTCTTCTTGCGAATAGTCAGCACCTTCATCTGGAACTTGTCTACGAAGCTGAAGCGCTGCATCTTCTCCCAGAGATCGGGTTCGCGTTCATCCAGAAGACCCATATTTTAGCCATCGATGCACACACCCCGAAGAAACTTACCTACTTCCTTTACCAAAGCATAGGCTACGTCCTTTCTCAGTCCGCCTACCTGTCAACACGTGTTTGGCACCTTCCCAGCTTAGCCGGACAAAGGCTACTGCACCAACTAGAGTGAATAGGCTTTCTGTCTGAGGAAAACTCGTACAACAAAGTGTATGACTACTGTAGCTTTTGTGCAAGTTTTGAGATGCTGGCTTGGTTAGATTTCGCGATTTTCTAATCAAATGCGCAACAGCTAAATTGGAGTGAGATTAGGTTATTTGCAAAAGACTAGAGAGATGACTGAGCAGTTCATCAGTAGTGCACCGCCTTCGCACTGAATTGTGGCGACTATTACTGCGCTGCAGTAGTCGCAATAGAGGGTTGGAAGACACTGAAGAGGCCGAGTTACTGGCTGGCGTCAATGTGTCGATTTGAAGGTCTTTGGGTAGACGCAAAGCCGTAGAGGGCTTCACAGGTGTCACGAATTTTAGCTTCTCATTGGTGAAAATAGGCTTGGTCTCCAGCAGCTTTTGTGTGTGTTGGCGCATGCCTGCGGTTTGCGCGCGTTTGTCCATTTCCCTTCGCAGCGACATCGTCTTGTACGACCCCTTCCTCACATGTGTGGACAACTCTCGTGAAGACATCGACACTGCTTCAGTGTCTGTCCACAGCTTCGCTCGCAGTGCCACAGGAAGGTGGAAGTTGGACAGAGTCCTGCTAGGACAGTAGCTAGCTGCACAGAGTACCTTCCCTCCCCCTTCCCGGCTAAAAGCAAATACGACGGAAGCACTGCAGCAAGGACTGAGAGGAGCCTGAGGGCCAGTCACGATGACGTACACCTCTTCTGCACTGTGAGTTATGCGGGTGTGTGAGGAGTCCGCAATGTGCACGCCCATCGCGGAAGTCAAGTGACAAAGCAGTGCTTCTCTGGCTGCAGTCTGCTTGAGTGGAGCTCCGAACAGTTTCATGAAGTAGTGTGAACATGTGAATTGAGTGGGCAAGGCGGCTACTCCCTCTCGCAATCTCAGCGGACTTGGTCTTCTCATGGGCGACATTGTCTGGAAAGGCGACAAATCCGCAACTGGCTGATTTGGTGAGGTATCGGAATTGCTGAGAGTCCACACTTCACTTTCCTGAATCACGCGTTCAGCAGGGACAGCAGCCTCGAGGAACTCAGAGGATTTGGAGCGATTCAACTGGTGGTGCGGTTCTTTGCACTCTCTCTGCGGCTGCTCCAACGGCGGAGTGATGCTCATAGGTGCAGGCGCAGGGATGGGCGAAGCCCGTATTCTCCGGATAGTCTTGGTAGCAGTCCTGTCCACAAAGCTAGCAGACACGGACTTGATAGGCAGGGTGCGGGCAGTGGCAGGCCGCTTGAGTTTAATTGGCTCCTTGGGCTTGAGGACGATTTTAGAGGTCTGAGGGATGAGAGGACTTGCAGGAGACAGGCTTTGCTTTGTGTTGAATAGAGACCGGATTTGAGCCAGATGCTTGCCTTCGCGACCTCGAGCGAATATGACTGGGAAAGAGTTCATTTCTCAATAAGCCATCAAACCACTCGCATTCCTTGCCAATTTATCTCTGTTAAGCTAGCTTGTAGAGAAGTCTAGAGACGGAGAGTGGCCCAGGCAATGTAATGCCAGGACCGAAGCGGCTGCCCATCCTTCGCTTCCTTGGACTCGGCTAGCAGTTGGAAGCCCAGCAAGAGAGCGAGGGTTGGCGGAAAGGATGCGGGTCACAACCAGCTCGAATTGTCCTGAATATCGCTTGCGCATCTCTTCAAAAAGCAGCTTAAACACTCCTTTTCCCTTATACTCTTCCCCTATCACGACTTCATAAATCGATGTTCGGACAACTTTTTGCCTTGGTGCATCAAACCTCTCTCGAAAGGCTGGGAAGATGTATCAGTAGTAGTCCGGAATCGGGTAAAATAGCCAGCCAGGGTAGTTCCGTTTTTCGTCACTAGGAGCGGCTCGAGACTCATCATAGCTCTGAGGAGCCACTCCGGGTCGTCTACTTGGATGAAGCCGGAGCGTTGCGTTTGAGCGGGGGTGAGATTGGCACGGTAGAGCACTAGGGTTGCAGAGAAGTCGCTTTCCGATGCAGACTCCACTCTCATTGTTAAGTGTTGATACAGATGCAGAAGTTTTGCTAAGTAGTGCATTGGCAGGGATCTAATGTAGCATGGGGCTTTCATATCACCAGGAAAGGCTGGTGTATGACGCTCGACTGGTGTGCAGTTCTATCAGCATTGTGGGGGCGCTTTTCGTCATGGTGGTCTACTTCTCTCTATCTCGACTGCGGGCAATGTTCGCCTTCCGCCTCATCATGTACCTGTCCAGCTGCGATTTGCTGTTTTCCGCAGCAATGCTGTTGGGCCCGCTGGACGGCAGCAGTTCTCTATGCAAGGTGCAAGCTGTGGTGATTACTGTGTTCGGACTCGCAACAGTGCTGTGGACGGTGGCGATTGCCCTGACGATGTACTTGGTGGTGATGTCACGGTCAAGGAACGTGGAGATGCACGAAGCGAAGATGGCGCTGGTGTGCTACGGCCTGCCTGTGCTAGTGGCAGTGCTGCCTTTCCTCACCCACTCGTATGGGGAGAATCTGCAGTGGTGCTGGTTGGAAACAGACCATGAAGGGTCGATCTGGCAGGTAGCGGTCTTCTACGGTCCGCTGTGGGCAGCTTTCGTAGTCAACACTTACTGCTACTGGGCTATCCGCCACTTCTTAGTCCAAGTCTTGGACGACTTAGTGGGCGTCACTGATGAGGAGCGGGAAGAAAAGCGGAAAGTTGTGAATCGGCTGAAGTGGTACCCCTGGGTGCTGTTTTTCTGCTGGCTGGTTGGAACCGTAGACTGCATCTACCTCTATGCAAGGCCGCATGAACCGCTGTTCGTGCTAGTGCTACTGCACTCTGCACTGGGCTCACTCCAGGGAGCGGGGAATGCACTGGTGTATGGCTGCAATGCGACTGTGGTGGGAGAGTTAAAGAAGCTTTGCTGCCAGCAGCCAGAGACACTGCTTTAACAGTAGCCAGTTTAGGTACTTAGCAAACATCACCTCTAAGTAATTCTGCATTTGCTCCAACTAATAGACACACAAGTAGGATTCCTTCATAGATACAAGTAGGAAAGTAGACCCCAGCAGAGAAATACAGGGGGGACAAATCGGAGGAAGGAGGCTGGATCTCAGTAGATCGTAAGACAAGCTTACTCTCATACGTACAATCCCTCTTTCCGTTTGAGTGGTCTACAGAGGATTTGTCCCAGTCGCCGCGGGTGAAGC
>Ga0247837_1007010_pt1 | contig 15348 bp, 15 predicted proteins | sample LaCtaG_2_FD_187115 | JGI IMG/M metagenome (GOLD analysis project Ga0247837, IMG submission 187115) | Freshwater microbial communities from meromictic Lake La Cruz, Castile-La Mancha, Spain - LaCruzMarch2015_14.5m | ecosystem: Environmental > Aquatic > Freshwater > Lake | place: Spain: Castile-La...
TTTCTATTAAGGGAAGCCTCACTGTTCTAGGCGCTGTACAAGGATTCACCTACCTAGAGTGCATCCCGCCCTCGAACATATATGAGCCAAATGCAGTTCTATTACACTACTCAGCGGATATTTGCCTGTGGCAGAAGGAATGTCTTTGTGCAGTCTGCGCTGCGTGCAAATCTTCAACATTATATTCAGTAGTGTGGTATAGACATACAAACTTACTCGCAGGCTATATGCGGCTGCCTACAGCGCATGTTGGATGTGATGAATAGAAGGGGAGCGTACTCTATTTCAAAGCAAAGATCAGTCAGGTACGCAACTCTATAGACTAATTGTCTGGAGTGAATTATCACTGTAACTTTATTCAGAAAGGCAGTAATTCTCTCTGGAAGTTGAAGAATGGGATCGAGTACTAACTGGGTGTTGATGTGTCAATTGGACTTCTTCAGGCTGAGCAAGCGTATCACAGATTTGCTACAAAGTAGGTAGCTCCTTCTTCAATAGCCAGCATGCGTCTGAGTAGGTCCTTTAGATTGAGTTCCTGCGGAGACTTGCTATTGGCCAAGTTTTCTGCATCAGAGTGGCCGAAGCGAAGGCAAGCGTGGTCACTGAACACATCGCTTCGATAAGCATCATATCTCAGTGAGTCTCTGCTGGGACTCATGTAGTACAGTGGTGACAGCTGGCAAGCTGCCCTTCTTCTCAAAGTAACTCCCGAAGTCTCCAATCTTGTACCCGCCTTCCCGGGTCATGAAGACGTTGGTAGGCTTGAGGTCACGATGAGCGATCTGCTTGCTGTGAGCATCCACAATGGCTACAAATGGTCCTCCATAGTATTGGAGAACTGCTCACTGCAGGCCTCTAAGGACTTGGACAAGGGAACTAGACTGGCTAGTTGAGGCTGGCGACCTGCAGCATGATGCTGATGAACTCGTTGAGGTCGATTTCGCCGTCTCCGTCCTTGTCTGCGTCTTCAATGAGTTTCGCCCATACCTCCTCGTGCTCTACCTTGCTCCCACCCATCATTTCCTTCAGCTCCGCCTTGGAAAGCTTCCCACTGTGGTCCACGTCGCAGGCGTTGAATGCAGCCTCAAGGTTATTCTTGGACAGCAAAGTGTCGTGACTGATCGCTGCCGCTATGAACTCTGAGTACTCAATGAAGCCGCTGCCGTCAGTATCAGCAGTGTTCATGACGTGATTGACTATTTCAATAGCTTTCTCTTCAGGCATGATGCGGCAGTACCCTTCCAGCAGCTCCTCGCGACTCAGCTTCCCGTCCCCGTCTGTATCCATCGATTGGAACTCTTTCCGCAGGGCTTCAGTCTGTTCCTTGGACAGCAGCTGCGTGGCTATGAAGGTCATGAAGGCTTGCTTGAAGTGCTGGCCTTGGTGGAAGCTGCGCAGGTTCATTAAGGAGCCTTCTGTGGGGGCAGTGTTGGACAAGGTTTTGGCGCGGACTTTGAGTAGCCAAGGGTTCTGCAGGCACTCCCTGGCACTAGGACGCTCAGCCGGGTTCTTCTTTAGTAGACTGGTAATGAGCGCCTTGGCATCCTTCGACACATGTTCCCACATATTAGCTGGAAAGCTGAACTTCCCAACCCGAATCGCATTCAGGATTTCCTCATCTGTGTCGCCCCCGAAGGGTGGCTGTCCAGAAAGCAGAACGTACAGAATCACCCCACAACTCCACAAGTCGCATTTCTCGTCGTACTCCATGTTCAGCACTTCCGGAGCGATGTAGTACGGAGTGCCTAGCTGCGTATTCATTTTCTGAGCCCCTCCCGTGAACAGAGTGGATGTACCAAAGTCGATCACCTTGATTGTCACTTCTCCATTGGCTGCGATGCTGTCAATGAGCAGATTTTCGGGTTTGAGGTTGCGGTGCACAATGCCCTTTTCATGGCAGAAACAGACGGCACTGAGCATCTGCAGCATGATGTGGGCCGTTACGTGCTCTGTGAGCCGTTGAGACTGTATCAAGTAGTCGAACAGTTCTCCCTTTACGCAGGCCTCGGTGATCATGTAGAAGCGGCGGGCGTCCTCGAAAATCTCGTGGATCTTGAGGATGTTAGGGTGGTCCAGCGTGCTGAGGATTTCCACCTCTTGGAAGAACTTCGCCTGCTCAGAGACCTCCGCCACCCGCGATTTTTCCAGCTCCTTGATAGCTCGCTGTTCGTGGGTGATTTTGTGCTCGGCCAAGTAGATCCTCCCAAAGCTGCCATCGTTCATCCGCTTGATGATTTTGTACACCCGGTAGATAGGCTCTTTGCTTTTCCTCACGAATTGCCCGGCCTTCATTGAGATAGCGCGATGGTCGGTTTTAGCGGGGGGCAGTGGAGCCCGGTGCGTGGAGGGTGCGCCTAGGTTCGGCTTAGTGGAGGAGCAGCAGCCCATATTATTTGGCTATGGTTGATCAGATGAGAATAATCGTTGCATATTAAAACCGCCCAAGAAACCCCGCACTATGGACTGCTGGAGTTGGAACTATGTATGAAGGTCGGGGATAACGTTCTTTACACATGATTATTAGGACATCGGTGCACAGACAGGAACATAGGACTTGGTTGAGCAGAAGCAACGGCAGGAAGCGAGTCATCAGTTCTACCACCAGCGAGTCGGGCCAACAGACTTACTGACCCGCGGGATTCTAGGAGACCAGCAGCTCTAAGCGCGGACACCGAGTTGCTGGAATCAAGCAAGGAACCCTCGTCCCTCTTTCATTCAACGACTCGCACAGCATATCGCTCCTTCTAGGCAGAAAGTGCATACTTCGCTGCAGCGACAACAAGCCTACGAAACTGCTATTCGCTCCAGCTCCCCGCCCTCGAACTAGACCTCCTGCTAACCAGACAGTCTCACAGCTCAGCAGCGCCAACATTATGAATAAATGTCTTCAGGACGTGAAGCGACCCGCTCCAGCAGTAGCGAAGACCGCAGAGACAGACAAGTACTTTCCGGACAAGCTCATGATGAAGCTGGATAGAGACGAAGTCAAGGCTATGAGGGACGAGTTCTTCCCCACCCTACTTCCTGTGGCTGATGAAGCGGATGTGCCTTTGAGGAACAGGGGAGTTGGTGCAGTTGCCAGCTTTTCCATAGATTGACATCAATGGGGATGAGCATATGGAGGCGGAGTTCACTCCGGATATCATTGACGCGGACATGGAGGGAGAAGACCGAGAACTCACATGGAACTCGCCGAAAGCCACAAGTCCCTTCGCTACAAACTGAACCGCGTCCCTCCATTCCGGCCAGTGAAGAATCTCGCCTACTGTAGTTCGCTCGACCTGGTGATTGCATTGAGGAGGGCGCAACACTGTACGTTTGCAGTACAAGTCGTAGATTGTGTGTGTGCCAATTACCACTGATAAGATGACCACATGGTTCCTGCGCTTACCAAGGATAGCTACGTCCTTCGGTAGCCGACTCAGAGGCGGAAATCTCTCCCTGTAGACGTGATAGAGACCAAGTCTCGTACTTCCCCACTGCGCGCTTGGATGTCCGCAGGCAGCTCAAGTACTGGGTCATCCAGTGGCAAGGAGTTGTGTCGCTTGGCGGGCATTCCCAAATGGTGATGGATGCAGTCGAAATAACCACTCCGCTGTGCACTGCCTCCTAATTAGTGGCATATTTAGGAAGCCCGTTTGTGTAATCCTCCTGTCATACAAGTTTCCCGCATTGGATACTCGGCTAGCTTTCCAGCTCTCCGTCACTGAGCTGTCACAATGAAGCAGTCTTCTAGGTGTTTGGTCCTATTCTTGTCTTGGGCAAATATCAATAGACAGCATCTGAGTTTTCCTTCGTACGCTGTCTTTCAGTGCATATCAATGTCTTGTTTCAAGTCTGGGGATAAGCACTGCAGTGGTCTGCTCCAAACTTAAACAGACCTACTCGCTGCAATTCATAAGTTTGTGTTCGACCTCAACAATCAGCAAAGTACCAGGTCCCAGCCCTCAGAGTCCTACTAGATACATTCAGGTCACGGTGCCGCTAGGTAAAGACGTGGCTATTTTCCAAATGACAACTCTCTCCGGGGACTGGGTAAGGAGCACTGCTTTGTTTGTTAAGGGAGAAGCACTGTGGTGAAAAGAGTGTTGCCTGTGCATTACCACATAATTAGCTTTTCCATTGCAGCCTTTTATACGAGTTATATGGATTGAGTAGACCTTCTTTATGCAGGCTCATCCTTTGAGCTCGGCAGAGTGGGACAGGGACTATTCCGCTGAAGCCAGTGGGATGAAGCAAACTATTCCGGGGTATCTGCATAACTTTCCATTTGGATAGATGGGAACAACTTGCTCCTGCACTTGTGAAAACAGCGAGGAGAAAGCTCCAAACTCAGTTGAACTTGATGCAGGCCCCATCGTCTGGCGTCAGCGCAAGGACGCCTCCTATGACGAACCTGCTCCTTCACCGCTCCCTCTCATTCCTCTGCAAGCAGCCTTCCGCGCCTACCTTTCAAGAAGAGTGCTACCCGCCTCTTTGAACCTCACAGCGGACGACTCGCTGCCACCACAAGGTGTTGGACCTGCTGCCACAGACCCGCAAAGCTTCCTTACCCTCCAAGTCAAGGAGACCTGCGCCAAGTTGCCGACACTCTCACTCAACAGATCAGTCAAGGGTGCGATTTCCCAAGGACCGCAGTTGCTGCAGAACGGTGACATCTACCTGGGAGAGTGGTCTCCAGGACTGCGGGTTCCTATGGGCAGAGGCTGCTTGTATGCAACAGACGGGTCCTTCTATGAAGGCTATTGGAAGAACGGAGAATTCCACCACTTCGGAAGGAGTGTTTACCCGAACGGGGATCACTACGAAGGCAGCTTTGCGAGTGGACAAAGAGCAGGGTTCGGCAAATTCGAGACCAGCGGAGGGAAATGCAAATATGAAGGAGCGTGGCGCGAAGATATGCGCTGGGGCCGAGGCAAGGAAGTATACGCAGACGGCTCCCGCTACGAGGGCGACTATTCCTGTGACATCAAAAGCGGCCGCGGACATATGTGGTGGACTGACGGCAGCAGCTATGCTGGCAATTTCCTCGAAGAGAAAATCACTGGACAGGGCGAGTACCGGTGGGTTGACGGGCGGCATTACGTAGGCCAATGGCTCAACGGGCAAATGCACGGACATGGCTCGTTCAGTTACTCGGACGGGAGTCGATACAGCGGGGCCTATTGCTTCGACCAGAAGCACGGCCATGGGATCTATTGTTGGGCAGGCAACGAGTATGACGGTGAGTGGCAAGATGGGAAGATGCATGGACTGGGCTGGGTGACCAAGAGCTCAGGAGAGCGCAAGCGCTTCGAGTACGTGCGGGGTGAGAGACTGCGAGAGCTGCCTACTTGAGTTTAGACTATGTAGTTCCAGTCTCCACCAAATACCACCTGGCTTAGTAGCAAGGACACAGGCCTGTGAGGAGAAGCATTGTTTTCCCAGCACATGCGAAGTTGCTGTCCAGTGTTGGGTGTGAAGACATATTTGCTGTTTGGTGCTGTAAATCACATTGCGCACGGTTTCATAATAGATGGCTACGAAGCGCAGTGATACTAACTCAACGAAGCTGGAAAAGGTGAAGTTCATCCTTCCTCTTCACTCCGCTTTGCAGCAGTCGAGCCAGTCCTTCGAAATAACGACTATAGCTACACCAGAACTGAAGCCATTGAAGGGGGACGCTACCAACACAGAGAGCGACGATAGAAAAGCCTTCACAGCGAAGCCGAGACATGACAGCACCGCTCTCCGAGTGCACTTCAAGTCGCAGATGCTGGAACTGCGCACAATGCCGTACGAGTACTTGGAGTCCACCCTGTACGGCGTGAGTTCCACTCATGTGAGAGCGCTGTATGGCAAGCCGCTGGACCTGGACGTGGTCAAGCACATGCACCACATTTACGAACTGAAACAGCGAGAAGTGCAGCTCTCCGTGGAACTTCGGAACCAACTCAACCAGGATCTGGAGGAAGTCCTCAACGCCAATGCCTCAGCCCTCGAGGAGTACCGTGCTGTTTCCACGCTGCTGCTCATTGCCTCTGCACTACTTGTCAAGTGGAATATGGTCAACTATGACGAGTACTCCTACAGACTCAATGGACATGTCATCCAAGTCCACCCTTTGAACCTCTTCACTATGAACTCATCCCTGTTGACGATGGAAACGCTGTGGTACTGTCAGTTGGTGGAGTCGCCTCCGCTGTGTCGGTTTGTAGACGTCTCCACAATGCAGTACGCAATTGTGCTGCGAGTAGAAGTAGCCCGGACCCTGAAGTACTTGCTCACGATGAACAATGGAGACTTCTGGGCCACTCCATCCATCCAAGGCTACATGGCAGCACTGAGTCCGTCACTGCAGTACCAATACCACATGCAGGCGGACTTCGAGCAGTCCAAGCCTGAGTATCAAGGCCTGCGCCAGCCAGAAGGCCTGGCTGCCCGCTGTCACAAGAGTCCTAGTCAAGCCAAGTGCCTCGTACTTAAAAAGACCCTGCGAGACCTGGAAGCTGCCTACCGTGCCTTTGAGAAGTCTCTGCTGAACTGCTTCATGCGCAAGCTCTTGCACCTAGACCTAGAGCCTGTATAAGTATGGTGGAAACAGAGCGCCTGGTGCCCAATCTGTTCATCGTGGCTGCAGTCATAGCAGTGCTGAGCTGTCTGGCCAGGCCAGACTTCAACTTGCCACTGTTTGCCTTTGGGTGGTTTGTGTGGGCGGACCCAGACAAGGTGAGGACTAGGCAGAGAGAGCGATTAAAACTGTTGGGACTGCTCATCATCACTTTCGTCGTGGACCTCATTTGGCTGTGCTACTGGGGTCCCATTTGGAACAGCGACACTGAGTACGGGAGGTGGGAGAAGGGCGTCCACAGCTTCGTGCTCTCGATGTCCAGCATCAACTTCGTGCTGAAGGTACCTGCCACACAGTTCGTCATCATCGTCTTCGTGGTCATGGCGGAGAAGTCCTCGCTCTCCGACAACCTGCCCGCGAGCATCAGTTCCAGGCTAAGCATCTAGAGGAACTGAGTCTTGCAGTAGTGTAATGGGCGCCGTGCCTGCCAGATGCTTGGAGGCGCTTTGCGGCAGCACTCCGCCTGCTCACATTGACTGGACGCCGTTGGCTACCTCCTCTCTGCATGCGTTCCTCCGCTCAGACGAAGTGGCCAAGCACCCTGTTGTGCTCGCCCTGAGCGCCAGCATCTGCCAACACACCATGCAGACTCGAGTGCTGTGGTCCTTCAGCACTCAGGTGCTCGGCACTCCCGACCTGCAGCTCGCTGCCAACCTCCTTCTCATGCTCAGGGCTTTCTTCGCTGTGCTCTTTTCAGAGCGAATTCCCTACCACTTCGTCTACATGAGCAGTGAGACTGTAGCAGAGGGAAGCCTTCAACGCAGGGTGAACTGTTTGCTGCACTACCAAGACACAAGGAAGGAACTGTGCTTGTCTATTCCTGCGCACGGAGATAGGACTGCTCTGCAGAGAATGGTGCAAGAGGTGACCAGAGGGTTTGATCAGGTGAAGGAAGGAGTGAGGGCAGGCCGAGAAAGCCTTGTGTTTCTCAATGAGCAGGGCAAACTGCTGGATATTGAAGAAATCGCAGCAGTGTTGGAAAGCGACAGACCAGACATTTGGGTGAGCACCAGTGCCTGTGAGCAATAAGCAGGCGACATGAGCAGTGACACGGCTCTGTTTCTAGCGAAGCTGGTAGACTGGTACCTATCCCTGCCCCCAGTGCACATGAACGAAGTGGTGCTGAAAGCGAGACACGCCTTCCTGACCTTCCTGGTGACGTTGCTGTCTTCCCAGCTGGTCTACATCAAGAGACAAGTCTCGCAGCCAACTAGCTACGCAGACCTGCAGCCTTCCCCAGCAGTGGATGCTCTCTTTCAACTCCCTCCCGACACTTCCTCTGCTCTGCTCCGAGCCCTCTTGCGAGAAGTCACAGCCAGCTATCATTGGCTCCCCGTACCTCTGCCCCTCTCCTATGTCGCCCAACTGCTGCAGGTTATCTGGAGTGACGAGGCAGCGAGTCTGGACCAACTGAGAGACCAGTTAGGAGCAGCCGCCATGACAGTGAGTCTGCTGCTGCTGAGCTACGGCGGTCTACCCAATCCCTTTTCTTCCGCACAACTGGGAGAGGTGTCGGAAGTTATTTGTGTGAAGGCGCTCGACCTACTGGAGGATCAGGAAGTCCTGCTACTGCTCTTCACTCTGGTCCGAGACAATACTGGGTTCCGGGAAACGTTCATCCGAAGTGGCGAGCAGGAGCTTTACTTGCCGCAGCTGTGCGAGTACGTGTACTCAGTAGAGCTGGCTAGACCAGCGCCTAGGCTGCTAGCAGTGTTGGGGCTGTTGCTTGTACTCAGCACAGAGGACGCCTACATGCGTTTTCTCAACAGAGAAGTGCGTCTGGGTGGTCTGGCTTGGCTGCCCGAGTACAACTCTGCAGGCATGTCTGTGGGGTCTTTGCTGTTCCTCACTGCTTTGCGAGTGTTCAGGGACAATGTGGCTGTAGGGAATGGCTACCTCCACACCGTCACAGTCGCACTGCTGTACAATTTGAGTCGAAACGCGTTCTCTCTACACGAAGTGGCAGCTCAAAGTCTCGCCAGCACCCTGGTCTCCCTATGGCGACGAGGGCATGATAGCGAGCTTTTGGTGCTGTTTTTAGACCTGTATGCCTGTGTATTGGAATACACACTGCCCAGCAATCCCTGGGTATTGTATATGACGCTGCGAGAGGCGGACACGTTTCGACAGATGCAGGAGAGTGGAGTGAGTGAGGGCATAGTGCCGCAGTTGGTGCAGATGTTGGAGGAGTTGCTGGCTGGCATTGAAGGGGAGGACGTGGAGAAGGAATTGAGGGAGAAAGTAAAGACGCTGGAGTTCCCAAAAGAGCTGAGAAGACAGACGCTGGCGGGAGTACAGCGGTTCGAAGTGGGAGACAAGGCCTCGTGGGAGAGCTGGGTTGTGCCGCAAGTGTGGGAGGCCGCCTGTAGCAAGGCACTGGTACTCGTAAAGCCTGCAGGCCCACTGTGGTAGGCAGGGCTAAAGGCAGGTCCAGACCAATGGCTGGTAAAGATGGTTTGTCTGCGCTTGCAGAAGCGTCTAGCGGCCAGCGTACTGAAGTGTGGCAAGCGCAGAGTGTGGATGGACCCCAACGAGACCAACGAACTGGCCTTGGCCAACTCCCGTCAGAGCGTTCGCAAGCTGGTGAAGGACGGCTTCATCGTCAAGAAGCAAGTCGCCATCCACTCTAGGGCTCGCGCCAGACTGCACAAGTTGGCGGTGCGCAAGGGCAGACACTGTGGAATGGGCCGCAGACACGGCACTGCAGAAGCTCGCACGCCCTCCAAGTACCTCTGGATCAAGCGCACTCGCGTCCTCAGACGTCTTCTCCGGAAGTATCGCGAGGCAAAGAAGGTGGACAAGACTCTTTACCATCATTTCTACATGGCCGCCAAGGGCAACCAGTTCAAAAACCGCCGCGTGCTAATTGAATCCATTCACAAGGCCAAAAACCAGGCAGTCCGCGACAAGGCGCTGAAGGAACAGCAAGATGCCCGCAGAGACAAGAGTGCCAAGCTGCGCTCGAAGAAGCTCGCCAAGACCAAGTAGTTAAGCCCGCGCGAACTTCCCCTTCACTCGAGTCTTGCCCCGGGCCACGCTGCTGCGCCCTCTGAAGTGGCGGTTCACTGGCACTTTCGCTCTTCGTTGGTGCATCTTCGCTTTGTAACGGGCAATCTTGGCTTGACGGACCTCGCGTGGATATGGTCCTATTGGACTGCTGAGGGCCGAGGGCTGGACTAGAGGAAAGAGAAGAGAAGCAGCACTGGGAGAAGGCGCACCTGAGCCCAGCAGGTCCCCCGCAGGTAGGAACTGCACCGTGTCATCCAGCACCAGACTGTCGAGACTGGTGAAACTCGCCACAGGCGGGAGTCCTCTGTGAGGCCCGTCCTCCTGCAGCAGTCTGAGCGACAGACTGGGCAACTGGGTCAACTCTGAGCCGGTATCCTCGAGGGACAACAAAGACCCAAACGTTCCTTTCATACTTATTCTGAAGTGCTGGCATTAGGAAAAGTGACTGAAGTACTTCTGCCTTAGTTCCGTCAGTTCCCGCAGAGCCATGTCGCGGTCACTCTCGGCTTCACCCACTTTGCGGTCCATGACTTCGAACACTGACACGTAGTTCTCCAACTCATGTCCCAGGGACACCAGTTCCTCCCTGCTCTTGATAGCCTGACTCCTGCACTCCTCCAACTCCGCCTGCGTCTCTGCCAGTTGCTCCCTCAACTTCCGGGCTTCGTCTTGGTCCTCGCTCAGGGCGTGAATGCGCTGCAGCTCGCCCTGCAGCTTCCGGTTCTGCTCCTGCAGCACTCGAAACTGCGTGTCCAGTCCGTACTGGCTCCCTTGCATCTGCAGCAACTTCTCCCTCTCTCTCTGCATCTGCTTCAAGTCCCCGGTGAGCAGGTCTAGTTCGTTCTGCTTGGACTTGCTGTCGTTTTGCAGCTTGCCGTAGGCGGACTTCACGTCTCTCAGTTCAATCTACATAGTTCTTGCCTTCAGGTCTGTGATGTCTTTGTTCAGCTTGAGCACCTGTGCGGACAACTGAGCACTCGTGGTCTTTGACGCCCCCAGTTCTCTCTGCAGTTCCTCATTTTGCTCCACATGCGCAGCATTGTCCTTGCTAAGTCGCCTCACTTTCTCCGAGCCTTCCGCCTCCAACTGCCCCTTGAGTTGAGTGCACAGCACTTGCAGACTCGTCACCTCCTTCTGCTTCTGCGCGGCTTTCGTTTCGTAAGTTAATTGAGCAGTTTGCAGTGCAGACTCCAGATCCTTTATGCGGCTTTCCAGTATCGCCTCTCGCTTGGGGGTTAAAGAGGGTTTTTTCGACGCTTCAAGTTGGGCTTTGAGAGAGTCAATATCACTTTCGTAGGACTCAGCACGTTCCAAAGCCTCATCCCGCTCCTCAACTAAGCGGTCCACAGAGGCGCTGAGGGCTGTCAGTTGCTTGCGAGACTCCGCTTCCGTCGCTTGCAACCTGTTCCTTTCATGCTGCGACTGAAACAGCTGTCCCTCCAGTCTGCTCTGCTGCGACTTGAGCGTGGCCAGTTCCTCTGCCTGTCGCTTGAGTTCTTGCGCCCAGCCCAACTTGTCCCTTTCTGCTTCGGTCTCCGCCCGTCGAAGCTTCACTGTGAGTTCTCTCAAGCTTTCCTGGGCTGACTCGCTTTCTAGCTGCCGTTCTCGCTCCAGTGCAGTGCGAATCGCCTCAGCGTCCGAGGCCCGTTTTAGGGCCTGGGCCAGTCTTTGGTCCAGTTTGTCTCGGTCGTACTGCAAGGCTTGCAGTTGCTCTTGAAGACTGAAGGAAGCGCCTTGCTGTGCGTATTTCAGAGCTGCTATTCCTGCATAAGTCCGTTTTAGCGTAAAGTCCGCCAACAGTCTGGGAAGCAGCCGAGATCGGAAGAGGCGTGCGAAGGCCCTCTTCAGAACCTTGCAAGTGAGCGAGTGAATGCGAGTGGCAGCAGCCAGGGCCTTAGTCGAAGTAGGGTGTGCGCGCCAATGCAGCAATCTGCGCAGCTTCATGAACTGTCCGCGTTTGCTGAATAAGGAGCAAAGTTGGTACATCACGAGAAACTGCTTGGACACTTCTCTGATTTTCGCAATGACTTTTTGGTCTTCCCCTCTCGTTCGTCTTAATGTTGTCACTTTCGCTGTTTCTCTCCATCTCCTCAGAACTCGACTTCGGCCGGTCCGGAGTGTCTGGGCCAAGACTCGCAGTGCAGCTTTAGGATCACTGCTCGGGCCTGCGTGGAAGGACTGCAGAACTGCCCGCAGAGGTCGCAAGAGTGCCAGTGTTAGTCTGGACACTGCACTGGCTTGTCTGTATGCTCGGTCGCTAGCCACTTTGAGTTGTAGGGCTGAGAAACCAGTGACGAGGAGACGAGAGCGCAGTATAGAAAGAAGCTGAAGCAGAGCCTTTGGCGTTTTTAGCTGCCTCCAGCCCTCGTACCGCCTCTTCTTCCCTACTTGTCTCAGAGCTTCGCCCAACTTTCCAGCCGCAACGGTTCTCAGGACTCTCACGAATCCCTTACTCCCCGCTCTCAGTCTCCACAAATTGACAGCCCTTCGCTTGATTTCCTCAGCCAGGCGGAAGCTCAGGCGAGCCAAGGAAGGGCGGCTCCCTGAGCGAGGTGCACTGAGAAGGACGGACCCAGCAGTAGTGGACAGACTTTCCAGCTGACGATCGCGGGCCTGCAGAAGGCCGAGGAGTGCTCTTTGGTTGCCTGCGAGTTCGAGGTTTTCATCGAAGAGATACTCGTTGATATCAGCCTGCTGCTCTAACAGTGCACGTAAAGCTTTGCGCGCTTTCCTTTCCTTGTCGACTGCAGCCGGGTCGAAGCTGAGTGAGTTGAGAGGAGACAGCTCCTCGTCGAAGTTGGGGCGAACATAGGCGACATGTTCGAAGCGCTCATACCACTTTGGAGGCACTGCGAGGTCCTGCGCCATTTCAAACTATGGGCAATAGCGACTCCCGCACGCTGTTCAGAGACCAGGTTCAGCAGCTCGTCAATGCCCACCTCACAGCCGACACCTTCGACACATGGTCCGGTCTCTTCGTGTTCCCTGAGTCTGCGGAGGATGTGTTGTCCATGTTCCCTGCTTCAGATGTCCGCATGCTCATATCTGACCACCCCTGGAACATCCGCCTCGTAGTCGACAAGGCACTGGAAATCCTTGAGGGTGTCAAAGAAGCAGACAGTTCATATGCCATGGAAGACTTCAAACACGCAGGGAACGCTGCCCGCATCCTCAGCCGCATAGTGCCTGTCACTCTGGAGGCCCAGGTCTACGACTTCTACAGGACTTGGTGGGGTGCGGAGAGAAGAGGACTGCGACTGCTCAATGCAGCTTTGGGCTTTGCGCTGGAGGCCTCGAAAGCGCTAGCCCTGGCGCCAGCTCAAGACTTGGCACTTGAAGGACAGATCGATGGCTTGAGACTGCTGCTAGCCACAGTCAGTGAGCCTCTCTTTCGCCAGCGCACAGAGCGTGACGTCCGAGTCGAGCTGTGGCACTGGACGCTCAGTTCCGCCAGTTTGCCTCTCTCCAGTGCTCTCCTGAACTTCACACTCCACTCCGCTTTCACCCACACGACTCCCAGACTAGACTGGCTGCCCTACGTGTCGAGACTCAGGTCTGAAAGCGATGAACTGCTCAGTCAGCTCAGTCTGCAAGTTCTATTGGCTCTCCTCCTGTACCCAAGTCCTGAGAAAAGGTACGTGGACTTGCTAGTCGCAGGCACTGATGAGTGTTCCCAAGCCTGCAGGGAAATGCTGGGAAGCCGAGAACTAGTACTGTCCAATGCCCTCACCACAGCCATAGCAGACATACAGGACAGTGACACGCTGGAGTTAGTGGCCGCGGGGGTAACTCGGGTACTCAGGAACTACCGTGACTGCAGAAACACGTACTTGCCTGGCTCGCTCCGCCCTGCAGCCACTCACATCGAAGTGATCTACTTCCTCTACTGTCTGCTGGAGCACAACGACAACTTCCTCAGTGAACTTGCGAAGACTGCATCCTCCCTCCTAGTGCCTCTGCTCGATGTACTGGAGGACAAGCTGCCGGCTGAGGAAAGCAGTGGTCTGCTCTGTGCAGGCATCGTCACTCTGCTCCGACTGTCCACAAGTCGGGACTTCTGTCTCAGTCTCAACCAGCCCTGCACTGAGTCCACTCCTGTGAAGTGGCCTGTCTTCACTGGCTCCTTGGCGGATGCGTTGGTCATTGGTGCTTGCCAACTCATCCAGGGCTGTCCGAACCACTGTCACTGGCTGCTCAGAGACCTCACCAGAGTGCTGGCGAATGCGTAAGTCCTAGCTAGAGGACCGTATCTCAGTGGACTCTCCATGGTGGCTGGACTGAAGATAAGCACTGTGTTGGCTTCGTATGCACTGAAAGCGTGGCTCTTTGCAGCCCCCAACAACTATCAAGTGCTGGCCAACTTACTCGAGTTCTGCAACTCGCAGATCCAGTACCAGTGGCCTTCTGCAGAGAATCTCATCTTCGCCTTCCTAGGCAAAGCGGAAACAATAGCGCGCATCGAGCACTTCACAGCTGCTGAAGGACCAGAACTGCCTGCAGGAGTCGGGTGGAAGCCGACTCAGGACTGGTTCGCTCGTATTCTTTCCCTGCTGCCGTTAGCACCTCTGCTGGTCACTTTCGACAAGCTCATTCCTCAGTTAGAAGCGCTTTGCAAGGAACGACAATCCAAGGATGAATCCGACGCACTAGCCTTCATCAGAGAAACCACACTCGTAGGACTACTGCCAGTCCCACACCCTGTGCAGGTGGTCGACTACCAGCCCAGTGCAGCAGTAGCTGCGGCTGTGCTGTGGTCCTTCTGGGTGACAGTTTGGGAGAAACACAGCAGTCTTTTCGATGAACAAGCTGTGCTGATGTTCGCAGCTCAGGACACAGAGTAGCATAAATCCTCTTTCATCTCATAGGCGAACACTAATACTGTATCTTCCTACGTAGTCAGCAAATAGTCTCCAATTGGGCAATTAAGGCACAGTTATGACGTCCAAGTGTATTAATATAGAAAAGTGCTTTTGCCGATGATTCCAGTAGGTAGTGAAGAACAATGCTAGCGATTTAATTACGCTGCTAAATGAGCCAACAGGTCGAAGAGTTGCTCTCGCCGCAAAGGCTTCTCCAGGTAGTGGTCCATCCCTGCGGCCAGACTGGACTCTCGGTCCTCAGGGGAACTGTAAGCAGAGCACCCCACTATCATTGGCTGTTCCTGGCTTCCCAGCAGACTTCTGATTTCTCGAGTCGCTGTCATTCCATCCATTTCCGGCATTTCCACGTCCATCAGGATCAGCTTATATAGCAGTCCTGAATTAAGACGTTCTCGTACTTGATTGAGAGCCTGCAGTCCTGTGATTGCCTCTTCACAGACAAAACCTTGGGTCTCAATTATTCTCCTTGCTACGATTCTATTGAAGTCGGAGTCGTCTACGATGAGTATTTGGGCTGGTGATAAAGTTGAGTCTTTATCTGATGAGGAGAAGAGCGGAGAGTTGATTATGGGTGGCTCTTCTTCGATTAGGTCAGTAACTGGGTCTCCAGCGGTTCCCTCGATTTTTACGGTTTCTAGACCAATATCCACGTCAAACGCGAATACTGAGCCCTTGCCCACCTTTGACTGGACAGATATATGTCCCCCGCCCAGACTCTCCACGATGTGGTTGGAAATACTCAGGCCCAAACCGCAGCCCTGAGGATTCAGATTCTCATACCCCTCCAACTTCCCGAATAGTCGAAATATCTTTCCGATATCGGAAGCAGGAATGCCAATGCCTGTATCC
>Ga0247837_1007015_pt1 | contig 15332 bp, 11 predicted proteins | sample LaCtaG_2_FD_187115 | JGI IMG/M metagenome (GOLD analysis project Ga0247837, IMG submission 187115) | Freshwater microbial communities from meromictic Lake La Cruz, Castile-La Mancha, Spain - LaCruzMarch2015_14.5m | ecosystem: Environmental > Aquatic > Freshwater > Lake | place: Spain: Castile-La...
CCTCCAATGGATGTATCTCGCCTCTAGACCCACCCGTCCCTCTGTCTATAATGGAGTCCGACGACTCAATCCAGCCTATCTCCACCTCAACTAGATTCCAGGCTACGTGCTTCCCTCTTCCTTGCCCACTCCCCCTTCACACTCTCCGCTTTGAAGTCTCCGGCCTACACCCTAGCTTTGAAGCCACCATCATCACTCGTTCAGAGGCTGGGGCTCCCCTCAGAAACAGCGGGAAGGGGTATGGACAGGGTATTTCGGTCCTCTATCCATCAACTCAACGAGGCCATTGCCAACTGAGAGAATCGCGACTTTATCACCCCAACATCGCGCATGTGGCGGAAATTCAATTAGCAGCATAGAGGAGTTTTCCGGGGTTGGTGCCTCTATGGGAAAAGCCCTCCACTTTCCCCAGACCAAGACTTTCCTACTTTCACCGAAGAAGTCCTCGGAGCCAGGCGCTAGACTTTCCTATTCGTACTTTCCCATTACTTGGTGTCCACGGCTGCAGATAGCAAATGTATGTGAAGGGAAACGCCGAAATTGCCCAGATTGGTCCCAGGGTGAGGGTATGTGAGAGTTTGGCTTCAGTGCAGGTGGAGCCCCCTCAAATACCCAAGACTCTTGTAGCCTAATCTATTGGAGGGTTAACTAAGCGCCGATGGTGGAAAGGACTGCGTCTAGATCTGCTCTTTGGGCCTCCTCCTCAGCTAGCATTGCCTGCAGTAGTCGCTTAAATCCTTCAGTAAGGAGTAGACTGTCAAGTGTCTCGGTAGCGAGACTCACAAATCCAGGACCGCTTTTGCTTTGGCGGAAAGGAGGAGCCAAAGCAGCCAAGTAAAGAGTGGTAATTCCCAGGGCGTAGATATCTGCCTTGTAGGGGTTGTATCTGTATTCTTCTGAAACGTAAGCGAGACGCACTTGTTTGCACGTGTATGGGAGAGTGCCTTGAAAGGAGTTGGTGAGTGTGAGAGCGAGTCGCTGCCACGCGCATCCAAAGCCACAGAGTTTGTAGTGACCGTCTGAGTCTATCAGGATACTTTCAGGCTTGATGTCTCTGTGGGCCAGTCCTTTCAGTTGGGCACACTTGAGGGCATTTCCGATTTGTCTGAGAAACGTCACTAGTTCAGCTTCTGAAACAGGCCGTCTCGCTTTTGCTCGCGCTTGAATGTCTTCTAATAGGTTCCTGTCCAGTTTTTCCGCAATCAGATACGCGCTATAGAGGGACTTTTCCTTACTAACCTTGATATCGATCAAGCGACACACATTGGGATGTTCAAACCAAGCCTGGATCAGTCCTTCCTTCAGCTTTTCATTGACACTTCCCAAGTGTTCGCACTCATAAGTCTTGATGACGACTGGCTCTTTGGTGGCATTGGGCCTTCCTTCGTAGATGGATAAGGCAGTTTGAGTGTTGCGGTATATAATAGGACCGACTTCATAGTCGAAGAGTGCGGAAGTTTGCTTGAATACCTCTTGGCTGGGTGAACTTTCTGAAGGAAGCGGAACCAGAGCATCATACACTTGCTGCATAGATGGGCGTTGCGCTTCTTCATAGGAAAGCATCCCGATCAATAGCTGCTGTAGCTCCGGGGAGTAGTCTAGTGCCTGTACTACTTGCCTAGTTTTCTCCTCCAGACCTGCGATAGGCCAGCACTCTCTCGGCAAGTCCAATGAGGCTGCAGCTACTGCAGTCCGACCCAATGAGTAGACATCCGCCTTGAAAGGACTGTAACTGTCAATTTCGCCCATTATTTTCATCCTCAACTGGGGACTCATATAAGAAATAGTACCGCAGCAACTCTGGTCCTGGTCTTCTAAGCTCCTTCCCTCGTAATAACAGTCGAAGCCACACAACTTGTGATTGCTCTGGCTGTCCTTTAGGATTTTTTCCGGTTTTACGTTGCCATGAGCGATGAACTAATTGCACTTTACCTTGCTGTGGGCGAAGGCCAGCGCACTGGATGCCTGTACTAGAATAGAGCGTAGTTCTGCTTCACTAAATGGCCTAGCAGTTCTCTTCCTCTCCTCTATTTCCCTACCCAGGTCCATATCCAGGGCCTCCAACACGTGAAAGACAGTGAGTTCCTCTGGGTAATTGCTGAAGTCCACTTTCATATCCAAGATCTTGCAGAAGTTGGGGTGGTCCACTCGAGTTTGAGCCATTCCAGTTTTAAGTACTTGATGAAATTTCCTTTGAATGTCTTCTCCCGGGCCAAAATGACTGAGATCGTAACGCTTCACAATCACAGGCTTGCGGTCGTGCTCTAAAGAAGTGCCTCTGAAGAGTTTGAGTGTTCTGTTGGAGTTGACGTACAAGGGGACACGCTCAAGTTCGTAGCCGTCCATTTTGCAATTCCCTACAGCCTGTTAGCCCGAACCTGTAAATAGCTGACCTGTGTATATATATAGGCTTGCTTCGCTATTCTCTGCATCAAGTGGATCTGTTACATATTGCTTAAGGGATGTTTGTGCCTTTCAATGGATAGATCTCGCCTATAGTCCGCCCTATCTGTAAAGAAATCAGACTCAATCTCTCCTGCCTCTACCTCACTGGAGTTCTCATGCCTCCTACTCCCCTACCTCTCCGAATATAGAAATGGCAATCCAGTCTGTTCTCCGGTCTACTGACTGTTTCCGCCTTCGAAATCTCCCTGCAGTACAAAGAGCAACTCATTCCTCCACACCAAACGAAGTCCTGAGTGCAACGGCCACTTCAGTCAAGGAACAGAGTCAATATTTGGTACAGAGACTCTCTATTTAGGCGCCTGCAAGCCCTTTTCCTGTGTGTGATACAGTTGGGGGATGGACCTGGCTCACTGATGCCTCATGTGGAAAGGACAGCAGCGCTTTCAACTGCTCCGAATTCACTTCCTTTCAAAACTCCACCCAGACCGCCAGGGTCGGCAGGATGCACGGGAGTATCGGCTACGACTCAATAAGCCTCAGTCCCAGCCTTTGCTCCTATGAACGGCGCAGCCCCTTGAAACCCGCCTAAACACTAACGGAGTGGTCGTAAGCACTATACAGCCAAGCATTCTGGGTACTGCTGTCTCAAATCACAGGGAGTCATTGATCGAAATGTATTCGTCTTCTACCTTTCCCAGAACAGCGATACTCTGCAGTCCGCTGTTCAACTTGACCAAGTACTCAGTCAGTGGGAGTGCCTTGGTACTGCCTAGATATACAGTCTTTATTGCGGTTTCGAAGGCGGAAATACACCCCAGCAGCAGTCCAATCCCTCCACTACCTTCATAGAGCTGTCCACCGACCACGCCAATCCAATCTGCGGCTTCTCCATGTCGAATATTGTACGTCCGCATGAACACGATTCGCAGCTCATCCCTGCATCAATCAGTAGTCGTGCTTGCTCGCTCATACATGGGGAGTAGTTTAAAGGAAGCGGCATTAAGAGTTGAACACTGCCCAGGGCTACAGCTGGTAGGTAAGATCGGACCTTGTCAGGGCTAATTTTCTATGAGACAGAGTCTCCGATTTGTCCCTGGATTAGTTTTCTCGAAGTGGAGTTAAATAGGACAATCTGGCAGTCTTTGTAGCAAGCGCTCGAGATTCGATCGGACTTCCCTTTAGTGTATTTTCCCTTTGCCATCAATAATGCAAGCTAGTGCTGCCGAAGAGACGGTTGCGGTGATCGAAGTGGACTGGTACTAAGATGTCTCTATGAGCGCTTTCCCCAACCCAAGGGTTTTCCCATTTCAGGCCGTCTTCGGAACCGGGCACTTGAGAGTGATTCTCCAGGCATAGGCCACTTTGTGGGTATAATTCGTGCGACTTACAACTGATTTCCTGGACATTCGCCTAGAAACGTAGTGGCTTGCTTAGACTACTCTACGGGGCTGAATGAGTGTTTCATGCACTTGCTGCATCGTAGGACGTGGCCCTTCTTCCGTGCAGAGCATCGTGATAAAGAGCTGCTGTAGCTCCGGGGAGTAGTCCAGTGCCTGCACTACTTGCCTCACTTTCTCCTCCAGACCTGCGGCAGGCCAGGGATCAGTCAGCAAGTTCAATGAGCCTGCAGCTACTGCAGTCAAACCCAAAGAGTAGACATCCGCCTTGAAGGGGTTGTAAGTCTCGCCTCTGCCTGATATGAGATTTCTCACCTGGGGACTCATATAGGCAAGACTACCGCGAATGTCATTGTCCTGGTCTTCTAAGCTCCTTCCCTCGTAATAGCAGTCGAAGCTATGCAACTTGTAGTTGCTTTGGCTGTCCTTTAGGATGTTACGCGGCTTGATGTTGCGATGAGCGATGAGCTATTTGTCCTTTACCTTGCTGTGGGCGAAGGCCAGCGCACTGGCTATCTGTGCCAGAATAGAGCGTAGTTCCGCTTCACTAAAAGGCCTAGCGGCCTTCTCCCTCTCCTCGATTTCCATACCCAGGTCCACATCCAAGCCCTCCAACATGTGAAAGACATAGACTTCATTCGGGTAATTCCTGCAGTCCACTTTCAGCTCCAGGACCTTGCAGACGTTGGGGTGGTCCATTCGAACATGAACCGTCCCGATCCCCAGGACTCGATTAAGTTCCAACTGCTGCGGGTCTTTCTGGCACGTGATACAGTAGCGTCTTGCGATTACAGGCCTGCGGCTGTACTTCAAAGAAATGCCTCTGTAGTGGGAAACCTCTCCCGTGTTATTGGTGAAAAAGGGACTAGAATCAAGTTCGTAGCCGTCCATTTTACAATTCCCTACGACTAGAGTCTGCTTCCCGAGTCTACAGATCAAATTCACTACTGATAGTCCATCTATTCTCAGTCTAGATAGACATCTTTCGAGTCAGAGAGGCATGTTTGCGGTGCTCTGCATCAAAAGTTGCACGCAGACTTCATGAAGTCCACATACAGATCCCCGCGCCCTTATATCGGACAAATGAGGTAGGAATTGAGTCGTCTGACTCCATCATAGACAGGGGAGATGGGCGGGAATATAGGCGAGATATGTCCATTGAAAGGCTCAAACAGCCATCCTCTTCCTTGCCCACTCCGCCTCTCTTTTACCCGAGGAATGGGAGCGGTGGCTCCCCTCAGAAACAGCGGAGAAGTTGTGTCTTGCCCTCTATCAACCAACTCAATAAGCTATTCTTTGCCTACTACGAGAACCTCCCCTTTGTCACTCCAATATAGCGCAACTAGCGGATATTCAATTAACCACACATAGGATATTGTCGGGGCTGGTGTCTCTATGAGCGCTTTCCCCAACCCAAGGGTTTTCCCATTGGAGTTAAAGTCCCCAGGCCGTCTTCGGAACGGAGCACTTGTGCAAGTGCAGTGGCAACTGCTTCTTCAGTATATTGTCTTGGTTGGAGGCAAGTCGTATTTCTCTCTTCTACATTGCAATTAGCAGGAGTAGATATAAGCCGCTTTGCGAGGAAGTGGAATTCGTGCTCAGCAGAGGGACTTACACCTAATTATCCTTTGAGATTGGTATAGAGCAAGAGACAGGGACAAGCTTATAGGAGTCGGCGATGAACAAGGTAATTGGGACTGACACCACACTTCACTCTGCAGAATAATGAGACTTGTAACTGTACCCTGATGTCAAAGGGCAAGTCTGTGTCGTCTTGGGTTAATATAGAAATGGACTCTCTGAGTGATTTCGGCTGCTTCGCCTACTACTTCAACTCCCTCGTCCTGTATACGGGAATTGAGCCCTTGCTATTCATGCATTACCCTCTAGTCAACATTGTACTCGTACTCCTGGAAGGGGGCTTATCCCTGCTGGCTGCCAAGCTACTGCTGAGAACCATTGACCTGCACTTCTCAGAGGTAGTGGGTGAGGAGGGCAGAGAGCGGTTATTGGAAGCACCCCCTGAGAAGTTCTCCAGTATACTTAATTGGCCTGCACTGCTACAGCGCTGTCTGCCCTTTACCTGGTGGGGCGACACTCTCTATGTGGTCTTATTGGTTTGCATTGTGATAGCTCTAGTGCAATATTTGCTACAGAACGGATTTATTTTTTATATAATGTATGGGGATATGTTCGGCTGGGGAGGACTGTTTGTGTTATTTGGAGCGGGAATACTGATGGGATCCTCACTGAGTTTACAGACAATGGAGGGAGTACAGATGGGCTGTGTCCTGCTTAATGTTGTATGCCAAATATTGCACAATATTACTTATCAGGCTCCTGAGAGTATTTCAGAGATATATGCAGCTTTATATAACCCCTATAGACTATCAAATCACCTGGTAATTCCCAGTATATTGGCAGCTTCTAGGGCTCCTTTAAAACGGCATATGGCTCTCATTACTTGGGCTGTTTTTATTGTTTTAGCAATTGGGTTACCATCAAATCTGTTTATTGGGTTCAGTGAAAGTATTGTCCACGCTGCTTGGAAAGTCCAAAAGCTGACATTTCTATCTGTGCTATTTTCCAGCAGTCACATATATATGAGGACTCTAGTCAATACAGTGATAGCATGGCGTTATGGGCTAAACTCAATTATGGCAAGAAGGACCTACCCTCTGAGAATTAAGGCAGTGCAGATTCTCCTACCACTGCTTATATATCTCCCACTCTTCGCATATATCAATTATGTTAGGCCTTCAAGTATTTTTCCATTTGCTGCCTCTCTAGTATGGAGTCTAATGTACTTCATAATTCCCTACTGCTACAGCTGGACAGTGCAGCAAATGGGAGAGGGTGTAGTGGGAAGAACCTCAGTCTGGTGGACCTACAGTCTCTATGCAGCCTGCCTGTACTCCCTCACTAAAGCGATCTTCCTAGGCTATGATTCGGATATAATGTGGGACGCTAGTTTCATTGGAGGGATATTTTCGCTGATGGTAGTCTGGCAGATTATCGGCTACTTTTCTTAAAGTAGTTTTCAGCCTAGGAATTAGTTAGCCTAGCGAATTCCCAAATTGTGCCTTAGTCAGGTAAATTGTAGATAATACGGATGTTTTTTTTTCTACACAAAGTTTATGAATAATTTGAAGTGCTTTGCAGAGACAGCTGAGATGTATGAAAGCGGTATTTAATAAGGCTGCGAGTCCTCATACTCTTAAGTCATTTTCCCTAAGGCATTCTATTATGTAGAAAACTTCCTTCCAATTGTTTTTCGCAGTATCAGCTGAAATTTCTCAGAAAACTGCATACAATCAATTGTTTCATAATCAGATTTTCCAATACATACCTACTTTACACAGGCGGAAGGAAGCAGATATAAGAAGTGCTCACTCATAGAAACAAATATATGCTTGAAGGAATAACATTTATAGCGCTCTGAGGCCAGGGTTCGTCGCACTTGCTCACTAACATATGGAAAGTACTTTGAGTGGAGAGTTGAGTGCTGCCGAGCTCCACCGAAGTCCTGCAGTTTTAGGGACCGCCGAGTCAATTAGGACATTGCTGGGTTATATATGATAAAGGCCCTTCGCTTACCCCCAGGACAAGACTTCTCTTCGCGGAGCTAAAAACGACCTCAGACAGTCCTCGAAATCGGAGCGTTGAAATCTGATTGGACTTTCCTTTGGTATATTTTTGTAGACATTTTTCCATCACTAGAGTGAGACAAATACATGCGGTTTATATTGATGTGTCAGAAGCGGGCTTGCATTAAGCCTTTGTTTAATGACTTATTGGGATCACTCCGATTTTCCCTCATCCTTGCTTGGGGATAAGGGCTTTTCGTAATTTACATTCGCATGAATATAATAAATATGTAGATATATTTGTCCTACTTCTCTACCGTAGTGGTTGGAGACTTAGACTACTCTAGCGGAGGACGGAAGCAGTGCGGCATGCACTTGCTGCATCGTGGGGCGCTGCCCTTCTTCCTCTGAGAGCATCGCGATAAACAGCCGCTGTAGTTCCTGAGAGTAGCCTACTTGCCTCACTTTCTCCACCAGACCTGCGAGAGGACCGGGCCCAGTCGGCAACTCCAATGAGGCTGCTGCTACTGCAGTCCGACCCAATGAGTAGACATCCGCCTTGAAGGGACTGTAACTGGCTTCCATTAAATAGCACTTTCTCAACTGGGGACTCATATAGGGAATAGAGCCGCGGCTACTCTGGTCCTAGTCTTCTAAGCTCCTTCCCTCGTAATAGCAATCAAAACCACACAACTTGTAATTGCTCTGGCTGTCCTTTAGGATGTTTTCCGGTTTGATGTCGCGATGAGCGATGAACTAATTGCACTTTACCTTGCTGTGGGCGAAGGCCAGCGCACTGGCTATCGGTGCCAGCATATAGCGTAGTTCCGCTTCACTAAAAGGCCTAGCGGCCCTCTTCCTCTCCTCTATTTCCCTACCCAGGTCCATATCCAGGGCCTCTAACACGTGAAAGACAGTGAGTTCCTCTGGGTAATTGCTGAAGTCCACTTTCATATCCAAGATCTTGCAGAAGCTGGGATGGTCCACTCGAGTTTGGGTCATTCCAATTTTTAGCACTCGATGAAATTCCCTTTGAATGTCTTCTCCAGGGCCAAAATGACTGAGATCGTAACGCTTCACAACCACAGGCTCACGATTTAAAGAAATGCCTCTGAAGAGCGTAGAAGATGCCTCGCGATTGATGCAAAAGGGGCGAGATTCAAGTTCATAGCCGTCCATTTTATAATTCCTACCAATATCCCAATATGTAGATAATCGATCCAGCCACCCGTACGCCTATCGCGCGGGATTTAATACTGTACTAGTAGTCCAACTACCTATGGTATGTGAAAATCACATCTATTTCAGCCACTAGGCAAAATACCTGTCAAATCGCTTTCTTTGAAATGGAACTGTTAAATTGACGCACGGACTGGTGTGTGGACTTATTGCTTTTGTAGTTTCCTTAGTCTGCAAGATACCTTTGTAAAGGCTGTTCCTTCATAGCAGTATCTGAGTCAGATGGACATATAGACTTGGCCAAGCCAGCACACAGATTCTTTGAATACCCAGCAAACTTGGCTGTTTGAGCCCTTCCATGGATGTATCTCGCCTATAGACCCGTCCATCTCTCTATAATGGAGTCAGACGACTCAATCACTCATCAAGCCAGCCTGTCTCTACCTCAACTAGAGTCCAGACTACGTACCTCCCTCTTCCCTGCCCACTCCCCCGTTCACACTCTCCGCTTTGAAGTCTCCGGCCTACACCTAGCTTTGAAGTATCATTAGTATTCGTTCAAAGGCTGGAGTTCCCCTCAGAAACAGCGGAAAAGGGTGTGGACAGGGCTGTTTTGGTGTACAACATCGCGCATTTGGCGAAAATTCAATTAGCCGCATAGAGGAGTTTTCTGGGGTTGGTGCCTCTATGGGAAAGGCCTTCCGCCTTCTCCAGACCAAGACTTTCCCACTTTGACCGAAGAAGTCCTCAGCCCGTCCTCGGAGCCAGGCGCTTGATATCTGTTTGGCTTTCCTTTCGGAAATTCGCACTTTTCCATTACTTGGTGCACACGGCTGGCCTAGTGAAGACAGACCCAAACTCTGCCCACATTGGGGAGATGAAGTCCAGGATGATTGTTTGCATAGGATGTGGAAGCGTATGCTTCACTCAGACATCAAAGTACCGGTGGAGCCGCCCTCAGGTCTACCCAAGACGCCTAATTTGACCCTAATCTATTGCGAGGGTTAACTTAGCGCCGATGGTGGAAAGGGTTGCTTCAATATCTGGCCTATCCGCCTCCTCGGCTTCATGCGTCCTGTGTTACATATTTCAGCACGTTTGAGCCTTCCAATGGATGCATCTCGCCTATAGTCCCGCACATCTCCCTATCTATAATGGACTCAGACGACTCAACTACTCATCACTCCAGCCTGTCTCTCTCTCAACTAGAGTCTTTACTGCGTATCTCCCTCTTCCCTGCCTCCCACACACTCCGCTTTGAAGTCTCCGGCCTCCACCCTACCTTTGAAGCCACTGTCACTACTCATTTACCCGAGGAGTGGGAGGCTGTGGCTCCCCTCAGACACCACGGAGAAGGGGTGTGGACAGGGCTGTCTTGGTCCTCTATGGACCAACTCAATGAGGCAATTACTTGCTTATTGCGAGACTCGCGCCTTTGTCACCCCAATATCGCGGAATTGGTGGACATTCGATTGACCACAGAGAGTGTAGTCTGCTGCAGAGCACTCCCTGGACAGTGTCTTGACAAGCGAACAGAGTCTTTCTCTGAAAGGGAAATAGCGCAGCTGATAGTGGATGTTAGCGCGGCTTTGATATATGCAAACAGCCAAGAAACCGCATTAGATGCAGTCAGTGCAAGAGGAATAGTGGAGAAGGACGGCAGATTTGTGCTGGGCGGAGGGGCACAGATAGGCAATTCCACTAACGAAATACGCGAAATCGCAACCCTTATCCAAGAATTGCCGATTTTCCAGCCCAGCGAGCCTTTCCAAGCCCTATTGGGCGCTATAACCAGCGGGGAATTGTCCCTTCTCGAAGCCAATCTCCGCGCTTTCACCCATCTTGCCCTCCCAATCTCCGCCTTCCCCTGCCTAGAACTCACCTGCTGCACAAGTCGGCGCCTGCTTTCTTTCGACTTTGCCAACAAAGACTGGCAACAGTCCATTTTCCTCTCTTCCCCAATACAGTACTTAGAGTGCTCCCGCTGCACTCCCTACTCCCCGGAATTCCTGGCTGTATGTGGACTTAACGATAGTGAATTGAGAGGCAGTTGCTTAGTGGACAGACAAGGAAAGGTAGAGGCTTTGCCACATACTAGACATGGCAGGGGCTACACTGGTTTAGTGGCATTTGAGGGACTTATTTATGTGTTTGGAGGGTGGAATCCCAGCAGCTGTAACGCTTATATAGCCCAAAGTGTCAGATCAGCAGAGCGAATGCACCCGAAAGTCCATACAGAGTGGACGGAAATTCCTCCTATGTCCGCCGGACACAGCTGTTTCAACCCGCTTTCCTGGCTTGATTCCCTCTTCCTATGTGGCGGAAACACCAACGCAATAGAGCAATTCCACCCTGCTACTCTCACATATACTCTACTGGCCTGGAGACTACCCGAGGGTTTAGGCCCTGCTTTAGCAGTGCTAGACAGTCAATATTTGCTAGTGGTTACTAGTAACGCGCTATCTACAGTGTACCCTTCCCTGGTACTTCGAAGTTTTGCGCATGAGCGGAACTACCCTTATTCGAACGCTAGTCCAGTACTGCATGAGAGAGGGGTGTATTTCACACAGGAAATCAAGTGGATGCAGGTAGACAGCCGCACAGGGGAAGTTATAGTTTAGCATTAGGACAGATTCACATAGAAACTTAGTCCCTCCCAAGAAAGCGACACTCCGATTCCTCTATACTCAGCCTCTAAGGCACGCGATTCCATACCAAGATGGGGAAATCTTCCCCAGTCCTGCCCGCCCTCCTAGCCCTCACACTGCTGCTTTCCTACGCAGTTCTGACAGCCCTGGTCCTGCACCCCACCCACCCTGAGGCCAGTTTCGCAGTGGACCAGTCCGACGACATTTCCGAGGCTTCGAATTCGAGTCTGCTTTTCCATATGAGCGATACTGCGGAGGTACGGAAATTAGCCCCCGTCCTAGCAGCGGCTCCGCCCTTTTTCGGTTATTCCGAGGCTGTCGGCAAGCAGATATTCCCTGATTACGAATACCCCCGCTGTGAAGACAAATACCCTCCGAATCCCCACTCCTCCCTTCGTCTGGACTTTAGCAGAAACAGGCTGATTTTGAAGTGTCCAGGTCCTTTTCCTGGTAGATACATGATGGGTCCGATACTAAACGTGTCCTTCACAAACCAATACGAACTCAATGAGCGCTGGAAGACGCATGACTACCTGGGTCCTGTTCCTTTGCGGAAAGACACTGAATTCGCACTTGCTACATGTAAGCCTCGCATTTCCCACTTCGAATTAATGACTACCGAGCCTCGGTATAAGCGGAAAAGCAAATACCGAGCGATGAAGAAAGCAACGAAGTTAGGCGGAAAGCGTCGTCTAATGATAGTGATGATAACGCTGGACAGTTTCTCGAGAAACCACTTTTACAGGAAACTGCCTCGAGTGGTGCAGTGGCTGTCGGACAGACAACGAGAGGGACGGTGGAATGTGACAGACTTTAAACTGCACAATATCATTGGAACTGATACGGTGGAGAACCAGGCCCGGTTGTTTGCTAGTCGATTTGAGGAGTTCCGGGAAACAGGGTACAGATGTCCAGACAAGCTCGGAAGCGACGCTCTGTGGGCGAAACTGCGAGAGCTGGGCTTCATGTCTCTGCTCGGCTTCGAAGCCTGCGCCTTCAAAATGAAGGCCTTCCTTGGCCGCAAGCCCTCCGCAGACCACGTCGTCAACCCCTTCTACTGCGCCGCCGCCCGCTTCGCTTCCTACACCAGCAGCAAGTACCAAAGCCACGTCCAGCGCTGTCTCGGGCCGCACATGTCCCATGTGTATCTGATGAACTACACCAAGCAATTCATGCAGCAGTACCGCGGGACTAATCAATGGGTGTATAACCACTTCACAGCTGCACATGAAAATACAGGCCAGCACGCAGCTACACTGGACAGAGACCTAAGGGACTACTTGGACGCTTTGGTCGGAACACCGGATAAACACACAGACTTGGTGATTTTCCTGATGAGTGACCATGGAATGCGCTATGGGAACTATAAGAGTGGTGCGCAGGCGGTGCAGGAACACCGCTTGCCGGCCTTTTTCCTCATTTCCCCGAAGGCTTATTTAGCACAGGTCCATAAAGGAACGGAGACTTTGAAGCACAATTCCGTGCGATTGACTACCAAGCCAGACCTGAGAAGGACTATTTTGGGCATGGCAAGTCGTCTATACGGCCTAGCAAACCCCGACCCGCCTGGCGCTTTTATTGACCTATTCACAGAGAAGGCGCGGAATAGCCGGACCTGCGCAAGTGCGGAAATCCCACTGTGGTACTGCGCTGCTTACCCCCTGCTCAACATCCCTAACTACGTGTACAACGCCTCCTCTGCCCTCTTCAGCTCGCGTTCCCCTGCGGAGGAAGCACTGGCGGACTTGCTATTGACTATTGCGGAGGAGACAATTGTTACGATTGGGTCGAAAGCGCACACACCCTTTCAGCAACAGACTGGATTGTGTCGGAAACTGACCTTTCGTAACTTGCAGCAGGCTAATACTGCCTGGTCTGACCCTGACCAGCAGCGCTTGTTTAAACTGACTATTGGAGTGGAACAGAATTTTGACGTGCGTCTAGACGCTTACATCATCCTAACCTCCTCCCCCACTATCAAAGTCCCAGTAACGGAGCAAGAGGACTTCCCCCCCTTCCCTGTGCGGTACTTAGGTAAAAAGTTGCACGGCAAGGTGCTAATGGTGTTCCGCCTCGACAGATACGCAGGCCACTGCGAGCGGGCTGCAAGGGAGTCGGAGTTGGAGGCGGAGCACTGCTTGTGTGAAGCAGAGGCGCTGGCTCGCTGGAAGAAGGCTAGATGAGTAGTATATTCTGTAGGGACATGCACTATTGTAGCAGAGTGGCAATACGGCTAAGCTCAGACTAATAGTAACTATGCTAAATCGAGGTCCCGCAGTGACAGGCTCTGCGGGTCGAAGGCGATTCTGTGGCCATTGATGTAGTTGACCCAGTACACAAGTCCTTGATAGACCAGCGGACTGCAACTGCTATAGGCGTTATCCCTGGTCTTCAGTGGAAATGGACTGGCCCTGGCTTCCTCCATGGTTTGCAAGTTCCATCGCACACATTTCTCACTGAGTGTGAGCATTATCAACTCTACGCCGACAATGAAGGATACACAGCCGTTTAAGTTGTTAGTTATCTCGAAGGGAATCGTCTGGTAACTGTCTTTGGCTATGTGAAAGATGTGGAAAGAGTGCAGGGAGTTGTTGACCTCGGGTAGGTAGATGTCTTGCTGGTAATGACAAGGATTGAAGGCGTACTTGGGAGTAGGCAGGGGTGGTAGAGGCTGCCACAGGTCTTGGTCTAGCAGGTATTTCTCACTGGAAGTGAGGAAGTCAGAAACTTTCCCTCCAAACACATACACAGTTTTATAAACACAAATAGCTCCGGGATTTTCTCTCGGCAGTGCCATTGCAGCAATTGGTGTCTTCTTCCCAGAAATCAGGTCAATCTTACAGCTCGGGGACCTGGGGCTGAGGTAGAGAATAGTTTTCCAGTCGAGAGCGCAGTTGACGTCACAGTACTGCACACTAAAGTCCAAAGACATGGCTTTACATGTGCTTTTCTCGAGATCATGAACACGGATAGATTGAGAGCAGCAGCTGGGAAGCAGGTAGATTTGGTACAGGTAGGAGGCGACTTCCCGAGCGAGGTTGAGACAAAGTCGCCTGTAGAGAGGGCTGAAAGCTCTGGTGAAAAGCAGGACTGTGATGCTTTGCGGAGCTTCCAGGTCTGCCATTATCAGAAAGGGTCAGATTCACGCTTTGTGGAATTTATTGGATTAGTTTCTTCCTGTACTCTTACTTAGGTGGGCTTAGAAGCTTCTTTACGTTTCGCATCTTAAATTGCATACAATCGGTCCTTCCCCAGTCTTGGAGGCCTGGGGATAAGACTGCAATAGACAGACTTTTGGACTCAGAATTGCTATTAATACCTTAATTTCGGGTAGCGAAAATGAAAGTGTTTCCAAATATCGACTTATAGGAAATAGTGCGAGGAGCCGGTGCTGCTTCCTTCTAGGGTTTGCATTCTTTCCTCGAATTGGAAATTTGCACTTTGGACCGCTTCCAGATCCGTCCCAGACTAAAAACTCCCAATTTAGCCAGACACAGGAAGCAAATACCAAACTAAGTCCCGAAACCTCCTTCTTCCAGGCTTTCGTGAAGAAGAGAATGTCACTATATAGCGTAATGGTGGCTACTGTTAGTGAGTATGTTCGAGGGGGTTTAGGGCTGGCTGGGAGTAGGGAAGCGAAGAATAATATGAAGGTGATTTGCTGTATATAATAAATTCCCAGTAGAACCGGTCGCACTGGTAGTCTCAGTGAGGCACCTGCAATGCAGTCCTGTGGCAGGCAGTCTAGACCTATGCTCCTACCCAGTGCTAAACTAATAGTAACTATGCTAAATTGAGGTCCCGCAGTGACAGACTCTGCGGGTCGAAGACAAGTCTGTGGCCATTGTTGTAGTTGACCCAGTACGCAAGTCCTCGATAGACCAGCGGACTGCAACTGCTATAGGCGTTATCCGGCTTGCGCAAGTCTTTAGCACTGACCCTGACTACTTCCATGGTTTGCAAGTTCCATCGCACACAGTTCTCATTGATTGTGAACTTCTCACTGATTGTGAGCATTATCAACTCTACGCCGACAATGAAGGATACACAGCCGTTTAAGTTGTTAGTTATTTCGAAGGGAATCGTCTGGTAACTTTCGCTGGCTATGTGAAAGA
>Ga0247837_1007017_pt1 | contig 15332 bp, 13 predicted proteins | sample LaCtaG_2_FD_187115 | JGI IMG/M metagenome (GOLD analysis project Ga0247837, IMG submission 187115) | Freshwater microbial communities from meromictic Lake La Cruz, Castile-La Mancha, Spain - LaCruzMarch2015_14.5m | ecosystem: Environmental > Aquatic > Freshwater > Lake | place: Spain: Castile-La...
ATATATAGGCGCTCCAACGACTTCTTCCATTCCCTCCTGCTCAAATAGAGAATGTGCCTCAGTACAGCTTGCAGCGGGTTCTTCTCAATCTAGGCTTTCCTGCACTGCCGTATAGAGCTGATACCATCTATCTCCGTCCTAGGCGAGTATCAGATCCTATACAGCAAGCACTCCTCCCCCAGTTGCACCTTCACTAAGCGGGTCCCGACAGGCAAGTCGAAAAGTCCCAATTCAAGTATCACTTCTCCGCAATTCCGTCCACTATTACGCAGCACATCGATTATTTCCCCTATACACTTAGCTTCGTCAGAGTGCAGGTCCGCTCCCGGCACAATATGCAGCCGCGGAGCAGGGGTGATTTGGCAGTATAGCATAACAAGGGTGGGAAAGACATGCAGAGGGAGTAAAGTGTTGTGCAGGGTCAGCAGTTGCTTCACGACCCAGTCCAGAGCTGGATTCAGACTGGAAATGTAAGTCCGTAGAGGGGTTAATTGGGTGGAAGTGCGGATAAGGATTAAACGCTTCCCCCTTCCCTTTCTTTTAGCCGATATATGGGCTTTTCCAGCAAATACGGAGCCAGAGCCTCGCTTCTTAATAGTAAATCCAGCAATCGGGTGTTTAAATTGCCTTGTCCCTGTCCTGTTTTTGGGATTCCGATGGTTTCCCAGCGAGTTTTTCCCTGTATTTCCTCGTTTATCTGTATTGATAGTCCAAAATTGCGCTTTCGCTAAGAGATTGCAGCGTTTCCAGCATATCCCCATGCATGGCAGCCAAAGCCGGGGCCGTCCACTGATAATAGAGCACACAAGCATCATAATAGGCCTTAATACTAGCCGTAATATCCGCCGGAGTGAGTGTTGTATAGTGCAATTTGAGGGTAAACTGTATTTGGTTGGATCCGCTCGCATAGTTATAGTACCAACAGCGAATATTTGGTTTATTTTTGCTACTAAGTTCTTGGCCTGACTGCTGAAGTGGTTCTTCGCAGTAACAGCTGCGTCTTCTAGTGAGAAGTAGATGCGGAAGGCCAGGATGCCGGTGATGTCTATCTTCAAAGGGAAGCGCTTTCACTTCGATTCTTCGGGTTCGTCGCGACAGGACTACGAGGAAGCTGGTGCCGTAGGGGATTGGCGACTCTTTGATATTGCTGAAGCCTATGGAGACCAGGAAGTCTTTCAGTCGAGTACGAAAAGTGGGGAAATGACAGCGACGCTGGCTTTATACAGAGTGTCCAAAATACCGCAATTTCGCCAAATCAGGTCTTTCAATTTGGCTTCTGGAAGCTGTGCGTCGATGTAGAGAGTCGTTTCCAGTACAAGCAGCAGACTGCCCTGCCGCTCTTCCAGCTTCCAGATCGCTAGTGGCTCTGCAGAGTTGTTATTCATCAGCTTCAGCAGCACAGTTGCCTGCACTTCCCTCTCCGCACTCGCATACACAGTGCTCTTGGAGCAGGGAAAGTCAGCAGGTTCCTAGGCGCTTCCGCCAGGTACAGGGTGTGGTTGTACTCAAAGCGAGAGCCAGGGAACACAAAGGCCCCGAAAGAGAGGCGGGCACTGGGAGCTTGGGGCAGGGAAGAGGCTGGTAGTTGCTTGTAGGGCACTTTGTGACTGTCGAGGAGGGTCTGGACGAGACAGGAAGTAGAGCTGTCCTGGGGCAGGGAAACTTGTCTGGAAGTTGGCATTTCCATATATCTGGGACTAGAGACGGTTCTACAATTTCCCCTGAATGCCCTTCAATAGAAACCCACGCGGATATGTGTGAGTTGGTGCGAATTGATTATGTGGGATGAAGGAGACTAATTGGGATTTAGTGCGAAATTCTTTCTTAATTTCGCTTTCCCTAAAGCGATATTCACAGGCGAACTACTAAATATGATAACGATAGAAAGGGAGATAATAGCAGATGCAGTCTGCCCATTAAAATAGACTCGATATGGACAATTTCTACAATTTATAGAAATACAAATATATACTTTTCCTACTTTCCCGATTTCCCCTTCGACCTTCTAGCCTTTTTCTCTGTATATATATTTGAAATTTGAAGAAAAAACCAATAGGCAATTAAAGTCTCTTGGAAGCCGCTAACTCAAGCTCCACATCAGCCAATTCCCTAGTCTTTCCATGGCTTTCCTTTGCTCATCAAATCGATTGTAGGTAAGCCCCGCAGTGGTGAGAAACAGCACTAAGGATCCGTAATTTGGCAGGAAATCGGCCGAATATTCTTCTTTTTCCTTCACTCTGCGCACCTACTTCCCTCTTACGCCCTACCAATGCCTTTGTATCCCACATTTCCCATGAACCAGCCACATTAGAAGCCGCTGGGACTGAATTGATGGGAAAAGGTGCCTTTCGGCTCCTAATTGCCTGAAATCACTACAGGGACCTTGTAATTGGCAGCTTTAATGACTGTCCGTAGTCAAATAGTGCATTTGTGCGGCTAGTACATATTGAGACTGGGCGACAGGCGTATCGACTTGTAGTGTGCAGCTCTGGGTGCGTGGAAGCAGAGCAGTTCGGCCGGCTCATCATTTCCTGTATATTCGCCTGGCTTCCAAGGCCTTGGATTGGTCTTGCCAAGCTTGAGGGTCGCTGGAAAGCACAGCCATTTGTACAGAGGCAGACTGTCTCTCAGCCCTGCTAATGTATATTGCGCCTGCTAAAGCTATTTAAACACTCAGCCTCTTCTCAAGTCTTGCAGTACCGCCCTGCACACATCTGTCAAATCCCCATTCCCTGCACATGTACTCTTCGCTAGCCTGCTGTAGCTTTGCACTAGTTCCAGTCTGATGATATTGTAGGCGAAGTCGAAGGGGAGTGTATATCAGCATTCTCTGAAGCCAAGGGATTGTGAAGCCGGGCATTGACTCTAGCACTAGTAGCAGCTGTCTCCTTCCGCTTGAATTCCTCTAAAAAGCCTTCGATTTCGGCCCTGGTTCTCCACCTTGACTCTCGTGCCCACCTAAGCAACTCAATGCAAGTATCGTGAAAGGGCTGAGCGGAGCGAAAGCTGGCTAGGAGAAATCTCACCAAGGCATCTTCTCCATTCCAGAGGCAAACCGTTTGGCCAAGTTTCTCCCTTTTCTAGTCGAAGCCTGAAGGCTTTCCAAGTCCCCTAGATCGATATCCATCGCTATTTCCTAGTAGTGAAGGAGCGTGAAGAATCTCACGGGGGCGAGAAAAGGATGTAATCTACTGGGAGACCAACTTCTTATTTGAAAGTTGTGCGCAGAGACTTGCAGAATATCGCTGATACTGGGAACGCGGGTGCTTTGGAAACTAACGGGTTGTCTGTAGATTTGAAATTGCGAGCATTCGCCTCCACTAGGTAGCTGAGACTGAAAGGACTAGAGTCATTTGAAGCCGGTGGCCTCGAGGAAGTCTCTCACCTTCTTGCTAACTTCAGAAGTGTCAAGTATAGGGAGCGGGGAAATGGCACCACCCTGGCTTTATACAGATTGTCCAAAGTGTCGCAATTACGCCTAATCAGGGCTTTCAATCTGATTTTTGGGAGCTGTGCATTGGCATAGAGAGTCATTTCCAACACAGGCACTGCCGTTATTCCAGTTCCAGACCGCTAGTGACTCAGCGGAATCGGCATCCATCAGCTTCAATAGTGCATTTTCCTGCACTTCCCTCTCCGCACTCGCATACACAGTGCTCTTGGAGCAGGGAAAGTCAGCAGGTTCCTAGGCGCTTCCGCCAGGTACAGGGTGTGATTGTACTCAAAGCGAGAGCCAGGGAACACAAAGGCCCCGAAAGAGAGGCGGGCACTGGGTGCTTGGGGCAGGGAAGTGACTGGCAGTTGCTTTTAACGCACGTTGTGGCTGTCTAGGAGGGTCTGGATGAGACAGGGAGAATAGCTGTCCTGGGGCAGGGAAACTAGTCTGGAAGCTGCCATTGCCATATATCAGCTTTGAGACTAAAGAGCCAGGTCTACAACTTCCTATGGAATGTATGACTTCATAATCACATGCATGAATTTGGCATTTGCACAGTCTACGCTAATAAGGAGCCTTTAAGTATATAAAAAGAGTGCTGGAGTTCAAGTAGGACTCTGCAGGGTTGCCTATTTCCACACGCGTGTCATTACAGAACATCCACTCACTGGCAATTCTGACAAAGCAGGTGTAATGGCCACTTTCTCTGGAGCCTTCATGACGAATTGCTGCAGAAAGCCGATATCGTCCAGCTTCAGGTAGGTATGTTGACATATCAAGCACCTCAGGAACACTCACCTGAGCGTCTGAGTAAAAAGAATGATAGCGTTGGAGGTAAATCACTAGTACAGAACCGATATGCTTGAATGATTTCTGGGTAATATGAACTCTATCTTTTCGACAGTGTTGACAGCTGTGAGTTGCATCAAGTGCGTCTGTCTCGGTAGCGCAATAGCACCTCAGACAAGATTCGATCGAAAGGGAAGAAGGGGTACGCGCCTGCCGTTTGGGTCGGCTTTCCTTAAGATTCATTTTTTCTTTTTCGGTAATCAAGTCCAGTGACAGAGTACGCTGGTAAAAGTACTTTACGCTTAACTTTTTGCAATGGGAGCACTGGCGAGTTTCTTCAATCATCAGCGAAAAAGCCTCATGCAGTTCCCGACAGCCAGTAGTCCGATACCTCTCCAGCTCCGACATCCAAGTGTTGGCAGCATCATATTTCGACTCCAGAGGAACAGTGCCAACGTATTCTGAGTTTTCTTCATCCAGAACTTCAAGTAATTTTAGCAAAAAATCATAGGCTGAACCCATTATTCCTCTGCGGAACTGTGGAAAATACTCCCGTATCCGCCACAATAAGTCTTCATTGACCTGCATTCGACCATACTGAGATACGAATGAAGAAAGAAGATACGCGATTCCTCTCTTGGAACCGCCCAATGGAGACGAAAAGTACTTGGCGAATTGCGGAACAAAATAGAGGCTGTTCAGTATTGAGTTCATAAAGCAACTCAACCCCAAATTGGGCAGACCAAACCGAACTTGGGCTTGGAGTCGAGAATGCGGAACTTCATAATTACGCGTCCAGCTCTCTGCTGGTTTTTGAGTGCCTTGCGGCCGAGTTTCTTTTTGTCCTCTTTCATCTGAATGTTCCTCTTTACTTGCCTTTTTGCCAGCAGCGATATTCTGTGATCCACTTTGGTTAGTCTTCTGATGTTGAACTACTTCAGGCTTGCAACACGCAGATTGAACAATAGATCTTCTTTGAAATTACCTTGGAGATGCAATAGCATTGGATGTGCGAGGATCCATATAGTATCCTCCTGGAGGTGTGGCTACAAACGCATTAGCTGGAATTGCTTGTTTGCAAGTTGGACAGTAGCTATGCGGATCAGAGTTAGTGAGCGGAGTGGTCTCTTTGATGGCCTTAGGAAGAGGCTTGGTTTCGAGTAGTTTCGGGCTGCTTTTCAGGATAATTAATGCATTTATCGCTCCTCTCGTTCCAGTTAGCATCGCCTGGTCTTGATTTTGAGTATACTCAAAGACTGACTACTTGGTAAATACATGAATACATTTGGGGCAATAAAACTCAGTAATGAGACCTTCATAAGCCATAATTCTCTCTAGAAAGCATGATTTGTGAGACCTGTGGGTAGGAACCTGCCTGCACATTGAAATGTCAGCTCCTGAGGTGTTGCAGAACACGCATGCATTCATTATTGTTATGTCTACAAAAATCAAGAAAATGTGCAAGCAGCGAAAACTGATACTCAATCATTGGAAACTTTATCGATGCATCGCTTTCGGGTTTGAAATAGGTCCTTTTCTAATAGGTATTCGTTATGACACTTAGGTCTTTATATTGGTGATACAGTCCAGAGTCATGCCAATCGAGCGTTTAGATGACGCTTGCTATTCGCTTAACCGATTGTAGTGGCGGCTTCTAGATATCGACGTGGATGCTAAATTAATTCGAGAATAGTCTACAAAAATTGAAAAATATAGACAAATTTTGTAAAAGCCTCTTGTATTTCAAGTTTTAACCAAGTCAAAGTAGGAAATTCTGAAAGGTATATCATCCTCTGGGTTAACTCAATAATGATTTATAGGAAGCTGAGTGGCTAGACGGATTGTGATCTATAAAGTAGGCAAATCCTAAAGAACTATAAAATGAAATGCCATAATGAATATCCAAGTAAGGCCGGCACAAGAAGACGCAGGGTATTTCCCTTTCAATGTGACCATGTCGAAAAACTCAACGCTAGTCCAGCTGAAAAGGGAAGTCAAGCAGCGATGGAATCTTCATCCGAAGCAGCAGCGATTCAGTTACAACTTTGAGGACCTGGAAGGAGACGCCAAGACGCTAACAGCTCTTCAAATCACCAACAATGCTACCGTCTATGTTGGATTTGTAGCAGCAACAATTCGCATTTTTCTCCGACCGATCGACCCTCGCCATCAGCCTAAGCGCATGGATGCAGACTTGAACTGGACTGTCAATGAGCTGAAACGAGAGGCCGCCAAAATCATGCGAGAACTTGGACATGGCCAAGTGAAACTATGTCTGCGAGAAACCGAATTAGAAGGGGACATGCCTCTACGAAGCGTGGGAGGGCTAGATGATGAATGTGAGCTGTTATTCAAAGTCAGAGAAGTGGGTGGTAAGTTAGTCATTAATTATTAGAGTTTTTTTTGTAGACTTTTACAGTAATTATGGCGGCCTGCGGATTTTGCCTCGATCGTGAATCTGGACCTCGATTGGCTGTCTGTGCGAAAAATCCTATGCATCAGCCTCACACATCCTGCCTTCAAGATCTACTTAACTCTATTGGGACAGAAATCTCAGCGCTGAGATGCCCAAGCTGCGTCTCAACGCAAAGATCCCCAACCCACGACCTGAGGGATATGCTCTCCATGAAAGCAATCCTGAACTGCCAATCGCAAGGTATTTTGATAGCGAGAGATACAATAGATGCAATCGGCGCTTCAATAATGAGAAGAAGGATGATTGAAAAGTTGAGTCCCGAAGAAATGCTTGCGTAAATCTTACCTAGGGGCTGCTGTAAGTGTGGCGTTTACCAAGTCGTCAGCAAGTTAAACTTGACAGTTAGATGTCTCTGTGGCTTCGAGTTTCAACCGAACTGTCAGGGCGGGCACGGCCAGTTTTCCCCCTGCACTCCAAAGACAGCCGCTTTTGACCCGGGAAGTGGTGCCTACATTTCTTTCTGTCCACTTTGTGGCTTTACTAGCGTCCGCAGAGAGAAATGTTCGCAGGTGATATGCCAGAGCGACTTTTGTCAGGGACTTACTTCTTACTGCCAACTCTGCCAGGCTGTCCTCAATGAAGCGCTGTGCTGTAGAACTTGCTACCCCAAGAATTTGCAGTACTCGCAAAGCCTTCCTTCCTTAAACTAGAAATTCGTCGATTGTCTACAAATAATAAAAATGAGTAGAAATCAAGTCGAAGGTCCTCCTCATCCTCTGTCTAACGGTGTGCTTTCGAAATCTAAGAAGAGGGCAGTAAGAATTATCTTTCGACGGATGTATTTCAGCCTTATGCCTCAACTAAGTCATTTCTGGACGACATGGGAACGATATGCAATTAAATGTGCGTCTATAGAAGAATCACATCATCACGTTCTCTGCCCAATCGTAGATCAGATACCTAGCGATTCATCGCTTAACCAAGGACATTCAAATGGTCAGCACTATTTGGCGCCATATGAAAAAACAACATCCTACCAAAAGGAATATTTGCCAGTGACTATTTACGAAAAACCGGCCGATTATAGTAGTCATACCAATTCCTACCATGATGGGCATGTGGTGCAGATTGCAGACAGCCAGCAAGGATACTTTGAAAAGCCAAAGTCAAGCAGAGAATGCGACATTCCTCAGCGCTATCCTCTTTCGAACTCTGTTGGGTATCTATATCTATTGGGTCTTGAGAATTTAGGCCTGAGTTGCTTCGCGAACTCAATTTTGAGTAGTCTTTACTATATTCCTCAAGTCTTCGGCTATTTCTCCGACCTTGCTTGGCCGAGCTCGTATAACATCAGTTATTTTCTGAAGTGTTTTATAACTGAATATGGAAAACAAGAGATTTCGACCAGCTTACTGCGAGAAATTTGTGAATATTCACCGAAATTCAGCAGCAAGTCAATGGGTTCTGCATACGACTTTTTCCTAAGCATTCTTCAAACAATAGATAGTGAAAATGAAAGCCGAATCGTAGGTCATTCAACTCTACCAGCATACGACGGCTACATGACATCTTGGAAACTAGAATTGCAAATACATCAAGCTAGTGGCTGCAAGTCTCTTCACAAGGCCTTTTCCCTGCTTGTTGAAGAAGCCAAAACTTGCACAATGTGCCGAGAAACCATTCCAAAGTACTCATATCAGCGATCTTTGTCTCTCAATTTAACTCCTATTGTAGTGGCAAGCTGGTTTTCTCGCCGAGCCTCTTTGACGATTGATAGCTGCTTAACCGATTTCCTGAATTCAACCACAGACACTGAAGAAACCAAGCACTACTGTCCAAGATGCCGAATGGATCAAGTGCACACTACAAAAAAGTCATTCAAGCATCTAGGTTCGGTGCTCGCAATTTATCTCCAGCGCTTTCACTCCACAGATCCATACCAGAAGGTTACTGTCCCGCACATTCTCGACATGTCGCAACACTTATCATTGGGAGGGCGATATAAGCTTTTTTCAGCGATTCAGCATGTCGGTTGGGAAGGAGGAGGCCATTATACATGCTGCGCCAATACCAATCAAGGATGGTTACTTTTTGATGATAAAAAGGTGCAGCAAGAATCAAACCCGGATGACTTCTTTGAGCTCAGCACTCTCTTCTTCTACGTAAAAGAGTCGTAACTAGTAATTGGGAAGTTTTAAAGATGCTGACCGATATTATTTGCGGGCCTAGAGAGCTCGACATGTAAGGCAAATATTAGTGCTGGTGGCTCAGTGTTAATCCGCAAAATCGAAGTCCTGAAATCCCTATCAAAAGGAAGATTTTCCAGTCACTTCATTGCATTAATCCGCCTTGTGAAGTCAGTTGATGTATTTTCACTTTCTTTCCTACTTTTCGCAAATGAGAAGATGAATTTGGATTATCAGAGACAGTCGACTCATTAAGGAATCGAAGGACATCTGTAAAACTTCAGAGTTCTTGCCAAATGGCATTATTTAGCTAAAATAGCATGTGTCTGTTCTCAGAGTGAAGCGCTACTTCTCATCAACTCTAATTCGCTCATAAATCTACAAATTTTTATGTTTTGTAGACAATAAATAAGGTCTTTGAGCCAGCCAAATGGCGCTGCTTTCCCTCCCAAACAGCCAAACGAGGCACAGAGGATATCCGTGGTCTTTATCATTCCTTCCAATTGTTAGAATTAGCACCTGTGACGATTTTGATATTTGCCTTCGGGTGATTATCTACAAATAAAAAATGAATCGAAACAGTGGATTGCCAAAGTCAGGAGGACCTCGCCCTGTTAGCACCATCCCATCAAAGCCCTGTAAGAAGGCTTGCCTTCTTCAAAATCATTTTCAGCAAGTTCTCATTCGACATCTTACCCTTCATTGGGACACTGTCGTTATTTTTCAAGAGGAAGCTATCTTTTCGAAGCAAAGAGAATATAAGGGAAAATTGCTTTACTATAAACTACAGCTTTTAGTTTCCCTTCGACTCCGCTTTGACTTCCAAGCGATGATAAAAACGTGGGATAGTAGCAAAATTTTTGCAAAAAAACTACAGCTTATTACCAGCTCTCGCCTCCGCCTCTATATGATGATCATAGAGGAAACACAGTCAGAGTCTATTCCTTGCAATTACAGTGAAGTTGCATACGGAGAAACAGTGAAGTCTTTTTCAAGAATGGTCCGGCTTATCCTTCACAGCAGACTACGCTTACATTTTCAAGTGTTCACGGAATCACCTCTCAAGAGACCTACAGGGGGCGATTCCTTTTCTCAATCGAAAAATCCAGTCTTTGCTTCAAGACATTCTGCTCAGTATGAATCATCGGGTCAAGATGTAGTCTCGGTTGAGGACCTGAAATCATCGCTAGTAGTCTGTGAGGGATGCTATTCAGATCTGATTCAAAGACTCATATGTGACTTGCGAAAAGAACATAATTTAGAGTCAGATGTGATTACTCGAACCTTGGGAAAGAAATCACATCCGTCTGCGCAAACCCAGTAATAATAAGGCAGAAAATGTAGAAAATGCGGGGACGACATGTCAAGCACAGAAATGGCTGGGAAAATTACTTGGGTTAATGGATTTGTAGCTGACATCACCCAGAAAGACTCAGATGTGCCGTCCGCAGAGCCCAGTTTATCCTATCCAAATAGCAAAGACACCAGCCAAAGCAGCAATAGTGAGTCTTACGAAAGCCAGAGTTATGTTCCTCCAGGAAGACAAGTGAATTTCGGTTTGCCAAACTTAGGAATGAGTTGTTTCGCCAATTCAGTCCTCAATTCTCTCTATTTTGTCCCTCAGTTCTATGGCTGTTTTTTATCCGTATCAAGGCCTGCTACTGGGTTGGCGTCTCAACTCAAATTGTTTGTGACGCAATACGGAAAACAAGAGATATCACAATCGCTGCTAAGCCAGATTCGCGAACACTCTTCAAAGTTTCCATATGGAGCGCAAAAAGGCGCCTATGACTTCCTATTGAGCCTACTCCAAACCATTGATGAGACGGCAAATTCCTCCTGTGGAACTAAGCCAGGTTCTCAAGCTTCTTGGGAAGCAACGTTGAGGTGGCACCAATCTTCTGGCTGTCGGCCGTTGAACGAGATTTTTTCAGTACTGTTGGAGGAAAAGAAAACTTGTTCGAAGTGTCGAAGTTCAACGTCTGCGTACACATACTGGCGTACCTTGTCACTGGATTTGGCACCTGGAAAGCAGAGGGCCTCCAGTGAGTATCAATCTGCTGCCTTTTCGATAGAGAACTGCTTGAGTAATTTCCTGGATCCACAGGAAGACACACGAGAAGCAATGCATCGCTGTAAAAACTGCGGAAAAGACCAGATACATATTAACGTGAAATTTTTCAAATATATCGGCTCTGCTCTCGTTATTTATCTTCAGCGCTTCCATTCGGAGAACCCTAGGGCTCCAGTAAGCATCCCTGAAGTGATTGATATGTCGCGATACCTGCCAGGCGCAGGATCATACTCGCTGCGCTCGGCCATTCATCATAATGGCTCGGCCATGGCAGGGCACTATACCTGTTACGCGAAAATTCGAAATGACTGGCTGCATCTTAATGACAGCAGTGTCAGTATGGCGGGCTCTTTGAAGTACTCCCTGAACTCATGCATCCTCTTCATCTACTCAAAAGACGTCTAGTTAATCCAATCTTTCAAAGGCTCTCCTTAGATTTCTATTTAATTATCACCGCCTGAGATACCTTCGTAAAATGTCTTTTTTGCTTTGCTTATACAGGTAATTCGGGATAAGAAAACTCCCCGCTGGTAGCGTAGTTGTAAGCGGGAATTCTCCTGATGTAGCAGCAAAGCGCTGGTAATTGGCTGATTCCGGAAACTCTCAATTTTGCGAATATGCGTAATCACTCGGAAACACTGAAAGTCATGCTTTATCGTAAATAAAGCCTCAAATAAAGACTGCGGCCTATGTCAAAGCAACAGTCGGAGAGGCTAGCCTAGCGCCGTTAAGGAATCAAAGTAATCAGATACCGAGTCCGCTCGAAAACTTGGCTTTTTACAAAAACTCGCTTATAGTAATGAGAAATTCGGAAGGTCAAGGACTTAGCCTTTGAATATAGTCCTCTTCTTGGCGCGTTTTCACACTGGGAAAGGGGCGAAAGCGGATCTTTTATACACGTAATAGTCGTGAAGGAATTTCTATTAATATCCTTCTTCGACTTATATCGCATGCTTGATTATCGATCCGTTTAGATAAACTAAAGAAGTAGCAAAATTAGGTTAATCGAAGTCATTCTAATATCGTTACTCAGTGCCAATATGATACAGCTACACTCGATATATAACAAATTTGCAGAAAGTGGGAGTGCACAGATTCTGCTTAGTGCTGTTCATAGCGACTTACTGGGCTGCACCATGATGTCAAGTGTGAAAGAGAGTGATATCCAGGCATTCTCAAACGTTGTCTCGACCTATAAACCTAATGAAATTATGATGCTTCGTCCGTAATAGCGGATTTTTCTTCGAAATACCACTAGCGAAGCAATAAAAACAAACGACTAGAAAGGTTATTTGTCTAAAATACAGCACTTGTCTAGGCCAGATCTTTGAGAGCACTGCGTAAACATCTTCGAGAAATCAGGGCCGAATAGTGAACTAACGTCCCAAACACAAGTTCAGTCCCGCACAAACTACTTTATCTACAAATTTAGGGTATAATAATGGAAGAAAGGAAATTGTATACTCCCGTCTCAGTTCCACGATTAGAGGGGACTGTCAAGATCATGCCGATTGACCCACATCCTACACCAAAGCGCTTGAGACGCTTTAATTCCTTTGAACTGGATATCACAAAGGACAATACAGTTGATGACATCAAAAGAAAGGTACAGGAGGTATGGGGATTACATCCTAAACAGCAAGAACTACTGCTGAATGGCATCGTCAATGAAAATAAGAATTTCGAAGAAATTGATATCCATCAAACGAATACAATTGTCATTGGAGTTAAGGCAGCGACTATTACCTTGTATGTCAAACCTCTTAACAGTACCTTGAATTTTCGATTTGATGACGTGAGTTTACAGTGGACAGTCAAACAATTCAAAGAAGAAGCCGCATATCGAGTCATTGACCTCCAGCAGCGGGCGACCTGGTTGTGCCTAGAAGACAGAGAGCTTCTTGATCATGAATATCTGAGAGCAATTCCTAAACTTGATGACGAGAGCGTATTGCTCTGCAGAACCACTGTCAAAGGAGCAAGCATTTCCTTATAATTCTATAGTTTTTTTGAAATGTAGACTTTAAAAATGAGTTTATGCCAGGTCTGCAGGGAGAGAGTCGCAACGATTCATATATGCGAAGCTGACCAATCTCACATGCTTGATGTTGTTTGCCTTCAGGAAATGATTGACATAGCAGGGCCTGAAATTACCCTGTTCAAATGCCCAATTTGCAATGAGTTGATAAAACCCATCCAAATACTCAGCTTTCAAGCCCACAACATCAAGATTTCAGAAGAGGGCGTTGAAGAATTAACAGCAGCAATAGCCAGAGTCTCACTTGTGAATAGTTTGGGCTCTACTCGAAAACTTGCGTAAGGTCAATGTAGCCTGTGCTGTCAATGTGGATTTACTCAAATTGTCGCTAATAACTGTGAAGAGGTGGACTGCTTTTGTGGATACAGATTCAAGGTGGTTTGCCAAGGAGGGCATTTAGCCACTACGCCCTGCACGGCCAAGGTTAAAGGGGTGGTAAATACTGGTGAAAAACCTAGTTATGTCTCGTACTGTCCGCGATGTGGCGTTCAGAGTAATCGAGTAAGTGGCTGTTCGCTAGTGAATTGTGAAAGCAACTATTGCCAAGGGACTACATCGTACTGCCAGATATGCCAGAAGGTGTATAATGGTAAGAATTGTTGTAAGGAGTGCTTGATCGATCATCCAGTACCATTCGCCTATCTATAAATCCTAGAAATAGACCTCCCATTTAAGATAAAATATCTACAAAAATATGTTACGTATGTGCAAGATCCAGGGGAAGTGTTCAAATTTGAACTCGGGGAAGCCTAGAAAGGCTGCTGAGTCAGAACAAAATCATCCTGCGAAGCCTCCGGTTTTCTCTGTCTATTCTAAAGATGAAGCTGCTTTACCTGCCAGCACCCCTGTCAACTCGTTACCTATGCCTTTTGATGATCATCAGGAGTCAACGCTACCTCTCACTTTCTGCAGAAGGATTTGTGGGTCATGCTGGAAAAAACTTTCCGAAAATTTGAACCAAAAAGAGTAATTTCAACTTAGGCCAAGCTGCATTTCAGAAAATTTGCGAGGAAATGTATGTCCGCACTCAGAAAGCCCTGAATTATATAAAATTACGATGCATATTACAAAGCAAGAATCATATCAGGAGACAGTTCTAGCCGATTCTGGGGAGCATACAGAAGAAAAATCTGAAAACAGCCAAACAAAGAATTCTCACCCAATATGTGACTATGACTGGTCGCAGAAATCCTATATTCATTCCCCTGTAGGCAATGATAGAATGGGGCTATCTAACCGGGGAGCTGATTGCTTTGTGAATTCCGCTCTGAATAGTCTTTTCTTCGTCCCTCAGTTTTATGACTACTTTCTCAATGTGGAGCCTGCATCTAGTGAAGGGCTAACCTCGAATCTTAAGTCCTTTGTGAATCAATACGGAAAAGACAAGATACATTCTGGGCTAATATCCCAGATACGCAGCCATTCCCCAAAATACAATAATTACGAAATGGGATCTTCCTATGAATTCATATTAAGCCTGCTAGAGTCTTTAGACGCAGAGACTAGGAAACGATTTTCCACTCTAACTATGTGGAGAACTGAGTCCTACGGTGCAAATAAAGTACAAAATGAGCTAATTCGCCACCAATCCGGAGTCTGCAAACCAATGCATGATATATTTTCAGTCCTAGTAGAAGAGCGCAAAACTTGTTCAAATTGTCACCAATCGGACAGGAGCTATTCCTACCGCCGTTCTTTATTTCTCGACATCATAGCAGAGGAATCTACTTTCTCTCTAGAGACAAGCCTGCAGGCCTTCCTAGCCGAGCGAACAGAACGATATGAGGACTCTCATTTCTGCAAACTTTGCAACCAGTACCAAGTGCATACTTTCCAATATACCATTAAGCACATTGGCTCTGCACTAATTGTCCATCTCCAGCGCTTTCATTCCCCTCTATCGCATTCAGATGTTTTCGTCCCTGACACTCTGAATATACCGGAAGTGGGGCGATTTTCTCTTTGCTCTGCTGTATGTCATCATGGCAGCACTCCTGACGGGGGGCATTATACATGCTGTGCAAAAGCTAGCAACGGATGGATGCGTTTTGACGACTCACGCGTCTCTATGGAAGGAGAATCTCAGCGCCAACGGTACCTAAACAAATGCACTCTCTTCATCTACGTAAAAGAACCTAGTTAAACTAATATACAGACTTATAGACGTAAATTGATAGTGTGGGGTCAGGCATATGCCCACTTCCCAATGAACCAATGGACCCAAATGCCTTCTATCGCCTATATACAAATGTGGGTACTCGCAAATATTGGCTTCCTCTGCAATTCCTTATATGAACCATAACACTTTCCTCCCTCTTTCCCCTCAAAAGCCCCGCCGCTCCCCTTTCCTGTTGATTTGCTTCGTCACGGTTCCCTACCCTCGACGCAATGAT
>Ga0247837_1007018_pt1 | contig 15331 bp, 9 predicted proteins | sample LaCtaG_2_FD_187115 | JGI IMG/M metagenome (GOLD analysis project Ga0247837, IMG submission 187115) | Freshwater microbial communities from meromictic Lake La Cruz, Castile-La Mancha, Spain - LaCruzMarch2015_14.5m | ecosystem: Environmental > Aquatic > Freshwater > Lake | place: Spain: Castile-La...
GTAGGCAGAGAACAAAGCCGACTGGTAGTTGTTCGCGAGATTTTGCGGGAAAAACTTGCCCGTGACGTTTGTCCAACCAATTGCGGTGGGGTTGGCCGGGCTTAATCCCGTGGCCGGATTTCCGAAGACGAGATACGCCTTTCCATCCCCGTTTGAGGGGTCGCCCGCAGGCTGGATGGTTTGGAAAGAGGCATCGGCAGTGCTGACGGCGGCGCGATCCGTGACGGCTCGTTGACCATACGGTGAGCCAAACCGCATGGTGCGGGGGTCGGCCCATTCTGCCATGCGGCCCATTTTCGTCGGCTGGCCGGGGGCTCCCGGAGCTACCATGGGCTCGAAGCGGGAATCGACCCAATCGAACCGAGCCGACTTGACATCATACGTGACCCAGTTCCCGTTCGGATCCGAGTATTGTAGCAGGCTGGTTCCGACGGTTGACTGCCCCGCCTTGGAACTGCCGAAACGGCTGTTGGCAGAGCATGCGGTCAAAAGGTAGGTTGTCGAGCCGACAGTGTTCGACATGCGCATGGGAAACGTCGCAACCATTGTGCCCAGATAGTCTGCGCCACCGGGAGCGAGGTTTCGCAGCGATCCTCCTGCGCCCTCGGGCAGAATTTTTTTCAAGCTGTGGTTGGCTCCCACCCGGAGATTGGAATTTGCAGGTACATTTGGGGAGGCCAAAGCGGTTGGCTGGCTGAAATATCCCGCGCCGGGCACATCGAAAAGGAGTTCGGTCGATTGCTCGTTAAGATCGAAGGCGGTGATCACCCCAAGCTGGCCGACCGAACCCGGATCGTTGGACGTCGTGGTGGGGAGGGTATTTGTGGCGTTGCCACCCACCGGCCAGGGTGTTTGGCCGGTCGACAAGCTTGTGGCTGGCATCGAATAGCTGATGTGGGCCGGGTCCCCGCCATAGGTCACAACTCGGAACTGCTGCGGGCGTGATGTTCCCAGACTGGAGGTTGGGTCGTGCGGGTTCCATATCCAGTTATGAAGGAAGAGCGCGCCGAGGCCGGAATTGGTGACCGGCGTTGAATCAATGGTCAAGTTTGCCGTCACGGTGCCAGGCGGCACCGCAGGGACTGAGTTTCGGACCATTACTGCTCCGGGCCGCAGGGCATAGATGTAGGGTAGATTTTCGACGCCCACGACTTTGCGCTCAAAGAGACCGAGGAGATCGGCGTCGGTGAATGGCGGGTTCGGCAGCGCGATCTCGGTCGGGTAGCCATCGGAGTCATACTGGTCCACGATATTTGCGAAAATTTGGAGAAGGTGAAAATCGGTCCGCACATTGCGGGCGTGGATCCAAAAGCCGGGCGTGTCGCCTGAGGCGGCGCCCTTGCCGAGAGAGCCAACATGGATAGACGCCTTGAGGATTTCCAGGAAGTTGGGCGACCGCGCCAATCCCGCCACGTCTTCAAGCCGTAAGATCACCCTCCCGCTCGAACTGCGATCATAAACCCAGAGATTCCGACCCGAGCCGGCGGGGTCTGGAGACCAGCGAAGCCCGAATGCAGCCAGAATGTTTTCCTCGGTGCCCAATCGCAAAAACTCCTCACTCAGACCGGCTGATAGCAGTGGATTGATAATGGCCGCATCGTTGACAAGGTTGCCGGCGGGAGCAATCGGACCTTGATGGGTCAACCACGCCAGCCGATGGAGCGGGAAACGCTGGTCCACGAGCGGGTCAGCCGCCCGGGCCTGTTGGGGATTGGTTGATGCGGGCTGGAACCGGGTGAACTCCGTGGTGGCTCTCACCTCCAGAAGACGCGGGTTAATCTGCTCCTCAGCGCCTGCGGCATCATTGTTGCCCGTGTAACCGCTCAGCGAGTAGGAACCGGTAGCGGTCTCTGTGGGTATGGGGGCCGGGGTGCCGGGAATCGCCGGACCATCCGCACCGAAAGCCAGTTGGTTGATGCCCCGCGTGAAGTGTCCGAGGTATGGGAGGAGGTTCTGCTTGCTGGCTGTATCCCCCGTGAAACGGTGCATCACGAAGTCGATCAGGGAACGGCGCGAGGGAAAGGCGCGGTCGGTCTTCCCATTGGCTGCGGCCACGCGGAGGAATCCATTAGTGTTTCCGAGCACGTGAGAAAGGTAATTCGGTCCCGAGGTCGCGGGGTTGCGCCAAGCAATCAGAGCCGCTGTGTCAGCTCCACTCATGCCAATCTTCGTCAGGTCAGCAGCCGGCAGGCCGCCTTTCCATCCGATTTGTGACGCAGCGAAGTCAACGGGAATCCCGTTGTCGTCGGACATGTACCCCGCGACATTGGCATCGAGCAGACTGCCTGCGTCATAGATCACATACGCATAGCGGCCGACCACGCCCGGTCCCAGCGCGGTGGGGTTTGATCCGTTTTTTGATACCAATACCCAATCGGGAGCACGAAAGGAAGTTGTCGGGGCGGTGTCGCTCGATGCAGGCTCATTTTTGGAGAGCAGGAGCGCTTTGTTCCAGCGGGCCAAAGTGATGACGCGACCGTTGGAGGAGGGGGTTGTTGTCGTGAGCGCGGAGGCCCGCTGGCTCGGCGGAAAATCTCCAGTCCGCCCAAAAACGGACTCGCCAGCCACTTGGTAGCTTCCGTCGAAAAACGGTTTACCGGCCTGGCTCCACTTCACAACGTTATCAGTGTGCGCGGGATCCGTTGGGAACGGGACGGCACTCCATGGGGTTTTCGGGAAATAGACCGGGGAATTCGTGGATGCTGGAGCGAGAGACCCTGCGGCGATTTCCTGCCTGAGATCGCCGATCATTTGCTCGACCGCACCCCTTGCAAGAATCTGAGCCTTGGTTCTCCCCACTCCGCTATCCGCCATCTGGCGGCTTGCCATCGCCCTTGAGAAAAAGGCCAGAACAAGCCCGAGCAGCAACACAAGCATCGCGAGAACCAAGATCAACGCGGCCCCACGAACTGAAGAGGTTGGAGAAAAGCCTGCCAAGGCATGATCTCCAGGGGCACTCCATCGCAGTCTAATTTTCACGGGGGGCATTGTGTATGAAAAACCTCGCATATTCCTTAAGAATGGAAACCTCAAAGCTGCGCAGGAATAAGTGAAACTTGCGCACGATTTGAGAAACAAAAAAGTTTTCTCCATCCGGTTTCGTGAACAATGACGTGGTGCCTCTTTAGCATCCGGTGATGGCATCTCGGATGCGGGGGGGACTACGTTGACCTATCCGTTGGAATCCCACGCATGGCCTGATCCAGGTGATCGGAATTGTCAGCCTCCTAATTCTGTTCCTCCGGTCATGCCAAAAATCGAAAGGGTGGCCGTGTCGAAGACGTGACCACCCTTTCCCCCAAAAAAAAATTAATACTGATATTGCCCGGCGGTATCAGGGCAACGGGCGGCGACGCCGCAGGACCATGACCGTCGTCAGACCGAAGGCGAGCATCGCCCAAGTGGAAGGCTCGGGGACGACGGTAAACTCGAGCTGAGAGTTACTGAAGGCGAACGTGCCGGTATTGCCGCCACCCAAAGAACCAATATTGTAGCTGAAGTCGGATGCGCTGAAGCCCGTGCTGCCAGACCAGTCAATCAGCTTGAATGTGCCAGTTGCGGTGCTCCCGAGGAAGTCGAACCTAAAGACCGAACCGGCACCGGTATCTTTCAGGAAGTTGCCAGTGATATTCAGAAGGTCGGCGGTATTAGCAGCACCGAGTTCGAATTTCCAATCCGTGGTGGCTCCTGCCGTAGCTGCACCGGCCCATGTGGTGTTCGCTGTGATGTTCAGTTGCCCGATGCTGTTGCCGGGTGCCAAGATGCCGTTGATTGTCGTCGCACCACCAATTGTGCCATTCCCACCCAAGGTGGCACCGGCCGCAACGGTCACCACGCTGGAGGCACTTGTGGTCCCATTGATGATCAGCGTGCCCGCATTGACGGACGTCGTGCCGGTGTAGGTGTTGTTGCCGCCGAGAACCCACGTGCTGCTGTTGGATTTGACCAGGGAGAGAACAGCCGCACCCGCACCCGAGTTGGTGATGTTACCGGAAATCACGTTGCCTGCGCTTGTTCCGTCAAGGGTGACGGTTCTGTTGTTCGTGCCAAAGCCGCTCCAACTTCCCGCGATGGTCAGGTTAGCTGTGGTGGGGTTGAAGGTGGGGCTGTTGCCATTGTTCAACACCACATTCCCTCCGATGCGGAGGTTGTAGCCATTGTTGCCGGTGACGTTCAGCGTGCCGCTGCCGCTGGTTGTAAAGTTCCCCATGGCGATGGTTTTGTTGGTCCCGGTCCCTGATTCGCGGTCCACATTGATGGTCGTGGTAACACCACTCAGCGCCAGCGCTCCACTTGCTGCCGCCATGGAGAGTGTCTGGGCTGTGGTATCGTTCTGCCCATTGTAGCGAAGTTCCAATGTCCCCCCGCTGGCACTAATCGACGCCTCCGCAGTGCCCATGATCGTCGAGGTAATAGACTGGTTCCCGGCTCCGTAGACGGTGCTGTCGGCGACACGAATCGTTCCCCAATTCAACGATCCCCCTATGAGTTGTCCAGAGAAATTGTTCGCCCCGTTTGTGAGCACCAGCGTGCCGGAGCCGGTCTTTCGAATCCCCTGGGTCCCGCTGAGTTGGAGACTGACCGTCGCCGTGCTCCCGGTGCCGAGGGCGTTGACCGTGATGGTCGGGGTTGTGCCATTCATCGTCAGCGTGTTGGCGGCATTGCCATTGTTGCCCAAAATCCAACTGCCGGGCGTGGCGGTATTAGTATCCGAAAAACTCAAGGTCTGAATCGTCCGGGCACTATCGAGGCCCACGGTGACATCGGAAGTGAGGTTGGCACTGAAAGTGGCAGTAGATCCGCTGCCGTCGGCGACCGTGCCACTTTGCCAGTTGGCTGTATTGCTCCAAAGGCCGCTTGAGGTGGCGTTCCAAGTGCCGCTCTGGGCATGGGCGAGGGGTTGGGCGAGCGCTGTCAAGGAAAGCACGGCGGCCAGCTTGAGCAGGCGCACCGGGACGGAGTTGTTGCTATGGCGATTGGTATTCATAATTCGTGGTGGATTTGGAGGGTGGGTTTGTGAGGTGAACGCTTTGAACTCTTGCAACCATCGGTAAAAATCTCTTTTCAAGCAAGTCACAAAATGCGCCGAAGCGAGTGCATATTGCGCACATTTTGTGGAGCATGTCGCGACTGCTCCAGTCGGCAATCGCTTGCGGACTGGCCGAAGAAGTGGCGGAAGATCCGTGCGAAGTGCTGGCTTGACGAGAACCCGCAATCCAGAGCGATCTCGGTGATGGGGCGGTGTGTAGTGAGCAAGAGTTCTCGGGCGCGCTCGGCACGAAGTCGCTGCAGAAACGTCAGAGGCGTGTCCCCGGTGAGTGTTTTCACGAGATTGGCGAAGTGCGTTCGCCCCAGCCGGCAGGCACCGGCCATCTCCTCCAGGGTCCAGGCGCGGTCGAGATGGGACGGCAAATCCTGCAGAAATCGATGGACCCGCCCGTTCAGCACTTTGTGTCTTCCGCGACTCTCCGATGCGGATAGGCAACAAGCGAGTTCGACCAGGCTCCATTTTGCGAGACACGCAAGGACATGCGCGCTCCATGGGGAAGGCTCGGAAAAATCCTCTGCCGCCGAGCGGATGAGAAAAGCCATGCGGGCGTTGGCTGGAATGCACCGGAGGGCCGATGATTTGATGGTCTTGAGAATCGCAACACCCTCCCGTGTGCCCATGCCAAAAACCGGAATGGGATCCAGTCGCTGCCGGCGATGGGCCGCAGCGCCCCCGACATCAATGACACAATAGTGCCAGAGGTGGCCGGGCTCGAAGGCGCGCCCGCTTCCGTGCTGCTCCCACGGCATCGTGAAGAAGATCGAACCTGGTGGAACTCGATAGTCGGTGCCCTCGATTTGCCAAAGCAACTCCCCGCGTTCAACAAAGACGAGTTCGAGGCCGGGATTGCGATGCGGTGGAAGGTGGTGAAGGAAACCCGATCCGGCGCCGAGAATGGGGGAAGTCATGTGTCTGATTTACCACTGGAAAATGGGGGAAGCGAGAAAATCAATTCGTGACACGATGCGGAATGAACTATTTCAAGCCATGAACGCACACCCCAAAATCCTCCGAACGGCGGCAGTCATTGGATGCGGGAAGAGTCGCGAAGGCAAAGAGGGCTGGGCCATCGGCCATAGCCACGCAGCTGGCTATCTGGCTGCGGATTCGGAGATCCAGTTGTTCGGCGTAGATATCGACGCCAATAATCTCGAGGCCTTCGGGCGGAGCTTCGGAGTTGCCAACGAGCGGCTTTTTTCCTCAACGGATGCCCTCTACTCCACCATCGTTCCCACCTATGTCAGCATCTGCACGTGGCCCGGGTTGCACGCCCCACAGGTCATGGAAGCTGCAAAAAATGGGGCACGCGGCATCCTGTGTGAAAAACCCATCGCCCTGAATCCCGGCGAAGTTCGGTCGATGACCGAGGCCTGCGCGGCAGGAGATGTGCGCCTCGCCGTGGCGCACCAGCGGCGGCTCGATCCCGCGTTTCTTCGCTGCAAGGAAATCGTGATGTCGGGCGAGCTGGGGGACCAACTCGTCTTCGAGGGGCGCGTGGGGGATGGATGGGACATCCTCTCATGGACGACCCACCTGTTTGACATGGCGAACTTCTTCTTTGGCTGCGCCCCCGAGGCGGTGTTGGCCGGAGCCGACCACACCGGTGCCCGACGATACGGTCATGCGGTGGAGAACCATTCCGTGGTCTTCGCCGAATATCCCGGCAAACGTCAGGCGATCTTTATCACCGGGCCTGATGCTTTGGGAGGAGCGCTGGTCCAGGTGCGCGGAACCCGCGGAATGGTCGCGATCGAGGACCGCCGTCTTCGGATTCACTCGCCGACCGGATACCGGGAAGAAGAAATCGCGGCACCCGGGCATCCCATGCAGGCACCGATCCAAGAGCTGATCGCGGCGGTGGAGGAGGGCTTGCCCATGAGGTGTGACATCACGGCCTGCGCTGCGGCCACGGAAATGGCTTACGCGGCCCACGAATCGGCCCGCACGATGCGCAGGGTATCGCTCCCGGTTGCCTTTGAGTTCGCCCCACTGGAGGTCGTCCAATCTGCGCCCAAAGCCTGGCTGCCGGACGGAGACATCGTCCTTTTTGCTGACGAGCACTTCGGCGGCGGCGGTCGGGAAGGCATCGCTGAGGCGATCTCCGCATGTGCCGGACGCCCTCCCGTGATCGTGGATCCCTGCCAGCGCGGGCTCGAACGCGAAGACCTTGCGAGGGCAGGAATGCTGATCATTTATCACACCCAAACCACACCCGATGACGCGACCAGATCTGCGCTTACGGAGTGGGTCGGTGACGGGAGGCCGTTGGCGATCATCCATGCGGGGCTCGGCGCTTATCCCGAGTGGAACGAATATACCGCCTGGTGCGGACGCGTTTGGTCATGGGATTCCGACCACCCCTCCGAGCATCCCCACGAGGAAAGCCGCCTCCGGATCACGGCCCCGATGTCGATTGCTTGGCGGGAGGCGACGCTTCCCCGCGACGAGGTTTTCATCAAGCTGAGGGAAACGGCACCGTGCCACGATTGGGCGGAAGTGGAGATTTCTTCCGGGACTTTTCCCGCCGCATGGTCGCCGGCTGGCCATCCGAACATCGGAATCTGGGTGCCGGGTCATCGCGGAGACATCTGGTCCGTGCCCGCAGTTCGCGAGGGCATGCTGGCTGTCCTTCAAAAAATCTCGCCTAACCATGTTCCAATCAACCGAAATCACTAACGCATCACCCTTATGAAAATTGGCTGCTTTGCCCTCATTCATCCCTTCCAACCACTGGACGCCCAGCTCGCCCAAATCGCGGCGTGGGGCTTCGATACCGCCGACGTCACCGATAATTGCGACGGTGCCCTGCTGGGCAACGAGTTCGGGTTCGCAGCGGTTGCTTCGCTGGATTCCAACCCCATCGACTTGAAGCGGCAGTTTGAAGCCCATGGTCTGCGGATTTCGACCTGGTGCGCTCATGCCAATCTGCTGGACCCTTGCTCGCCGGCCCGATACGGGACCGCCCAGATCATCAAGGCCATCAAGTCCGCGGCACTGCTCGGGATCAAGCATGTCATCACGACAGAAGGCGAGCCATCGACACCATTCGGGCATTCTCTCAGCGAAGACGAGCGACTCCTGCTCATCCGGGAGAAGCTCTACGAGCCGCTTCGTCTCGCCGCAGATCTGGGAATCAAGCTGCTGTTGGAACCCCACGGCCCCGTTTCGGACAGCATCCCTCTCACGGAACGCCTCATCGACGCACTCGGTGCGCCGGAGGCCCTTGGCCTCAATCTCGACACCGGCAATCTCTGGCTGGGTGGCGGAGATCCGGTGGAATACATTCGGAAATTCGGATCGCTGATCGAGCATGTTCATTGGAAGGACATGCCCGCCGAGATGAAGGCCAGGCGAGGCCTCTGCTTCGGTTGCGGGATGGCCACCATCGCACTCGGCGAAGGGGTCGTCGGGATTGCTGACGTGGTTGCTGCGCTGCGGTCGGCGGGTTTTCAGGGCGACACAACCCTTGAAGTGGCGGGCGAGCGCGCTGTGCTCGCCAGCCGACGTTACCTGCAAGCCTGCTGAAGCAAAAGCGGACGCGCCAGTCACATCGCCCTGACATGCCATAAGGAAGCCGAAAAACCAGGAAGTGTTCGCGGCACGCCTTGGAAGTCGGTTTTTTCAAGGCCCACTCCTAGGCGACCCACGGTCCGGTTGATTCCCCAGGCCATGCTTTGCGGATCCACATGGACCATGAAAAAAAGAAGTGTCTGATTCCTTTTTCATGGTATAGATCGACTGTGATCGATAGAAAAAAACTCCTCTTTCTCATCAAAGAGTGCCTGCGCCGTAGCCGGGTCGTGGCATTGCTTGGGCCCCGCCAATGTGGAAAAACCACGATGGCGAGAGAGCTGCTCAGCCCGGAATCTGCCAACTACTTCGACTTGGAAGATCCCTCCAGCATGGTTCGCCTGGAGCAGCCCATGACGGCACTGCAGGACTTGAAGGGGCTGGTTGTTATTGATGAAGTTCAGCGCCGTCCGGATTTGTTCCCGGTTTTGCGGGTGCTGGCGGACCGGAAGCCTTTGCCCGCACGGTTTCTAATTTTGGGGAGTGCATCTCCGGATTTATTGCGTCAATCCTCAGAATCTTTGGCAGGTCGGCTGGAGTTGATCTGCATGAGCGGGTTCAGCCTTGCGGAGGTCGGTGTGAAAAATCAGCCGCGACACTGGCGCAGAGGAGGCTTTCCGGAGTCCTTTCTCGCGGAGCAGGAGGAGGACAGTTTTGTTTGGCGGAAGAATTTCATCCAAACCTTCCTGGAGCGGGATCTTCCGCAATGGGGGATATCGATTCCCTCACTTTCACTTTTCCGCTTTTGGACGATTCTAGCGCATTACCATGGGCAAATCTGGAATGCCGCCGACCCTGCCAGTGCGCTGGGAGTGAGCCAGCCGACCGTGCGCCGCTATCTCGACATCCTGTCTGGAGTTTACATGGTGCGGCAACTCCCGCCTTGGCATGCCAACCTCAAAAAGCGCCAGGTCAAAGCACCGAAAATTTATTTGCGCGATTCCGGGCTTCTCCATCAATTGCTGGGAATCCGCTCGGAAAAGGATCTGCTCACCAGCCCGAAGTTCGGTGCATCGTGGGAAGGGTATGCCATCGAAGAGGTCCTGCGGACGACCGCTCCCGATGAAGCCTATTTCTGGGCTACACACAACGGAGCGGAAATTGATCTGGTGCTGGTCAAGGATGGCCGCATGTCCGGTGTGGAATGCAAGAACATGGATGCTCCCCGACTTACTCCCTCCATGCAAATCGCCATGGAGGATCTCCAACTCGACCGAATCACAGTTCTGTATCCGGGAAAAAAGCGTTATGCCCTGTCGGATAAAATCGACGTCGTCCCGCTCCTCTCACTTGCCGATGGCGGTCTTGGTTGAGAGGAACATTTCTGCGGCACGGCCGTTTAACCCTTGGAGCAGCGAAGACATCGTGCGCAAAATGCACCTCGTTTAACGCAAAGTGCCGTTTGACTTTTAAACATCCCCGCAACATGTTCTTCCACTGGTATGAAAACCCCAATTCCCCTCCTCACTGAAATGTGGATGCCTCTTTGTGGCCGGCTTGTGGAAGTGCTCGCTATAGGATAATTGATACAATGCATCAATATCGGATGAGAGTTCTTTTGGCCTTATATGCCCTTTTACTGGGGGTTCAACCTGTCCTCGCCGGGTCGAAAGCCTTCTGGGATTTCGCGAAGACTGCGGAGCCGGTCGGGACGGCTGAAACCGGACTCACGTTCGAATCCACTGATGATACCACTGATTCGCTTCTTAGGACATTCGGCTTCAAAAAAGAGAATTCATCTCTGACTCATGTCAAAGGCCGGGCCAAAGTTGAATACGAGATCATGGATTTTTCGCCGGGAGAAACCATCACCGTGGCGGTTAAGTTGGAAATTCCGGATTTCAGCCAGGGTGCCGTTTGTCTCCTAATTGGCGATCCAACTGACCCCCGAACCGCGCCACTCGTGAATGCGAGTTTTGCCGGATCGGGTTGGTCAAAGGTGGTCAGGTCTGTGGATGGGGAGGCACGGGAGGAGGGAGTCACCGCTCCCAAGCACCCTGGGGGCGAGACCGAACTTCTTCTCAAGCTGGACACTTCGACGGGCGAAATCGAGATGACTGCCAACGGCGTGCCCGTGACGACTCACACGGATGACCGCCTCCCCGGTGCGATTCAGTCTGCGGCCCGACTGACTGCCTCTGCCATGATTGTGGGGGTTGGCATGCAGCCGGAGGATGAAGCCGTGTTTCAGCCGAGCCAGATACTCACTTTTGGGGTTGAATCGGGAACCCGGCCCAAAAAATAGAGTGCGTGGATCGGGAGAATTGTCCGAGAGCAGGGTCCCGCGATGGAACCGGTCAACTGGCTTTGCTTGCCATTTTTGACGGTTGATGACCTCCACGAAAAAAGCTTGGAGGGTGCCCGGTGATTTTTCTGAAAGCCCGTTCAAAATGGTTCGATGAGCCGAATCCGCAGGCGATGGCGATCTTTGCGTTGGTTTCCCGGTCCTCTCTCAATTTGGCGAATGCCAGTTCCACACGGACTCTCTCAATCTGCTCGTGCGGCGAGCAACCAAGGGTTTTCCGGAACCTGGCTTCCAGGTTTCTCCGGGATACAGGGAGAAACTCGAGGATCTCATAGACGCGAAGGCCGGTATGGGCTTGCTCGTTTATGATGCCAAGTGCCTTGGCCACCACTTGGTCATCAACAGCGACCCGACTGCTGGACAGCCGCTCGACCACATGAAGAGGCTCGACGAGCGTGAGCGGGGAAATGCTTTCGCCATCCATTAAACTATGAAGAGCTTCCGCCGCCAAGAATCCGATTTTTCGACCGTTGCTTGGAATGCTGCTGAGGGGAACATGGCTGAGGTTGCAGATCTGTTCGTCGTTATCGCAGGAGACCAGCACCACATCGCGAGGAAGTGACAGGCCCATCTCCACGCAGACCTCTGCCACTGCATGGGCAAAGGAATCGCTGAAGGCAAAGATGCCCAAGCGGCCCGGCGGGGCCTGCCGCAGTTTTTTGATCGTCGCGGCGAGACGCTTCATCCGGCGGGCGGGCGGGTCAGTTAACCCGGTCTTATCCTCCGCAAAATGGTGAGGTTTCGGCTTTCCCCGGGCACACAAAGCTTCGGAGAAGGCCTCATAACGAAGGCGACTGCGTTTAAGATCGATTCCGACGTAAAGGGTTTCCGAAATGGCTGGACGATCCAGGTGTTCGGCGGCAAGCCGCCCGACCGCCCTATCATCGATCGTTACCGAGGGAATCCCGAGGTCCACTTCCGGGAGCGTCAAGTTGATCACCGGAACGCCACGATCCAGCAGCGCGGCGAGGCTCGGGCGTCGGTCATAGGCAATGACGAATGCACCCTGAACCAATTCCGGCCTCATGAAACCGGGCTGGAATGCCTGGAAAAAGTCGAGGGGCTCGGTAAGGAACCTCCACTCTGGGAAATTCCGGTGCGAGTAGTCGAGGATGCCAGAGATGAGTTCACGTGCATGGCTGAAGTATGGGAGTCCCAGTTCGATAAGGATGGATTGGCGTTTCATGAATGAGAGACTCGGTGCTGCGCATTTTTCACCTGCTTTTACGCGCCGTCAAGCTTGTTGTTTTGGCGTTGCGGGGGATATTAGCTGATATGGCCTGTCACCTCCCCTCCCGTGCTGCACTACTGTTTGCTATTCTCGTCGCTGTCCCGGCTCTCGCCGCTTCGGAACCCTCTCCCTCGCGTTTCGAAAACGGCACCCGCTATGTCGACGGGAAACCATTTTTTTCCCGCGCAGGCTACTTTGGCTACAACCATTGGATGACGCAGGACGAGAAGAAAAGCCTCGGAAACATCATGCGGATTCCGTTCGAGCAGGTCGGCACAGCGAAGGACTTCTACTCGCAGGCGGGATTCAATACGGGTTATTATTCTGTTTGGGGTCACACATGGTTGGACGGCAAAGATTACGACCCCACATTGACCTACGAGGCATTTCGGAGGGGTAAAAAAGCGGGTCAGAAGGTCGTGGTCCAGTTGCCCGTGCTGACGCCCGAGAGTGTCACCAAAAAGCTCGACTTCCATTGGATCGCAGAAGACGGGGAGAAAATTCCGTTCGGAAAAACCTGGGGGATGCACCACGATCCCGAGCAGCAGGCGCTCGCAATCCGTCAGACCTACCAGCAGGTCTTCGATAAGGTCCGGGATGAGCCTCTGAACATCGGCTATCAACTGGGATCGGAGCGATGGGCGTATGATTACGTGCGGGTGGGCAAGGATGTTTCCTTCGACGATTGGAGCCTTGATCGGTTCCGCGAGTTTTTGAAGAAGCGGTTCAGTCTCGAACAGGTGGGCGAACGCTACGGTAAGTCGAAAAGTTTCTATTCCTCATGGGCTGAGGTATTTCCTCCTGTGAGCGCGAAGCCCAAGGCCTTTCGCGGAAAGGATCTCAGCAACTGGGACGTCGCCCGCTGGGACTGGTATTGCTACCGGGATCAGGTCACTGCGGATGTCTGGGTGCGCATGATCGAGGAGTTTCAGAAAATGGATGGCACCGGGCGGCCGTTCAGTTTTGAGCACAATCACGGGCCTTATTATTCCATGGGGTTCCATCCATTCCCCGAAATATGCGCCAGAACGAAAAACTTTTCCGTCGGAAATGGGGATTTCACTCCCGACCTGATGGGAACCCTTGCTTATATGATTCAGGTGAAGGGTTGCGGCGAAGGCCCGTGGATCAACAACGAGCTGTGTGCGGGAACGACCGACCGCCATATGGATGCAGCCCACCAGCGGAGAAAGATCTGGGGGACAGTCGCACTGGGAGCCGGAGGCTACCATCTCTGGACATTCTTCAACCTCATGGGCGCGAGCAGTGAGTTTACCTCCGACACATATTACGACCCCGTCCTGCCCAATAACCTGCCACCAAAATATTTTGAAGTGCAACATGCCAACAAGATGCTTGAGTCGCTGGGTGAGACATTGGCTGCCTCGAAGAGTCCGCCGCCGCGACTTGCTTTGCTCCTCCTGAATGATTCAATTTTTCTCAATAAGTTCACCTCCGATTATCGTCCCGAGGGAGAGAATTTCGCGCGCGCCATCGGCACGAGAGGGTATGCGGACGCGCTTGTCATGTATACCCAGTGGCATTTGGACAACACGCCGCTGGAGGGGATCGAAGCCATTGTGCTGCCACGCATGCCTCGAATTCTGGAATCTCGCGCGGAAAAATTGGCGGCATTTGTGGAGCGCGGCGGCGTGCTCATCCTGATGGGGCCGACGGGACGCTACGATGAACTTTTTGAAGCCCACACGCCGTTCCCTTATGGCAAACTCGGGGCTGCCGCTGGCGTGCAAATGGTTCCGTTGAATGCCGAAGGCGTGCGCATAGCACCACTCGCATTCGATTGGAAAGGACGGACGATCAACTTCGATGTGCAGGTCGAACTCAAAATTCCTGAGGGCTCAAAGGCCGAGCCGCTTCTCTCCAATGATGGGCGTATCTTTGCGGCCAAGAACCGCTACGGCAAAGGGCTCGTCTATACCCTTCCCGGATTCCCCATTGTGATGGATGAGTCGGACCCGACGGCAGATTTCGTGGCCGGGCTTCTCACCGACGGAGGCATCCGGACAACGGCCTCCTTGAAATCCGAGGGCAAAACCAACCCGGGGATCATGGCTGCCGTGCGCAAAGGTCCGCAGGGCACCCTGCTTTTTCTGGTGGAGAACCAGAATGCGAAACAGGCTGTGGACGTGCGATTGGACGCCGGTCTTCTCGACCTCGATCCATCCAAAACCTATCACGCGTTGAATTGGTTTGGGGACGAATCGCACCAACTTTCCTCCTCCGGCAACTACTCGTTTGCCACGATGCTGGAGCCTGCGGGTGTCCGGGTCTTTTTGATCTCCGAACGATCCTCACTGGAAGACCTTGTTCCGAAGTCGAAGAAGCATGTTGTCCCGACGGACCCTGACGCTGTGATCGCTGAAAAGGCCTCCCGCGGCATGCCATACTACGCGGGGAGTGCCGTGCGCGAAGCTGGGGAGTGGCTAAGGAGTCGGAGCATTCCGGTGTCTCCGTCAGCAAGCCCTGTGGACTTGGGAGCAGGATTCCTCGGGCTCAACTTCTCCGAAGCTGAGAACTCCTCCCTTGCCAGACTGATCAAGGATGTGGATTCGTCAGCCTTTGTAAACTATGGCAACACGGAATCGACCGGCGACGCGGGGGCGGCACTTGGTTTTCGAAGTGGGATCAACAATCTGGGAGACGTCCCGTTCCTCTCCACGGGCCGCTTCCTCGCGCTGGAGACGGCAATGCAAGTGAACGCGATTCCGGTGAACAGCCGCGTCGAGGCCTTCCACTTCTTCCAAGGCACCCAGCACGGTCAGGACCGCTCCACGATGGGGTGGTATCGTGTCAATTACAAAGACGGATCGTCCGTGCGCATACCCATCGTGATCGGAGTTACCCTCAGCGACTTCAGCCGAGGAGTGAAGTTTGCGGCAAAAACCACCCCGTTTTCAACGGTCTCGGACAAGGGCGGCAAAAAGATTGAACTCCGCAGATTCGATTGGAAAAACCCGTCACCCGACAAACCAGTCGCCTCGATCGACATCGTGGGCCGACCGACCGCCGATCCCAGAACCATCAACATCTGGGCAATCACCGCGAAGACCCTCCCGTAAAGGAACCAATTGAAAAAAACGATGCAACTCGCGATCAGCCACTACCCGGAATATTACCCCCGGGATCGCTGGGACCGACATTTCACTTTGCTGGC
>Ga0247837_1007023_pt1 | contig 15316 bp, 14 predicted proteins | sample LaCtaG_2_FD_187115 | JGI IMG/M metagenome (GOLD analysis project Ga0247837, IMG submission 187115) | Freshwater microbial communities from meromictic Lake La Cruz, Castile-La Mancha, Spain - LaCruzMarch2015_14.5m | ecosystem: Environmental > Aquatic > Freshwater > Lake | place: Spain: Castile-La...
AATTCTCTCGGTGTATATCTGGATGTGAATAAACTTTTGGTGCCAACGCCTCCAAGATATCTTAAAACTATAGGCTCCGATGGTGACCCCACCCAAGTGGATTCGTTGGACATAAACGGAGGCCGTATTATTTCCGCGGGTAAAGACCCAAATGTTAGTGTTCCTTCAGGCCTATTCCAATCGTTCGGTGATGCACCTGGCGGAACAGCCGAGGAATTCAAAGAAGTGCAAGTTTCGGTTGGATTGGAATACTGGTATAGCCTCAAAGGCAAACGCCTATTCTCAATCCGAACAGGTTATTTCCACGAAGACCCTATCAAGGGAAATCGACAGTACGTGACGCTTGGCGCTAGTATTCGATACAATGTATTTGGACTTGATTTCGCTTATCTTGTTCCAATTACTCAGCGCCACCCGCTTGAAAACACCTTGCGTTTCACGCTAACCTTCGATTTCGAAGCATTTAAGAAACAAGAGAAAGGTGCTGAAGACCCGGCTGAATAGTTCGCCTATGAACGGAATGTTTCAACTATTCGTGCTCCAAATAATTTGATTTCTATGCGCATCCGTGTAGGATTCGGTTATGATGTTCACCAATTGGCCGAAGGCCGAGAATTTTGGCTAGGAGGCATCCTCATCCCTCATACGCATGGTGCAGTGGGCCATTCAGATGCCGATGTGCTCATACATGTGATTTGTGATGCATTGCTTGGCGCAGCAAATCTGCGTGATATAGGTTATCATTTTCCCGATACATCAGCAGATTATAAAGGTATCGACAGCAAAATTTTATTGCGCGATGTGCTAAAACTTGTTCGCGCTAAGGGCTATGAGGTGGGCAACATAGACAGCACAATTTGCTTGCAACGTCCAAAAATTAACCCACACATTCCCGAAATGAAACGGGTTTTGGCAGAAGTAATGGGAATAGCTGAAGATGATTTTAGCATCAAAGCAACAACTACGGAGAAACTAGGATTTGTGGGTAGAGAAGAAGGTGTTTCGGCCTATGCAACCGTGCTAATAGAGGAAACAAAATGAACCCATTTTCTTTTGCCATTTCTGGCATTGCGTATAAGTTTGAAGAGCTTGACCACGCAGACCGCTCTCTCTTAGAATCGGCCAAAGTGATGACCACCAATGCCTACGCACCCTATTCGCAATTTAATGTGGGTGCGGCATTACGCTTGGCCAATGGCAAGGTGGTAGAAGGATCCAACCAAGAGAATGCGGCATATCCATCAGGATTATGTGCCGAACGGGTAGCTATTTTTGCAGCATCCTCACAATATCCGGGAATGACGGTTGAAGCAATGGCAATAGCCGTTTCAACCAAGAAATTTGACGTAACCGAACCTCTTTCGCCTTGTGGTGGCTGTCGTCAGGTACTGATGGAGTATCGCCATCGCCAAAAGTCGCCAATGCGTATCATTTTGGCAGGAACTGGCAGCATTGTGTGGGTATTTGAAGATGTGAGTGCATTACTGCCATTCTCTTTCAATGCCGATGGATTGAAGGGATGATTCCAGAACATTGAAATAGAGAAAATTGAAAATGATATTTGTCGGTATCTAAGGCAAAAATGTTCGATTTTCCATTTCAGACAATCTGAAACATCCGACTGACAGCCTATTCTCTGCGTGTTACCTTTGCAAACAAACCATCCATAATGGCTACAAAGAAGTTCGGAAAAGAAACCTACCTGAAATGGTACCGCGATATGCTCCTATGGCGCAAGTTTGAGGAACGCGCAGGGCAACTTTACATCCAACAGAAAATACGGGGCTTTTGCCATCTCTACATTGGCCAAGAAGCTGTTTTGGCGGGAAGCATGGAAGCCATTCAAAAAGGGGATAAAGTAATCACGGCCTATCGCGACCACGTGCATCCCATCGCTTTGGGTGTTCCTGCCAAAGAAGTGATGGCTGAGCTATACGGGAAGGTTACAGGTTGTGTGAAGGGCAAAGGTGGATCCATGCACATGTTTAGCAAAGAGCATCATTTCTTCGGTGGACATGGCATTGTTGGAGGACAAGTTCCACTGGGCGCAGGTATCGCTTTTGCAGATAAATACAGAGGAGAAAAGTTCGTTACCCTCTGCTACATGGGCGATGGTGCAGTTCGGCAAGGTGCCTTCCATGAAGCATTGAACATGGCCATGACATGGAAACTACCGGTCATCTTCATCATCGAGAACAACAACTATGCAATGGGTACCAGTGTGGAGCGTACCAGCAATGTGAAAGACCTCTACAAGTTAGGCCACGCCTACGAAATGCCCAGCGAGGCGGTGAACGGCATGAAGGTGGAAGATGTGTATGAAGCGGTAAAAAAAGCCGCAGACCGCGCCCGAAAAGGCGATGGCCCTACGCTGTTGGAAATGAAGACCTACCGCTATAAAGGACACAGCATGAGCGACCCTGCTAAGTACCGCACCAAGGAAGAAGTGGAGGAATACAGGAATCAAGACCCTATACAGGTGGTTTTCAATCAGATTCACGAGCATAAATATGCTACAGATGCTGAATTGGAAAAGATAAACCTCGAAGTAAAAGAAGCTGTGGAAGAAACAGTGAAATACAGCGAAGAATCGCCATTTCCCGAAGCAAAAGACCTTTACGAAAACGTGTACACCCAAGCGGATTATCCGTTCATTGTTGATTAGACTCCTATAGATTCGCTTATTCGCATATTGACTCATTCGCTAATTCAATTCAAATGGCCGAAATTGTAAGAATGCCCAAACTGAGCGACACCATGACCGAGGGCGTGGTGGCTGAATGGCACAAAAAGGTGGGCGAAACCGTAAAGAATGGCGAAGTGCTAGCCGAGATTGAATCGGACAAGGCCACAATGGAATTCGAATCGTTTCAGGACGGTGTGCTCCTGTATATCGGTGTGGCGAAAGGCAAGACCGCAGCTGTTGATAGCATCCTCGCCATCCTTGGAGAGAAAGGCGAGGATATCTCTGAACTGCTGAAAGAGGAAAGCGGAAAGAAGAGTTCTGAACCCGCGGCAGAGAAATCGAACGTTGAAACTTCCGAAAAAAAGGAGGAGAAACCTGTGGTGAAAGAGGATGCAAAGGATGCACTTGTCGCTGAGGCCTCACCATCGCCCCTCGCATCTCGTCCTACTTCCCAACCTTCATCAGATGGCAGATTAAAGGCCTCACCTCTTGCAAAGAAACTGGCTGAAGACAAAGGCATCGACATTGCCCGTGTTGCTGGTTCGGGCGATGGTGGCCGCATCGTGAAACGCGATGTAGAGACTTTCGGAACAGGCGGGTTCGCTGCGCCAATGACCTTTGAACGCTACACCGAAGTGCCAGTGTCGCAAATGCGCAAGACCATTGCGAAGCGACTGGCCGAAAGCAAATTCACCGCCCCACATTTCTACCTCACCATGCGTATAGATATGGATGAGATGATGAAGGCGCGCGAGTCCATAAATGAAGTAGCTCCAATGAAGGTGTCTTTCAACGACCTCATCATCAAGGCATGTGCAGTTGCATTGAAGAAACATCCGCAAGTGAATTCCGCTTGGATGGGTGACCATATCCGCTACAACGAACATGTGCATATTGGTGTGGCGGTTGCAGTGCCCGATGGACTGTTGGTGCCCGTAGTGCGATTTGCCGACACCAAACGTCTGAGCGAAATCTCATCTGAAGTGAAAGATTTCGTGCTGCGTGCCAACGACAAGAAACTGCAACCGAAGGACTGGGAAGGCAATACATTCACGGTGAGCAATCTCGGTATGTTCGGAATTGAGGAATTCACAGCCATTATAAACACACCTGACAGTTGCATCATGGCCATAGGCGGCATAGATCAGGTGCCAGTGGTGCGTGGTGGGCAGATTGTTCCCGGTCATGTGATGCGCGTTACCCTGAGCTGCGACCACCGCACGGTGGATGGGGCTTCTGGTGCCAAATTCCTTCAAACTTTCAAACAATTAATGGAGAAACCGGTGTTGCTGTTGGGGGCTTATTCCATCTAACCCCAACATTTCCCTCATCTTTGCCCTACTATGGCTGGGGAAACTCCTTTTCTCGATACTTCGCTTGAATTTCTTGGTGGATTGGGGCCCGAACGCGCCAAGCTACTGCGCTCCGAATTGGGCATTCGCACCTATGGCGATTTGCTGCAGCATTTCCCGTTTCGGTATGTAGACCGCACCCAGTTTCACACCATCAGCGCGGTGAATAGCGATGAGGTAGATGTGCAGTTGCGCGGCCGTGTTATGTCTATGCAGCTCTTGGGCGTCAAGGGCAAGGGGCAGCGGTTGGTAGCGATGTTCAACGATGGCACGGGCACTATGGAATTGGTGTGGTTCAAGGGCATACAATGGGTGCAGCCCAAGCTCGTTATTGGTAGAGAATACATTGTATTTGGCCGGCCATCCAAGTTTAAGTCGAGCTACAATATGGTGCATCCCGAGGTAGATACCATCGAAACCCAGCAGAGCAAAATGAGCGCCACGATGGTGCCCGTATATCCCACCAGCGTAAAAGCCACCGAAAAAGGCATGGACAGCCGAGGTATTTCGCGGGTCATACAGCTATTGGTGCGCCAACTAAACGGCCATGTGCCCGAGATATTGAGCGCCAGTTTTCGCCAACAATACGGCCTTGTTCCCCGCGAGCAGGCGTTTATCCACGTTCATTTTCCAAGAGATACGGCCACATTACGAACGGCCATTTTTCGCCTCAAGTTTGACGAACTGTTTTTTATTCAACTCAAATTACTGAAGCTGAAACTCATCAACCAGCAGAAGTTTAGGGGAGCTGTGTTTGCCGAAGTGGGCCAAATGGTGAACCGATTTTACAATGATTGTCTGCCGTTCGAACTCACAGGCGCGCAAAAACGAGTGGTGAAGGAGATAAGGCGCGACCTCGGTTCGGGCACGCAAATGAACCGATTGGTGCAGGGCGATGTGGGCAGCGGCAAAACCATTGTGGCCCTCATGTCGATGTTGCTGGCCATTGACAATGGCTTTCAGGCAGCGCTAATGGCACCCACAGAGATATTGGCCGAACAGCATTTTCGCTCCATTTCCATGCTGGTAGAGCCCTTGGACATCAACATTCGCCTGCTGACGGGCAGCACCAAGACGGCTCAACGAAAAATTATTCATGAAGAACTCGAAAGCGGGGCGCTGCAAATATTGATAGGCACCCACGCATTGATTGAGGACGTGGTGCAGTTTAAGCAGCTGGGTCTCGTAGTTGTTGACGAGCAGCATCGCTTTGGGGTGCAGCAACGCGCCAAGCTTTGGCTCAAGGGCAGCGATGCGCAAAAGGTGCCCCATTTCCTGATTATGACCGCCACTCCTATACCCCGCACCTTGGCCATGACGGTGTATGGCGACCTAGATACCTCAGTAATAGACGAGCTGCCGCCCGGGCGAAAACCCATTAAAACCCTGCACCGGTTTGACAGTGCGCGCATCAAGGTATTTGAGTTTATGCGCGATGAGATTGCCAAAGGACGCCAGATTTATGTGGTGTATCCCCTCATTGACGAGAGCGAAAAGATGGACTACAAAGACCTGACCGATGGCTACGAAAGCATTGTGCGCGAGTTTCCGCTGCCCCGCTATCAGGTTAGCATTTTGCATGGGCGCATGAGGCCAGAGGATAAGGAATTTGAAATGCAGCGCTTCAAAAAAGGCATCACCCACATTATGGTAAGCACCACGGTGATTGAGGTGGGCGTGGATGTGCCCAATGCATCGGTGATGGTGATAGAAAGTGCCGAACGCTTTGGCCTGTCGCAGTTGCACCAGCTTCGAGGTAGAGTAGGAAGAGGTGCCGAGCAGAGTTTTTGCATCCTAATGACGGGCTACGCGCTGAGCCAAGAAGCCCGCACCCGCATGGAAACCATGGTGCGCACCAACGATGGTTTTGAGATAGCCGAAGTAGATATGAAGCTGCGCGGCCCGGGCGATATACAGGGCACACAGCAGAGTGGCACGCCCGTGTTTCGCATAAGCAACCTCACCAAAGACGGTGACATCCTTCAACTGGCCCGCAATGCCGCCATCCAATTATTGCAGCACGACCCCGAGCTAGCGCAGCCCGAAAACATCCCCACCCGCATCAATCTGCACAACGAGATGAAGGACCGACCCAACTGGGCAAGGGTATCGTAATCCATTATCTCAACGCCAGAGCTCTGCGCTAGTGTCACAGGTTTTTAGGTCGGTATTCAAGAACTCTGCGTTAGTGTAACAGGTTTTCATTCCTGAACGGATAAGCACTGCAACGTTGTTCTCAATTTTGAGGTAGTAAATCGAGGTGAATAAAGTGGAGAAACGGCAGGAAGCAGCTCAACTACCTACTGTACCGATGCCCTCCTCAATCGGTCGTTGATAGCCATGCCTAGTCCTGTGTTGGGCGCTTCTTCGGCAATGATAACATCGATGGGCATGAGCTCCATCTCGCGGAGATAGGCAAACAGATTGTGGGCGGCTTCGCTCATATCGCCTTTGGGCGAGAGGATGCACTGGTGGTGCAATGTGATTTCGCGCAGCGGTAGGTTGAACCCCAAAAATCCGACACGCTTGGCCTTCATTTGCGGTAGCAAAATGGCTGGATTGCCCATGTGCAGCGATATGCGCGGGGCATAGTGGCTCTTTAGCATTCCCGGTGCCTTTGGGTTGGAGCTTTGATTGAGCTGCAATTGCACCGGCCCAATAACGCGTTCTATCTCGTCTACCCCCAGTCCACCCAAGCGATAGATGATGGGCTGTCCATCTTCAAACCCCACAATGGTGCTCTCTAGCCCCACGGTGGTAGGCCCGCCATCGAGGATGTAGGCTATTTTATCACCCAATTGGTCGCTTACATGTTGGGCCGTGGTGGGACTTACATGCCCAAAAAGATTGGCACTGGGCGCGGCTAATGGTATATCGAGTAGCTGCAACAATTGTAGGGTCATGGCATGATTAGGCACCCGCACCGCCACCGTGTCGAGCCCAGAGGTCACCACATCGGGCACATGGTCTTTTTTGGGTAAAACAAGGGTTAGCGGTCCGGGCCAAAAGGCATCCATAAATTGCACAGCTATGGGCAAAACTGCCTGCACATGCCGCATCACTGCCTCGGCACTAGGCAAATGCAGAATAAGGGGATCAAACTTTGGGCGACCCTTCGCCTCGAAAATACCCAGCACCGCATCGGCATTCAGAGCATTTGCCGCTAGGCCATACACCGTTTCGGTGGGGATGGCTACCAACTGGCCTTGGCGCAGCAGCTTGGCCGCCTCATTCACATTATTGCCCATTATCGCCATGCGGCAAAGGTAGAATCCAATTAACACGCTCGGTTTCGTGATATTCTTCCGTCCTTTGCTGCGAACAAAACTCCGAAATGGAATGTTTTAAGGTTCAACCAAAACAAACACAAACATGAAACACGCATTCACATTTCTACTCACCCTTATCACCACTGCAACCATGGCCCAAGGAAATTTTCACCAATTCAAAGCCACTACTATTGATGGCAAAGAGCTCGATTTCGCTTCACTAAAAGGCAAAAAAATATTGGTGGTAAACACTGCAAGTAAGTGCGGCCTTACGCCACAATACGAGAGCCTGCAAGAGCTGTATAAAACCTACGGAGGCGACAACTTTGAAATTATCGGTTTTCCGGCCAATAATTTTGCTGGGCAAGAGCCAGGCACAAATGCCGAAGTAGCCACGTTTTGCCAAAAGAACTATGGCGTTTCGTTCACTATGATGGAGAAAATAAGCGTGAAAGGAAAAGACATGCACCCCATCTATCAATGGCTTACCGAGAAAGCAAAAAATGGCGTGGCCGATTCGAAAGTGAGCTGGAACTTCCAAAAGTTCCTAATTGACGAAAATGGCAACTTGGTAAAAAGTGTTTCTCCGCAAACTAGCCCTGTAGACAAAGAAATAGTTTCGTGGCTAACCGCTAAGTAACCCTATGGAAATAAATATACTGGCCTTTGGTGCGCATCCCGATGACGTAGAAATATCGTGCTCGGGTACTTTGCTTAAGCATATAGCTATGGGCAAAACGGTGGGCATCGTAGACCTAACGCAGGGCGAATTGGGCACACGAGGCAGTGCTCCCCTTCGCTTGCAAGAAGCAGAGGCCGCGCGTCAACTACTGGGAGTTTCCATTCGCGAGAACCTCGCCATGCTGGATGGCTTCTTTGAAGTGAATCAAGAAAACAAACTGAAAGTGGTGGAGATGATACGCAAGTATAGGCCACAGCTAGTGCTTGCCAACTCCATCCACGACCGCCATCCCGACCACGGGCGCGCTTCGCAATTGGTGAGCGAAGCTTGTTTTTTGGCGGGTTTGCCTAAAGTGGAAACCGCATTAAACGGAATTGCCCAAGAAGCTTGGCGGCCAAGCGCAGTCTATCATTATATACAAGACCGCTACATACGCCCCGATGTGGTGTTTGACGTCACTCCGTTTATGGAGAAAAAAATAGAATCCATCCAAGCCTACAGCTCACAGTTTTTCGATCCGCAGAGCGATGCGCCCGAAACACCCATTTCGCGTAGCGATTTCTTTGACTTTCTGCGCAGTCGAGCCAAAGAGTTTGGCCGACCGATAGGCGCAGAATATGGCGAGGGCTTCACTGCCGAACGGTATGTGGGCGCCCAATCGTTCTTCGATTTGGTTTAAAACTTACGTTATCTAAAAAGAAAAAGCCTCGCTGCAACCAAGTTGCAGCGAGGCTTTGTGCTTTGCACCAAAGACAATTGGCCTTCGGATTACGAAACGCTTACATATTCTTAATCACTTCGTCTCCAAATTCGGAGCATTTAAGCAAGGTAGCACCTTCCATCTGACGGTGAAAATCGTAGGTAACACGCTTTGCTGCAATGCTGCCCTCCATACCTTTATATATAAGTTGAGCGGCTTCGAGCCATCCAAGATGTTCGAGCATCATGGCGCCAGAAAGAATCACCGAACCTGGATTTACCTTATCCTGCCCTTCATACTTAGGCGCGGTGCCATGCGTGGCTTCAAATATGGCATGACCCGTGATGTAATTGATATTGGCACCCGGAGCAATACCAATGCCTCCCACTTGGGCAGCCAATGCATCGCTTAAGTAATCACCGTTCAAATTGAGCGTTGCAATCACATCAAAATCCTCTGGACGAGTAAGCACCTGTTGCAATGTGATATCGGCAATGGCATCCTTAATCAATATTTTGCCTTGAGCCAATGCTGCTTTCTGCTCTTCGTTGGCAGCGGGTTCGCCCTTCTCTTTTTTGGTCTTTTCCCATTGCGCCCAAGTATAAACCTGATCGGCAAAGTAGGTTGAAGCCACCTCGTAGCCCCAATCTCGGAAAGCACCTTCGGTAAACTTCATAATGTTTCCTTTATGAACGATGGTCACACTCTCGCGTTTGTGCTTGATAGCATAGGCAATGGCGCTGTGCACTAGGCGCACTGTCCCGCTCCAACTTACGGGCTTAATGCCTACCCCTACTTTCACCGAGTTGTCCAAGTTTGGCGTACCCACCATTTTCCAAAACTCCTCAGATTTTGCTTCGGTGTTAAATCGAATCTTGTTAAACTCCTTTGGAAATTCGGCAGCAATAAAATCCAACACTTTCTGAGCTTCGGGTGTGCCTGCGGCAAATTCGATTCCTGCATAGATATCCTCGGTGTTCTCGCGAAAAATGGTCATATCCACTGCCCCTGGATTTTTGACTGGCGAAGGCACTCCCTCAAACCAACGCACTGGGCGCAGGCATACATACAAATCCAAAATTTGGCGCAATGCCACATTTAACGACCGAATACCACCCCCAACAGGCGTAGTCAACGGGCCTTTTATACCTACTAAATATTCGCGAAAGGCATCCAATGTTTCATCTGGAAGCCAATTGCCTGTGGCGTTAAACGATTTTTCTCCGGCCAACACTTCTTTCCAAACAATTTGACGTTTGCCACCATACGCTTTTGCCACTGCCGCATCTAGCACACGCACTGATGAAGCCCATATATCCGCACCTGTTCCATCACCTTCTATAAAAGGAATAATTGGGTCATTTGGTACATTCAGTTTTCCGTTGCTCACGGTAATCCTAGATCCTGCCATAATCACTGTATTTATTGAGTTAATTCGTTTTGAATTGCGGCAAAAATAGACATATCGCCATGAATGAAACTTATTAGAAAATTGAGGCTGATTTGATGCTAGCTTAAACGGCTATCGTGCAATTCAAATCATGTAAAACCACTTACATATCCAACTCCAAACCAAATTTCTGCCTTAGCATGTCGAGATGCGGATTCTGATCCAGCATTTTTTCATACTTCTCTTTGGGCGTATAGGCTTTCTTTCCTGTAACTATCTCCTCAATTGGAGTCGACAATTGAACACTATAATTATTAAGGTCTTTTCGAATAATGTCCAATAAGGCGGTTTTATTCAAATTCACCTTTTCCAGTTCATGCTCCGAATCGAGCTTAAGCTCTATTAAATGGGCGTCCATCAATATTGGAGGACGCTTGGTAAGCGAGCTCAACAGGCTTGGTTGTTTGCCGAACAGAAGTTGAACACGTTCGCTCCAGATTCGCTGCATTTCCTGTTCTGAGAAGGCATCCTTTGGAAGCAAATTTGGATCCGATTCAGAAGCAACAACTTTTTCTTCTCGTCCATTTATACGAATACCTCCTACACGACCACTAGCACGATTGGGCAAAGGGACAGTTTTAGCAACAGAACTAAAACTCGAATCTGAACTTCGTTCTAATTGCTCCTTTGGCAATTCAACCTCCACAACTTGTGGAGCAATTGTTGGTGGCAATGGCATTTGCACTTCAACTATAGGAACAACACGCTCTATTGTTGGAGCTTCAGATGATGGTTTTGAAACTGGGTTTACGCCCCCAGAATTAGTGTTTTTTTTTTCGGCCACCTGTTCGGTAGCTTCAGTTGATGGCATTTTGTAGAGCGCGCACATCTTCATTAAGGTAAGCTCCACCAGCAATCGCTGGTTTTTGCTTCCGCGATACTGAACATCGCATTCGTTCATAAACCGCAACGATTTCAATAGATTCAGCGGAGAACAAACCTTAGCTTGCAATTGATAACGACCTTGAATCTTATCAGTAACCTCCAGAAGTTTTACTGTGCTTGCATCTTGAGTCATCAATAAATTCCGGAAATGAGTAGCAAGCCCGTTTACGAATTCATGACCATTAAATCCACTTTCAAGCACTTCGTTAAATAGCAACATTGAGCCCGAGATATCACCAGCTAAACAAAGTTCTGTGGCTCTGAAATAATACTCGTAATCTAGAATATTAAGGTTTTCTACTGCATCCTTATAGGTAACCGTATTTCCCGAAAAAGTTACAATACGGTCAAATATGGATAATGCATCACGCAAAGCTCCATCTGCTTTCTCGGCAATCACATGAAGCGCTTCTTCTTCTATCGTTACACTTTCCTTTCTAGCGATATTGCCAAGATGGGCTACCATATCGCTCACCATAATTCGCTTAAAATCGAATATCTGACAACGCGATAATATCGTTGGGATAATCTTGTGCTTTTCGGTAGTTGCTAAGATAAAAATAGCGTGTGCAGGGGGTTCTTCAAGCGTTTTTAGAAAAGCATTAAACGCTGCTTGACTAAGCATGTGAACCTCATCTATAATATAGATTTTGAATCTTCCCTGTTGGGGCGCAAACCGCACTTGATCAATAAGATTGCGGATATCGTCTACCGAGTTGTTGCTTGCTGCATCCAATTCGAAAATATTAAACGCAAAATCCTCATCCTCCGCAGTATTTCCATCTGCGTTTATTGCCTTGGCTAAAATTCGAGCACAAGTAGTTTTTCCAACTCCTCGTGGTCCACAGAAAAGCAGCGCTTGAGCTAGATGATTATTCTGTATCGCTTTCTGAAGCGTTGATGTAATAGCTCCTTGTCCTACAACGTCCTCAAACGTTGCGGGTCTGTATTTACGTGCGGAAACAATGTAGTTCTCCATGATTTTCAGGGGCTTCAAATATAGGCGAACACTACTAGAAATAAGCTCATCAACTTGCTCAGAACAGGAAAAAAAACAGGCTAAAAATCGCTGTTGATAAAGTGAAAGGAATAATTATCTTTGCCGTCCGCTTTTTTGGCGGTAAAGAGTAACTAACAATCAATTAAATCATGAACCAGTACGAAACCGTTTTCATTTTAACTCCCGTTTTGTCTGAAGCTCAGATGAAGGAAGCGGTTCAGGAGTACGAGCAGTTCTTGAAAGACAATGGTGCCACTTTGGTGGCCAAGGAAGATTGGGGCCTACGCAATTTGGCGTACCCAATTCAAAAGAAATCCACTGGCTTTTATACACTACTCGAATTTCAGAGCGCCCCTTCGGACATTGAAAAGCTTGAGGTGAAATACAAGCGCGATGAGCGCGTAATCCGTTTCCTTACCGTAAAAATGGACAAGTACCATGTAACTTACGCTGAGGCAAGAAGAAACAAGAAAAAAACCGCTCAGAAAGCTTAAAGCAAACTACAATGGCAAAGAAAGAAGGAGAAATCAGATATCTCAATCCGCCAACGGTGGAGGTGAATCGTGACAAATACTGTCGTTTTCAAAAATACGGCATTAAATTTATTGACTACAAAGACCCAGATTACCTTTTGGCGTTTATCAACGAGCAAGGTAAACTTCTACCAAGAAGACTTACTGGAACTTCATTGAAATACCAACGCAAAGTGGCTCAAGCAGTAAAACGTGCACGCCATTTGGCCTTGATGCCTTACGTAGCTGACCTTATGAAATAAGAAACCATGGAAATCATACTCAAAAAAGACGTTGACAACCTTGGCTACAAGGATGATTTATTGACAGTAAAGAACGGGTACGCTCGTAATTTCCTGATTCCTCAAGGCATGGCAGTTCTTGCCACTCCAAGTGCACAAAAAGTTCGCTTAGAAGATTTGAAGCAACGCGCTCACCGCGAAGCTAAAATTCGTGAAGAAGCAACTGTGCTTGGTGCTAAATTGGCTGGTGCTGTGCTTAAGGTTGGTGCTAAAGTGGGCGAAGGCGGAAGCAAGATTTTTGGATCTGTAAACAATATCCAAGTTGCTGAGGCTATCAAAGCTGCTCTTGGCATTGACGTTGATCGTAAGAAAATCGCTATCAAAGGCGATGCAATTAAAGAAGTAGGAACGTACACTGCCACAGTTAGATTGCACAAAGACGTGTTACAAGAATTCCAATTTGAAGTAGTAGGCGAATAATTTCCTTTACTTTTCAGGTTAATTGAAAAACCCCAATACCAGTAATGGCATTGGGGTTTTTCTTTGGCAAACATTGAAATGTGCTCAAAAAAAATCTCCTTGAAGCAATTAGCCTCAAGGAGATTTTCGCTTAAACCCTGTAAGAATCTTTAATAGTACATCAACCTGCGCACTTTGGCCACATACTTGGAAAGACGCATTACCTGACGCGTATAGCCGTACTCGTTATCATACCATACATAAAGCACCACGCTTCTACCGTCTTCAGAAACAATTGTGGCTGGGGCATCAAAAATGGCCGCACAATAGTTTCCAACAATATCAGAAGAGACCAATTCGTTGGAGAATGAATAGTGGATTTGCTCTACCAATTCTCCATTAAGTGCCGCATCTTTCATGGCTGCATTCACACTTTCCAACGTCACATTCTTTTTCAAAGTCAGATTAAGAATTGCCAAAGAACCATCTGGTGTAGGAACACGAACAGCATTTGACGTTAGTTTTCCAGCCAAATGTGGAATCACTTTCGCAACTGCCTTTCCAGCACCTGTTTCAGTAATTACCATGTTCAACGCAGCACTGCGTCCTCTACGGTATTTCTTGTGATAGTTATCTAGTAGATTTTGGTCGTTCGTGTAGGCATGAATGGTTTCCACATGGCCTTTCTCTATTCCAAAAACTTCCTCTACCACTTTTAGAATTGGAACTATAGCATTAGTAGTGCATGATGCTGCTGACCATATATCCTCTTTATCTGGGTCGAAATCATTGTGATTTACACCATACACCACGTTGGGCACACTTTTTCCAGGCGCAGTAAGCATCACTTTACTCACTCCTTTGCTTTTCAAGTGCAGACTTAGCGCTTCCTTATCACGCCAAACTCCAGTATTATCAATTACCAGCGCATCGTTAATTCCGTGTGCTGTGTAATCGATAGTATCTGGATTATTTGCCGCAATCATCGTAACGGTATGACCGTTAATGATGAGTGCTTTATTTTCAACATCAACAATAATAGTGGCAGGAAAAGGGCCATGCACAGAATCGGTACGGAGCAAATCTGCACGTTTTTCTAAATCGTGTTCTGTGTTCGAACGGGTTACAATAGCACGCAAACGCAATTGATCGCCTTTGCCTGATTGAGAAATTAGTTCACGCGCGGCCAAACGACCTATGCGACCAAAACCATACAACACCACATCTTTTGGCGGATTGCGCGTTCCAGCTTCACCAATAAAACCACCCAATTTGGAATTGAGAAAGTCGCCAATCGAAGTGCCCTTTGACTTAACGAGTAACCACTCATATGTCAGTTTGCCCAAATCGATTCGTGCCGGAGCAAGATTCAATTCATCCAGCCCTTTTGCTACTTCAAGGCTATCGAAAATAGTTATTGGTTTCAGAACAATATTCTTCGCATAATCGTGATGATTCAACACTTCACTTACACTTACATCATAAAGTGGCTTGTGAAAAATGATGAGCTCAACCGAACGATTGAAACGCAACCGACCAACAATGGCAGTTAGCTCATTTGCGGCTTTTTCCTGAACAATCCATGTGTTCAACTCTGTTTCATAGCCGTTCTTAAGTGAAAGTGATTCTGCACTCATTCTTGTTTGATTTCTTAAAAGATTTGTAGTTAATGTTCAAAAATAAAAACTCCGCTCAAATCAGGGTAAGTTTCCCTTTTTTGAGCGGAGCTGTTAAGACAATTTAATGTGTAATGAAAAATCCAACTACATGCATATTATCCCAAATATGCCTTTAGCAGTTTGCTCCGTGAAGTGTGACGAAGCCTCCGGATTGCCTTCTCTTTAATTTGACGAACCCGTTCGCGCGTCAATTCAAACTTTGCGCCTATTTCCTCTAGCGTCAAGCCATGATTCATACCAATTCCGAAGAAGTATTTCACCACTTCACGTTCGCGATCTGTTAAAGTTGACAAGGAGCGCTCAATTTCTTTTTGAAGAGACTCATTCATCAAAGCTGTATCTGCTCGAGGAGAATCGTGGTTTACTAACACGTCCAAAAGACTGTTGTCTTCGCCTTGAA
>Ga0247837_1007029_pt1 | contig 15305 bp, 16 predicted proteins | sample LaCtaG_2_FD_187115 | JGI IMG/M metagenome (GOLD analysis project Ga0247837, IMG submission 187115) | Freshwater microbial communities from meromictic Lake La Cruz, Castile-La Mancha, Spain - LaCruzMarch2015_14.5m | ecosystem: Environmental > Aquatic > Freshwater > Lake | place: Spain: Castile-La...
GTCAGCACCGACGTCAGCGGCCTTTGTGAAGATTCCGCCACCAACGCGCATGAACATGGCGAGGAGTGCTGCTCCGAAGCCGAATCCTTCCAGAACCTTGGGGGCCTCACCTTTGTAGACGAGAACAACAAGAGCGGCACCGAAAAGACCGAGGCCGACCGTGAACATGCCAGCAACGCCACCTGTGCGGAATGCAATTTTCATTGCTTTCTGCTCGGTACCGTCTTTCGCTGCAGCGGCAACGCGAACATTTCCGCGGACCGCGAGCCACATGCCCATGTAGCCGGTCACGCCCGAGAACACTGCGCCAACGAGGAAGAAGATGCTTCGACCAATTCGCTCACTATTTGTATCAGCGGGCAGGATGAACAGGACAAAGAAAACAACGACGGCGAAAACTGCCAACGTCTTGAATTGACGGCTCAGGAACGCGGAAGCGCCCTCCTGAATTGCCCCGGCGATTTCCTGCATGCGAGCGGTACCCTGGTCTGCGCTAAGTACTTGGCGCACGAGAATAGCTGCAACAAACAGTGCTGCGATGGCAATGACAGCAACGCCAATAACGATACTTTGGTTGCTCCCCTCCAACGTGACATCTGCGAACTTGATCATTGGTCTCCTCATTGATTAGCGCGGTTTCATTACCGACGCATTTCACACTTGTGTCGAAGTTAAACAACTCGTGCACGCACAGGTTATTGCGCTCAACATCCGGGGAGAGCCTACCGATTGGTGCCCGAAATTACCGGAAAGGTTGGTAAAATGTGATTAATTCGACTCCAGGGCCAATTGTTGGGATTCATAGGTGGGAAAAAGGATGTCAACCCCCGTGAGGGCGAGTAGTTGCCCAACCCGTTCAGTGCGTTCGGTGTTCACCACTAGTTCCAGCTCAATTTCGGCTTGACGGGCACGTTTTAGTGCTGTGATCAGGCTGCCCAGCCCGGTTGAGTCCATAAAACCGACTTCCGTGAGGTCGATTATCAGTGTTGGAGCGCCGACGACCAGAAATGGGAGAACCTGATGCTTGAACTCGTCGACCGTTTCCAGGTCTAGGTTTCCCGAGCAGCTCACCAGGTTCACGCCGACCCCCGATTCGCCAATCCCCGTACCCGTGACGAATTCCATTCCCCCACCTTGGCAGAAGAAGGCGGTGTCGTCTGCTCAAGGCAAGATGTTCCCATGCTGCTGGACCCCCACTCCCTCATGGACACGGGTGAAGAGATCGTGCACCTGCGGGTAATCCCCGAGAGTCCCGGCATAACTGCTCCTTGGCCGGAGTGGATTTCCCCTGATTTTCGTAGTTCATTGGAGCGCGAGGGTATTTACTCGCTGTGGAGACACCAGGTTGATTTTGCGCAAAGCGCCCACGAAGGAATTGATTCAATTCTTGCAACGGGGACGGCAACGGGAAAGACGATCGCTTTTAATGCGCCCGCGCTCACTTCGGCTCTCGCTCACGGGACGGTGCTTTACCTTTCACCCACCAAAGCCCTAGCCGCCGATCAACTTGAAACCTTGAATTCATGGGCATTGCCGGGACTTCGCGCGGGGGTATACGACGGTGACACTTCCCATGAGGATCGGCAGTGGTTGCGCAAGCACGCAAACTACTTACTCACCAACCCCGACATGCTTCATTTTTCTATTTTGCCAGGACACAAATACTGGGCACATTTTTTCCGACACTTAGTGTTTGTGATTATTGATGAAGCCCACTCATATAAAGGTGTCTTCGGTGCACATGTCTCGATGATCATTCGACGACTGCTTCGAATCGCGCACAAATATGGCGCCACGCCGACTGTGCTTGCGGCTTCGGCAACTTCGGGTAATCCCACTCTTGCTCTGGAAATGCTCACCGGGAGAGCCGCAACTTCATTTAGAGAAAACACCGCTGCGGTCGCACAACGCACTTTTGTTTTTTGGCAGCCCCCAACAATCCTTAATACGGAGACCAGGCGCGGTGTGCTCGACGAAAGTTCACGACTGCTCGCCCGAATCGTTCCTAGTGGTGATCAAGCTGTTGTCTTCGCTCGTTCACGCCGGGGGGTTGAATACGTGTCAGCCCAGACAAAAGAACTTCTGATTCAAGACTTCAACTCGGACGAGATCGAACATATGGTTCGTGCTTACCGTGGTGGGTACCTCGCACATGAGCGCCGTGAACTTGAGCGAGATCTTCGCTCGGGGGAAATTCGCGCAATGGCAGCGACCAACGCACTAGAGCTCGGGATTGACATCACCGGGCTTGACATTGTGATTACCGCTGGCTGGCCAGGCACGAAGGCATCTTTATGGCAGCAGGTTGGTCGCGCCGGTCGCAGTGGCAAAGAAGCGCTCGCTATTTTTGTTGCTCGCGAAGATCCCCTTGACACTTATGTACTCCACCACCCAGAAACTTTTTTTGACTCTGATGTTGAGGTAGCTATTTCACATCCGTCGAATGAATACGTTATGGCGCCGCACCTGTGTGCTGCTGCGCAGGAACTCCCTCTCACAACTGAGGACCTCGAACGGTATTTCCCGGCGAATGCGCCCCGAGTTCTTGAGACACTCGTTGATCAGGGACTTCTGAGAAAGCGACCAACCGGCTGGTTCTGGACACAAAGCCAGGCTGCAAGTGCACTCGCTGACCTGCGAGGAACCGGTGGTGAAACAATTCGGGTTGTTGAGATCGGAACGGGAAGACTCTGCGGTTACGTCGATCACGCAGCATCACACCAGAGTGTTCATGAGGGTGCTGTCTACACCCATCAAAGTGAAACTTTTGTTGTCCACGAACTTGACCTTGATGCCGCAGTTGCCTTGGTGGAAGCGACTCCCGTGGACTACACAACCTTTGCCCGAGACATCAGCAACATTCATATAGTCGGTGAGGAAAGGTCACAGGAGATCACACCCAGCCTGCGCATTCATTTCGGTGACGTCGAAGTTACTTCACAAACGGTTTCATTCGCTCGAAGGCACTTCACCGGCGAGAATTTGGGAACAGTCCTACTTGACCTACCCGTTAGATCTCTGAAAACCAAAGCCGTGTGGTGGACCTTCCCGTTAATCGACACAAATGTCGAAGACGCGACAATTGCCGGAGCGATTCACGGGGCCGAACACGCCAGCATTGGCATGCTTCCACTTTTTGCCAGTTGCGACCGTTGGGATATCGGTGGTGTGTCAACGCCCATGCACCCGGACACCGGGGAAATCACGATTTTCATTTATGACGGTTTACCCGGTGGTGCGGGAATCGCCGAGTTCGGTTTTGATAACGCCCTTGCCTGGATGAAGGCAACCTGTGAAGCCGTGAGCGCCTGCCCGTGTGACTTCGGTTGTCCTAGTTGTATTCAGTCACCCAAATGCGGAAACGGAAATGAGCCCCTGAGTAAATCTGGGGCAATCAGAATTCTCACGCTACTGAGTAGCCAGCTCGAGCTGAAACCATAAGGAATTCAATAGTGGAAAATCGGGCCAGCAAGGTTGGCGCTGGCATCCGCACTTCCACAATTGATTGATCACCAATCACATCGCACGCGTACAGTTCAACGCCATTGCGAGAACTCACCAAGGCCGCAGCAGCACAAGGATCCCCGCTGGTTTGCGCCGCTGCAATTGCTGCTAGGTCCGCGTAGCTCCCCAAGGTTGCGCGCGCCAGGGTCAGTTGCACAAAGAGCATCGCTAGTAACCCCGCACAGCAGATAACGAATCCAAGTGTCAGAGTGAGGACGGTCGCGCTTCCTTCGTCATTGCGCATTGATCCACTCCCGTGGCGCAATGTGTCTTTGAGAGATTTCAATAGGGGTAAAGCCCAAAAAGCTGACCCCAAATTCACCGGGCTTCAAAGTCAATACCGAGACGGTGTCGGTATCCCAGATAATCTGCAATTGGGCTGCTGGCTCACTGCGATGAAAACCCTCGCGCACTAATTCCTCACTGGTACCACGGGCTAGTTCACGCGCCGCGGTTCGCGTTGCATCACTGAGGGAAAGGGTTTGCACACCCAACGCGATCCCTGAAATAAAAAGAAAGGTAATGAAACACAGAACCGGGATCATGAGTGCTGTTTCAAGTGTTGCCATTCCTGAATCACTTTGGAATCGGGGATACTTCCTTGGACTAGTTAACAAGTCCAAGGAAGCGACAATCCGAGTTTTCACTATTAACCAAAGAACCGTGAGAATGCGCTGCTAATTACCGACCACAATAGGTTTCGAACATTATCGCTCAACAGCAGTTTGATAAGTACTCCGCTCAGTCCGGCAACCGCAACCGTTCCCACTGCATATTCAGTGGTGGTAAGCCCGGTTTCGTCCTTCAACGCTGACATTACTTTCGCGGATTTTGTTTCCATTAGTGCCTCTCTGTTTCCCGAGTTTCGGTAACACAGTGAGTCTCAAACATGTAAGCGCAAGCAAACAGATGCAAACTGCATTCTGTGAATTGCTGGTCACCCTGGCAGAAAACCTGTGGATGCAGCGAGTGAAGCAACAATCGGGACAACCCCCAAAACAAAAAATGCAGGAAGAAAACACACTGCAAGCGGAATAACTGCTTTCACTCCCGCGGTCCGCGCGGCGACCTCGACTCGAGAACGGTGCTCACGTCGCATGTCACTAGCGATTCCCACGAGTACCGATTCAAGTCCTGCACCGGTGTCATAGGAACGCATGACGCTGGTCGACAGTTGACCCAAAACAGGTTCATTTACCAATGTCCTCCATGCATCACGTGGGTCGGCGCCGAGTTCAATTGCTGCCAACACGGGTGCGAGACGGATCTGAATCGGGCTGTTGTGCATCGCGTGCGCCGCGGCTGACAATGAACTTTGCATCGTCGCTCCCGAGGCTAAGGTTGCCGCCAGAAGATCGATAAAGACCGGGGTGTCTCGGGCAATCGCAGCCGCCTCAGTGTGTGACGGCGCATTCTCGCGTTTGCGCAGCATTCGCATCACGTAACTACCTACAGCCGCACCAACAAAGAGCCCAAACAAACCACCAAACGTCCACCCGACCAGTGCACCAGCACCTATGCCCACCACAAGCAGGAATGCCGGTGAGGTCGTACTTATCGGCATTATTTCAGTTGGTGTCTCACTCCTTACCACCCGCGATAATCGGTTTCGCGGTCTGCGTCTTGCCGGCAGCGGCTTCATAAAGAGATAGACACTGACGGCGGCGAAGAATGCGGCGAAAGCAATCACAGCATCGCCTCAACACCGCCAGCAATGCGAGATGTCCACCACAAACCCAACAGTGTCAATGCAACGCCAATGAGAAGTGTGCCCAAACCAAAGAGCCCTGAAATGAACCACGTCAAAGGTTCAGCACCCAAAAGATACCCCAGGCCAATACCGATAACGGGCAAAAATCCGAGTGTGACCGCAGTGGCGCGCGGCCCGGCTAACTCGGCTTCAAGGTGCGCTCGAACTTCCTGTTGTGCACGTAAGGCCACGGACAACTGGGTAATGCTTGCTCCAAGTCCAGCACCACTGTTGAGCCCGACCTGCCAACATGCGGCTAATGAATGGAGTTCGGGACGGCAGCGGGCATCTAATGTCAGTGCCACGGTGGTGTCGCCACCGCCAACCGCAGCGGTGTACGCGAGTGGCCAGACCCGTGATCCAACGTTGATCAATGAAGTCTCCGGTGAATGACCCGCAGTGAGTTCCGAAACGAGAACGGAGATCGCGCCCAGTGTTTCGTCACGCTGCTTGCTAGCGGCCTTGCGTTTTCGACTTCCGAAGTTGTCAGCGATTGAAGAAAAAGAAAATACTCGGCTGGCACTTTTCATTGGATTGGTTTCGTCTGAATGGATAAATCCCAGACGCGCCCTTGCCCGGATAGGAATGAGTAGCCAAGCGCTTATTGCCGCAGCCAAAGCGGCAATCAGAATCATGCCAGCCTGCTTTCACAGCGGCTAACGAGTTCAGCGAAGCCCGATTCCTTAATCCACGTATCGCCGCACCTGGTCAGCGCGGCACGAGTGGTGGCAAAGCCCCGTTCATCGACATCAAAAATGTGAATGCCATCGAGAAACCTGCGGCCACCAACTCTGGCTAGGTGAATTACCGCGTCAAGTCCACTACCAATCAACGCATGCAGGGCTTCACGCTCAATTCCGGCCGTTAACCCCAGTGCCGCTAATCGAGCTGGTACCGCTTGAGGGCTATTTGCATGAACGGTCCCGCAGCCACCCTCATGCCCGGTGTTGAGAGCTGTGAGTAGTTCGACGACTTCTGGACCTCGAACCTCGCCGACAACTATGCGATCAGGACGCATTCGCAGTGAGGTGCGCACAAGGTCGCGCAAAGTAATTGAACCCTGTCCTTCAACATTGGCGAGACGAGCTTGCATCCGAACAACATGTGGGTGGGTTGGATTGAGCTCGGAAGAATCTTCCACGATTACAATCCGGTGTGCCGGATTCACTTGGGTAAGTAGCGCAGACAACACCGTGGTTTTACCGGTCCCGGTTCCCCCGCTAATGAGAAATGCCAAGCGGCCACTGACCATTGATATGAGTAGATCGGCTATTTCCTCGTTGATTGATCCTGCAGAAATGAGTGATTCAATGGTAAATGTTTTTGCACTCGGTATTCGCAGTGAAATAGTCGTTCCACCCGTTGAAATGGGGGAGAGTACACAGTGCAGTCGAGTTCCATCACGTAATTGCGCGTCAACCATAGGTGCTGCGTCATCGAGTCTTCTGCCTGCTGTTGAAGCGAGCCGCTGCGCCAGACGCCTTACTTCGTTGTCGGAACTGAAAGCAATTCCTGTTAACTCAAGACCGAGGCCCCGATCACACCACACTGAGTTAGGCCCATTGACCAATACGTCGGTGACACCTCGTTCTTCCAGCAAGGGTTGCAGTACTCCGGCGCCATTAAATTCACGCCCGAGTACTAGTGCAAGTTCCTCTGCAGATTCTTCACTGAGAACAACCCCTTCCTCGCGCAATGCTTGCAGAACGTGGTCGCGCGAGGCCATCACATTTGATGCGATGAGGCGGTTGCGTACCCGGCTGGCAAGGGCTTGGTTCATGCGGCACTTTTCGAATGTTGGCTGCGCACCTCACCTAGCAATGCTTGGCAAACATCACGGTAACCCGAGTTAACTCCCGGCGGATCCCCTTCGTCTGCTCGAGTTGTCATAGCTGGCATAAATGGGATTTCAGTGAGCCCCTGATCTCCAAGGGCCCCGCACACATCGGGGAGTCCTAGGCCTTTTGAATCACTAATAACAACAAAGCGGGATTGGACTCCCAATTTTCTTACCCACTGAGATATTGCGATGCTCGCTGCTATTGAGCGAACATGATTACGTGTAATGACACATGTCACCAAACTTTGGCCAATCAGTAAAGCATTGCACTCACTGAGTTCGCGGGGAAGGTCGAGTACAACAAGGTCAAATGCCCTACGCGCTGCGTCAACAACTGCCGCGATAACTTCAATTGTCACTTCACTCGATGCAGTGCGACTCTGGGAAAGAAAAGAGACACCATTTACTTTCGGTAGCGCTGCTCTCAAGGTGTCCTCGGCTATACGACCCGCGCCAGGATCAATGTCGGGCCAGCGCGTACCCGAGATTTCTTCCGCGCCAAGAATGAGGTCAATCCCGCCGCCGAACCGATCAAGATCAATCACGATCGAAGTCATACCTTGACCAAGCGCAATTGAAGCAAGATTCACGGCAAAAGTTGACGCGCCAGCACCACCGCTCCCCCCGATCACTGCAATGACGTTGCTCCCCGAGATTCCTTCAGTCGGTTCAGAACTCACGAAAGGTGACAGTGCATCAACTAACCAAAAATTGGCGGCAGGTAGTTCCAGAACATTTTCAGCGCCAAGTGCAACCGCATGTCGCCAAATGTCACGTTCAAGGTTGGGTTGCGTGATCCCTTCACCCTCCGATTGTTCTTTTATGTGGACCACGATCAAGTGGGATCGCCGAGGGGCTAAATTCTCAACGCATTCACCTGCTAGGTCGGACCCCACCAAGACAAATGCGGCACTCTCCCAAGTATCCCGGGCAATGAGCGGGGATGCGACCACCTGGACATTAATTCCCAGGGGCTCAACAACCGCCCTAACAGTGTTAATGATCAGTGAATCTGCGGTAACAAGGAGCAAGATGTGAGTTGAATCAGACATGGCTCCACCCAACGCCACATAAACATATTTGTTAATAGTGAATTTCACAACTGTGGACAACCCAAATGATGCGTTACCGTTGGGGCATGCCAGTGGCTGCATTCTTTGATCTTGACAAGACAATTCTGGCTAAATCAAGTTCATTCGTGTTTGCCAAGCCGTTTTATAAAGAGGGTCTCATCGGTCGAACCGACGTTATGCGCAGTGCATACGCCCAATTCATGTTTCTCGCTTCCGGTGCTGATCATGATCAAATGGAGACGATGCGAAAATACATGTCCCAACTCGTCACCGGCTGGGATGCGGCAAGAGTGCAAGAAATCGTTACTGAAACCCTTAACACTTTGATTGATCCCCTCGTTTATCAAGAAGCCGTTGACTTGATTAACTTTCACAAGGAGCAGGGGCACACGGTCATAGTCATTTCAAGTTCGGGAAATGAAATGGTTGAACCGATTGCTCAGCGGCTTGGTGCTGATTTAGCGATCGGAACCCAAGTGGAAATCGTTGACGGCAAATACACGGGTGAAATTATCTTTTATGCATACGGCGAAGGTAAAGCCGAAGCAGTGCACTCTCTTGCAATAGATCACGGCTTCGATCTCGCTGAATGTTTCGCCTACTCTGACTCTCATACCGATTTGCCTATGCTCGAGGCGGTTGGGAAACCACGGGCCGTCAACCCAGACAGCGAACTTCGTGCGATTGCAACGGAACGCGGCTGGGAAATACTTGACTTTGCAAAACCGGTGTCAATGAAAGCCAAGGTCGAAAAACGTCAAGCTCTTGCCGCAGGTGCCGGTGTCGCCCTTAGTGCGGTCGCAGTGGGTATCACTTGGTATGCCCTGCGTCGAAACGTTCGCCTCAGTGCCAGTCACAGATAAGCGCCAGTCACAGATAGCGTTAAGGCCGAGAGTTAACCGGCGGCTCTAGCGCCAAGACCAAGACTGGCCGAGAACCAGGCGTAATAAGCCTCAATTCCTTCCTGGGTGCCGGTCGCGAAGTCTCGGATCGCAGCCACATAAGCGTTTCGATTTGATTCGAACATTCCGTTTTCCGGGATCGAGAAATTCGAAGGATCAAGGCTCCTGGCAGAGAGAACCGTGCGCACGGTGGCACGGGCGACGAGTCCTGACCCCCAGGCAAATGGACGTAAGCGCATGATTTCGCCGTGAACGTACCCGGCTTCAATTACTGCTGGAACTTTCGTTGTTGCGCATTGGTGTGACAAATTCATTAATGCACGAGGAATTTCCTGATGGTCGGGCAGGATTCCGATATGCAGTGGGTCATCGGCCTCTTGGCTTATTCGCGGTCGAGCCAACTGGTCTTCGTTGAGGAACTCTTTCGCAACAAGGGTGTGCAGGCCGGTGATCACCTGCAGCGGCGCCCGCATCCAGATCTCATTAAATTTAGGGGCTTCGGCAGTGATGGCCAAACTTGCGGCGAAGACTTTGCCCATCGGCGACTCTTCAACTCCCACCAGGTCAGCGCCTTCTAGAGCCGCTGAATCCGCGCCACCTCGTGCAATTGAACCTTGCGCCACCTCAATTGAGGCCGCTCGGATATCGCGCCGCCACAGCAATTCATCAATATCCGCTCTCGCCGCAGCAGTGAATTGTTGGACCCGCTCCCACCCAGCAATCAGGTCAAGGGGTGGAGTAGTCATGCGGTAACGGTACATATTCCACCGGTGAGCCCGGCTATAGACCTAAGTTTTCCCATCTCTACTATCTCGGTGTCCAGTTTTCGGTAAGTTAGCGTCACGCGAATTTAAGGAGTGCGCACCGTCATGAGTGAAGTCCACGAAACCCTCGACAATCTGATGCACGAGAATCGCACATTCCCACCGAGCCCAGCATTCGCTGCCAAGGCAAACACCACCGCCGCCATATATGACGAAGCAGAAACTGACCGTTTGGGTTTCTGGGCCAAGCAGGCTCGTGAACTGGATTGGGATACCGACTTCACCGAAGTTCTCGACTGGTCGAATGCACCATTTGCCAAATGGTTCGTTGGTGGGAAACTCAACGTCGCCTACAACTGTGTCGACCGACATGTTCATGCCGGGCACGGTGATCAAATTGCACTGCGATTTGAAGGTGAACCCGGTGATCAAATCAACATCACCTACCGGGAACTCATGGATCAAGTGTGCAAGGCAGCCAACGCTTTAACCGAACTCGGCATAAACGCTGGTGATCGAGTGGCGATCTACATGCCAATGATTCCCGAGGCAGTGGTCGCCATGTTGGCATGTGCTCGCGTCGGGGCAGTCCACTCAGTCGTCTTCGCGGGATTTAGTGCTGAAGCGCTGCGCAGCAGAATTGAAGATGCCCAAGCAAAATTGGTAATCACCGCCGATGGCCAAAATCGACGAGGCAGCGTGATGTCGCTGAAGCCAGCAGTTGATGAAGCAGTGGCCGCCAGTCCATCGGTAAATAATGTTCTCGTTGTTAAGCGCTGCGGAAACGACATTGCCTGGGGTCCGAAAGATGTGTGGTGGCATGAATTTGTTGCGAATCAGTCGCCCGAACACACTCCCGTCGCATTTGATGCAGAGCATCCACTTTTTATCCTGTACACCTCGGGAACAACCGGAAAACCAAAAGGAATTTTGCATACGACAGGTGGTTACCTGACACAGGTTTCTTTCACGCACCGCGTGGTATTTGATCTCAAGCCTGACACTGACGTGTATTGGTGTACCGCCGACATTGGTTGGGTCACCGGTCACTCCTACATTGTTTACGGACCACTCTCCAACCGCGTCACCCAAGTTATTTATGAAGGAACGCCAGACACACCGGGCAAAGATCGATGGTGGGACATTATTCAACGCCACGGTGTCACGATTCTGTACACGGCTCCGACCGCAATTCGTACATTCATGAAGTGGGGTGACGAGCTCCCGCAATCGCATGATCTGAGTTCACTTCGCCTGCTCGGTTCCGTCGGTGAACCCATCAACCCCGAAGCCTGGATGTGGTACCGCAGCGTTATTGGCGGCAATAACTGCCCAATCGTTGATACTTGGTGGCAGACCGAAACCGGTGGCATGATGATTTCTCCGTTACCCGGTGTCACCGCGACAAAACCTGGGTCAGCAATGCGCGCACTTCCCGGTATCGGGATGGCGGTAGTTGATGATGCGGGAACTCCACTGGGTAATGGCCACGGAGGTTTTCTCGTTCTCACAGAACCGTGGCCAGCAATGCTTCGTGGAATCTGGGGTGACAATCAGCGCTTTGTTGATACCTACTGGTCCAAATGGCCGCAGTATTACTTTGCTGGGGACGGCGCAAAACTGGACGATGACGGAGCCCTATGGCTATTGGGTCGGGTCGACGACGTGATGAATGTTTCCGGACACCGTATTTCAACAACAGAGGTTGAGTCGGCACTCGTTTCGCACCCCTCCGTTGCCGAGGCTGCGGTTGTCGGTGCAGCTGATGAAACAACCGGCCAAGCGATAGTTGCATTCGTGATTTTGCGTGGCGGAATGGAAGGAGAAGACGGAACGAGTCTGGTCACTGAACTTCGCAATCATGTTGCTACCGAGATCGGCGCGATCGCGAAACCGAAGAAGATCATGATCGTTCCCGAACTCCCCAAGACTCGGTCGGGTAAAATTCTGCGTCGATTGTTACAAGATGTCGCAGAGCACCGCAATGTTGGGGATTCAACGACTCTCGCTGACCCTGCGGTGATGAACCTGATCTCTGCAGGACTTGAAGCCTCCAGCACCGACGACTAATTACTCGAGGGTTCCCTGAGCAATCCCTTTGTGAACATCTGATGAGTAAAGTGGCCTTGTGTCCAATAACGAGATCCTCTCGCGCCCAAGTCGTGGCGAACGAGGGTGGCTCACTGCTCAACTGCGCAATGAGACGGTTGGTGGCGCAGTCCTGCTCTTCGCCGCAGTCGTGGCACTTGTTTGGGCGAATTCCCCCTGGGGGGACAGTTATTTCAACATGGTCAACTACACGATCGGACCCGCCTCACTTGGTTTAGATCTTTCATTGGGGGTGTGGGCAGCCGACGCCCTGCTCGCGATTTTCTTTTTTGTTGTGGGTTTGGAACTTAAACACGAACTCGTTCTCGGCTCATTGTCCAAACCCGCACAAGCGATAGTCCCTGCCGCCGCTGCTATCGGTGGCATGGTTGTACCGGCGCTTTTTTATGTAATCATCAACGCCACCCTCGCAGACGGTTCCTTAACGGGATGGGGAATCCCCATGGCAACCGATATTGCGTTTGCACTTGCAGTTCTTGCTATCTTCGGTCGAAAACTTCCCGTTGCATTGCGCGCATTTCTTCTCACACTCGCGGTGGTTGACGACCTTGGCGCGATTAGCGTTATTGCACTCTTCTACTCCGACAAGTTTGCCTTGGTCTGGTTTGCAGCCTTTTTATTCTCACTGCTGGCCTATTGGCTGCTGCAGAAATACCGCGTTTCATCTCCTCTTATTTACATCCCCTTGGTCATTATCGGTTGGTATTTCTGTTACAAGAGCGGTGTTCACGCAACCATTGCCGGCGTTGCATTCGGATTCCTCACCCGTGTTCGCTTGGATCCTGGTGAGAAGAAAGCACCCGCGGACACGCTGATTCATATTATTCATCCCATCAGTGCCGGGATCGCAATTCCTGTTTTCGCACTCTTTGCCGCCGGAGTTGATTTGCGAGCCACGGGGATCATCGAACCTTTACAATCTCCGATCGCAATAGGAATCATGATCGGTTTGGTGGTCGGAAAACCGATTGGCATTGTCGGAATGGCTTGGATCATGGCCCGGTTCACCCGCGCCAGTTTGAGTCCGGGAATCACTTGGCGTGATATTTCGGCGGTGGGCGTTTTGGGTGGAGTTGGCTTCACAGTTGCACTACTCATTAGTGAATTGGGTTATGCCGACAACGAGCTATACCTTGAAAACGCCAAGATTGCGGTACTGGTTGCCTCCGTGATCGCCGCAACAATCGCAGCCTTTATGTTGCTCTCCCGTGGTCGAGCGTATGCACGGATGGCAGAGATCGAAGCGGCCGAAACAGAAAATGAAGGGATTGAGAATAGGGATTTACAGGGGGACGGCAATTCAAAGCCCGATCCACGGTAACCTTCAGGTCGGGAAGGGGATCCACATGGCGCCGCAACAGAGTCTGAAACAACTGGTCACGAACACAATCGGTGACGGTAAGCGTCTCCTCACAGCGCAAGTGAACTTAACAACCACCGAGCTTTCCCAGACCAGCAAGACCATTGGTCAGATTTCACTCCTAGCTCTCATCGCGGTGTCACTGATCAGCATGGGCGCAATATTTACTCTCATCGCAATTGCCTATGCCCTCGTGGCGCTGGGCCTACCCATTTGGGCTGGCTTCCTCATTGTTGCCGTAGTTCTGTTCCTCGTTGCCGCGATCTTGGGGATCGTGATCAAGAGCAAAGGGAAATCCATTAAGGCTCCTAATCTGGCTCGTGAAGAATGGAAGAAGACTTCTGAGTCCCTCGGAGCGCTCAGCAATAACTCGCCCAATTAAGTGATCACTCCCGAAGCGGCAATTGCGCGAACGGGTCCTTGGACCCACCACAATGTCTCTGCCAATGGCGCCCGTTTTCACATTGTTGAAATGGGCTCCGGTCCCGCTGTTCTCCTGTTGCACGGCTTCCCCAGTTTTTGGTGGACCTGGCGTGAAGTCATCGCGCCGCTGGCCGCTGCCGGCTACCGAACAATTGCGATGGATTTACGCGGATACGGTGGTTCAGACCACCCACCGCAGGGTTACGACCCCACCACCTTGGCTCGTGACTGCGTAAGTGTGATCCGTTCACTGGGAGAAGCGCAAGCGAATGTGGTCGGACATGGAGTCGGCTCCATAATCGGGTGGACCATGGCTGCACACAATCCCGACGCAGTGAAAACGCTTGTCAGCGTTGCTGGCGCGCACCCACGCGTATTGCGAAATTCACTTTTGCGAAATAACGAACAACGTTCGGGTTTGTCCTACCTCACCCGGCTCCAACTACCGTTTATTCCTGAGCGCTACTACACCAAAAATGGTGGCCGAAATATTGGGGATTTTCTGGAGAAGTATTCGTATGACCCTTCGTGGGTGACCCCCGAGGTACGCGAAGCCATGCAAGCCGCCTACCAGAATTGGCCAACGGCCCACACTGCAATTGAATTTCACCGTTGGGCCATCCGTTCCCTTTACCGCACCGACGGCCGACGTTTCCAAGAGTCAATCGAAGCACCCATCAGTGTCCCGGTACTCGATATTTTCGGAGAGCACGATCCCATGATTATTTATGACCTCGTCGAAAACCAGTCCATGGTGAGTGCTTCCTACACCCGGGCGATCATGCCGACCGGTCACTTTCCCCACGAGGAAAACCCACATGCATTTACTGAATTACTCCTGCCATGGTTGCGCCAACATGCAGGCTCGTGATCGCCTCGGCATTCCCCTTCGCGGTGGCAAAATCGCTACTGATTCTTTCCCCCAGGTTCCCGAGCGCGAATTCATTTCTTGTGATCAGGCTTGGAGTGAGATTTCCGATTATCTTGCTGCGGATTTGCCTTTTCATGTTCATGAGGTTGCCGAGCAGCGTTGGCGTTGTGCACCAAGCACTGATGCAGCACTCTGGCGGGCTTGTGCACAGATGGGTGCTGCCTTAACCCATCACGCCAGAGGTAACACCGTTGGAGCGGCCCGGCTGGCCGATCGAGCCCGCGAAACTCTTGCCACCTCAACATCACAAGCACCCGAGTTGAATTCTGATGTGCTAGAAATCCTTTTTTCAGCAATGCTTAAGGCATGAGCGTCTCTAAAAAACCTAAGCGGTTAATTCTGGTCACATTTGATCAACTTTCACTCACCCATGGGGCGCTCGCCACAGCGAAACCCACGGATGACGAAATTGTTTTCATCGAAAGTCACGACATGCTCACATCAAGGAAGTGGCATTCCCAACGGATATTTTTTATCCTGTCAGCCGTTGAACACACTAAGTCCGACTTAAACGAGAGGGGGTTCAAGGTTCACTCAATCCGGGCTGCGACCATGAGCGAGGGTGTCAAATCATTGCGCCTGACCTACCCCAGTGTTCCCATCGTCTCGACCACTCCAAGTTCTCGAACACTCACCGACGTGCTCACCT
>Ga0247837_1007030_pt1 | contig 15305 bp, 18 predicted proteins | sample LaCtaG_2_FD_187115 | JGI IMG/M metagenome (GOLD analysis project Ga0247837, IMG submission 187115) | Freshwater microbial communities from meromictic Lake La Cruz, Castile-La Mancha, Spain - LaCruzMarch2015_14.5m | ecosystem: Environmental > Aquatic > Freshwater > Lake | place: Spain: Castile-La...
AAACCCGCTGGTTTTGATTCAAACGATGGGTTTTGAGGCCGCCATGGCCTTGCGCTGACGCTCAGCCTCACGCTGGCGTCGTTGGGTTTCTCGCTCTCGCTTTAGGGCGTCTTGCGCTGTCTTTACCCGAGTGCGCAGTGAAAACACTCGTGCCTGGGCTGGGTTCATAGGCTTTGTGGGGGGCTTTAGTACGACTTCGGCAATTTTCATAGTGTGCGGATCTCCTTGGGTATTTAGCGCACAAAGCCATACCCGGGAGCGTGTGAAAGATCCTGACATGTAAAACTCGCTTACATGTCAGGAGTGCTGCCAGCGTCAGCGACGCTTACTTCTCAAACCCATCGCGCAGCGCTAGGCTCGCAGCCTCGATTTGGGCGTCAAGCTCTCCTGCGTCTACGGCGGATTTGATGGTTTCCAGCGTTTTGATCAACTCCGTTGGCCCAGCCACCTCCACCGCACTCTTGCCCTTGGATAACTCCAAGACCTTGGCGCCGTAGCGAACGCTGAGACAGACCCGCCCGGTGTCAGCCATAAACCACCAAGGCTTGACACGCTTTGGTGCCTCAATGTCCCTGCGCACTCCGGTCTCGGGATCACGCACGCTGCGAATGCGGGTGGGGGTATAGGTCTCACCGTTTGACTGCGCTTTGGCCAGTTGCAGTTGTTCCCACAACTTGGTTGAAAGCTTATTGCGCCGGTGTATCACGGGTGGCTGCTTGTTGGGTTTCTTAGCGGCCACAATTTTTAGACTGCTCATTATGCTCATAGCGGATTCCTTTCCTTGGTTAGTGTGTGAGCACAGTTAAGTTATGGTCGAAGCCGCGGCTGCGTCGACCGGAAAATGCCGCTAATCGCAAAGAAAATTACCCAGGATCCAAACAAATCACATCTCTTGCCAGATTTTTTATGGTTTCGTTTGATCTTGCTAAATAAACACATGAAACACGATGTTACAAATGCGTGGCTAAAGCGCCACGGTCTACGCCCGGATAATTTCGCCGCTATAGCGCTTGAGCAAGCGCGGGCAAGCCTAGTTGCCACAGAACTGCTGCGACAGCGTGTAGGGCTTATAAACACGCAGCAAACGCAGGTGCTTGAGCACTTTGCCCAGCAAACAGCACGCAAAGCGGGCAGGGCGCAGATCACCCAGGCCCAGTGCTTTGAGGTGCTCAACATCGGAACCCAGGCAAATCGAAAACTTTTTAAACTTCATCGGAAACTGAAAAAGCAACAGCGGCCGACACCGCAGAGATAAGCCACTCTCAAACAGGGCAAAAACTCGGGGGGTAATAAGGAAACGGCTAATGACCCCGAACATCGCGCAAGTAAGCCTTAGACGAAAGCGCAACAAGATGTGGGCCGCGGGATTCCTGCACGGCAAACCAATGCCAAAGCGGGTTGGGAGTTCTAATACATACGTCTCCCGGAAATCCTTCTAAGGTCGTTGCATGGCGTACTGAATCAGTGACTCAGTAGTGCGGGCAGCGCAGGCGACGGAAATAGCAACATTCGTGGGATGGTGCTATAGCCGTCGTTTGGCCCCAGAATCAGTCTCAAATCAAACACAAAGACAGCTGTGATGAGCGACGAGCGACATCACGGGTGAGCGCAGCTCGCCTACCGAATCCCACAGATCAGAATAGACCCGTCACGAATGCCACGATGGTGGGCCACAGGTGGTAGATCGCCACCACGACCGCGATCACCAACAACAAGCCCAGAGTGAGGGTGGCGATCACAGTCTGGATGTAGTCCTTTAGCAAGGCCGCGATCAGCAGTCTGGTGTCGCCAAATCCCCTGAGCATTCCGTGCACCAACAGAGACCAGGGCAAGAACGCCATGACCATCGCAGCCAGCAGCCCAAATCGCCAGAAGCTAAGTTCAGAGTATGGGTTACTGGGCTTTGTTTCTGTCATCTTTACCTTATCTCTGGGCAGCGATCTCACGCGTGTTGTGATCAACGAGCCTTAACGGCCTTTCCCTGATGGTAGTGGTTAAAAATCACCATGCTTAAAAAACAAGTACTCCTCACGAGAAAACTGCAGCGCGGCAAATCCCACCCTCAGACACAAACGGGCGTGGCACATGTTTTGGATTTGATCGCGCCAGATAGAGCCAGGGCGCTGCATAGGCTTTTTCTATGGCAATTTTGGGTATTCGGAAGGCTGTGGATAACCATGGAAAATCGTGGGAAAAGAGCCACAAAAAACCACATACAACACGCTTTTGTCGTGGTTTCTGCGCAGGTTTTGTGCGGGCTAACTACATGATGCGTTCGATTTGTGCAGCGACAGTGCCATTTGTTGCTACTGTTTTTTGACCAATCCGAGCGATATTGAAGGGGATTCGAGCGTTCGGCCTCGGTTGTAAAAAACCCTTTCAAAGTCCAGTGATGGCGACTCAAGGATTTAATAATCACTTTGGCATGTGCCTGGCACATGCCAAAGTCATCATCGAAACATGGCGTAAGCACTATAATGCTGTTCGAACCCACTCCAGGCTGGAATACCAAACACCACTTGAGTTTGTGTCGCAATGGAAATCTGAATCAATAACCGGGGCCGGCGTTTCTAGATGAAATTTGTTCGAGAAAATCAGACAGGTCAGATCCACTATGCGGCGATGCAGAAAAATGATGGCTCAGACCATCAACTCTTTAATGAGTGCTCAACCCAGGCGAGTACCGGGGCGGTTCACGGCGACTCAGTTCATAAGCCTGTAAAAAGATTGACACATTCTTGTGATACTTTTTTAGAGTTGCGAGCTAATCAGTTTTTTACATATAGGAGATTCGAATGGATCGTCGTCGTCTCATTAAAAATTCAGCAGCACTTGGTGCCGCTGCTCTTTTGCCTGTTCCTTTCAGTGCTTTTGCTCAGGCTGCTCGGGCAATCTGCTATAACTGTCCGACTGAATGGGCAGATTGGGGAGGCATGCTGAAATTAGTTAACCAGAAAATTAGTATTTCTGTTCCACCCGATAACAAAAATTCTGGCCAATCGTTGGCCGCATTGATTGCAGAAAAGAATAACCCTGTTGCCGACATTACCTACCTCGGTGGTCAAGTTGGTCCACAGGCGCGGGAAGCTGGGGTGCTCACACCTTACAAACCTAAGCGGTGGAATGAAATCCCTGAAGGTTTTAAAGATAAAGATGGATACTGGTTCACCATCCATTCAGGCACTCTGGGCTTGTTTGTCAACACAGCCGCATTGCGGGGTAAGCCAGTGCCGCGCTCATGGCAAGATCTCGCAAACCCCACTTACAAGGGGATGATCGGGTATTTGAATCCAGCTAGCGCTGCAGTTGGCCAAGTCGGTGTCGTCGCAGTAAATCTGGCTTTGGGCGGCAATTACGACAATTTTGATCCAGCTATCCGTTTCTTCAAAAACCTGCAGGCAAATGCACCAATCGTGCCCACGCAAACCTCATACGCACGTGTCATTTCGGGAGAAATTCCGATCTTATTTGATTACGACTTCAATGCCTACCGAGGCCAACACACTGATAAAGCGCCAGTTCAATTTGTAATTCCATCAGAAGGAACTGTTTCACTGCCCTACGTCATGGGATTGGTTAATAAAGGGCCCAACGCTGATAACGGCCGTAAGGTACTTGATTTTGTGCTCTCAGACGAAGGCCAGCGCCACTGGGCAAACGCCTACCTGCGGCCCGTATTTGCCTCAGCCATGTCGGCCGAGGCACGCTCTCGCTTTTTGCCAGACTCGGATTACAAGCGCACTCAAGCGGTGGATGTTTTCAAACTCGCCTCTGCAGCGAAGGTCATCGCTGATCGCTATCAAAAGGAAGTCGGCTAATTACTCATCAACTTATGCGGGAGCGATATCAGCTTGCCGCATTGATGGCACCAGTCGCAATACTTTTTGTGGCTTTTTTCCTGCTGCCGTTGGCCCAACTTGTGGTCATCGGCGGCAGCGGTAAGCTAGGTTGGTTGGCTTACTTGGCTGTTTTTACTGAGTCTCGATACATAAAAAGTTTTATTGCAACTATTGCGTTGTCAGTTGCAGTCACTTTCTTCACTTTAGCGGTATCTGGCATAGCGGGCGTGTTCCTAGAGCGCAACCGCTTTCGTGGGCGAACATTGCTGACGGCGTTGCTGACTCTACCTTTGGCATTTCCAGGCGTGGTCATCGGTTTTATGGTGATCATGCTCGCTGGTCGACAAGGGCTCGTACCCCAAATTTCAGATCTGATGTTCGGTGAACGATTGGTTTTTGCGTATTCGATGGCTGGTCTGTTTATGGGCTATGTTTATTTTTCCATTCCCCGAACCATCCTGACTGTGATGGCGGCTGCTGAAAAGCTTGATCCGCGATTAGAAGAGGCTGCTCGTTCACTTGGCGCAGGCCCTTTCTTGGTTATACGAGATGTCTTATTACCTGCACTTAAACCAGCATTTCTCGCTGCAGGAGCCATCTGTTTCGCGACATCTATGGGCGCCTTTGGTACCGCCTTCACGCTCGCCACACGCATCAATGTGGTGCCCATGGTCATCTATACTGAGTTCACACTCCAGGCCAATATCTCCATGGCGGCTGCTTTATCGTTTGTTCTCGGCGGGATCACTTGGGCAGCACTCGTTTTTGCTCGCTCGCTAAGTGGTTCCTCAGTCGCAGCTTCCGGATAAGAATTTTGCAAGTGTCAACTGAAAAACCACGTCGTTCACCATTGTTCTGGGCGCAGCTTGCTTTGACATTGACGATATGCACTTTTTTGATTGTGCCGGTTTTAATGTCAATGACAGCAGGCGTGACGCTTAATTACATGACAGGCTTATCCGGTGGCCTGACGACTCAATGGGTAGAAAAAGTTTTGACAGACTATCGGGGCCCTATCCTGTTGTCGCTTCAACTCGCCTTAGCATGCTTAGTCTGTACGTTGCTACTTGGTATACCAGCCGCCTATGTGCTGGCCAAACGTCAAAACGCCTTTACCCGTGCTATTGAAGAATTATTGGTGATGCCAGTTGCCATACCTGGCATCGCGACCGCACTCGCATTGATAGTGACCTATGGTGGCTCGGGTAGTTTTCGGACTAATTGGCTTTTTATTCTCGTAGGTCACGTGCTATTCACACTACCCTTTATGGTTCGCTCAGTGCTTGCAGTGATGTCTTCGGTCGATTTAAAAACGCTAGAGGAAGGCGCTCGAAGCTTAGGTGCGACTTTTACTCAGCGTTTTTTTGGCATTGTTTTGCCCAATTGCAGGTCCGGAATAATTGCCGGTTCATTGATGGTGGTTACGCTTTCCTTGGGTGAATTCAACATGACCCTTTTGTTGCACACACCACTAACCCAAACGCTGCCTGTAGGCTTGGCTGACACATACGCCTCGCTTCGATTGGAAGTCGGTAGCGCCTACACATTGGTATTTTTCGTCATCATTGTTCCACTATTGATTGCCATGCAATGGGCGTCAGACGCGGTTAGCCAAAGAAGGCAAATATGAAGGGAGCAAGCAAAGTCAGTATTCGTCTGGAGCGCTGCTCACGCACCTTTGAAGACGGCACTCGAGCACTCGAGGTGACAGATCTGACCATTCAAGCAGGCGAAACCGTGGTGTTTTTAGGACCATCGGGTTGCGGAAAAACCACCACTCTACGCCTTGTTGCCGGCCTTGATGAGCCCGACGCGGGTGGCAAAGTGTGGTTTGGTGACGAGGATGTGACCGCGATTCCCATTGAACACCGCAATGTGGGTATGGTTTTCCAGAGCTATGCGCTATTTCCCAATATGAGTGTTGAAGAAAATGTTGCGTACGGACTTCGAGTTCGTAAAGTACCTTTTCATGAACGAGCGAAACGGGTTCGTGAATCCTTGGAGATGATGAAAATCGTAGATCTTGCAACCCGGCACATAGATCAACTGTCGGGGGGGCAACGTCAACGGGTGGCACTCGCCCGCGCAATTGCACCCCGCCCGAGGGTTTTGCTGCTGGATGAACCCTTGACCGCGCTCGATGCCAAGTTACGCGAAAACCTTCGGGTCGAAATTGACCGCCTTTTGCGCTCCTTGGGGATCACCACTGTTTATGTCACCCATGATCAAGGCGAAGCTATGGCACTGGGTGATCGCATAGCCGTGATGGATAAAGGACGTATTGCCCAAATCGGAACTCCTGAAGAAATTTACAGAGCGCCAGCCAACGCGTTTGTGGCTGACTTTATTGGAACAATGAACCGTGTTTTTGGCCGACTGGAGAATGGCTCACTAGTGTTCCCTGGGGGTCAAGTGCCGTGGACCGGACCAGTGCCAACTGCGGGTCTAATGTTTCGGCCTGAGGACCTAAAGCTTGCAGTTCCAGGCAGAGGGAATTTCACAGCTAAAGTGGTGACCGCTTTTTTTCTGGGTGACCATGTTCGCTTAGTGCTCGATGCTGGTGCGCCAGATCTTTTTACAGCGCGTGTATTCGAGCGGCGCAATTTCTTGAAGGGCGAGGCCGTTGATTTCACTCTGAATCCTCAAATGCTCATTAGATTGGAAGATTGAAATGCTTTTTTGCCAGATCACCGATACTCATTTGAAGGCTGGGCGAAAGCCCGCTTATGGCCTTGTGGACACAGCAACCATGCTTGAGCGCTGTGTTGAAACCGTTATGCAGTTAAAGCCACGCCCCGATGTTCTGCTACTGACAGGCGATTTGGTGGACTTTGGACGAGATGACGAGTATGCGTTGCTATCAACTTTACTTAAACCACTCACGATACCCATGTACTTAATCCCCGGGAATCATGACGAACGTGAAGCATTGCGTCGAGCATTTCCCGAACATACCTACTTGCGTCAATGGGCACCATTTGTGCAGTACGTAATTGATGACTACCCAGTGCGCGTTGTAGCATTGGACACAGTCATTCCTGGTCAAGGAGGTGGCCGCTTATGTGATGTGCGCTTGCAGTGGCTGGACCACAAGCTCGCTGAGAAGCCTAACACTCCGACTTTGGTGGTTATGCACCATCCTCCATTTCGCACTGGTCTTGGCCACATGGACAGACTGGGGCTTGATGGTGCAGACGCGCTGGAGGCTGTCATATCACGCCACCCCCAAGTTGAGCGACTGGCATGCGGCCACCTGCATCGTGCAATACAGGTGCGCTTTGGAGGCAGCATTGCATCGACCTGCCCAAGTCCTGCCCACCAGGTAGCACTCGACCTGAGCGAGGATGGACCTGACAACTATGTGTTAGAGCCGCCAGGATACCAACTGCACTTGTGGGACGGTCAGCGATTGGTCACGCACACTGCCGTCATCGGCAATTTCCCTGGACCCTATCCATTTCGGACTGGCGGAAAGCTTATCGACTGATTGATTTCAGCCCATCGATGTTGGTTAAGCCCAGCGTAATTTATATCGAGCTTTGAAAGGTAAGGGAGTGTGGTGGTTGGAGCTCAACCTTTATGGATAGGTTGGTGAATTGTGTTCAAGGGTCGATGGCTAGCTTCTAGATCTTAGCGGTAACCTCAGTTTTGCATCGCTCGAAGAACCGACATTCCACGGGATGTCGTTTAAAACGACATCCTACGACCGGGGGCAATTTTCGCACTAATCACTGGATCGCTCGGCCTGAGACTTTATGTAAATACCTGTTACCGCTCGAGCAAGAGTCAGAAAGTCGGTAAGGTTTGGAGAGCCGTTGGAGTGTCAATTATGATGAAAATCGCTTCAGTTATCATCAATAAAATCAATGGTTTACGCGGGTCAAACCCCACCGTGTAATAAAACGTGTAACGCAGGTTTGGCGCTGTGGTTGCCAACGCGCAATCCGAACTCCGTTTTCGAATATGTACGCTTGACAGATATATACGCTTTGCGTTAATATTAAGCTTGTGTCAATAAAAACTTTTAAATGTGCCGATACTGAAAAGTTGTTCTCGGGCTATTTGGTTAAGCGTTGGGTGGCGTTCGAGCGCCAGGCGCTCAGAAAGCTCGAACAACTCGAGTGGTCCGAAAGGCTTGAGGATTTGAAAGTGCCGCCGGGCAACCGCCTTGAGGCACTAAAAGGTAAAAGAAAAGGCCAATACAGTATTCGAATCAATGATCAGTGGCGTTTGTGTTTTCGATGGACAACTGATGGTGCTTCTGATGTTGAGATCGTAGACTATCACTGAAAGGAAAATGAATATGAGGCGAATTGATCCTATCTCTCCGGGGGAAATGCTGGAGGAAGAGTTTTTAAAGCCGCTCGGCATCACCAAGTATCGGCTTGCAAAAGATATCGGTGTTCCGGCGGGGCGCATCAGCGAGATCGTGGCCGGCCGTCGTGCAATTACAGCGGACACAGACCTGCGTCTTTGCAAGTATTTCGGCTTGAGCGAAGGTTGGTGGTTACGTGGGCAAGTCCGCTTTGATACCGAGATGGCAAAACGAACCCTTCAAAAGGAACTCGCTCGAATCAAGCAGTGTTCATTGATCGCGGCCTAGAGATGAAACAAAAAGTTCCTGCGGCCATTTAAAAGTGGTGGCGATTCAGGGATTCGAACACTTGGCCCGCGTTCCGGGTTAAGAACTTAAACGAAGCAGTTTTAAAAACCCCAGAAAATTGTAATTTTGTGTGGTTTTTGCGAAATAAATACGTAACCCATTGATTTCTGGAAGGTTTTTGAAACCCGCCAAAGTGGCGGGTTTCGGTCGACCAAAACAAACCTCAGAAAACATACTTGTACACAGTTATTTATTTGATTTGGGAGAACTGTGTATGAAACAAGCTAGAACCTTAGATGATCGCGAGTTTAGACGTGTGCTCGATCACATCTCGAGCCGCAGCCACGCAGCGCGCAACCGAGCGATGTTGTTGATGACTTTTTACGGCGGATTCCGTGTGGGGGAGGTCGCCCAATTGCGCATGGCCGACGTGTTTGATATCGAGGGCAAAGTCAAACCCGAAATCCAGCTCGACGGCGAGCGTGTGAAGAACAAGCACGCAAGGACCGTTTTTCTCTCCGACAGACTTCGCAAGGAGCTCAGCCTCTACAGACCTCGCTAAAGGTGCTTGGGGATCAGCTGCCGTTGTTTCCGACTCAAAAGTCGCCCGAGCGGGGATTTACCCCAAATACGGCAGCACAGCATTTTTCGAGCATTTACAAGGCAGCCGGCTTGATTGGGGCAACTAGCCACTCGGGTCGCAGAACATTTATCACCCGATTGGCAAACAAAGGGGTTGGCGTGCGTTTGTTGGCAAGTTTGGCGGGTCATCGCTCGATTACCACCACCCAGCGCTATATCGATGTCAACGATGACATGGCCAGGGCAGCAGTGGAACTTATTTGAGCCGTACGATGGCCGCCCGGTCGCAAATGGCCCGGTACTCGGCATCGCCTGAGGTCATCAGGCGGTTATGGAGTTGGAGTTCAGCAAACGGGAACTGTAACTGCGAGCCCTCAATTGGAGCTTTGACTGGAAAGGCGCCCAAAGCGGCGTTTTCAGCCACTAGGAGCGCCAACACCAGCATACGCACCACGATCAGGGTGAGGTGACGGCGCATCTGGGCATGGTGGGCTGATTTCTTTGTAGCCCAAGCGTCTAATTGCCCGTTAAAGCGCTCCACGCAGTTGGCCAGCAGCCCAACCCTCCAGAGTTCGATGTCAGGGTTTTTAGCACGCTCGTAGACGGTGGCAAGCGCCTTCCAAAGAGTTTTGTACCGTATGGAAGGCTCGGTCTTTGTGCGTTGCGTATCAATCGTGCACCGCAAAAGACGCTCGCACTCCAGTAGCTGACGGGCTAAGGGGAGGTGACTAGGAACCAGAAGGTTGATGTAGCCACCGCACTCGTATTCATTTGTAGTGGCCGGCCCGATCAGACCCTGACGCGGCAGCGTCGGGTTACACGACACTGCCAGACCAGGGCCTCGCCAGGCGTCAAAGGTCTGAGCGCAAACATCCCCGTGCTTTCGGAAAGTTTCGATGAGCTGCCGCGTTGCAGCTGGCGTTTTCTTGGTTAGACGCTGGGGCGGGGCACTACACACAAGTGCGTAGCTGGGGCTTATTCGCAGGTAGTTGAAAAAAAGCCGATGCAGCTCCGCGTCGTATTGACCATTGATCACGAAGGTTGCAGGGCTTGGCACGGTTAAGAGCGCTTTAAAAGAGTTGCTTACTTTTTCGTTTGCGACCGTTTTGTATGTTTTTTAATAAATCTATAAGAGCTTTACTTATCTCGTGGTTAAAAACCACACAGTCTTCTCAACTACGGAGGTGTCAAATGAGTGAAGTTATTACGCACGAAAAAGTCGCAAGTATTGGATCTTCCAATGGAAATTCTTCTGCACCAGAAATGGGCGCCAATACCGGATTAGTGAATTTACTAACCAAGGCAGACCCGGAGAAAGCGATCGGAGATGTTATCGATCAGCTGGTCACAGAGCGCGAAACTTGGGAGAAAGATGACCTTGCGCGAAGCAACGAAAAGTTATACACCCTGCTGCAGAACTGTTTTGCACTGCATAACACGATGGTAGGAAGTGATGCCCTAGCCAAGGCGCTGCGCAAGGGCTTATCAAACTACATCGAGTTTAGGAAGTATCCATTCAGTGATAGCACGCCCTTGATGAGCAAAATCGTCAAATGTGTCTTCGGAGTAGATCGCCGCAGAGTGCATGCCTATGCCACGGCATTACTTGCGGCAAAAGAAAAGCGTATCGCCGTCATCGAACTGCCACGTTGGCTAAAGGATCAAGGCGGGGTTGAAGAGGTTCGCCGAACTGCCAAATCCGGTACCTCATCGATGAGCAAGCGGGTCGATGAAGGAAAGATGGTGCTGCAGTCAGAGGTCTTGGCGATTGTGCAAAGCGACAAGCTCAACGCCCAGTTCTCAACCGAGAAGCTGCAAGACGGAGTCGTGCTGCTTGCGACCCGTGGCGATGACGGAGCCTTTGCCATCAGGCGCGTAATCCAAGCCGACAGCGTGGTGAAAGCGGCCATCGCCTCGTGCTCGGCGCTGGGTAAGCAGGCCCGTAAAAAGCAGCAGATCGAAGCGGATGCCAAGGCCGCGGAGGCTGCCCGTATGGCTGCGCAGAAAAAGCTAAAGGCTGCTTAGGCTGCTGATAAAGCTTTGATAAGGGGTGGGCCAGTCGAGCTCACCCCCCCCAATAACTCAATAGGAGCTCATCATGGGAAACGTTGTACAACTTGTAACCGTGCGCCAGCCAGAGTGCTTAAACGACTTTGCCTTGCAGCCAACGAGCCGCTATAAGCTTGAGTCCATCCTTGATCGAACGCTGCCTCTGCCGGAGCATGGCATCTGCGGTGTGATCCTCTACGGTCTTTATGGCACCGGGAAGACCACAATGGCAAGGCTTTTGCCTGGGCTAATTGAGACAGCGCGCACTACCGACGTCTTGGACTCCTTCACGGCCGGTCAGATCACTGACGTGGTTGGGCCCATCGTTGATTACCACGCCTGCGCATCGGGTCAAAACAGCACCACTTTGATCCAGTCGGTCCAGAACAAGACGAGCTACATCGCGTTTAATGCCAGTGATCTGCATTACATGATCTTGGATGAGATCGACAACTTAACGGATCTCGCCCAGGCAAGTTTTAAAGCGATCATGAACCGCACCAATGTGGTCTTCATCATGACCACGAATCATCTCGATAAGGTAGATCTAGGGATCCAGAATAGATCGATTCTGATCGATATGAATCTGCCGCCACCCCAGCAGTGGAGGCCCATCCTGCGTCGGGTGTTTACGGACGCAGGGCTTGCGCCCCCGGTGGATGCGATCCTCGATCAGACCGTAATCGCTGGTCGGGGATCGGCTCGCAGCATTTTCTCGGATGTTGTTCTATCGGCCAATCACCGGGTTCGTACCGGTGAGGCCGCCAACGATTGATTTCAGCCAGCGTAATCAGGAGCCGAAATGAAGGATTTTTATCAAGAAAATTCCCGAGTAAAGCTGATGCTCTTCAAAGACAGCTCACAAGGAACTATGCCAACGCTTGGAAAACTCAAGAAGGAGTTTTCGGCCAAAGAAGTCAAACGCTACAAGTGCGATGGCAGGCATTGGTCACTGATTTTGAACTTGGTGACGTATCACCACAAAGCCGCAGGCGAAGAACTCTCTCGCGATGATTGGTGGGACATCAATTATGGCTATTACTTCTACTTTGACGCTTCGGCTGCGCTGTCACTCACCTCGGTGCTGCGTTACTCGGGCCGAGCCTACAAGTACTTTGATGTCTCGTATGCCGACTATTGCAAGGCCAGGGATATTGTGTCCGTTATGGAGGAGATACGGAGGAGTCGGTCGACGATCGAGCATTTTCGCTTAAGTCTAAAGTCATTGCAGGAAACTTTCATTACCAACGGCATTAGTGACGACGTTGAGAATCTGAAAGTAGAGGATCTCAAAGCGCAGTTTGCGACCATTGGCGCTCGGGGTGATGAGGCGCTTCGGGCGAGACTGGCATTGCAATGTGAAAAGTTTGTGTGGCAAGTGGCAGCACCAATCTATAGCGGCGCCAATCAAGACTCTGCGAATGACGAAGATGACTTTAGAGAAGCTGCATAGATTCGGTCGCAAGCGCTCAATATCGAACTTAATATAGCTGCTAAGCGTATGCTATTTGATCTTCGTCCTATCCGACATCGCTGCACACCGATTCCGGAATCTATGGAACGAGTGCCTGGCTACCCACGCAAGTTGGTGATTTTCCGAATCGCGGCCTCCTCCTACTGGTGGACCCGCTATTACGCCAATGGCCGCACATACAAGCGCAGCACCGGTGCTGAGACCCGTCGCGATGCCCAGTCCGTTGCAAAGCGCTTTTATGATGAGATCAACTTTAAGGTCCAGAAAGAGATCTCCGATGGCACGGGCAAAATGACCTTTGATTTGGCCTGCCACAGCTTTATGCAATCCGAGAGCGCCAAATATGCACGCAGCCAACTTTCAAAGCAGACCCATGTGGCACGGACCTATCGCTTTAGAGGCACCATCCTTCCATACTTCAAAAGCAAAGATATCGCCCGGATCGACTTTACGGCTCTTGATGAGTTCTTAAACTACCTCTCGATGCAAGAGCCCAAGCTCAGCATTTCTACAATCTCTGCCTACATGGGGTTGGTACGAGCCGTACTGAGCCATGCGGCCAGAAAGAATTGGATCCATCATGTGCCGGAGTTTCCCAAAGTCGGAGTGGAAGACAGGCCTCGTGGGTGGTTCAGCATCACCGAATATAAGACGTTGTACCGCGAGGCCAAGCGCCTGGTGGGTAATACCGTTGAGCGTATTCGTACTGTCGATCAGTTGGGTGTGGTCTCGAATCACCACGTGCTCAAGGGACAGCCACGTGGCGGGAAGGTGGTTAATAGCGTCAAGATCACTCACGATCTAAATGACATGATCGTGTTTATGGTCAATAGCTACATCCGGCCCACTGACCTTAAAAACATGCAGCACAAGCATGTAGATATTGTTAAAGGCGACTACAAGTACCTAAGGCTTAACCTCCCGCCCAGTAAGGGCCACAAATATCCAATTACCACTATGCCTTGGGCGGTACGGGTCTATGAGAGGATCTTGGCGCGCAACTCGGCGCTGGGCTTTGGAGGTTCGGAGGACTATGTATTCATGCCAAAGCAGGGAAAGGAAAAACGTGAAAACGCCTTGGAGACTCTCGGGCGGCAGTTCGATGCGCTAATGGATATAACGAAGTTGAAGACATCGCCTTCGGGGCAGGTTCGTACGATTTACAGCCTCAGGCATAGCTCCATTATGTTCCGACTGCTCTACGGCGCCAGCATCGATACGCTCAAGCTAGCGAGAAACGCCAGGACCAGCCCAGAGATGATTGATCGATTCTATGCTGCTCCGCTTATGGGCGAGATGGCTGTTGCAGAACTGCAGAGCAAGCGCAGACCCAGGCCTTGGGAGCGATAGTTCCCTCGGGATATTCACGGCAGATCAACCAATTTTAGAACGAAGGCCCCTTGTTTAAGGTTGATACCTCTGCATTTTGTTTCGCAGTCGGTCTTGTATAAGAGGCAGTTTGTCTTCGTAAACCATTCCCGCTGTATTTTGGGGAGTTTGCCTAGGGAAATATTTGGCCAGCCAAGCACGAAGGCTTGCCACCTCATCGGGTCGCACTAAAGGGTCATGGCTGCTACCGGGGAATCGGTAGGATGTTAAATTCTCAGGCCGGGTGACAAACTTCCTTTCAAACCCAATGGCAGGCCGCTCCCTCGATCCCTGTGCCCACGGATCTTCGTCCTCGTTAGAAGACCACATGGGCAGCCTGATATCCCACTTCCAGAGATGCTCGTAGCTCAGGTTAAGGCTCTGTTTATGGCAAATCCCGCCCTTTACTTGATCTTCGGATCGATTCCAAGCATAGACGGTACGGCAACCCTCGGAATGTCCGCTGAGAATAATTGGCAAGCTCGTGTGTGTTTTAAGCCAGTTGATCACGATCGCTATTTCGTCACCTCTTGCTGAGAGCCTTGCAGGATTGCGAGCGGTGTAAATACCTTCCCGAAATCTCTCGGCACCGCGTCGCAGCGACTCTTCGGGCGAGCCTCCAGGGCATCCTGTTTTATTGCCTTCGCGCGTGACAAATTCGGGTGCGACAACAGCGAAACCTTCTCGATAGAAAAATTGGGAAACGTGAGTTTCCCAACCCCACTGCCCTCCGCATCCATGGTTATGAATAATGACACCTCGAAGACCAGCTAGCTCTTTTAGCATTACTTCGAATTTTTCTCGATATACAGATCCAAAAGACGGCAGGAAAAATACACTGCGATCTAAAACGTTCTTGGCGTTCTCTTTTTCATACGCGGGGGCATCTTTCCAGTTTTGAGCTTGAGATGGTAGGCAAGCACCTAAGATACAAAACAGTGCAAGCATGGCCTGCGCCACTTGGCGGCTGATTAATTTGGAGTACTTCCGCGGCACGTTTTTGGTTGACGCCTTCATTTCGATACCTTATCGGAGACGGTTTTTTAACGGCTAGTCATTTGATCGCAGCCTGAGCACGCGCTTTTGTATGCGGTTGTCGCGCCGTTTGCGACTAGAGCCTGATTACGACGAGACCCTGAGGATGAACCAAAAAACTGGACCAAATCAAAGTAGCATAGTTTTTGCCGTGCTACTTTCTCCTCAGTGTGCTACTGACAATAATGAATTAAGTCATTGATTTTTATCCAGAAACAACACTTGGGTTTTGTGCCGCTTTGCGGCATTCGATGCAGTTAGAAGGCACCTGGGGTATAAATTTCCCTTTAATTATCAATGACTTACGCCCGCAAAAAACCGCCAGTAGCAAAGAAGTAGCACAGTGTCAGGCGCA
>Ga0247837_1007035_pt1 | contig 15297 bp, 7 predicted proteins | sample LaCtaG_2_FD_187115 | JGI IMG/M metagenome (GOLD analysis project Ga0247837, IMG submission 187115) | Freshwater microbial communities from meromictic Lake La Cruz, Castile-La Mancha, Spain - LaCruzMarch2015_14.5m | ecosystem: Environmental > Aquatic > Freshwater > Lake | place: Spain: Castile-La...
CAAATGGAAGAGGATAACAGAAGATGGTGTTTGCGCCGCTGACACGGCGCAAACACAGTCCTCGGAGAGATGCCATGAGCGGGGCGCGTGTCAGCGCGCCCCGCTTATCCTCTTTCATCTTCTTCCACCGGTGGCTAATGCTCGGGCGACCTATTTGCCTGAGGGCTATCTCCGGTTGCGCCTCCGGTATCAGTTGGTCGCTTCAAGCGACCCATCTTCGCTTTGCTACGGTTCACCAAGCCTCGGTGGGCAAACCCGGCTCTGGCTAAATAGTGCGGTAGATTTCGCGGCGATGGCCGATATCGACAACCAAGATCAACAGGCGATCGTCGATGACTTGGTAAACGATGCGGTGGTCCCCGACCCGGACGCGGTAGATATCTTTGCCACCGCTGAGCTTGGTGCACCCATGTGGTCGAGGCTCGCTGGCGAGCACGTCGATAGCTTCGCGCAGGCGGTGGTAAAGTTTGCGGTCGGTGAGATCGCGGAGTGCCTTTTCCGCGCGGCGCAGGATCTCAACCGTGTAGGGCATCAAGTTCGCGCTTGAGTTGATCCCAACCAACGGTGGCGGTCGGGTCCTTGGTCAATTCGCCCAAAGCAACCCGTGCGGTGGCGAGGTCGTGGAGATCCTCGAGCAGTTGCACGAAATCGGGCGAGGGCAGTTGTGCCGCCGCCTCTTCGATTTCCATCAAGGTGCTCATACTCTGGGTTAATCTGGCGTCTTCGCAGCTGGATGGCAAGAGAGCGGCCGCGCCTGGTGGTTTTTCGCGTTACGACAGAGCAGGCTCCGGAAGGAAATCACCGGACGCGAGGCACGAATTGGGCTCAGGCCTTTTGCCTTGGGCGGGGGAGGGCCCCTTGCCACCAAGGGAAAATGGGTTAAGTTTACAAATTAGCTGTTTGTCCCCAACGCCTCCCGTGTTCTCCTTTCGAATTCTCGTCGGTTTTCTTTTGCTCTGGTCTCTCGCTTCCGCCGAGGCGCGGGTCGGACGCTCCTTGCTTTACGAACCTCCGGTCGACTATTACGCGGCGGCCGAGGGTTATTGGGAGAGGGGCTCAAGGGTGCGTTGCATCAGCGGATTCGCGGACACCGGGTGCTGTCCTACGGCTCCAGAGGAACCGTGCCAGCGATGCGGGTGCTCGACGCCATGCCGGGAGATCCGACCCGGGTGCGCCTGCTTTACTGGGGCACGGGTCGGAGCATATTGGACTACGGCGGCAACGTGGGCGATTGGAACCATGAACACACCTGGCCGCAAGTCTATGGGGTCGATACGGGACCGGGAAATTCGGACCTTCACCATTTGCGTCCGTGCGACGTGCAAGCCAACGGTGAGCGAGGGAGTCTTTACTTCGCGGAGATTGTCGGCGGCAGTACGCCTCTGCGGGCGCCATTGTGCCGGAAGACGGCGGCGGCTTGGATGCCTCTGCCGGAAGAGAAGGGTGATTTGGCCCGTGCCATGTTTTACATGGCGGTGCGTTACGAGGGAGGGGAGGCGACGCCGGATCTTGAGCTTTCCGACACGCCCAACGCGGGAGCCAACCGCTTCGGGAAGCTCTCCGATTTGCTCCGCTGGCACCGGGAGGATCCGGTCAATGACGAAGAGCGGCGGCGCAATCATCTGGTCTATACGGATTACCAATTCAATCGTAATCCCTTCATCGATGACCCCGACTACGCGGAAATGGTCTTCGCCGGTGTCCCTGTGGTGCGAGTCACTGCGGTGCAAACTGAGGCGACGGAGGGCAGCGAGCCGGCGGTGGTGCGGATCAGCCGCCGCGGCCCTGTGCAAGGTGCATTGGTCGTCGGGTTGAGCTACGGCGGGAATGCCGGAGCCGAAGCCTGGCAAGTAGCCCCGGCCGCGGTCTCCATCCCGGCGGGGGTGGCTGCGGTTGATTTGACCCTTACACCGCGTTCGCAGCCCGGCGAGCAGGGAGAACGGACGCTCCTCGTCGCCGCGGCGACCAACCCAGCTTACGCGCCGGTGAGTGCCGCTGAGATCACCCTGCTCGACGCGCCAGTCGGGGGCTATGAGGTTTGGTCCGGTGGGCAGACAGTTTCCCCGGCCGGTATCCTGGCTTACGCCGTCGGTGGGGCGAGCAGTCCGGACGCGCTTGATGGCCTTCCCGTGAGCCACTCCGTCACATCAAGCAGTCTGTCCATGACGGCGATTGTCCGGACAAACGATCCAAATTTGACCGTGGTCGGGAAGGTGGTGGGCGACCTGAGCGGCGGCCCGTGGAACACAAACAATGTGACCATGACACCGGGTGATCAGGCTGGCGTCGGTGAGGGATTGCAGCGGCAGATCTGGAGCGCCCCGCGCGGTAGTGAAAGCCAGAAATTTATCCGCCTTGAAGTGGTATTGCAGCCGTAAGTTTAGAAAAGGCGTTGGAGGTTTAGAGTGGTTTCAAAAAACATGTAGCCACTGATTGGGGAGGATAAGGGAGGGTGAGCCGAAGAGAGTTGTGCCGGCTGACACCGGCGCAACTTCGTTTAGCCCCAGCGCTCGCGGAGTCCGGTTCTGAGCACGGAATTGTTTCCCGTGGGGGTCACACCGCGGGAAACCATCTTCTGGCATCTTCTTCCATCGGTGGCTAATGTTTGTTTGGTCTGCGGGCGATTCAGCTTTTAAACTCTGGCCTCGTCCTTTGCCACGGAAGGGGAGAGGTCTCTCACGGGGACGCGGAGATCACGGAGGGCCTAACCAAAGTTGACAGAGCGAACTAAGGTCAGGGATCATGAAACGCGGGCGGAGCCTGCGCCGGAGAACGCATGGCGACAAATCAATCCTCTGGCCCTTTGTTGCCGAATGGCGTCTGAAGGGGGCAGGAAGGCGGGGCCTCCGGCGCTTACTTGACGTTGGAGAGATTGTCGGTCCTGACCGTTATGTTCGTGTCGGGTCCAGCGGATTGCACGATGACCGTGGTGAAGTAGGTCTTCGTGCCGTCGCCAATGTCGGTCGTGATTTTGTTCGAGTAGCCGAGGTCGAGGTCTATTTTGTAAGGCGTGCCCCATGGATCCAGATAGTTGGAGCCGTCCCATCCTTTCTTGCCTCCTTTTGCGGTTTTGGGTTCGAAAAATACGATGTTGCGGGGATTCAAGGTGGTGTTTGAGCCGATAAGCGTTTTGACCACGTTGGCCGCATTGTTGTCGGTTCCCGGGAGCCGTCCATATTCGAGCTGGAATGCTTTGACTGCGGCGGCCAATTGGTTGACGTCATTGCGGGCCTCGGATTTTTTGGCGGAGCCCATCGCGCCCTGCACGGCGGGGAAGGCCAGCCCGGCTAAAATCGCGATGATGGCGATGACGACGAGAAGCTCGATCAGGGTGAAGGCGGAGCCATGACGCGTTGGACTGAAGCCTGAACCGGAGCTCCGCAATTGCGATGTGGAACTTGCCCCGGGGCAAACCTGAACCGGAGGCCGAATGGCCGGAGATAGGTTGCCGCGGCAACCAAACCGGAGCGAAGGGGTGGCTGCCGCAGAGTGGCCGATGGCGTGTGACGGGTGGTGAGGGGCGGGTGAGGTCATGGGAGTTGGAGCTGAAGAGTGGGGAGAAGTCAGGAGTCGGACACAGGGGATCGGTGTTTAAGTTAAATGGTGCGTGGCTGCTTTACCGCACAGAAAAAAGTAGCGTGTTTGCTGGTCGGTGGCAAGACGGGGCGAAGGTTGGGGTTCACGGCTGAGTCGGCGTCGCGGACGGGGACGGTGTTCGGGCAAACCTGAGGTGCATGGCTCCACGCGTGCGGGGTGGCGTCAATTTTCCGACATTAAGCCGCCCGGACGTGGGGCTCCGGAAATACCTATAATCCAGACAAAAGTCGCTCAGATACAGCGCCGTATTGGCAGGGAGATGGAAATCGGACGAACGTCTGGTTCTTTTCGATGCCCGATGATTTGACAGGACAATTTTAATGAATTAGAATTATAAGTCGCTAGGTCTCTTAGTCCTTTCTCCCTAGGTTTCGCCCCATCATCATGAAAGCGATCAATAAACGCCTCCTGCTCTTAGTCGGGGTTTTAGCGGCAGTTCTTGGCATGGCGGTGTTTTTTCCCACACGGGAATCTGAAGTGGCCGAGCGGGCGAACAGTTTCCCGATGCCCTCTGTCAGTGGTGACTCGCCGCATCAGCCTAGGGCAGCCACCAACACGGCGACCTCCGCAGGAGCCACACCAACCTTGCTTGAATCCTCGGCTGCCGCGGCTTCATCACAAACCGCCGTGAATCCGGTAAACGCCACACCCGGAGCCGGCCGGCCCATTGCCCCGCCGCGTGGTGTGAGCAGTTCCTCCGCAAGCAGTTACGCCCTGAAGCAAAAGTCAGCATCGCTCGCCGTTTCGCTGTCCCTTCAACCGCCCGCCGTGCCCGTGGCGGAGATCCTTGCCGGGCGGAATTTGAGCAACCCGGCGGAGCGGGCCAGCGTGGTGGCCGAACTAAGCGCGCGTGAGCAGGAACGGATGAATGCTGTCTTGGCAAGGGCGTCCGATTCGGGAGTTCCTCTGCGAGTCGATCGTCCAAACGGCGGAGTTGCTGTCCTCTACGGCTTCCGCGGTGAGGAGCCCATTTACAGGATTACCCTCGACGCCGATGCGGCTATCTCCAGTGCGGCCAACCTCATCCGCCCGTCTCCCTACAACCTGAGCGGCGCAGCACGCACCGTCGGTGTTTGGGATGCGGGTTCGGTCTTGGGATCCCACCAGGAATTTTCCGGCAGGGTCACACTGCGAAACCCGGCCATCCGTAGTGATGACCACGCGACGCATGTGGCCGGAACAATCATTGCCGCTGGAGTGCAGGCCAAGGCCAAAGGTATGGCGCCGGCCGGGCTGGTGGATTCCTACGACTGGAATAATGACATTGCCGAAATGACAGCTGCCGGTTCCACCAGCGCAACGGACTCGGCCGGAATCGGCCTTTCCAATCACTCCTACGGCTACGATGCCTCCACAAGCGACATGGGGCGCTATGACAGCTTCTCCGAGGATCTGGACGTGGTGGGCTTCGCGTTGCCGTTTTACCTGCAGTTCTGGGCGGCCGGCAACGAGCAGAAAGACTATCCCGTCAAAAACGGTTTCCAAAGCATCACGCATGGACAGCTCGCCAAAAATATTCTGACGGTTGGCGCCGTCAATGATGCTGTCACAGCCGGAGTGCGCGATCTCGCCAAGGCCACCATGAGTAGCTTTTCCAGCTGGGGTCCTTGCGACGATGGCCGGATCAAGCCCGATGTGGTGGCCAATGGCGTGCAGCTTTACTCTCCCATCGATAGAAGCAGCACCTCCTACGCGAGCTACCAAGGCACCAGTATGGCGTCGCCCTCGGCCGCGGGCTCCGCTCTGCTCTTGGCCGAGCTTTACGCCAGAGAATTTCCCGCCACGCCCAACATGCGTTCCAGCCTCCTCAAGGCACTCCTCATCCACACCGCCGACGACCTCGGCACGCCCGGGCCCGATTACAAGTTTGGTTGGGGCTTGATCAACGCGAAGACGGCCGCCGATGTCATTCTCGCCCACAAGACCAAGCCCGCCGAGCCCAAGTTCTACGAAGGTGAAATCACCGCGGTCTTACCGACCCGGACCGTGGACTTCCCGTGGGACGGCATCAATCCTATCCGCGCCACGCTTTGCTGGACCGACCCCGCGGGCCCTCCCCAAAGTGCCCCCGATGGTCGCACGCCCAATCTTGTGCACAACCTTGACGTGCAGATCACTGCCCCCGACGGCACGACGATCACGCGCCCGTTCGTCATGCCCTTCGTCGGCACATGGACCGACGCATCGATGTCGGCAGCGGCGACGACCGGAAAGAACAACGTGGACAATGTCGAGCAAGTCCTCATCCGTGCGGCCAACGGCGTTATCGGCACCTACACACTCACCATCTCGCTCGACGGATCGCTCACGACCGCGGCGCAGGCCTATTCACTCGTGCTCAGTGGCGCGGGAGATCCTGTCAATCCTGCGCCTGTGGTCTCCCTCAATGCGCCTTCCAACGGCGCGGTCGTCCCCCCGGACAGCACCGTTACCTTGCGCGCCACCGCATCGGATCTCAGCGTCTTCGGCGAGCCCGGAGAAGTTACGCAGGTCGAGTTTCTCGCCAACGGCACGATCCTTGCGACCATGGTTGCCGAGCCTTACGAGTTCGTCTGGAGCCCCGGCTTCGGCAATTATGATCTTCAGGCCCGTGCCACGGACAACGAAGGCGAATTGGCCTTCTCCGCCCCGGTTAATGTCGAGGTCCGCTACCCGCTCCCCGGCGAAGTCGTGGGCGGATTCAACCCGCCATCCGCCGACAATGTGGTCCGTGCGCTTTCGTCCGACGGCCTCGGCCGCATCTACATAGGCGGCGCCTTCACTGCCCTCGAAGGAACATTCTCCTCGCCTCGCGTCGCCCGGCTCGGGCCGGACGGCACTCCTGACCGGGGTTTTCTTGCGGGCGCAGGCTTCGATGCCGACGTTCGCGTGCTTCTCCACAGCGAACCGGCGCGCGGCCTGTACGTCGGCGGGGCTTTTACCACTTACCAAGGCCAACCGCGCGTTGCCTTGGCCCGGCTTACGGTCGGACAGACCGGGCTTGCGGACGCCCTGCCCGATGCCGCGTTCGCGCCCGTCCTGGCCGGCGTGAACCCGGTGGTCAACGCCATCGTCGAGCAATACGACGGCAAGGTCGTCATCGGCGGCAGTTTCTCTTCAGTCAACGGCATTTCCACGCCGAATCTGGCCCGCCTCAACCCCGATGGCAGCGTTGACCCGTCCTTCACGCCGCCCGCCCCCGGCGGCACAGTCAACGCCCTCGTGCTCCAGCCCGACGGCAAGATCCTCCTCGGCGGCGCATTCACCCAAGTAGCAGGACAGCCGCGCCGAGGGCTGGCCCGTTTGAACCTCGACGGCACGCTCGACACCACTCTCGGCATCGGGACGGGCCTCAGTAGCGGCTTCAACGGCACGATCAATTCCGTGGCGGTCGCCCCCGACGGCGTGATCTATGCCGGCGGTCAATTCAGCTCCTACAACGGGCGAACTTTTTACAACAACCTGGTCAAACTTTCCGCGTCCGGCGCCATCGACGGCCGCTTCAACTATTCCCTCGACGCCTCCGGCGGCCTCAACAGTGGCGTCAACAACGTGCAGGTCCGACCGACCGGCGAAGTCCTCGTCAGCGGACTCTTCACCCAGTTCAGCAGCGGAGTGCCGCTCGGCGCGCCAACCGCAGTAGGACGCATCGTGCAACTCAAGCCTGACGGCTCGATTGACCCTGCTTTCAACGCTGCGGGCACCGGTGCGAACAACACGCTCCACACGGCTGTTACGATGGGCAATGGCGACCTCTTGCTTGTTGGCGCGTTCAGTTCGTTCAATGCCCAGCCCGTCTCACGCATCGCCGTCATCGCCGGAACGGACGGCATTGTGCCGCTCCTCACTTCCGGCCAGTTCCGCACCGTCGGTGCCGGCGGCGACATGGATTTCCTTTTCACCAGCTCGGCCGTGCCCGGCCCGGTGGAGTTCGAACTCGTCAGCGGCACCCTGCCGCGCGGCGTCGCGTTCGATTCCGTGACCGGACGCCTTTCGGGCATTCCCCTTGACGCCGGTTCGTTCGCCCTCGGCATTCGTCCGCGGCAAATGCCCGACGGTCCGGCCGGGCCGACCGTCACGTTCACCTTGCATGTGCACTCCGACGCTGTGCCCTACGAGACGTGGCGCAGGGCGTGGTTTTCCGGCGCCAACCTCGCTGACGAGGCCGTCTCTGGCCCGGCTGCCCAGGCGGCTAATGTCCCCGGCCTCTCCAACCTTGCCGTCTATGCCCTCAGCGGCGGCGACCCTGCCGACCCCGCTTCGACGCAGCTTCCGTCTGCCAGCCCCGAATGGCATGGCGGCAAGCAATATTGGACCTACTCGGCGCCCAAGTATCGTCTCGCTTCCGCCACCTACATCCCCCAGATCAGCGAGGACCTTGCCGCTTGGGCCACGGAAAATACCGCCGAGGCGGAGATTTCCTCATTGCTCACCATTGATAACACCGTCGATTTGCTCCGCGTCCGTTCTACCAAGCCGATCCCGCAAGCGCTTAGGCAGTTTTTCAGGTTGCGGATCACCATGCCCTAGGTACCTTTGATTCTCCTTCTCCTGCTACCATGATCCCAGAATCAGCCACCCTTCGCGCCAGCTTGTTCGCTGTCGCACTCTTTTTCTCCGCTCCAGCTCTGCACGCTGTCACTGTCCAGTCCTCGACCATCGCCTCGGGCACCTTTCTGCTGAACGATCTCGTGGCCTACGATGTCGTGCTGGAGGGCACCGTGCCAGGCGGCGAGGGGCCATACGCTTACATCGTTTACGTTGAGGGTTCCGACGTTTATGGCAACCCGACCTTCATGGAAGCTGATCGCGGGACCGCGACGGGTCTGCAAGGCCCCACGACGACGCCTGGCCCCACGCCGGTCACCACCCCTGCCACGACCTTTCCGATTCAAGGCACTTGGCGCACTCCCAATGACGGCACCTTGTTCAACGTCACCACGGGTTACCGCTTGGTGGTCGCCATTTACCCCACGGCGGTGTTTCCGGCCAACTTGGCTGACTTTAATGCTCCTCTGCTCACCAGTGCGAGCACCGCGGCGATCAATATCGACGTTATTCCCGATATCGCGATCAACTCGCCCGGGGCGATCTATGAAGCGGGTAGCTACCGCGGGAGCGACATTCTGCGGTTCACCACCAGTTGGAGGAATGACTCGGTGGGCGCGGTGGGCGATACGTCGCGCGAATCCCGGCCTTTGCGCCCGGAGACTGCGGACAACTACATTGTGAATTTGCGTCTAACGATCGACCCGGAATACGCATCGACCAGCGCCCAAGCGAACGACGACTTCAACATGATGAGTTTGCTGCTCAATGGGGACTTGAGCGGCTTGCTGCCGACAGGGACGACGGATTACCGCAAGGTCACTGTCACGGGCACTCCCCCAGCCATTCCTCCTTACGGTATCGCCGGTATTGTCGTAACCGAAAGGGATTACACGCCCCAGCCCGACGACTCCTTTCTCGACATTGGCGAGTCCGTGGACTTCACCATGGAATATTTGATCCCCGGTAATTTTATCGGACGCTATTTCGTTGCTTCGAGGGTGGAAATGACGAACGAGGCCTTCGACACCTCGGCAAACAACACGTTCGTAAGCAACGCGGCCAACAAGATCGAGATTCTTTCGAACCCATCACCGCTCATTGAGCCAGCCAGTTCCATCTCGACCGACAACGGTGTCTACGTGCAAGGAGGTAATGGAGCCAGCGACTTCGGCAGCGTTAGCGAAAACGGCGATGTCATCGCTTTTGCTTCGCGGGCCAGTAACCTCCTGATTCCGCCCAATGCAGGGAACGTGACCGATGTTCCCGCCCAATTCGCCACCTCGGGTAGTCAGATTTTCATCCGCTTCCGGCAGACTCGTGAGGTTTTCCTCGCCAGCCGTGATGCGAACGGTGTGCAGGCGAATGCCGACTGCTTCAACCCTTCGATCAGCGCCGATGGACGTTGGATCGCCTATGACTCCACCTGCACCAATCTTCTCTCAGACAACACCGGCAGCCGTTCGATGATCTATGTTTTCGATGTCACCACCGGCAGCACGGTTCTTTTAAGCAGAAACCTCTCCGGCTCCGCCGCCAATGGAAGTAGCTACAATCCTTCTGTCAGCTCTAGTGGCCGCTTTGTTGCCTTCGAGTCCATCGCGACGGACTTGGATCTCCCGCAATTCACTGCCAATGTCGTGGGCGGTCGCGTCACCTCCTACACGCCGATCCGGAGCGGTGCAGGCTACAACCCTGCGGTGCGACCGACTGTCACGATCAGCGGCGGTGGTGGCACGGGAGCTCGGGCTAGGGCGAACATCGGTCCGGATGGCACGGTGCTCTCCCTTACGGTGCTGGCTCAAGGCAGTGGCTACACATCGGTCCCTACGGTGACCATTTCTGCTCCAGAGCAGTTTTTTCCATCCGAAGCGGGCCTCCGGCAGGTTTATTTGCACGACCGCGACGTCGATGCCGACGGAGTGTTCGATGAGGTCGGCAAAACCGAAACCTACCTTGTGAGTCAGAATTACGACGACCTCCTCGGTCCGGGGGCGATTGGCAACAACCTTTCATTCGCTCCAGTCGTCAATCTGGATGACTCCACCGAGAGCATCGAGACCAACGGCGGAATGTTCGTCGCCTTTGCCTCCTACAGCACGAATCTTCCTCAGAGCATCGGCCGCGGTATGGTTTACCGTGCCTTGATCGACGTGCAGGGCCAGTTGGGTATCGTTGGTTTGGCCCCTGTCAGCGTCAACGATCAAGGCGAAGCTCCGACCGGCGACAATCCCTACTCACTGGAGCCGGCCATCAATGGGGATGGCTCCCAGGTTGTCTTCACCTCCAATGGCGACAACCTCGTTTATAACCCCGCTACGGAAGCTTTCGACGGCGACACGAACGAGGTTCCGGATGTTTTCGTCAGGAATTTCCGCAAACCCCTCTATGTCAGCGGGAATGGTGCCGTCCAGCGTGTCAGCGTCAGCCAAGACCGCGTGGCCACCGGCATCATCACGTTTGCGGCAGCTGCACCGGCTCCGGGAAATATTCCACTCAGCAACAACCCGACCCCCGATGCCGGCGAATTCATCACCATCAGCGACGGCGTCACGGCCAAGACTTTTAACTTCACCACGGTCGGGGGAGGGGATGATGTCCCAGTAGGGGCCACGGTGCTGGAAACGCGCGACAACCTCGTCGCCGTGATCAACTCATCCGGGCTCAATATCATCGCGGAACCCACCACGCCGCCTAACGTCAATCCACCAGGAACAGGCTATCTGGCGAGCATCTACCTCAAGAACAGTGTGCCCGGCACCGCGGGGAATGTTCCCTTCGTCCTCAGCAGCCCGGCGTTCAACGCACTCAGCACGGTTGGCATGAGCGGTGGTGGCACCCAAGCGACGGATGCCCCGGTAGCAGTCCAACGCGTGCCCTTTGGAAGTAACCAACCCAGCATCGACCGCTCCGGACGCTTTGTTGCATTCCGCACCATCGCGGAAAATTTGGATGTCCACGTTGCCACCGATTCCAATACATATCCCTCCACACCCCTTATCACGGGTGAGTTGATTCGTCCGCTTATCTTTCCCACCTCCAACGTTTATGTGCATGACCGCTTAGCTGACGGGAACACCGAAAGGGCATACGACCTTTCTGACAATTATCTGACAAGGCGAGTCAGCCTCAATATTTTCGGATATCCAACCATTATTTTCGGAACTCAGCCTACTGGTGTCGAGGCCAACACCTCTGCCAACAGCAGCAGCCCCTCCTTGAGTGCCAACGGACGCTTTGTGGTATTCAGTTCAGACTCCGAAGGAGCCGGCGGTTTGGTCTTCGGGCAAAACAACCGGACCCCGTTGGATAATACGAAATTCCGCGACGTGTTTGTATACGATGGGCTCACTGTTGGATCAAATCCGCCGCAACCGACAACAAAACCTATGGTGGAGATTCTCTCTCCGACCGATCGCCTTTTTGTTTCTCCCTTGACGGTAGTTCCGGTCTACGCAAGCGCGCGTTCAGCCACCGGCAAGACCATAGTCTCCGCCGAACTTTTCGTGAATGGCGCCAGCAGGGGAGTTCTTACCGAGCAGCCTTACAACTGGAATTATACCGTCCCGAGCACCGGCGAATATGTTTTTCGGGTGGTTGTAACGGATAGCAAAGGCCTGACGGCCAGCGCCGCTTCGACCATCATCGGGGAGAATCCAGGTGCAGGGGCACCGTCTGTGTTTATGACCCAACCGACGAGAAACTCCTACGTCGCGGGCAGCACCATTTTTCTGAATGCACGCGCCACCGCGGTTGCCCCGTCATCGATCAATCCCGCGTCGGTTTTCTTCACCGTGGATGGCGTTCGTATCGCTGGCCCAGAAATCGGCCGGTTCGGGGAGAGCTTTGGTGTTGCTTACACGGTGGCAACCCCCAACAGCGTAGTGTCGTTGCGGGCTGAGGCCACCGACTCCGAGGGCCGTGTCGCCTTTAGCGCCCCGCGATTTGTCAACATACAGCTTGTTCAGCGGCCCATGCCTGAGGTGCGTATGCGTGCCATTCCTCAAGCTAGTCCTGTGCAAGCGGGAGGCATTGTACGGCTTGAAGCTGAGGCACTCTTCGAACCTGGAAGCGAGGATAATGATACCGGAGGCGTGCTGTTTTATGTCAATGGCGTGTATGTTGGCACTGGGCTCCCCTCTGAAGCGGCTGAAGGTGGACGCGTTCTCTATGTCTATAGTTGGGAGATCCCTGAAATCGAGAGCAACTTGTCTGGTCCGGCTCAGTACGTTGTTCAGGCACAGGCTGAGCAGGACAACTTGCTAGCCGTCAAAGGGTCTGTGGTATCTGCGCCGACTCCGTTGAGCGTTTACTACGTTCCGACCAACCCTCCGGCAGGCTCCGATGAACAGTTCGTTGTCGACACGTTCACCGCCGTGTTTCTACGGGATCCGACTTACTCGGAATACCAGCTCTATCTTGATCTTATGAATGCCGGCTACTCCCAGGCCCAAGTGGTTGAGGAGATGATGAGCAGTCCCGAATACATGGCCTTCCAAAACGTGTTGTTCGGCTACTATTTCCGTATGGGCCTTTCCCCTACAACGTCTGGTGTGCCGGAGCCCTCACAACTCTTGGCCTCCATGACCGGTGCCACTGGCCTCACTCCTCTGCCGACCAGCATGACTTCAGGCGTGGTTGTGGCCGGCTCGCCTTATGGTGCGACGGTGGGCCAAGCCGACGCTGCGCAGGCGCTGATCAATGTGATCACCAAGCCGTGGACGACAGTGGGAGGCGCAAGCACGCTCATTCGCAACCTGTCGAATGCCGACTTTGTGAACTGGATGTGGCGCACCTTCAACCCGCCTTATCTGCCTGCCAATTTGGCACCGGGACAAAACGTCCTCTCGATGGGGGGGGCCGGGGGGCTCACTGGCACGATGGCGGAGTACCTTCCGCAAAATCGCCGTCAAGGTGCGATCTATGCCTTCACCACGGCATTCTACGGTGTCGCCAACCCGGCCAACCAAACACTCAAGGCCTACCTCTCTGAGGCAATCCCGAAAATTAAGGGCGTCTCGGCAAAATATCTGCTGACGGGAGTTTGGGATGTCAACGCCCCCCCGATCTCCACAGCGGCCATCAACTCTTACCTGCCGCCGCAGATCACAAGCGCGGGCACGGCCACGGCACAGGTCGGATTAGCCTCGATCAACCTCTACCAAATCACTGCAACCAACACCAACGGCACGACCCGTTATAGCGCCACGAACCTGCCCTCGGGGATCACCAACGTGAATCCAACCAACGGCATCATCTCCGGCACGCCGTCCACCGAGGGCATTTACAACACCACGGTGTTCGCCTCGCGGATCATCACGAGTACGAACGGGACCAATGTGACGACCAACACTCTGGTTGGATCCCAGGCGTTGTTGTTCAGTGTGGTCGCGCAGCCCCCGGTCATCGTCTCGCCCGGCACCGCCAGCGGCACGAATTATGAAGCCTTCAACACTTACCAGATCAGCATCACGCCGACCAACGCCGGCACCAAGTTCGGCATGACGACAAATCTGCCTCCCGGGCTGGTCTTCGACGACTCCTTCGGAACGATCTCCGGAACGCCGGTCATCACCAACGCCTTCACTAATACGCTCTTCTTCACCAACAGCCTGTTTGCCACCAACAGCGGAGGGGCGGCGACCAACAGCTTGGTCATTTCGATCGCGCCTTCTGTGGCCCCGCTAGCCAGATACCTCTCAAACTTCGGGCTTTCGGGGGAAAATGCCCAGTTGGGCACGGATTCAGACGGGGACGGGCACAACAACGGCACCGAGTTTGCCTTCGGCATGCGGGCGGATTTGAAGGACGTAATTCCCATCAAACCTGTGGTCTCCGGCCCCAGCTTGAAGCTCTTCTTCACTCGCCGCACCAACGCCGGGGATGTCGAATATGTGATTGAATCGACCCCTTCTCTGAGCACGCCTGTCTGGTTGCCCGTCGCCGTCACGCCGAAACCGGACAGCGACGGCACCGATGTGCCGACCGGCTACCAGCGGGTCAGTGTCACCCTCGACCCGCCCACCTCGGGTGGCGGTAAGTTCTATCGTGTCCGCGCCAGCATCCAGCCCGCTGCATTGACAGGTCCTTGAGCGCGGGGCTCTTTATTACTTCCGTGGCGGGCATTGTGGCTCTGTTCTGTCACCGGAGGGTATTCGCTCAGATTTCTTGTATCGACGGCCCGTTGCTATCAGGTTCCCTGCCTTGTGCCGTAGGGACGCAAGGCGTCAGTTAAGTAAGCGTCACGTCGAGCACGCCCCTTGAAGGCGCGCCGGTGAAGCTGCCGTAGGTGTCGTAGACGCGATGAACGACGTCTATGGTCATTCGGCGCGGGCCGTGCGTGTCTGGCGTTTTTGAGTTGCCCGCACCAAACAACTGCGAAGCGGGGCGGGCGGAAATTGACAAACGCGACACTTTGCACAGCGGAGCGCGAACGTAATATCTTGTTATCTTAAGAAAGGTGTTGAGGGTCTTTAGTGTAAGCATCACACCAAGCACACCCCTACCGTAACGGTTGTAGTCGTCATGGTGTGTGGGCATGACGGATACGACAAGGATGGGAGAGATCTTGGTTCAGGACACGTTGGGCCGGGTGGCGCACGCCGCCGGAGACGCACGAGCAGGTCCTCGACAAGTATGAGCGCAGCGGGATGAGCAGGGTATCTCCCGTGATGTCTGTCTGAAAATGGGTGAGACGCCCGTTTCTCCTGAGGGACCGGAATTCTGAAAGCAACGGGACGCTGGTATAAGCTAAACCGATCTACGGCAGGCCCTGCTCGGCAAGCACTTTGTCGAATGATTTGATCGTGCCGTCGGGGAAGCAAATGAGCGCACCTTGACCGTGGCCGGCTCCGCGCTCGATGAGCCATGGTTGCGTGGCCCACCGGTTGGCAATGCCGGGGATGGCGGGGAACATGGTTGGCGTGTAGTGGATCTTCGAGGCCTCCTGCTTCATTCGGGCGGCGACGGCAGGACACTGCCAAGTTTTGTCGTCAATGCCGTAAGGCCGAAGGACGCTCAACCAAAAGTTTTCCCACGGCGCACCGGCGGCTGGCGTGGGCCCCTGAGGCCAGACGTTCCCGTGATCTTGGAGATACCCGTTCAATCCGACGGTGATGCTGCGCATGTTGGCCATACAGCGCACTTCCTGGGCTTTGCGAACGAAATTGTCCA
>Ga0247837_1007041_pt1 | contig 15288 bp, 13 predicted proteins | sample LaCtaG_2_FD_187115 | JGI IMG/M metagenome (GOLD analysis project Ga0247837, IMG submission 187115) | Freshwater microbial communities from meromictic Lake La Cruz, Castile-La Mancha, Spain - LaCruzMarch2015_14.5m | ecosystem: Environmental > Aquatic > Freshwater > Lake | place: Spain: Castile-La...
AGATAGCAATATTAGTTAAAGAAGTACCAGGCAGAAAATTGCCTCATGAGTCTATAGTTATATTGATTATCATAAAAACTAATTCAGCTAAATGCGCTGTTAGTGTGATTTCCTCTTTACAGGATAGGCAGTTCTACTTATGAAATTACTGGCCTGTACATATATGACTTTCCTCTTCTGCCACTATGCATTTCCTGTCTTTGGCTTCCAAGCCCACTTTTCAAAGTCTCTATTGTAGTATCTCACTAGCAGAATGGGCAAGTTCTGAATCTCTGCCTCTCGGCAGTCTTCGAAGGCAGCACTTAGGCCATTTCCATACCAATCATGGTCCCTGCACCAAGTGTAGCTGCGAGCACAAAGGAAATGCATTCACCGCAGCGGAAAAAACTACGACTGTCCTGGATAAGGCGCTAATGTCAACTCTCAGCTTGCCAGACCGAATGAACACCACAGTGGCGTCTTTAAGCAGGAAAGCTACTCTGTTGGAGAGGTAATAAAGCGTCGGAATAGCCCAGGGTGACTGCTGCATCACTCTCAGCCTGTGACTAAAGCCTGGACCGAGTGCTCTTCGTAGAGTCGCAACAAGATGACTGTCGCTCTGTGCTGAATGCGTGCCCTATTAACTACTGGCAAAGTAGAATTCACAAGCAGCCTTTCGCAGTGCTTTCACGGGGATAGCAGTGCGGCTCGTCTGTTCTGCGAAGAAGAAGCGAAGTTGCTGTAATTAACTCTCGGCTTATTCAGTGGGAAATTTGCTTGCTGTTTTGCACACAGAAGTGCGCTCGAGCACTTTACATTGCGTGTTTCTCCTTCTTTCACTCCTAGCTGAGATACCCAGCTAGCGACATCTCGCAAGATGTACCATTTTATCACGCGAGGTCCACTCGTTTCCCGCCGTGGCGACTACACAGAGACTTCGTCCTCTGCCTTCTACGCTTGCTAAGCGATTTATTCGGCCAAGACTAATTAGAATCTGAAGTTTTGTCCGAAATCTCGACTTCCCCAAAGCCTAAAAACTCTTCAAAACCTTTTTCTTTCTTTTTGTTTGGTAATTTTGATGGTGGCGTACCTCGCTCTGAAGCTCGTCTTGATGCTCGTGGACTTCGTGGAAGGCATAGTCGGGGGCTTGCTCCCAGTCGTGCAGTAAGACCTACCCAGACGCATGAAGAAGTACCCGAACCTGATCCAGTACCTAAACAGCTTCGGCGGCGGCGTTATCCTGGCAGTGGGAATGATCCACTTGATGGGGGAGGGAGTGAGGACGATGGAGGAAGCCTGTGGAGGGGAGGGATGTGAGGTGGAGTACGCCTTCATTATCATGGTTGTGTCGTACTGTGCAATGCTGCTGTGCATGAATGTGCTTACCCATCACGAACATAGTCCACAGGCAGTGCCCGCTGCAAGCGAGGGAGGACAGAATAATGTCGCTCCGCTGGAAATTGAAGGGGCCACACTGGATCCAAGCTCCCCGACCAAGGTGAAGCTGAATGCTGAGCAGATCCAAGCGGAAGCAGTGGGGTTTCTCACTTTCTTCTCCATCTCCGTCCACGAAATCCTACTAGGCCTTGCTCTCGGGATAAGCACGGAACTCAGCGGAATCATCGGGATCGCAATTGGCATAATCGCCCACACCTGGGCCGACACACTGGCTCTAGCCTTCGTCCTAGCGAGGAAGAAGATGCTGTGTATGAAGCCGTGGATTTGGATCCCGCTGCAAGCCGCTGTCACTTCTGTCGGAGTTGTTATCGGGATGTTTGTCTCTGACACGGAAAATGTGCTTCTGGAGAGTATCTTTCTGTGCATCACAGCGGGCTCGTTTCTCTTCTTCTTCGCGAACGACATTGCGGTGGAGGTACTGAGGGGGAAGAAAAGGGCTACGAACTTCGCATTCGTGCTGGCAGGTATATGTCTCCTCACACTGGCTGTTTCCCTCGCTAAGGTGTACGGAGGAGGACACGACCACAGCCATGAAGAGGAAGAAGTACCGGGGGAGGAACATGACCACTAGCTTCGTAATCGTAGTTCGCATATTTATGCAGTGCCTAGAAACGAGGTCTACAACTAGCCAGTTCTATGGCGCAGACAGTTGGTCATGAAGAGACTGAGGATGCCGGAGGCCACTAGCTGACACACGCCCCACTTGGCCACCCAGAAGGGCGCGAGACGCTGGCGTGCAGAGGTGAGTAGAAAGGCGAAGCCAAGGATCTGAGTGATCAGACCTGTAAACGGACCCCGCCAGTCCTGTTGACGGGTCGCCTCCACCACCACGCAGCCCACTGCTAGCTGGGAAAGACCCAAAAACACTCTCATGCGTCCTGACAGAATCCACAACTTGTCTGTGTGCAAGGGGTGGTATTGCATGGCCTCCAGTCCCAGCACCATTGCTCCCTGAGCACATGCAGAGCCTGCCAACACCGCCCCTCCCGCAGCCAGCGCCACTTCGAAGCTGCGAGACCAGTAGTCGCAGCCGATCAGAGCAGTTGCGACTCCCAGTTGAGGCAGCACAGTGACAGGCAGGAGGAAGGCCACCACTCGAGGCATTGGGGTTTTGGCCAGTCCCTCCCACAGCAGGTCCATCACTTGGTCTTCCTTGTAGCTGCGCACACGGTTCATCTGCTTCACGTGTTCGGCGGAGCCTTTCTCGGCTAGCGGCTTCTTCTGCGCTAATCGGCGCAGCAGCCCTCTATACATTATGGGCAAGCGACTTGCTTTCGCCAAGCAGCCTCGTCGAAACCTCTTCTCAGGAAACCCCGCCTACAAGCAGCTCTTCAGTCTCCGCTTTGCCGACTCCGCCACTGAGGCGAAATACCAAACAGACGCCTACCGCTTTACTCACACCTCCCTGCAGCTGATCACACTGCTGACTGTAGGAACAACGCTGCTGCTGTGGACTGAGAACTGCATGTCTTGGAGGGTCGCGGGACTTTGTGTGACTCTGCTGCTGTGTAGTCTGTGTCTCCGAGGACCTGGAGTGCGGTTGACCTGGGCACTGCCTAACTTGCTATTGGCAAACTCACTCACTGGTCCGCTACCTTCGCAGCAGTTTTGCGCCTTACTTCCTGGTTTCTGTGCCCGTAAAGCCTACGCAGACATGTTCACAGCGAGCCATTGGTCCTGGCTCCTCTTGATGTTGATCGAGGCTGCACTGGCTTCGAACTGGACAGAAGTCAACCTAGTGGCGACTGGGGTGCTGAGTCTAGCCGCAATACTGATAGAGAGAGTTCGAAGAGACCAGTGGGTGCTTTACCATTCTTCGGCTCAGTCCGAGGAAGTGCACTTCCGCCTTTTCACCCAAACACCCTCAGCAATCTTCATCCTGAGCAGTGCAGGCCGAGTACTGACCTCTAACCACGCAGCTCGAGACTTCGTAAAGAAGCAGGGCAAACCCCTGGCTCTCAACTCCTTTCAAGACCTATTCGCAGAGGAGTTCGCTCCGCGCTTCAGGGATCTTTTGGCGGCAGCTATGCGTGGGGAGGAGGAAGAGGAGGAGTTGTTTTTAAAGTCTGTGCCTTCCCGTCTGGACGCGGAAGAACTGCGCGCACTGGCAGTGAGCATGCGACTGCAGCCTTGTGTGTGGCACAATGAGAACTGTGTGCGAGTGACCTGCAGCGACATTTCTCCCTTCATCACCAGACGTCTCTTCCTGCTTCAACTGTGCAAAGGAGCATACAGTTCACTCAACACTTTCCTGCACGTGCTGAAGCGTCTCTTCCTGTGTGGAGAGACGGTGCAGACGGAAGATATGTTCAAGCACAATAAGCAGGCGTGCGCAGTGAGGAATGTCTTGACGCTGCAAAGCCACTTCTTAGGCCGGATAGAAATGACAAGGGAGCTTTTCCACGTGCGCAATGACATTGCGTCTGTGGCGGAGTTCGCAAGACTCAAGGCGGAAAGTCTCAGTGTTTCTCTCAATGTGGCGAAAGACTCGATTCCATTTGTGGCCCTGGGAGACCGACATAAACACACACAACTGCTCACGATCCTGCTCGACTTCGTATTGGAGCAAGCCCAGCCTGGCTCTGAAGTCGCCCTCACCTGCGCCCTAGGCACTGATCGGTCAGTGGCACTCTACCGTGTGGCCTTCCGTAGCTCTCGCCTAGACAAGGGAACACTGGACCGCCTCTTCGTTCGCAGACAGGACCGAAAGACACTGCAGGAAATGGTGAGCATCACAGCTGAGTTCGGTGTCGGACTGGCTATCTTCGACACTCTGCTAGCAGTGCTGCGGGGCAGCCTCAAAGATGCATACACTGAGTTTGACATGAAGGTCGTGCTTGCTTACGAGTAACTGTCACTCAGAATTCCATTGCAAGGAGTCGCGCCTCGTGAAGAGTCCTGCGTCACTCCACAAACCTCAGACGAAACGATCCTCACTGAGCAGATCCAGCGACTTCGTGTGATCCGCAGACCAAGTCTGAAGAGCATGAAAACTCTGCCAATGACATCGAAGTCCAGCGACTTGGCTCTTCTGCGCAGACGCAGTTCCGTGGAGCCAGAAGACTTCCGCGAGGAAGACATGGCAGAGTTCCATGGACACCTGGTGGAAGAGGCGCTGTTAGGACATCTGCCCAGCATCACTCAGGCTCCACCTTCCTCAGACCGCATAATGTTCCTCAGCTCCACCTTCGGAAAGCTGCTTTCTCGCAGACCTCGCAATAGCAGGCGCAACCCCGCAGCCGGAATCCCCTTTCGCAGTCCACTGGAAACCGTGACAACGAGAGTCTTCTCTTCCTCAGGCCTGCAGCGCCCTTCTCTGGAGACCGGGCCTGTGAAAGTGCTGTTAGTGGAGCACAACAAGTACACGCGTGAAAGCCTCAAGGTACTGCTCTTCAAACAGAACGGCTGTGAACCTGACCTGGCCCGTGACGGGTCTGAGGCTTTGGAGATGTTCCGCTCCTACGCGATGCAGGGGCATATTTACTTCTTGATCCTCATGGATATTGTGATGCCGCGGATGGACGGACTGCAGGCCACGCAGGCGATTAGGCGACTTGAGCAGGAGAAAGGGTATGGCCGCACTCCTATCTGCGGTATGGGTCAGCCCCCGACTCCGCTCAATACAGGCATGGACTTCTTCTGTACTTCCTACTCAGTGCACAAGCCACTCACCGAGTCCAGTCTCCAAGACGTCCTCACCAAAGTGCAGCTAACGCATGCAAACCGCTTCTAACAGCCTTAGCTGATTTCATGCAGAGTGCACAGACTGAAGATCCTAGACGTATGCTTAGCTGGAGAGCAGGGACTGCTTGATCTTCGAAGCAATGTGCTTGCGCTTCTCCAGTTCCTCGCCCTGGACTGCCTGCTCAGGCTGGGCTGGCTGGCCTCCCTGGTCAAGGTACTCCTTTAGTTCGCGCTCTCGCTCCGCCTTCTTCTTGGCCAGTAGCAAGTCTCGCTGGTTGCGGAGGCGTTGCTGGCGCTTGGCGAGACTCTCCACTCCACTGCGCTCAGGAGCGTCGACCTCTGTGGTCTCGTTTGCACGTAGGATGTCCTCGGCTTTGCGCCGCAGGTTCTCAGCCTCTAGCTGCTCACTGGAAATGTCCACCTTCCCTCTCTGCAGCTCACTCAGGGGAATTTCGCCGATGGGCCCGGCTTTCTTGAGCTGGACAGGGGGCAGGGCTGTCTTTTCCTTGGCGTGTTGGGCCGCTTCTTCTTGCTGTCGTTTCCACTCCTGCTCCCGTGCTTTTCTAGTTTCGTCTTCCGCTTCCCGCTCTCTGAGTCTGCGCAAGTCCTCCACTTTCTTTTCCTCCAGTGCTTTTTGCCGCTTTTCCTCTTCAGTGGGCTGGCGAGGCTCTGGCTTTTTGGCCTTGGCTGAGACAGCTTTGGCCTTTGCCTCCTGCTGGGCAGCTTTGGGCTGGGAAGCTTGTGATGCTTCAGGGACCAGTGCCTCTCCATAGCCCTGCTCCCCTGGCTTGTATGGATAAGCTGGATCAGTGGGCTGCAATCCGAAGGCTGGTTGATTGCGCACAGGGTAGCCTCGCATACCTGGCCGAAGTCCAGCGCTTTCTGCTACTTGAACTGCCTCTTGCCAGCGCCGTGCTTCGTCTGCAGAGCCACTGCTTCCCGCTACCACCCCATATCCCTGCTCTCCTGGCTTGTAAGGATACGCTGCATCAGTGGGTTGCAGTCCGAAGGCTGGCTGATCTCGGAGAGGGTACCCTTTCATGCCTGGCCGGAGTCCTGCACTTTCTGCCACTTTAACCGCCTCTTGCCAGCGCCTTGTATCATCTGCAGAGCCACTGCTTCCTGCTACAACGCCATAACTCTGTTCCCCGGGTTTGTACGGATAGGCTGCATCAGTGGGTTGCAGTCCGAAGGCTGGTTGATTTCGGACAGGGTAGCCTTTCATACCTGGGCGAAGTCCTGCGTTTTCTGCCACTCGAACAGCCTCCTGCCAGCGCCGTGCTTCTTCTGCAGCGCTGCTGACTCCCTGATAGGCTGCATCAGTGGGTTGCAGTCCGAAGGCCGGCTGATCTCGGACAGGGTAGCCTTTCATCCCTGGGCGAAGTCCTGCGTTTTCTGCCACTCGAACAGCCTCCTGCCAGCGCCTTGTATCATCTGCAGAGCCACTGCTTCCCGCTACAACTCCATAGCCCTGCTCTCCCGGCTTGTACGGATATGCTGCATCAGTGGGTTGCAGTCCAAAGGCCGGCTGATCTCGCACTGGATATCCCTTCATACCTGGGCGAAGTCCTGCACTTTCTGCCACTCTAATCGCCTCCTGCCAGCGCCGTGCTTCGTCTGTGAAGCCACTGACTCCAGCAATGACTCCATATCCCACTTCTCCCTCACGATAAGGATACCCTTGTTGGTTGGGCTTGAGTCCGAAGGCTGGAAGGTTGCGCACAGGGTAGCCAGCTTGTCCAGGCTTCAGCCCTGCTGCTTGCGCAGCTGCCACAGCGTTACGCCACCTGGCTTCCTCATCAGGAACCACAGGCAGTCCCGCCACAACTCCATATCCCTCCTCACCTGGACGTATAGGATAGCCGGCCTGTCCTGGAAGCAAGCCAAAGCCAGGCAGAGAACGCACAGGGTAGCCAGGGTCGCTCGGCTTCAGTCCTCGCTTGGTAGCCTCCAACACAGCAGTTTGCCATCTGTTTTCCTCCTCGGTTTGCCGCATTTCCTCCATCATCCTAGCCCTCGCTGCCTCATCCTGTCTGCGTTGCTCCGCTGTCTTCTGAGACTCTTGCTGTCGAAGGACTTCTGCTTGGGCACGAGCTTCCTCTTCGGCTGTACGCTTGGCGGAGGCGATTTCCCTGCGCTTGGTTTCATCCATCAGTTGCTCTTGCTCCACCATCTTCAGTCGCAGTTGTTCAATTGAGGCCTTTTCCTCTTCAACACGGCGGGCTTCCTCTTCAGATCTGAGCAGCGCGAGTCTAGTTCGCTCCTGGGCAAGTACCTCTTCCCGAGTAAGTCCTGCCTCACGCAGCTTCGCTTCCTCGATTTCTCTGCGTTTGCTCTGGTCCATAGCCTGCATCGAGTTGAGCATTTCCAAGTGCTTCTGCTCCAAAGACTTCCGCTCTTCCTCCAGCTGTCTCTGCTTCTGCCGAGCCTGGTACTCCATGTCCTCGAGTTTGCTGAGTTCAATCGCCCGCTGATACTCCTCATCCTCAGTGAGTTGCGTGCGGTGCTTCTCATTCTGACTCGCAAGGGACAGAGCCATGGCGAGTTCCATCTCAGCCTGCTGGGTGCGTTGGTTGGCAGCCGAGACTTCCTTGTCATAGGAAACGTGGCTTTCTTCCTGCTGCAACATCTTCAGCGCCTCTTCCTCCAGCTCTCGATTCCGCTTGAGCATCAGCTTCTTGAAGGACAGGAAGTTGTCGCAGGCCATGATCTGCTCGAAAATGCGCTTATGCGAGGGAGTGCGCAAACCTCGGTCATACGCCTTGGCGAAGAGTTCTGGAGTGATGCTGATTTCTCTACAGATGCTGTCCAGCATGGTGTCGATCATGTCTTTGAACTTCTGCCTGGGGCTTACCATGTGAATTTCAGTGTAAATGATTTTGTTTTCGTCTTCGCTGTCGAAGAGGATGCAATGTTCGTCCATGAACTGGAGAATGGGGTTGCGCCAGGTCGGACTCTTCAGGAAGGAGAGAATGTAGTCATAGAGCCAATCCTGTCTAGGGGCTACCAGCGTGTCTGTATCTGCCGGTCTGCCTACAGACATTTTATATACTTCCACACCTTAGCGACGGCCAAAGCGGTTTTGACGGGCTGCCGGGTCGTAGTAGTTTACTTCCGAGTCACTACTGGCCTGCGAGTCTGAGTCGCTTCCAAGCTCCGCCGCACTTTCTTCCTGCACAGACCCAACAGCTGCCTCACTTCCCTCTGACTTGCCCTCGCTGGCACTCAGGGAAGTGCCTTCAGCTGGCAACTCCACAGTCTCTAGAACCAATGCTTTTGCACTTTCTGTGTCGAGATCTGTGGGTTTGGGTGTTTGTAGAGTTCGTTGACGATAGCGGCGATAAGCCTTCGCAATGACTGTAGCAGCGATAAGTCTGCGCTGGGAGACTGCCTGTGCCCTGCCCAGTAGCTGCAAGGCCGTGCTTTTGAGAAGTGCGTAAAGCAACTTGTCACTTCTCAGTTGGTGCCGAGCGCGAGCCACTTTGAAGGAGAGGATACAGTGCACAGACACGTCTTTGTGCTGGTGAGGCCTGTCTCGGGAGCACGAAAGCAGCAGCACTTCTGTGCGCGCTGCCTTGGTCTGCACTAACTGAAGAGCGTGTTTGAAGCAGATTTCGGGGGAGTGAATCAAACGCAGGGCCAGCCGCACTTCCGCCCGCTCCAAAGACAGCCACAGGTCATGCCGCTCCTGATCCAACAGCTGTTTGAGCCGCACACTGCCCGTACTCTGCAATTGGCCATGCTCCAGAACCTGCACTCGCAACTCTCCATCTAGTGCTTGCACGGGGAAGGAAAAAGTCTCTAGCCAACTCACAACGGTCTGACTGCGCTCTTGTTGTACCTCTCTAGTCATTAGGTGTCGTCCTTCTGAGAGTAGTCGTAGACTCAAACGGCCGCGAGCAGGCGGGTGGCGTGACTCCAACACATGCACTGAGAGTTGCGGAGCGGAGTGCTGCTGGGCTGTTTCCAGCAGAGCTTCGAGGCGGGCTTGCAGACTGTGCAGTTCGAAGAGTTGGTTCTGCAGTTGAGTTTCGAGTTCCATAATGGAAGAAGTGCTGGGACAGCGGCTGGCGTCACGGGCAGGTTATGCCTCTATGGCGGAGGTGCGAGAGAGTGAATTCGTTCTGCTGTACTTCTCTGCAAGTTGGTGTCCGCCCTGCAGAAACTTCACTCCCCGACTCATGGCTTTCTACAACGAAGTCAACCAAGCCAGACAGCAAGTCGAAGTCGTCCTCATTTCTCGCGACAGGGAGGAAGCTGAGTTCCACAACTACTACTCCAACATGCCCTGGCTGGCTATTCCCTTCGCCAGCCAAAGCCGAATCCAGGACTTGGTGGAGCAGTTTCACGTCTCCTCCATCCCTGTGCTGCTACTGCTGGACGAAGACGGAAACTTAGCCTATGGCAAGTGCAAGGCTGACGTGGAGTCGCTGGGCCCTGCAGCCCTCGCCAAGTGGCGCGATTATTTGTAGGTAGGGACAGAGATGTGGACTTTTCTGAGAGTAATGGAGGGTTTGCTGGGCCTGGAAAGGATGAGCGAGGAGCACCGCTCTTCCGACAGAAGCTGTGTAGTGGTGTCTGGGTGGCACTACAAGTATGGCCATGTGGTCTGCAAGGTCCTGGCTTCCTCTTCCGACCGTACTGAAATCATACAAAGCCGCGAAGTCCAGATTCTCAGAAGTCTCAGCCACTGCAACATTTGTCCAGTCTTCCACATAACCCAGCAAAAGCTGCAGAACCGCCACTACTTTATTATCACTATGCCCTTCGTAGCCACGAACTTGGCGAAGGAAAGACACAAGCGAATGAAATTGGGGGCTCATTGGAAGGAAGCAGAACTGTGGAGCATACTGATGCAAGTGACCAGTGCACTGTGCTACACTCAAGAAATGCAAGTTTGTCACAGAGATCTAAAGCCCAGCAACCTGCTATTGGAGCCCACTGGCCGAGTCCTTGTGGCAGACTTCGGCTCAGGGAAGATGAACACGCCAGTAGGAACAGCAGGGCATAGCTGGGTGGGCACCATTGACTATGTCAGTCCTGAGTTGCAGCGAGCAGTAGCAGCCCTCATGCTGGGCGACGCGCAGGCTGCTGCATACTGTCCCTACCGCTCTGATGTGTTCTCGCTAGGAGTCACGCTTCTGAGTCTGATGAGACTTGGCTTGCCTCAATATAGGGCCAAGGCTGGCTCAGCTGATCGAACAGTCGAGCTGATTACCTTGTTGGGTGAACTCCGTCCTCGGTACAGTGAGGAGTTACTGATAGTCATCGGCTCCATGATTGAGCACGACCCTGAACTCAGACCCAGCTTTGTGCAGCTGGAAGCCACTCTCCAGACGCTCAAAGGGCCTGGTCAGCTCTGTTCTTCCACCCTCCTCTCCTGCCAGGCCTGTCACGACCACACCCAGTTCGTTGTCAAGCTGGCCTGCCAACACTACTACTGCCGAAATTGCTTGCTGGCTTACGCCAATAGTGACATCAGTGCATGATTAGTATAGTCTGTAGAGTTACTACTGTGAAGTTCATAGTTTCCATTGATGCTGTCTGGAGAAGTCAGATTGCTGATGTGTGTTAGCAGCCTCGCTTTTTCGTTTCTATGGCTGGACTAAAATACACTCAGGCCTTCTTCAACTTAGGATTAGAGCTGATGGAGCAAGCAACTCTCGCTTAAGTTCAAGGCACTCAGCAGCGCTGTGCCAGCAGTAGGCGGCTGTGAGGACTGGAAGGTGGACGTGTAAAGTCACTTAGCTCGCACTGAGATCTGAGTGCAGCAGGACTGCGGGTGCTTATCCAACTCCTACTACAGCCTCTAAGGCCTGGGGTCGGTGCGGCATTCTCTGAGCCACAAGATCGCGCTGACCCATTCGACAGTTAAAGCACATCAAGAGCCATAAACTTACTAACGTATCAATGCAGGTGACGCCAAAGAAGTCTTTCGACACGCCTCAAGCGCGCTCGCCCATCGCCCATCTGACCCATTCCTCCTACTCGCCTGGCTCAGCCGCTGAGGAGTCCGGGTCCTGTGGCCGCTTCATCCCCAGTCGCCTCAGCTCCAACCTCATCAACGCCTTCGACCGAGCCGAGGACCTGGAAACCGCTTCGAGCGAAGGTGACTGCAACTCCACTTTCTCCAACTTGCTGCACCACCAACTCTTCGGATGCGACATCACCAACACCAGTCCGCAGCCCAAGTCCGTGTACCGCTACAAAGGCCAGCAACTCAGTCCTTGGACCAACAAGGAAAACGTGCCTCTCATCCCCTGCGCTAGTGAACTACAGACTCAGACCTGCGAGCCTCGCGCCCTGCCCAAAGCTCCGCACAAGGTGCTGGACGCTCCGCAGCTCCCTGACGACTTCTACCTCAACCTTATGGACTGGTCCTCTCGCGATGTATTGGCAGTGGGACTGGGCTCTGCAGTGTATCTTTGGTCTGCGGCGACTTCCTCAGTCAGCTGCCTAGTGGATCTGCCCAGCGCCTCGGTCAGTTCCGTGTCTTGGACCTGTGGCGGAGACCTGCTGGCAGTGGGGGAAAGCTCAGGCAAGGTGCAGCTCTTCGACCCTGAACAAGGCTGTTTAGTGCGGCAACTGGACGGACACAAAGGTCGCGTGGGCGCAATGGCTTGGAGCGAAGCCTTGCTGAGCACCGGGTCGAAAGACCGCCTGATCTGTCACAGAGATGTGCGCGCTCGAGAAGACTGCATAGCGAAACTCGCCGGTCACAAGCAGGAGGTCTGCGGACTGAAGTGGTCTCCCGACTCCCAACAATTAGCGTCAGGCGGAAACGACAACAAAGTGAACGTGTGGAGTCTGCACAGTCCCGCTCCCCTCTGGCGCTTCGAAGAGCACTCAGCTGCAGTCAAAGCAATCGCTTGGTCTCCGCATCAATTCGGCCTGCTGGCCTCGGGCGGAGGCACAGCAGACCGCTGCATTCGCTTCTGGAACACACTCTCAGGCCTCCCGCTCTCACATGTCGACACCGGCAGTCAAGTGTGCAACCTCGCCTTCAGTCGCAACTCCAACGAACTGGCCTCCACCCATGGATACTCGCTGAATCAAGTGGTGGTGTGGAAGTACCCCAGCATGGCCAAGGTCGGCGAACTGATGGGACACACTTCGCGTGTGCTCTACCTCTCCATGTCTGCGGACGGGCAGACGCTCGTCACTGGAGCAGGGGACGAAACGCTGCGGTTCTGGAAAGTGTTCCCGGCCAGAGAAGACGCGCAGGGCAGGTCCAAGTTCGCAATCAACTTCGGGGAGATGAGGTAGTAAATGTGGCTGCTGTGCTTAGCTCTCGTGCAGGCTTTTGAAATCCCTCAGCTGATGACCTTCCAGGAGCGTGTGCAGTTCGTGCAAACCGCCAAAGGATTCCACAACGGCGCCAAGCCGGTGTATGACTCGAAGTTGGGGTTCTCAATTGCATTGGAAAAGAATGTGATAAAGGGAACTTGTGTGAGTGGGTTTCCACGAAGGACATGCTGACTAGCAGAGACCCGTATGTTCTAACTCCCTTTGTGAAGTCTTTGGAGGAGTATGAGCAGCTCGCTGTCAGAATTATATACGAACGGATGCAGCCTCGGGACCCCGGCAATTATATTCGTGAGTACGTCCACTTTCTCCCTACTGACTTCGACATGCCCATGTTCTGGACTAATGAAGATTTCGAACTGCTGGAACAACACTCTCTTGAACCCCTCAAACGGGAAGAACTGCAACTGTACAACCTCGAGAAATCGCACGCTCGAGTAGTTAAGGCCCTACAAGGAGCGGCTAACTTGCCTCCTGGCTTGCTTGAGCCGGAAGCTCTCAAGTGGGCCTTGGGTGTCTGCATGTCTCGCTCCTACAGTGATGGTGGCGAAGCTATGAAGCGTGCATTTGGACTGGAGCATGAAAAGCGCAACTACCACAGTCTCATCCCTGTGCTGGACTTGGTCAATCACGCACCTCTTCCCGTCAAAGGGCGAGCGACCAGAGTAACAGTCTTTCAAATCATCATGGACAATTCCATATGTCTCAGAGCGCCATTTAACCAGAAAGCAGGCCGCCACTTCTTAGGCAACTACGGCAACTACCCCAACGATCGCCTGGTAAGAGACTATGGCTTCGCCTTAGAACGCAACCTAGACGACTTCATTCAGCTGGCTATGCCGTTCCTAGACTTCTGTGCAGGGAAGCGGCAGAGTAACCTGTGCCTCTACTCCACCCCTGTCTACCAGCTCAGCGTGCCCGCTCTCCAGCACTTCTTAAGGGAAAAGGCGCATTTCACCACCCACAGTGACATCAGTCTGAACGACCTCTTCCACCAGGTGTCCACTGCCCTGGGTTCCAAGCACTCTAAACTCACCTCTGCCATACTCACCTACCGCAGTCACGTTCTTGGACAACTCACTAAGACGTCTGTCCGCACACTTCTCAGGGCTCGCAAGGACTGTCAGGCCTACCGCTGTCAACTTGTCCATACTTACGCTATTAGTCAGCGGCTGGGTCGGCTGCTGCACGTGAGACAGGTCGAACGCAGGCTCTTAGGATTGCTAGGTAAGGATATTTTTTAGCATATACTTGTACTGCGACTGGACCAGTCTTACTGGCCTGTGCATAGTCTGCTAGCTAATTTGCCTAGCAATGAATCAAGTGAAGTCGCCAGGCTCTCCAAAACCAGTGCAGCGGCATATGCTCATGGAAGCCTGGGCCAAGCCTGCAGACACTTCCTTCTCTAAGCATGAGCCCACTGTCACCACTTTGCCCGGCGAAGGTGCACCCTTCGACCCTGAAAAGATCCCTCCCGACTGGACAGCAGCGCAACTGCACGCTGTGAGATACAGACAGAAAGCCCAGAGAGTGCTGCAACTGAAGGCCAAGTTCGCAGAGGCAGGAGAAGCACTGGAGGACTACTGTCCCTGCTGCCACCACCCGCACTCCGGCCTGCAGTTTCCCCTGCTTTGCGATGTGAAGGACTTGGCGGAGCTGGGGGAAGGCTTTCCTCTGTACTTCGACCTGGTCAAGTGGGTGGGCTTTGCACTGCTCCTGGCCTACCTGGTGGCGGGCTGCTTTTGCACCTATCGCAACTACAGCGAAGCCAACATCGCCGCCGAGGAACTGCGGTCCAACTGGATAGTGCGCGGGTCCTTGGCCAACTACGGGGATTCGTCCAGTCCCTCCATAGCCGAGCCCAGTTTGCATCTCTCCGCCCTCTTCCTCCTCCTACTTCTGCATGAATTCCTCATAATTCGACATGAAAAGATGCAAGCGGACTTAGACCAAAACATCGTCACTCCCTCAGACTACACCATAGTCGTGCGGAATCTGCCCAAAGAGGGACTGGACACGGTGGCCCTGTGGAGGTTTCTGGAGCAGGAAAGCAGACTGGTAAGCAGCAATTAGGACGAGAAAGTCTGCAAAGTCTCCAAAATCAACCCAGCTTTTAGGATCGATGACTATGTTAAAGGCCGCCTCCGTCTCTCTCGGCTTAAGGAGCGATTGGGGGAAATCCGCCAAATCGAAGCCTGGGGCCAACAGCCAGTCCAAATTGTCTATGGCTGCTTTGACGGCAAGCAGGAGTCCTCAGCTGAGTATGAACGACTCCTTTCTGAGCAGAAAGTTGCTCTTGCAGGTCTGGAGCAAACAGTGCAGCAGCGCTTCACTGGCATTTGCTTCGTCACTTTCCAGCAGGACGAAGACGCTAGGTCTGCCAAAAGGAAGCTGGGCAAGCCGAAGCCTATGAAGAGTTGGCTGGGACTTTTCTTTACCTTCTTTCCTTGTCTCCTCAGAGCCAAATCCAAGCTTTTCCAAGGCAACTTGCTTTCGGTGAAGCGAGCTCCAGACCCTTCGGATATAATCTGGGAGAACTTGGGCATTCCTTGGTGCAGAGTAGTGGGCAGAAGGATGGCTACAGCGCTGGCGACCGCCGCTGCACTGTGTGTAGGCGGGGGAGTTGTGTATTTGTCCTCGTACATCAAAGGTCAAGTCTATGATGCTTACCAGGACATCAAAGACCCGTCGTTGGGACAAACGCTGGGGTTTAACATCCTTTCCTTCCTGCCTTCAATGATAGTGGCGTTGATGAATGTAGTGCTAACGGCTGTGATTTGGTACTGTGAGCGGCAGTCTCTATATACAACAATCACTGACATGCAAGCCACTGTGACCCGCAATTTGACCCTAGCAATGTTC
>Ga0247837_1007046_pt1 | contig 15278 bp, 11 predicted proteins | sample LaCtaG_2_FD_187115 | JGI IMG/M metagenome (GOLD analysis project Ga0247837, IMG submission 187115) | Freshwater microbial communities from meromictic Lake La Cruz, Castile-La Mancha, Spain - LaCruzMarch2015_14.5m | ecosystem: Environmental > Aquatic > Freshwater > Lake | place: Spain: Castile-La...
GCAGGGAGTTAGGGTGGATAATAAATATAGAAATGTCGCTGATTTCTAAGGATCCAGGCTATAACGAGCCGTCCTATATCGACTATTACGCCAAAGAACTAAGAAAAGACTCAGTAATCGAGCTCCGATATCGCCTTTTCCCCGGCTTTCCCGTCCTTTCCCCCACTGAAGCAGACACTTTCCTGACCCAACTAGCCGAGCACTCCCTTATTTCCCTGAACAACCGCTATTTCGCAGTTCTCGACCCTTACGTGAGTGGCGAGCTCAACCTTATAACCGACCTGGAGAAGGTGGTAAACCTGGGAGGGCGCTTGAACACCCTGACCCCTAGGTTTACCAAACTTGAAGGTGAGAAGCATTGGATATATTTGCCGCCTTATAGTCCCAAAGGAGCGCCTATTGGCGAGGAAATTCGGGTGACGATGGACTTTTCGCTGGAAAATATTGGGAATAGGCTGGATGATGTTGGAAATAGGGTTAAAGAAGCGCATGTGGAATTAAAGCCATTTGCGTGGCTGAGCTCGCCTACTCCCGGTGAATTCGAGTGCGTGCAGTTGCCCTACCGTCGCTGTTTCATCGTTCTAGACCCGAAATTGAAGGAAAACAGTGAGAAGTCTCCCAGCACTATTGGCACTGAGCGACTCCCTGTAGTGTGCTTAGCACTGTTGGAAGGGTGGAAGGAAGAGGTGGACAGTCTGCGAGAGCTGCAGTTCTCCAGCTGGCGGAAGTCCAGAGCAGACGGAAACAGCTACTACCGCTCGGTAGGAGTGGCCTATCTCGAGGGATGTATGCGTGTTGGCAGGACTGACTTGCTGCAAGCGCTCCTAACACGGATCGAGGAGCAGCAGGACTACTACATATGGGAGGGACTGGAGGACCACCACTACTACTTCCAGTACCGTTTAAGGCCTTTTTTGGAGGAGTTCTGGGGAAGTCCAGTACTAATTCAAGACTTTCAGGCCCTATTAGAGGACTTGGCCTTTGATGAGGCGCTTGTGGGAGTGGTGAGGAACCTGGCTGCCTACTGGATGCACTGCAACTCGGACATCCAGGCAGTTGCCAGCCTGGCCCAGGGCAGGCAAGCTGACGAAATAGCGCACTCTGTCCTGGAGAGTGAGAAGACTGCAGGAGACCTGGCCTTTCTAGCAGTTCCGAGTGCACTGCAAGTCACGGTGAACCAGATCACTGCCTGTAAGCCGGGGGAAAGGACGCTTATTCAGGTCTTTCCGCCTGCTTCGGGACAGTCTGTGCTGGAGGTGAATCTGATAGTGTGGCCTGGGCACTGTGATATCCTATATAAGGCAGCGGAGGACCAGCAGGACCACTACGACAGCTTCACTGGGCAGTTCGATCAGTCTTAATAGTAATACTACTTCCTTTGGCTTCTATTTCCCCCTTTTCTAGGGTGATTTGTGAGAGAAATAGGGACATTTAGTCCACTTGAAGCCTGAATTCCACAATATCTACTCTACAGAAACCCTCAAACTACAGCTTAAAAGCGACTAATACAGACATAGAGCCAGCAGCACTTATCTACACCCCTGAAACACCTCAATTCCCACTATGCCCATACTTTAGTATGGCAGACATCACTCTGCAGGTCCGTGCTGCCAAAGGCGCCAAGCGAATCACCATCTCCGCCTCAGCCTCACTCACTCAGCTCAGAAGCACTGTCCAGGAAGCCACGGGCGTCAAACCAGAATGGCAAGTTTTGAAGGCCGGCTACCCGCCCAAGCCAATCCAGCCTCTCTCCCCAGAGGAAACACTGGCAGCACTGGGAATTCGACATGGAGAAACTATCATAGTGGAGGAGGATAAGACCCAGCCTGTCGCCAGTCTGCCCATCCACCCTGAGCCAATTCGTCCCTCCAACCCTTCCCAGTCCTCTCTCATTCGGAGAGTTATAGCCTCTGACAACAGCTGTCTGTTCAATGCGGTGGGGTATGCGCTGGAAGGCCGCAGGAGAGACGCAGCCTCAGAACTGCGGGACATTATCGCGGGGTTTATTCTGAGTGACCCTGTGACTTACAATGAAGGGCTGCTGGGGAAGGTGCCCGAGGTGTACTGTCAGTGGATTCGCTTGCCGGCTTCTTGGGGAGGAGCCCCGGAACTGGCGATTCTGGCGCAGTACTACCAGGTGCAAATTGCTTGTGTCAGCATTCAAACCATTCGAATAGACCAGTTCGGTGACTCTCCGAACCGTATATACCTCCTCTACGACAACATTCATTACGACATCATCGTCCGCAACACCAGTCCAACCGCCTCTGAAGCCTCAGACGCCACTATTTTCCCCTCTTCCGACTCCACCACTGAAGCCGAAGCCCTGGCTTTAGCCCGCGACCTGCAGCAACAGCGCCAGTTCACAGACCTAACTGGCTGCGCACTCATGTGTGGGGTGTGCAACCAAGGCTTCAAGGGCCAGAAGGAAGCAATTCGGCACGGAAATGAGACTGGACATATGAACTTCCAGGAAGTTAGTCGCTAATATGGACTCCTATAGGACTGCTTTGGAGGTGGGGAAGTGGTTGGAGCCGCTGGATGTAGTGAAGAGCTATGGAAAGGTGGGGGCGCTGTTTCGCAGAGTAGCAGCGGCGGAGGAGCTGTGGCTCACCTTCATCCTAGCTGTGCAGCCGGATTTTCGCAGACACAATTCATCAGAAGAGCCAGCGCAAGCCTATTATTGGCGGGAATGTATCAAGAAGCTGCCCGAGTTGTCCTGCGAAACACTCAAACTACACTACCTGCCCACTTGCCAGCAGGTCATCAGACTGCTCAGCAGGCCGATTCGCCTGGACCCGGAGAGTGTGTACCTCTTGCTTCCTGATGACCGGGTATTTCTATGTGGTGGTGCACTCAACCTCACCTACTTAATAGACTCTGTCACTGGCACAGTGGCTGAGTCCGCTCCTATGTTAGTCGAAAGAAGCAACCCGGGGTTGATTTCAATTGAGAAATCTGTGTATGTATTTGGAGGCCAAAGACGTGGAGATTCCCTGCGAAGAGCTGAGAAATGGCAAAACGACTGGCGTGATTTGCCGAAAATGTCCTTTGGACATTACTCCTTTTCGCCCTGTCGTCTAGACGCCTCTGTGTTCCTATTCACATCTGCAGGGTGCGAAGTGTTCAAAGTGCGAATTGAAGCGTTTTCTGCTTTGGAACTGAGACTTGGGATTGCGCATGCGGGAGTGATCACTGGGATAGTTCACAATCAACTGGTGCTAGTATCGAAGAATACGGTTATGCGAATAGCGGTTAAAGGCTCAGTCCGTCTGCTGAACTCTACTTGTATGAAGAATCTCAACTTCCCACGCTGTCTCCCTGCAGTTTCCCTGCACCACGACCTCTACTTCCTAGAAAGCAAGGGAATTTGCTCAGTCAATGGAAATACGCTACGCGTTACTACCTACCACCCGCACTAGGCGGCCGGCTTCTTAGACTTTCCTGTCTTTTCCGGCTTGCTGGTAGGCCTTTGATCAGAGTTTTCCCAATCATTGCCTACAGCATCAAAATCGTCCTTAGGTGCAGGGGTCGGCTGAGATGAGGCTTTCGAAGGCTGCGAAGAGGCTCCAGAGGCAGTGGTTTCCGCAGAAACTGTCGGTACTTTAGGTATATTTCGTCTGTTTTTGGGCGGTTTTGGAAGGCTGGGCGCTGTTTGAGGCTGGGGCTGGGCTTTCGTTTCTTCTTTAGGCTGAGACGCAGTGTTAGTCTCTTCCTGCGGCTCAACCCTTTTCCAGACTCTTTTCCGATTATCTCCAAACTTCTCGTTTAGCGCATTATTCAGCTCAAACCACTGCTTCCCCCTATACAGCATCAACTTATGCATCCCAAACAGTACAAGTTTCCAAGTCAGTCCCGCTTCCCTGCCCACTTCCTCTGTCCCCATCAATGATATGGCTGTCTTCCATATAGCTTCCTTGTCTCCCTCGTTACTCGCCACGTGAGACAAGTCCGAGGCTATTTGGTCCGCGTTCACATGTGTACCTTTTTGCACATCGCCGCGGATTTGAGCGTATATGCGAAGGAATTGGTCAACAGCAGGATTAACAGGCGGAGAAGTGGTTTCTTTGGGGAGAGGTTCAGGGAGTGCTTTAGGGAGAGGTTCAGGGAGTGCTTTAGGAAGGTCTTTGGGAAGAGCCTTTGGGAGAGCTTTGGGAAGGTCTTTTGGGGGTGCTTTGGGAAGGTCTTTTGGGGGTACTTTGGGAAGGTCTTTTGGGGGTACTTTGGGAAAATCTTTTGGGGGTACTTTGGGAAGGTCTTTTGGAGGTACTTTGGGAAGGTCTTTTGGAAGGGCTTCGGAAATGCGTTCGAGCTGTTTGCTGGAGAGTAGACTTTTGGCTGCTTGGAAGCACTCTCTGCAGTGAGTCGATTCAGAACTGTGTGCGAGGTCGATCAGCCTTAAGTAGAGATAAGCGCCCAGCAAGGAATTCTCGACTCCAATAGCTGCAATTTCCGCTGTGATTTCCACATAGTTCGGCACCTTTTCCCCAGCTAGAAAGCGACTTGCCACAGGACTCAGGCGATTTAGTGTCTTTTCTCCCAGTAAAACACACTTATCTCTGAGAACCACATTCAGTTCTTGAAAGCTCCCAGCAGCTCTAGCTATCTCCAGCACACATCTAACTGCCTTCCCCACACTTTCCAGTACCAGTTCTCTTAGCGAATTCCCCATAGAATCGACCGAAGTCAGCGCCATGAGAGTCCTTTTGACCAGCATCACACACTTCGTTTCCTCGAAAACAGTAGCGAAACCTTGCAGTCCTGAGACTGTTTTCATCACTTGGCAGGCTAGAGCTGCCCTGCGACTCAATCCCTTGGCTTCGCAGGCGGCCTTGGAGAGTAGGTCCAAATGGGAATATGTGTCGCTCTCTGGGAGAGGAGCGGCTAGTAAGAGGCCTTGCAGGAAGGGACTGCTGAGTGTGTCTGCAGGGAGACGGTAGTCGCGGCCTGTGGCTGCAGCAAGTAAGGTAGCCTGCATATTACCATCAAGTCTAGGATTTGCGGTCTACAGAGCAGTTTGCTTCAATACTCACTTGTATATACAGCACAGTACTACAATGTGTGTTTTCCAATCCGAGAAAGTGCACAACTAAGGAAATCTCGTATATTCTAAGTGTAAGCAGCTAGGCCTAAAAGCAAGGTTTCCCAGGACTATGGTTACTAGCTAGCGAGATAGCATCGGAGGTCTGTACTTCAGTCGCCTGCGAATACTCTCCCTCACCTCTCCCAAAGAAGTCGTGCACCCCAGGCAATCCGCCAGTTCCTTGAGTGTGCGCAGGGACAAGTTCACTTCCATGGGAGTAGTCGGGACTTCCAACTGGGCTTTCTCCAGCACAAACAGGGTGCGGTCTGGCAATTTGTACGTAGCAAGATGGCCAGTCCCGAGACCTGAGTCCGCTTCTTCCTTTATCACTTCGGGGATTGTCTGTTTTGTTGAGAAGTCGCTCAGGACGTGAATGCGGTTTTCGTCTCCGGGCCATACTTTGAACGTCCCCCACCTAGTGGTGACATACCCTCTGCCCAAGTCCGTCTGCGTGATAGGCGCCAAGTAGCCATTGTCCACTACATATACACTTACACGAAGGCGAAGGATGCGAGTCATTGCATAGGTACCCAGCAATGCCTCTGACCCGTCCGTAACTCGCAGGCGAGTTCAGGTGGTAGGCGGAAATCTTGGGCGCAGTGCGGTAGTCAGTGGCGTATTTGCGCTTTTTGCCTTTGTCCTCGGATATGCCGGATAGCACATTTGCGAGCATTTGGATGTCGGAAGGAGACGGCTGCGTGGACTTTTTCTGCACTCGCTTGCTTCTTCTATGCGTGTCCTGACTGCACGCCGGGCAAATAAACGTCGCCATCTCATCCGCCTCCTCCTTCGATATCCCCAAACAGCTGATATGGAACCAGTCATTGCACCCGTCACAGCAAATCATAAAGCTGCCTTTGTCCTCCGTCTCCAGACAGTGACACAAGCAGTAGCGTTTGGGCTCTTCCACTGCCTGCAGCAATTCGCGTTCCTCAGGGTTTAGTTCGATTTTGCCCCGGGACTTGAGCATGGGGTTTTCGTAGTCGAAGTCTTTGAAGAGGGAACTCGGGCGTTTGCGACTACTGCGGCGCAGAGACATGCTGGAGGAGAAGGACATATTAGCTAGTTCGGAAGAAGAAGCTGCCCGCCACTAGGCCGAGGACCAGGGACAGAATCAGGTGCAAGAGGCTGAAGGCCTGGCTTTGGCTCGACCGCACTGCCTTCAGTTCCCGCTCTTGATTGAGTTTCTTGAGTGTGCCCAGCTGCATCTCCAACTCCCGCTTTTCATCATTCTGCTGCTTGTTGAAGTCCACCAGCTTCTTATAGTCCCGAGCCAGTTCCCCTGCATTGCTGGGCTCACTGGACATGGAGGACATGGAGACATCCAGCAGCCTCTGAATCTGCACTTTCAGCGTGATAGACTTCGAAACGTCCCTTGCGCTTTCCCAAAAGGCAGGCAGTTCCGACTCTTGCGACACTCTGAGGCGTGTAGGCGCATAGACTATGTTGAACTTGTGGCTGACCTCAGTGACTCCCGCCCCCAGCGCTTTCATCGTCAAGGACACCTGTCTCACCTGCCCCGGCTCCAATATGCCCTTACTGGGGTTGACAAGGTACCAGTCCGCAGCTGTGGTTTTGATCTAAGTGGGGTTGACCTTGTAGGCGAGGTTTTCAGTGTGCAGACTGATGAGCTGCAGCACGGACTTGGCCACTGCGCCTGTGGCCACTTCGAAGACCAGTCTATCGCGGGGGTCGGCTCTGAGCAGCTCCGCCATTTATACACTTACGCCGAGCACGCTGCGCTCTAGCTTCCCCAGCAGGTCGCGGGACTTCTTGTGGAAGTCTAGGAAGTACCGCTGCAGACTTTCCAACGCTTGCGGCTTCTCTATGGCTGGTAGTTCTGGCGCTCTAGCAGATACCGCTGGTCTGCTGTTTCGTCTCGATTCGCCTTTCCTGCTTCGCCGCGAAGCTCTTTGGGAAGAGAGCGCTGTGGGCGTGTCAAAGGACTGGTTCTGGTAGACCGCCACCGCCTCCGCATGCACATTATGACTGGACAGTCTCTGCTTCACCACCCTCGACCGATTCGTCACACTCAACTCCGGCCCATTCTCATACTGCACCGACTTACTCAGTTTCCGCCGGTCTCTGGGCGCAAGCTGCGGCATCAACTCAAACATCCTCTTCATTTCACTCGCCAAGTGGGACAAATCCGCCACTTCCTGCTCCTGCGGCTTCTTCTCCACTGGGACCGGCTCCACTGTACTCGCCCGAGTTGGTCTTTGTCTCGGCTGTCCACTTGCGAGATTCCACTTCCTGCCTCTCTGCACTACAAACTGCGGAGAAGCGTATTGACTGATGATGTCTTCAGGCCGGAGCACACGCACAGGGTTGGGGGGAGAGGGGTTTCCGGACTTGGAAGAGTGGGTAGCCTCGGGACGCTGGGCGGAGGAGTCTCTGCTGCTGGGGACACTGTGGTCTGCGACGATGGGCCGCACTTTGTCTGGGGGGTGCGGCACTAGCTTCAGTTGAGTTTTCTTGGCTTCTACACGTAGACGTCTGGCTTTCATTTTTCCACCCAGTCTAACAGACACAGGAGCCAGCGAGCCTTCCCCGCCACTCTACCCACCTTGGGAACTCTCAGAGACTGCCCTGGTCAATAGAGAGCGCTTGCTACTGCGGAAACAGCCTTTTCTATGCAGAAACTCAATATATATGAGAGAGGACGGCTGTATGTGTAAAAATAGCCTGCGAATAGAGACTCAAAGACAATCCTAACTTCGCGATTAAGAAACAGCAGAAACTACCTGCAATGAAGTGAGATTCTTAACTGTGACTATTGTTCCTGCAGTGGTTCGGGCGATTTCAGCAGAATTAGGACGGATTTCCTTTTTTAGTGTGTTTGCGCTGGAAGATGGTGGTGGATGAAGGCAGGAAAGGCAATGGATGTGGAACTTTAGGTAGTTTTGAAGGGTCAAAGGAAAGTGTGCAGTTGGCAGCTACGGCAATTTCCCTGAATCTCATATAGTTACGATCTCCGGGCCAAAATGGCACAGTAAAGAAACCCAGCGTCTTCTCTCCACCGATATAGCAGAAAAGCCTTGCTACTTTTATAAGTTTTCCATCCTCAGCGTTACCTCGCAGTAACGGATAATCTTAGCATGCTCGCCTTTACTCTGCTGCTCCTGGGAGTGCAGGCAGACATCCCCGTCAACTGCAACTACCGGCAGGTCCTAGGGTCCTGGACCTTGCACATAGACCAAGCCACCTTCACAGCCAGTCCGCTCAACCCTCAGTCCAGCTGCGGACATGGACAGCCGGACACTGTGGACCCTGTGAGGCCGGGGGAAAGCTGGCAATTCCAGCAGGAAACGGTGGAAGCGGTGACCTTGTCTCTGCCAGATATAGTGGAAAGTGAGGCCTGGGGAACAGGCCAGTGGACAATGATCGCAAACGAAGGGTTTCTGCTGCAATTTCCCACCTCCACCTTCTTCGCATTTTCCAAGTACTCCTCCGACTCCGACGACCAGCAGTACAGCGAATGCGACCAAACCATGCTGGGCTGGCACAGTCCCGCCGACCCTCAAAACCACTCCGACTGGAGCTGTTTCTACGCCGTCAAGGACACTCCGGAGGCCAGGACAGCCTTCAAAACAGGGTCTGTGCGCTGGGTAAGTCCGACTTCCTTCCTGCAAAGCGCGGGGATGTATGAGGACCAGGAAGGACTGGTGCACAGACTGAATGAGGTTCAAAGTGAATGGACGGCTGGCTTTAGTGACTACTTCAAAGGTATGTCTTTGCTGGAAGTCAATAGAAGAGTCGGGACTCAGCGCTCTGCCAGCAAACCCGACTTTTCCAATATGCAGAAATACCCGGCTTTCTTAGAGCGCCAGCCAGGGACAGTAGTGGATGTTGATAGACTTGGCAGGACTGACCCTGAGTCAATTCGAGCTTTCCTCACTACTCCTTTGGACGATATCCCCATCGACCCCCTGCCTTCCCACTGGGACTGGAGCAACGTAGGGGGCCAGACCTTCACCCCTGCGAGAGGTCCAATGGATCAGGGCAACTGCGGAAGCTGCTTCGCTATCGCAGCGATGGAAATGCTGGAGGCCAGGCTAGCTCTGCAGACTAGCGACTCCGATATCCGTCTCAGTTTGCAGTACTTAATCTCCTGCGGGTTCTATACTGAGGGCTGTAACGGCGGATTCCCTACCTTGGCTTTGAAGTTCATAGCGGAATTTGGCATTCCTGCGGAGACTTGTATGAAATACAGTCCTGGAGACAATGAGCCGCATTGCTCGACTATGTGCGACCCGAATGACTCCGATCTATGGGTGACCGTGGACTCCTATGGCTACCTTGGCGGGTATTATGGTGCAGGGAGTGAGGACTTAATGATGAAAGAACTGAGGGCGAGAGGGCCTTTCGCCGTTAGTTTTGAACCTGGAAACACGTTTGCGTACTATACAAAAGGGATTTTTTCGGATCAAGTGCTGAGAGAAGATGACGAAATGACGATGAGGGATACAGATACAGCCTGGGAACAAGTGGACCACTCAGTGCTGTTGGTAGGATGGGGAGAGGAACGCGGAGTAAAGTATTGGAAATTGATGAACAGCTGGGGTCCGAATTGGGGCGAAAACGGTTTTTTCCGAGTCCGCAGAGGAGTAGACGACAGCAGCATTGCTTCGATGCCTGAAGTAGCCATCCCTCGAATCCTAGACCAACCTTTGATCTAGACTAGTCTCCCTAGGCCGAAATGTGCACTGCAAAGTATCGAATTATAAGGCAATATAGTACGCTTGAGACTATACCTTTCCACTATTCCCTATGCTTCGTGTATAATCCGTATAGACACATGTAATGAGGTTTAAAAACTTAATTAAAACCAATGTAAAGCATCCTTCCTGCAGCTGTTTTCTAATATACTATTTGAGAAAGTACACATTCTTGGATAATCGATGAGTAGGAAGCAGGCTTCTATACACACGATAGGCAGGAATTACATAAGGACAGAGTTAAGTTCCCACTATGTATTCCGAAGCTTCAAGCTATAGAGTCGTTGAATTGGCCATTTCCCACCACTTCCGCTTATAATGGCCACTGCACTCAACCCCCCAACACCAGTGCTGCTCCATCTCAGCTCCCCTCTCACTCTGCAATTCCTCTCCCTCCCTACCCGCACGCCTCTAAAGTCCCTCTCCTTCTCCAGTCCCTTCACCTACTCCACCTTCCAAAGCCACACCTATGTCCTCCAGTCCACAGGCCAAGTGGATGTGTATGACACAGCGACTCAGTTAGTGCTAGCGACTATTGCTGTCTCTGGGCTTGCACAAGTAACTGATATGTTGGTGGTTCCTTTAGGTGTATACAGTCTGCAGACAGGGCAATGTATGACCTTTGAGAAGAAGGTTTGGGCGCCTATGGCGAGGAAACGCGCAAATAAAGTAGGCAATGTGAAATCCTGCTATATGAATGGACAGACTTTGGTGGGTGTTAGTGAGCGCAAGCTGAGTTCCTGCTCCTGGTGTATGAATTGCCGCGGGACCTATGTTTACAAAACATCACTGTTCAGATTAGAGGGTGAGGACGACCTAAAGCCGCTAGAAGTCGAAATGCAATATGGCCTTGTAGGTCCCGTCCTAGGCATTTACTTGCTCAGCACTCAGACCTGGGAAATGAAGTGGCTGGGAGACAGTCCTATCAAGGCCCAGGTCTCTGCAGCCTGTATGTACCAAGACCGTCTCTACGCTCTATATGACAATGGCTCTTTTCTGAGTGTATCAGTGGAAACAGGACTCGGCTGGGTCGCCAAAGCAGAAGTTTGGGTGTATGTGTGGGTCATAAAGAAGCGCCTGCCGAGAGTAACGGCTAGTATTCTCCATGAGGTTCTAAGCCTGTTTAGTTGCTAAGCACTGATAGATTTTAATGATCTGTTCAACTGGTGCATTTATCTTCTTTCCATTTGGGAAATTCAAAATTGAATTTCCTGCAAGTTCTAATGAGGATTTTTATTTCGGCAGACGCTCTTTCTATAGAATAGCCGGGTAGATATAGAAGAGGAAGCATAATTCGAGGCAAGGAGTATATATGAAAGCAGAAATCATGGTCTGACCGGCTTCTACCATATCTCCGTAAAAGAGCAATACCATAGTCTATTGCTTCGACTTTCATAGAAAGTCTTTCAGGGTATGAGGATTTCTAGTGGTGTAAACCCTGCATACTAATGTCTAAGATGAGCATTATTTTTGACCATTTTAGAAGGGTACAAACACATAGGAACTTTCACGTTTTTTGTTGTTGAAATTGTCTGCCTAAGATTGATGTTTCTTAACTAATATCGCTAATGTTCGCTGAAACTGGTCGTTTGTCTGAGACTTCTTTTCACCTCGTTCACCATTCTATCGATCTCTGCAGACGGAAAAACCCTAGCATCCAGTAGTCTTTCCGTGAGCGAAATTCGCACTATTTCCTTGCCTCTGCCTTCCAAACTCTCGATTTCCTTGAAATCTACACTCAGTCCAGTCTGCCAACTCAACTCTCTCAGTCTGCTTTCGTGCTCTTTTCTCCCTCCCGCCCAGGAAAACACTGTTAAAACTGGTCTGCGTCTCGAAGACCCACTCAGTCCGTCCGAGACGATATTCATCAGTTTGCCACTTTCTTGGTTGTTGAAGATGCAGACGCAAGAAACATAGGGGAAGAAAGTCGAGGCCATGGCAGAAATGGTCGAGTCGGATTTGCTACTTACAGAGGCTGACAGTTGCAGGTAAAATAAGAGACATTGGCAGTGACGGGCAGGGTAGAGACACACGGCAATCTGCACATTGTCGGAAGAGGTCAGTTCCTGCTCTGCACTCAACTCCATTCCAGAGAGGGAAGAGAGCACGGAATTGAGCACTGTATCTATGCCCAGTCCTTCTCGCCCTAGAACCAGCACCACACACTTGTCTGCGCCGCTACTGAGCGCTTGCATAGCCGCACTGTCCCAACTCACGCTATCTCCCTCGACTTTCAAAGCCGGACTAGGCTTCTTACTTCTCAAGCTTGAAACCAGGTCTACGGACCATTTCAATGTGGTCAGGGCGGCCCAGGTGTACTTCACCGCTGTGACTGCCACTTTAGTCTTAGAAGCAGCTGTGACTGCCAGCCTAGTTCCAGAGGCAGCGGCTCCCAGTCCTCCAGTAGCCACTGTAAGTCCTACATTTAACGCATAATTCGCTGCGGATTTCCACTTCGAGGATGATTTTTCCTTTTCAAGATAGTTGAGTGCGAGGGCTACTCGTGGACGCATGTGCGGGTAGTGAGTTGACACTTGGTTCAAACTAGTCTCGAGAGAGGAGCATTTGGAGAGGAAAGTGGGCAGCCAGAAAGCATCGGAGTACAGCTCTTGCGCCTTTTCTTCGATTTTGGCTTGAAGTTGGGAGTCGGTCAAGGTCGCAATGCTCATATAGAGCGCTTCGACGGCCATTAAAGACCACCGCGCTTCCTGGACCCGGTCCTCTAAATAGGCTCGAAGATGTCTCTTTACCTTCTGGTTTTCTCTGATGTTATCCAAACTCGCGAGGAAGTTCCTGCTTCTCTCATTGAAAACCAAGACAAGGCTAGTAGTGCGAGTGGACTGAGTAGCCAGCACCAGTCTTTCCAACTCTTCCTTCTTGACCTGTTCCATTGATTTCAGTCCCTGCAGATCCCTTTCCCCAGTACTGTATCCCCTGCATTCTCTTTCCAGCCCCTCTCCCAGGTGTCTGATCTGCACTAGTAATTCTCGTATCTTCAGGAACTCCCCTGATATACTCCTTTTGGGGAAGTCAGATTCTAAAAGAACTTGGAAGAGGAAGGATTTCCGCATGTCTGATTTGCTGGGGTCGACGAAATTAGGCTTGTTGAGGAGGATAATGACAGGAGAATCGCTGAAATAATGATGATTTAGCTGCTGGATCCAGTTGGAAATTTCCCTATTTTCAGTCCTTTGGGAAGGGCTGAAGTCTTTATCATGGAAAAGAAACAAAATTCGCTCCATTAGGAACCCAAAAGTTCTCGTCAGCCACACCAGTTTCTCCACATACTTCTCCACATTCCGCATAGTTTCCACCTCATTCCGCACCAAAAAGCAAGGCACAGAGGCCACCGCCAGCACCACGCCCACCAGATTACTCTGCAAAATCGCTAACTTCTCCTGCAAAGTCTCCGTGCCTCCCAACCCCTCCATATCAATCAGAAGTAGTTGGGCGGGACTGGAAGGGAGGGCAAGTGGGGAGGTCAGTAAGTGACTTCCCCGAGTAGTGTGAGTAGTGCTGTTAGCAGTATGGAAGTAGTCCTGACATATACGAGATTGGGAACAGTGCTGGATCATGTGATTGCAGAAAGTGCTTTTGCCCATGCCCTGGCCTCCAAGGACCACCATCACGACTGTAGGCTTCGCAGGGTCGAAGTTGGTCCGGACTAAGTTGAGCAGTTCCTCATCGACCACTGCTCCTGGCGTAAATAGAGGACGAACGGTCAGTTTACTTTGCGGAAGTGGTGTTTCTCTCGGCTTTTCCAGAGGACGAATGGTCAGTTTACTTTGCGGAAGTGGTGTTTCTCTCAACTTTTCCAAAGGGTGTGATATGCATTCTTCTTGAGAATTGGTGGGGATATTATCAATAAACGCGGAAAATGGAATATCCAAGTTGCTGACCTTCACGATTTTTTCCACGTCTTTGCAGATTTTCTCTATTGGACGGTCACGACTGGGAAGGTTGTAGTGCGTTTTTAAGTAGTTGCTTGCAGGGTGGCTGTCCATCAGGCCTTGAGCGACACTGACCAGCCCAGAGGCTGCAGTGAAAGAGACGAAAGTAGTGTATTTGTTGTAGGACGCATAGTCAGTACTTTCCTTCAATAATGACGAATGGAGAGGTGCTTTCGAAGCGGGTTCCAAGTATATGAATTGAGCGATTTCCACCCCAGTCCTGGCCTTCAGCGCCTCGTAGATCTCTTGCACGGCTTCCAAGCCTGTGAACTTACTGTTCCCACTAAAGCTCACAAAGCAATACGCAGCGACCCGCAGCACTCCCGCCAGAGCCCTCCTCACCATTTCCCACGTCTCCCCTTCCACATCCCCCACATTAAAGTCCCACATCCGCAGGAGCAGCGTAGTCCGCCTGCCCACATACACAGGGTACGGCCACACTGCGATGCTTTTTCCTTCTATCTTGTCAAAGCTGCTTGGGGAGAGATTGGACAGGTCGAAGTTGGACTCTGGAGTCTGTGGACTGGCGGAAATTAGGGCGGAAAGTAGGTCTGCGGCCGGGGAGTGGGGGGAGCCGATGAAGAGGAGGGGGAGAATTGGCTCGGAAGTCTGGAAAGAGTTGCACACTCGAGAAAGAGCGGTGGGCTGCAGAGACAGGGCGAAAGGAGTAGAGTGGCGGAGGGAGTTGGGCAGAAGGGACAGGAAAGGAACTGCCATAGTGACTATAGCCAACCATCTGATTTTAAAGGGTTTGATTACCTGCGGAGTCACTCGCCTCTATTACCTTGCATTTCCCACTCCTTCTTATGTATTTCCTGCAATTGAATAGTATTTCCTTGCTTAAGATGGCAGCCAAGGACATGTGCACTGCCACCGCACATGCCAATGGTAATGAAAAGGACCAAGTCGCTTCCTATGCGAATAACGTGAAAGCAAGGCAGGCGTTGGGCTCTCGACTCGAAGGCGCAGCAAAGCTGAGTCCCTTTTACGAGGGTGCGAAGTGGGATTGAGGAACTGGGTTTGAGCAGCATGGCTCGATGGTATTCCAGGGCCGCTAGCCAAGGGCGTAGTTCGCGCTGCTAGACTGGACCTAAGGCGACCCCACAAAATGGATGGATTTCAGTGGATCTGGAGCAGCCACACTGAAGCTGCAAAAAGATATAGTCAGCCGATCAACCCTCTAAAAAGATGGAACCGACCATAATGTATTACGGGAAGGCGGGCGAATAGGATATAGAGAACCACCAAAGATGTGAAAACCGGCCTAGGCGAATGAGAATAACTAGTTTGTGTCCTGTATTATTCCACTAGGAAAAGATCTTGAGACAGGGAAGCTTCGCGAAAGAACCTTCGAGTAGCTGTTTGGAGGCGGTGTGGTAGCTGAAGGGCTGCAAATGCAGCCCAGTTGCTAGCGGAATTTGGTCCCTTTTGCAGGCGTTCTAGTCTGATATTGACTCCCGATAAAGAAATTTTTCCTAGTTTACCTGTGTATAAAAAGGCAACTATATAAGGACGATTTCCATTTTG
>Ga0247837_1007057_pt1 | contig 15263 bp, 11 predicted proteins | sample LaCtaG_2_FD_187115 | JGI IMG/M metagenome (GOLD analysis project Ga0247837, IMG submission 187115) | Freshwater microbial communities from meromictic Lake La Cruz, Castile-La Mancha, Spain - LaCruzMarch2015_14.5m | ecosystem: Environmental > Aquatic > Freshwater > Lake | place: Spain: Castile-La...
ACCCGCATCGCAATGTTTGACGAAATCATGGGCCGGCTTCACCCAGTCGGCCCACAACTGCAGCAGGAAGGCTGACCTATGTGCCCGGTCTAAGGCTGACCCATGAGTCCGGTTGCACAGGGGTGAGGTCACATCGGGCTGGGCTGGAGGGGTCGCGTCGGGCCTGGCGCCGACGAAATCGGTAGGCTTGGGCTGTGTTGGGCGCTCTCCTCTTGCTGTTGGTTGCTTGTGCCCTGGGCCTGGTGGTGGTGTGGCGTGGGGCGTTGTCGCGCTTCGAGGCCATTGGCCTTGGGCTGTTCATCGTCGTCGTGGCCTGCGTCGGCGTGGGCGGCGCCTTGAGCCTGGCCCTGCGCGATGACGTCGTCGGCGATGGCCGGGCCTTGATTGGCTGCGCCGTGGGGCCGTTGTTGGCCCTGGTGTGGCGGGGGGCCTTGTCGGGTCGGGTGGGTGGGGTGCTCATCGGCGTGGCGTCGACGGTGTTGCTGGTACTCGGCCTCGCGGGGCAGAGCCTGGCCATCGTGCCCGTGGCGGCCGCCCCCATGGTGGTGGCGTCGTCGTTGGTGATGGCGCTGGTGGCGTCGCTGGCGGCGGCGGTCCATGCCTGGCGCCTGGGTCGTGGGCAGCCGTCGCGCTTGTTGCGGGCCCGTCCCCGAGGGGAGGCCGCCGGGGCCCTGGCCTTCGGGCTGGCGTCGTTGTCGGCGTTGTTGACGCTGTCGGGGGACCACTCCTGGGGCCTCACCCGGCTGTGGCCCGCGTTGTGCGCCCTTGGCGTCGTCCTGCTGGTCCAGGCGAGGGCGGCCAGGGTGCCCCTGCTCGCCCGTGACGGGGCCATCGTCCTCGTGGGCGCCGGCTTGTTTCTGGTGGCGCTGCCCGTGCCCCAGGCGTTGTTTGCCGCCGTCGTCGCCGCGGTGGGCCTCGGGCTTGGCGGTGCCCTTGAGCCCCTGCTGGTGCGGATGACGGCGGCGACGTCGGCAGCGAGCACGATGGCGCCGACCTCGACCTCGACATCCATATCGACATCGACGGCGCTGGCGTTGCCCGAGCCCGGGGCCGTGGCCGGGGTCGGCGGGTTGCCGCCGCTGCTCGACGACGCCATCCAGCGTCGGCCTCTGCGGCCCCGCATCTTGTCGCGCACGTCGGCCCGTCGCCTGGTGGAGGCTGCTGTCGACCGGGCCTGGCGGTCCCAGCCCCATGTTGCCTCGTCAAAGCGACGGGCGCCCGTCGACGTTCAGGGCGGCGACGACGCCGACGTCGATGGCGACGCTGCGGAGTTGGCCGAGGCCTTGTGCGCCATCGTCGACAACGCCCTGCGCCACCAGGCCAGCCGCACCGACACCAGCGATGGGCGGGTCAACGTCGTGGTGCGCGCCGCCGCCCAGACCGTGAGCTTCGAGGTCGACGACGCCGGCGGCCACGCCGACCGACCGGCGGGATCCTGGCGGCCCTTCCTCGACGTCGTCGCCGATGCCAACGGCGAGCGCCCGGGCTACGGCGTGTCGTTGTCGCGGGCCCGCTTGTTGGTGGAGCGGCATGGCGGGCAACTCCACGTGCGCAGTGGCGACGAGGGCGGTGTGCAAATCACCGTGCCGCGGCGCGTGAGTCGCGGGCCCATCGGCATCGCCTGAGCAGTGCTCGCCAGGGGCTCGTCAGGGAGCGCGCAAGAACGTGACGACGTCGGCGCTCAGGCGGTCCGGGTCTTCGATCTGGGGCAGATGGCCGAGGTCGTCGTAGGTGACAAGCACGGCCCCCGTGATGCCCTTGGCCAGCCGGGCGGCGTGGTCGGGGTGGACCAGGCGGTCGTGGCTGCCGGTGACGACGAGGGTGCGGGCCTGCACCCGGGGCAACAGGGGCGTGCGGTCGAGGACCAGCATGTTGTTGACGACGGAGATGAAGGCCGTGGCCGCCCGTTCCTTCTGGGGATCGTTGCGGGTGGACAACAGTTCGCGCTTCACGCGCTCCCCGAGGGGATGGCGTTTCTCGACGGCGAGGTCGAAGGCGGTGGCCCACAACCAGTCGGCGCCATACGCCGCGTGGTTGGTGTCGAGGAGCAACCAGATGGGCTTGAACCAGGCCCGCAGATCGAGGCCGGCGGCGTCGACGAGGACCATCCGGTTGACCCGGGCGGGGTTGGTGATGGAGACGGTCAACGCGGTGGCGCCCCCCATGGAGCTGCCCACCAGATGGGCCCGGGGCCAGCCGAGCACGTCGAGGACACCAACGGCGGTGCGGCCGAGGCCATCCACCGTCAGACCCTGCACGGGCCGGTCGCTCTTACCGTGGCCGGGGGCGTCGTAGGCGGCCACGCGATAGCCCGCCTGCACGAGGGCGGGCATGACCTCCCGCCACACCTGGGACGACAACCCGAAGCAATGCAGCAGCAGCACGCGCTCACCGTCGACGGGGCCGGCTTCCAGCAGCCGCAGGCGCAGGCCGCCGACCACGACGTCGCGCTCACTGGCGAACGAGTAGTCGACGTCGTCGAAGCTCTGGGGCAGGGCCGTCCCCGTCGCCGTCGCCGGTGCGGGCTCCGTCGACGAGGGTGCCGCCACGGGCTCGGCCGCCGCAGGCTCGGCCGCCGCAGGTTCCGCCGCTGCAGGCTCTGCCGACGACGCTGACGTCGTCAGCAGCGCCAGCGCCAGCCACAAGGCCCGAGGAGCTTGCTGCTGCATGGTGCCCACCTCAGGTCTTGCTGACGATGATGCGGTCGCGCTCGAAGCGAACGGTGACGAGGCCGCCCTTCTTCACGCCGATGGCCTCGAGGGGCAGGCGCACAAAGGGGCTGCCGGTGGCGAGCTTCTGGGCGCGATAGGTGCGGTCGGTGCCCACCAATGGCGCCGTGCGGCCACGACGACCCTGGCCGATGTGGGTCTTGACGAAGTCGTCGAGGGTGGCGGCGGCGGCCCCCTGCTGGCGCAGGGCGTCGAGGGCCTTGCGGATGGCGGCGCGGGAGGCCCGGCCTTCGTTCAACAGCTTCTCGACGGCAGAAACGCCATCGGCCAGATAGTGAATCTGGATATCCTTGTAGGACAGCCGCTTGACGGCCTTCGCTGCTGCCTTTTTCTTCGTTGCTTTCGCCATGTGCATCCGCCTTTTTGTGCAATTCTGCGTGAAAATCTGGTGGTGTTTCCGCACGGGCGAACACCCCGGGTCGAGCCCCATGACCGCCCCATCGTCGACATGACGACGGCGCCGCTGTCGCCGGGCCGTCGGCGTGCACGGCAGATGCGCACCACACAGGGGCGAATCATCAGTGCATTCACGGCGACTGGAGGCGAGAACCACATGGTTGCTAGCACACCTGCCAGGGGCGTTGAAATGGCAAAAGTGAACCGACCAACAAGGCGTCTCGCCAGGTTCTGATTGTTCCTTCGGCTGGCGCCGAAGAAGTCATGGGAGAATCAGAACTCGTCGTGTTTTCCCATCGCCTGGCCCGCGCCGCCGCGCTGGCCCGGCCCCACCGCCCAGGTCCTGGCTTCAGACCGATGAGTGTCTCAAGTAACTGAATATACAGTTATTTTCGTCGGATCGGCGGTCGAGATGGGCCAGGGCCGGTGCCCCGGCGAATGCCCTTTCGTCATCGTGGAAAGGGGAGCATACGTACAGGAATGCCAGTGACACAGTTGGGTGAGCAAGTGCTCGCCGTCTTGAATGCCGCCGCCGGGCGACCCCTCAAAGCCAAAGACATCTCGCGGTCCCTCGACCTGCCGGCAGATGATCGCGGCGACATCCGCCAGGCCTTGTTCGACCTCGTCGACGACGGCCGCGCCCTGCAGTTGCCCAACCGGCGCTTCGTCAGCGCCGCCGCCGAGAGCCCGGCCCTTGGCATCAAGGGCACCGTCCAGCGCAAGCCGAGCGGCATCGCCTGGTTTGTGCCCCACGACAAGTCGCGCAAAGACGCGTTCATCCCGCCGGCCGAGATGCGGGCCATCATCGACGGCGACGTCGTCATGGCCAAGATCGAACGGGCTCCCAAGGGGCCCGTGGCCACCATCGTCAAGGTGCTCGAACGCTCCCGCCGCACCATCACGGGCACCCTGCACACAAGCCACGACAAGCGCTTTGGCCGGGTCCGCTACGTCGAGGTCGACGACAACGTGTTGTCGGGGCCCGTGCGCCTGACCCAGGACGACGCCATTGCCGGTGGCGCCAAGCCCAACGACGTCGCCAAAGAAGGTGACGTCGTCGAGGTCGAACTGCTGGTGCCGCCGACGGCCACCACCCCCGCCGAGGGGCGCATCATCCGTCGGCTGGGCGAGAAGGGGGCTCTCGACGTCGAGATCGAGCGCCTCGTGACCCAGGCCGGCGTGAGCCGCATCTTCCCGACGGCGGTGCTGGCGGATGCCGGTCGTCTCGGCGAGGTCCCCGGCGAGGCCGACTTCGAGGGTCGCCAGGATTTGCGCGACCTGCCCATCGTCACCATCGACGGCGAAACCGCCAAGGACTTCGACGACGCCGTCTTTGCCCGCAAGCGTCCCCGCAGCCAGAAGATCGACGTCACCGTCTGCGTCGCCGACGTCTCCCACTACGTCACCGAAGACGCCCCCCTCGACCGCGAGGCGCGCCTGCGGGGCACGTCCATCTACTACCCGGGCCGCGTCATCCCGATGTTGCCCGAGGCGTTGTCCAACGGGCTGTGCTCGTTGAAGCCCCGGGTGCCGCGCCTGTGCACCTTCGCGACCTTCACCGTCGACGAAGCCGGCGGCATCCACGACGAGAAGCTGGCGTTTGGCGTCATGCAGAGCCGGGCCCGGCTGACCTACTCGCTGGTCCAGACCTTCCTCGACGAGGAAGAGGGCAAGGCCGAGCCCTACGTCATGCCGAAGCAGCCCGCCGAGGCCACCCTGTCTCCCAGGCAGCTCGACGAAGAGACCAAGCAGAGCCTGCGGGACCTCGCCGAAGTGTCCCGTCGTCTGCGCGAGACCCGCCGCCAGCGTGGGGCCCTGGACTTCGAGCTGCCCGAACTCGTCATCGAGCTCGACGAGCAGAAGGAGCCCACGGGCCTGCGCCACAACGTGCGCGTCGAGTCCCAAAAGCTCATCGAAGACTTGATGATTGCCGCCAACGAAGTGGCCGCCCGCTACTTCGACGAGCAGGGTTTCCCGAGCATCTACCGCATCCACGAGGAGCCCGACGAGGAGAAGCTCTCCCGCTTCCTCGACCTGGCCCGCCCGGCGTACCTCGAGCAGACGGGCAAGCCCCTGCCAAAGACCGTCCTCGACGATCCCACGTCGCCGTCGGCCCTGATGACGTTGATGCACGGCATCGGCGACCACCCCTCGCGCCAGGCCCTCGACATGCTGCTGCTGCGCAGCATGAAGCAGGCCCGCTACAGCGTCGACAACGTCGGCCACTACGGGCTTGGCTCGACGGCGTATCTCCACTTCACCTCGCCCATCCGCCGCTACCCCGACCTCGTGGTCCATCGGCAGCTGCGGGCCCGCCTGGCCCAACAGGGCAAGAAGCCCCGCCGGGCAAAGAACGCCGGCAGCGAGGAGCTGCTCGCCGCCGATGACGCCCTCCTGCGCGAGCTGGAGGACATGGCGGAGTCGTCGTCGGAGCGTGAGCGCAAGGCCACGGACCTCGAGCGCCAGATTCAAGCCCTGCACGCCTGTTGGCTCATGAAGGACCGCATCGGCGAGATCCACGAAGCCACAGTCACCGGGGCCAGCGAAGCCGGCGCCTTCGTGCGCTTGAACGAGCTGCACGTCGACGGCCTGGTGCGCACCGACGCCCTCGGTCGCGAGTACTACGCCTTCGACCAACAGCGTTTGCAGCTCGTGGGTGAACGCTCCCGCGAGGTCATCGGCGTCGGCACCGCCATCGAGGTCGAGGTCTTCGACGTCGACTTGAGCCGTCGGCAGATTTCGTTTGTCCGGGTCCTCAACGAGGCCGGCCAGGCTTCACGGCCCGGCAAGTCGGGCAAAGCCGGTGCCCCGGGCGGGCACGCCGGCGGTGACCGCGCCGAGCAGCGCGGCAAGCCTCACGCTGGCAAGGGCCATGACAAGGGGTACGACAAGGGCTACGACAAGGGGCACGACAAGCAGCGCGGGCCGTCGCGAGACCAGTTCCGCCCCGAGCCCTACAAGCCGGCACCGTTTGGCGCTTCGTCGTCGAGAAACGGTCCATCGGGAGGGCCAGCACGCGGCGGGCCGTCCCGCGGCGAGGCCCCCCGTGGCCAGCGGCCCGCACCCGAGTCCTGGCCTTCTCGCCCCAATACCCGCCCCGGCATCCACGCGACCCCGGCTCCCGCGGGCCGTCCGTCGGCGTCGGACGATCGGCGGGCCAAGGCCGTCGTCAACGACGAGCGTCGCGACCGTCGCGATGAGCGCCAGGATCGCTACGAGCGGCAGCAGCAGCGTCGCACCCCCGGTCCCGTCGTCGACGAGGCCGAGCTGGAGGCCCGCCGCCAGGCCATCCGCGGTCCCGACTCCTTGCGGGCGGTCTTTTCGGAGCGGGGGCCCTCGTCGAAGCCGTCGTCTTCGTCGTCCCATTCGTCCCATTCGTCGTCGCGCCACGACGACACGCCGTCCAAGCCAGCCCATTCGTCCCACCATTCGTCGAAGGCGGCGCCGAAGCCACGCGCCCTCGATGATGAGCCGTCGCTGTCGCACAAGATGGCGAAGGCCGCGGAGGGTCAGCAGAAGCCGCCATCGTCACTGAAGGCGTCGGCGCCGGTCCCTGAGAAGGCTTCGACGAAGTCGTCGACTGCGTCGACTGCGTCGACTGCGTCGAAGGCACCGAAGAAGGCATCGTCGAAGGCCACCGACAAGGCAGCAGCGAAGAAGCCCGCGCCGTCGAAGTCCCCGGACAAGGTGGCGTCGAAGCCAACCACGAAGAAGCCGACGACGAAGAAGGCGGCGTCGAAGAAGCCCGCGGTGAAGGCGGCTGCGAAGGCGCCGGCCACCAAGGCCGAGAAGAAGGCAGCCAAGAAGGCTGACAAAAAGGCGGACGCCAAAGCAGCCAAGAAAGCCGCGGCGAAGACGCCGGCGGCCAAGAAGGCGGCGGCGAAGAAGTCCAAGCCCAAGTCCTGAAGGCAAGTCACGTGTCTGCAGCGATTCCAGGCCCGCGCCAGGTCCCCGGGGAGCTCCCCGGGTTGGTCTACGCACGCTTCGAGTCCCTGGGCGTGTCGCTGCCGGCGCGGCGCCAGTCGACGGCGGAGCTGCTGGCCCAGGTCCACTGCCCGACGCCCATTCCCCTGGAGGAGTTCACGGGGATACGCAGCCGGCGGGTCTGTGGCGACGACGAAGACTCCCTGGGTCTGGCGGTGGCGGCGGCGCGGGACTGCCTGTCGCGTTCGCGCTATCGCGCCGACGAGATCGACATCGTCATCTTCACGTCGATTTCACGGGCCCTGTGCGACCGGCCCCGCATGTCCTTTGAGCCGTCGATGGCGGGCCTCGTCAAGCGCGCCATCGGTGCCAGAAATGCCACCCATTTTGACGTGTCCAATGCCTGCGCGGGGATGACGACGGGGGTGCAGATCGTCGACCGCATGATCAAGGCCGGCGTCGTGCGAAACGGTCTGGTCGTCAGCGGCGAACGCATCACGCCCATTGCGGCGGCGGCCAGCGCTGAAATCACCGATCCCCGCCACCAGCAGGTGGCCTCGTTGACGGTGGGTGATGCCGGCGCCGCCGTCGTCGTCGACGTCTCGGATTCGCCAGCAGATCGCATCCACCACATCGAACTGCTGACGTCGGCGGAATTTTCGGATTTGTGTTTCGGCATGCCCAGCGAAACCCAACCGGGCATGGCGATGTATGCCGACAACCGGGCCATGCACGCGCGGGAACGGGTCCAACTGTGGCCACGCTTCCAGCGGGATTTCCTCGCTCGACACGGCGCCACGTTTGCGTCGGAGCAGTACGACTTCATCGTGCAGCACCAGGTCAGCGCCCTGGCCATCCATTTGTTTTCACGGTGTGGGGCCCAGGTGTTTGGCCAGCCCATGCCCGAGTCCCTCTCTGTCGTCGAGGAGTTCGGCAACACCGCGACGACGTCCCACTATCTGGTCCTGCATCAGGCCCTCAAAGAGGGCCGGTTGAGCGGCGGCAAGGTGCTGTTGGTGCCGGCAGCGTCGGGCATCGTGGTCGGCTTCGTGTCGGCGACCATCTCGTCGTTGAAGGTGGCCTGATGGGCGTGCGCATCGTGGCCAGTGGCACCAGTGGTGTCACCAACGAGGCCAATGCTTCTCAGCACGATGGTGCCATCGCCCTGGGACAGGCGGCGGCCCGGGCCTGTCTGGCGTCGGCGGGGGTGGCCGGTGCCGACGTCGACATCCTCATCTACGTTGGCGTCTACCGCGACGACAACATCGTCGAACCAGCCATCGCCGCCCTCATCCAGCGGGACATCGGCATGAGCCTGGACTTCGCCAAGACGTCGGTGGCGGGCTTCTCGTTTGACCTGCTCAACAGCGGCTGCGGCATCGTCAATGCCATGCAGGTCGCCAGCGCCTACCTGCACGGTGGTGGCGTTCGCCGGGTGCTGCTGGTCTCCAGTGACGCCCATCCTTCGGGGCGGGCGGCAGCGGACTTTCCCTTTGCGGCCGTTGGTGGTGCCTTGCTCCTCGAGCACGATGCCGATGCCGCCGCCCCGCGCTTTGGTCGACTGCAGGTGCGCGACGGCGGCGACGGCGACGGCGACGACGACGATGGCGTTGGCCCCGGGTCCGAGGGTTTCCTGTCGTTTGCCACCGCGGGCACCAATGGCCGCGACCACATCACGGTGGTTCGCGATGGCGACTACGAACCGCGGGCCCTCACCCTGCTGTCATCGTCGATCCTCGAGTACGCGGCGGCGGAGGGCCTGAACCTCGACGAGACCCTCATCGTCACGTCCTCTCTGTCCCCGGGCTTTGGCGACAAGGTCGCTGCCGCCGTCGGCGTCGCTGCCGATCGGGTGCTGTCGGCGACGGGCATCGACACAGACCCGCTGTCGTCGTCGTTGACCATCGCCTGGGACCAGGCCGCCCGCAGCGGACGTCTGAGCGGGACCGAGCCCATCCTGTTTGCCGCCGTTGGTGGTGGCCTGACCAGCGCCTGCCTGGTCTGTCGTCGATGAGCCTGATGAGCACAGCGGCTTTTCCCCTCAACGTCGTCGCCGCCCTGGGCGACCATGCCCGGCGGGTGCCCCTGCGACGGGCCCTGTCGCTGCCGACGACGAACGGTGACTTCACCCACCTCACCTACCAGCAGATCGACGACGCCTCCGACGCGTGCGCCTGGGGACTGAGGGCCGCTGGCATCACGCAGGGCACCAGGACCGCGTTGATGGTCAAGCCCGGCCCCGACCTGTTCACGCTGCTGTTCGGGCTCTTCAAGGTCGGCGCCGTCCCCGTCGTCGTCGATCCTGGCATGGGCCTGTCGCGCATGCTGCGGGGCTATCAGGCCGTTGGCGTCGAGGCCTTCATCGGCATCCCCGTCGCCCAGCTGGTGCGCCTTGCCCGGCCGGCGGCGTTCTCATCGGTGCGGAGCATCGTGACCGTGGGGCGGCGTCTCGGGTGGGGCGGCACGACCCTGACGGAATGCATGGAGCACGGTCGCAGCCGGGGCCCGTTTCCGCTGGCGACGACGACGACGGATGACCCGCTGTTGATTTCCTTCACCACCGGCAGCACGGGCCCGCCCAAGCCCGCGGTGATGACCCACGGCGGCGTGGCGGCCATGCTGCGCCACATCACGGGTCTGCTGCAGCCCGACGACGGCGACGTCACCCTGGTCACCATGCCCGTCATGGCCATCATGGACCTCCTCGTGGGCTGCAGCGCGGTGTTGGCCCCGATGGATGCCAGCAAGCCCGGTGACGTCGACGCCGCCGTGATCACGTCGACCATCAACGCCTTTGGCTGTCGGCATATGTTCGCATCGCCCGCGTTGTTGCAGCGCCTCGTCGAGCACGGGGCGCCACTGCCGTCGCTGCGCTCGGTGGTGTCGGGTGGGGCCCCCGTCAGCAGCACCCTCGTCGCAGCCTTGCGGGCCCAGCTCGCCCCCGACGCCCGCCTGGAGACCACCTACGGGGCCACGGAGGCCCTGCCGATTTCCTCCATCGAATCGGCCGAAATTCTCGCCGAGACGTCGTCGCTGACGGCCCGCGGCCAGGGCACCTGCATCGGCCGACCCATGCCCGGCCTCGACCTCCGCCTGGCCGCCGTCGTCGACGGACCCATCGCCCGCTGGGCGGACACCCACGAGGTCGCCGCCGGCGACGTCGGCGAAATCGTCATCCGTGGCGACATCGTCAGCCCCCGCTACCACGACGCCCCCGCTGCCAACACGCTGCACAAGATCGAGGGCGAATGGCACCGCACGGGTGACCTCGGCTTCGTCGACGACCTCGGCCGCCTCTGGTTCGCGGGCCGCAAGAGCCACCGGGTCCTCACCGCCGCCGGTCCGTTGTTGAGTGTACAGGTCGAGGGCATCTTCAACGCCCACCCCGACGTCGCCCGCTCAGCCCTCGTCGGCGTCGGCCCCCAGGGCAACCAGCAGCCCGTGGTGTGCATCGAGCTGCGCAAGCCCGTCGACGGTGCCAGCGCCCCTGAAGCACGGGTTCGTCGGGAGCTGCAGGACCTCGCCCGTCAGCATGGGCTGACGGCGGGGGTGGACACCTTCCTGTTTCATCCGTCGTTTCCCGTGGACCTCCGCCACAACGCCAAGATCAAGCGCGAGGAGCTCGCTGCCTGGGCCCGCCTGGTGTTGCAGCCGCCACCGCTGTCGGCGTCGATGGTGGCCCTCCGCGCCGTCCCCATCATCGGTTGGGTGTTGGTGGTGGTCGGGCTGCTGGTACCGCTGACGCCCCTGTGGCGGGCCCTGTGGGGCATCGACATCTTCCTCAGCGTCGTCGTGCACGGGCTGCAGCTGTTCAAGGCCTTGCCCGTCGCCAGACGCGCCGGGCAACCCGCGTCACGGGCGGTGTTCATGACGTTCCTCCTCGGGGTCACGTGGTGGAAGCCCCTGCAACTGGCCCTGGATGGCGGCCTCGACAAGCCGCCCGAGACGCCCGGCGAAAAGCCACGGGCTAAGATGGTGCAGCCATGAAGGTCCTCGTCACCGGTGCCTCGGGCTTTCTCGGCAGCCACGTCGTCGACCGTTGTCTTGAAAACGGCGACACCGTCCGGGTGCTGGTCCGCAAAGGCAGCGACCTGTCGTACCTGCGGACCCTGCCGGGCATCGAATTCGCTGTGGGGGAGCTCGGTGACAACGTCGGCCTGGACAACGCCAGCGCCGACGTTGACGTCATCTACCATTCGGCGGCCCGGGTCGGTGAGCGGGGCACCCGCACGGAATACGTCGCAGACAACCTGCTGGGCACCCGCCATCTCGTCGACGCTGCCCGTCGACATGGGGTCCCCCGCTTTGTGTTTGTCAGCAGCCCCAGCGTGGTGGGCAATGGCCGGGACCAACCCGACCTCGACGAGAGCTGCCCGTATCCAACAGAATTCCTGAATCACTACAGCGAGACCAAGGCCCTGGCTGAGCACATGGTGCTCGCAGCCAACGCATCGGGGTTCACCACCTGCGCCATTCGTCCCCGGGCGGTGTGGGGCCCCAGGGACCGCCTCGGGTATATGCCCCGTCTGGTGGCCAAGCTGCTGGCTGGCCGCCTGCCCGACCTGTCGGGGGGACGGCCGGTGACAACATCGATCTGCCACTCCAACAACGCCGCCGACGCCATCGTGCGGGCCGGCCGCGCCGATGCAAGCGTCGTCGGCGGCAAGGCCTATTTCGTCACCGACGGGGAGCGCGTCGACACCTGGGAGCTCCTGCGGAAACTCGCCGGGATCTTCGGGGCGCCGCCCATTTCCCGACGGGTTTCTCCCCGCACGGCGGCGGTGATGGCCGGCCTGATGGATGGGCTGTGGCGCTTTCCACCCCTGGCCCGGCGATATCCGCCGCCCATTTCCCGCTATTCCCTCAGCCTGTTGACATTGACGTCGACGTACAACCTGGCTGCCGCCCGACGCGATCTCGGCTATGCGCCGACAGTGGATTTGCCGACGGGGCTCAAGCAGCTCCGCCATTGGATCGATGATATCGGCGGCGTTGAGGAATACCTGCGGCTGGTGCGATGACGTGCACGTGAGGCACCCATGAATATCATAGGTATTTCAGCCTTTTACCATGAGTCAACCTGCTGCCTGCTGCAGGATGGTGTCCTCGTCGCCGCCGTCCCCGAGGAGCGTTTCACGCGGGTGAAGTTCGACCGCCGCGCCCCCATCAATGCCTTTCGCTTTTGCCTGGAGCAAGGCGGCCATTTGAGCCCCGCCGACATCGATTGTGTCGCCTACTACGAATCGCCGACCAAGAAGCTGGCCCGCCAACTGTCGATGGGTCTCGATGCCTCGGTGGACCCATCGTTTGCCTGGCTCGATGCCGGCCATGCCGAGCGGCAGATTCGCCGGGTGCTGGGCTACGACGGCCCCATTGCGGGCTTCGATCATCACCTGTCCCACGCCGCCAGCGCCTTCTATTTCTCGGGGTTTGACGAGGCTGCGGTGCTGACCGTCGACGGCGTCGGCGAGTGGGCCACCACCACGTACGGTGCCGGCAAGGGTTCGTCGCTGTCGATGTTGGAGGAAGTCACCTTCCCCCATTCATTGGGCCTGCTGTACAGCGCCATCACGGATTTCCTCGGTTTTGCGGTGTTGAGCGACGAATACAAGGTGATGGGCCTGGCCCCCTATGGCACCCCCCGTTTCGCCAACCAGGTGCGCCAACTCGTCACGGTGCTGCCCCGCGGCCAATTCAGCTTGAGCCCGGCCCACTTTGATTTTTCCCAGCAGGGACGGATGTTTACGCCGTTGCTGGCGGCCCTGTTTGGCGTGGAACCACGGGTGCCCGAGAGCGAGATTGCCACCGTCCACATCGATATCGCCCGCAGCCTGCAGGTGGTCCTCGAAGAGATTCTCCTCGACAAGGTTCGCTACCTCCACGACATCGCGCCGAGCGACAACCTGTGTCTGGCGGGGGGCGTCGCCCTCAACTGCGTCGCCAATCGCCGCCTCCACGTGGACGGGCCGTTCCGGAATCTCTTTGTGCAGCCCGCCTCGAGCGATTCGGGGTCCGCCCTCGGCGCCGCCGCCCTCGCCCATGTGCAGTTGACGGGACAGCGACACACCACCGAGCGCCTGCCCCACGTGTACCTGGGGCCGTCATACTCGGCGGCAGACATTGCCCCGCTGGTGGCCGCCATCGGCATCCCGGCCCTGGACTTCACCGGGCGGGAAGATGCCCTGTTGGCGGCGGTGGTGGACCGGCTGGCGGCCCAAAAAGTCATTGGCTGGTTCCACGGGCCCATGGAGTTTGGCCCTCGCGCCCTCGGGGCCCGCAGTATCTTGGCCGACCCCCGGGATCCCACCATGCGGGACCGGCTCAATGCCCAGGTGAAAAAGCGAGAGGGATTTCGACCCTTCGCCCCCGCCATCCTCGAGGAATACGTCGCCGACCATATGGACATCGCGTATCCTTCCCGGTTCATGAACGAGACCTGCGCCGTCCGTTCCCCCATCGACCTCCCCGCCGTCACCCACGTCGACGGCTCAGCGCGGGTCCAAACCGTGGACCGCCAGACGAGCCCCCGTTTCCACAAGTTGCTTGAAGCGTTCCGGGCAAAAACGGGCTGCCCGATCCTCGTCAATACCTCCTTCAATGTGCGGGGAGAGCCCATCGTCTGCACCCCCGAGGATGCCATCCGCTGCATGGCCAATTCCCAGATCGATTGCCTGGTGCTCGAGGACATGATCATCGACAAGGAGCACATCCCGGCCCTGGCGGACGTTCGAGAACACCTTCGGCGTGCCCGTCTATCAGGGCTACGGCCTCACCGAGACCACCTGCTGGGCGGCGAGCACCCTCCCCGGCGTGCCCCACGACTACACCACCGTCGGCGTGCCTCTCGACGGCTGCGAGATTCGCATCGACGCCTCCAGCGCGACCGGGGCGACCGGAGAAATCCTCATCAAGGGGCCCATGGTGGGGGCGGGGTATTTCAAGAATCCGAAATTGACCCAGGCGTGCCTGACGGCCGACGGTGCCTTCCGCACGGGGGACCTTGGCTTCGTCGACGACGGTGGGGAGCTGCGCATCACGGGGCGCATCAAGGAAATCATCATCAAAAACGGCGCCAACGTTTTTGCTCCCGACCTTGATCGGCTGCTGGCGGAACACCCGGCCATCGAGACGTCCAAGACCATTGGCCTGCCCGACGCCTTGGTGGGTGAGCGCATCTGTTGCGTGTGCGTGCTCAAGGAGGGCCACCAGGCCAGCGAGCAGGGGATTCGCTCCTGGCTGCAGGAGCGGCTGTCTCGCGCCCTCTGGCCCGACGTCATCCATTTCGTCGGCGCCCTGCCCAGGGGCGGGGCCGGCAAGGTGATGACGAACCTGCTGCGGCAGATGGTGATGGGGGAATTGGCCGACGACATCGTCGCCTCCCTCAGCAGTTGGAAATACAAACGCGCCCAGGCCTCAGACGACGACGCCATCCGCGCCACCATCCAGCGGTCCCTCCTGGGCGGCCGGCCGATTCCCCTGCTGGCCTATTGGGGCTGCGGCGCCCGCGCCAGCATCGCCGACGTCGACCGCCAGGCCCTCGCCCGCCTGAAGGACTACAGCGACAGCCTGCGCCGGGTGGCCCATTCCCCCGCGGCATTGACGTTGATTCTGACGGACACCCATGCCGCCAACAATCATATCCCGTCGTCGAGATCGACAGCCTACTTCGACGAGATTGTCGCCCACGCCCACACCCTCCAATTCACCGTCGTGACGATGACCGACCTCTGGCACGACGGCGGCTTGTCGACAGGCCAGATAGACCGCGACATGAGCGGCGCCGCCGCTGAAGCGGCCTGGCAGAACGATCCCCTGCGCAGCCGACTCATCGACCAGGCCGGCAAGCACGTCGAGGGTGGTGCCGACGTCGAACAGGCCGCCTGGCGCTACCGGGTCATGTGTCGGCTGGAGGGGCAGCTGGTGGCCGCACGCCATCCCGACCACATCTTCATCACCTACAATCCCCCCGAATTCGACGCCGTCTCACCGGGATTGCCGAAGGTGTATCTGTCCTCATTCAAAGCAGGCACCTCGGTGAAGCCGTGGTTTCATGAGACCTCACCCCCGGCCCCTCTCCCTGAAGGGAGTACTCCGTTCCCCTTCCCCAGGTTGACACTTCGAGGGAAGATAATCTCGCCTCCCCTCGATCCTCTTTGGAAGTCGGCATGGAGAGTTGAACATGAGCAAGAACCAAGAGCGTCGTGACGGCGTGAA
>Ga0247837_1007062_pt1 | contig 15255 bp, 15 predicted proteins | sample LaCtaG_2_FD_187115 | JGI IMG/M metagenome (GOLD analysis project Ga0247837, IMG submission 187115) | Freshwater microbial communities from meromictic Lake La Cruz, Castile-La Mancha, Spain - LaCruzMarch2015_14.5m | ecosystem: Environmental > Aquatic > Freshwater > Lake | place: Spain: Castile-La...
GGGCGTGTTCTGCGGGTCGAGCACCAGTGACTTGCCCAAGCTCAGCCCCTGGGCCGCCAGCCAGGACTCCAGGCCCGTGTCCTGGGGTTGGGCGCTGATCGCACCGCGTCCCAGTTCGACATGGAAGCTGGAGGCCGCAACCAGGACGGTGCCGCCTTGCATCAGGAACTGATCCATGGCGAATTGCTGCTTCTGGTCCAGATCCCGCGGTCCCAGCACCAACAGCAGGTCGGCGTCAGCCGGTACCTGGCCGGTTTTCAGATCGGTTTCCAGCAGATTGAAACCGTCGCGCAACTGCGCCTGGAGCATTCCATAGTCCGGACGGGCCGCCGGCATTCCAAACTCTCCGCCGGCCTGGGGCGGGGTGTAGACCGCCAGGGTGCGCAGGACACCGGGGGCGAAGCGCTTGATGCCCGCCTCGATCGCCCGTTGCAGACCCGCCTTGTCCAGTGATTCGGGCAGGGGTACGGCTTCGACCCGTGTCCCGGACTCCAAGACCAGATAGAAGTAAAAGGGTGTGGGATTCACCAGATCGATCACCAGCGGCTTGAAGCCGAAGCGGTCCTCGACCTCGCGGGTCAGCGCCTGATTGGTTGCCGGGTCCTCGATGCTGAAGCTGAAGCGGTCGGCGGACTTGGCCTGCAAGTCGCCGAGCAGCCCCTCCAGATCAGTACGCAAGGTGGGCAGCGGTTCGGGGAGTTGACCCGGCGCCGAGACGAACGCGCGCAGCTTGATGGGCTGACCCAGGCCGGTGAACAGGTCGCCGCCGCCCTGATAGCCGTACAGCACCTTTTTGATCGCCCGGGTGATGTCGTACTCGGGGTTGCGCAGCCGCACATCGAGATCGTTCTCGCCGCGGACCTTGACCTCGATCAGATCCTGGAAGCCCAGATGCTCGAACTGGTCGCCATACTTCACCACCAGATCGAAGTAGGAGTTGACGACCCCCGACTGGTATTTGCTCGCGGTCTGAAACGCCACGGGACGGATGCCGAACTGTTCGCCGGCCTCGCGCTCCAAGTCCGGATGGTCCGCCGGGTCGACGAACTCCACCCGCACCCGGCCGCCGCCGGCCACCTGATATTCGCGCAGCAGATCGCGAATCTGCGGGACCAGGGGGGCGAGCAAGGGATGGGTCTGAGCGCTGAAATAACCGCGGATCAGCAAGGGTTCCTGGATCTGGTCCAGATAGGTCCGGGTGGCGTCGGAGACGGTGTAGACCTGACCCTGGGTCAAGTCGGTGCGTGCCCCGTCGACCTCATGCAGCCACAGATTGGCGGCCAACAGGTTGGCGGCGGCCAGCAGGGTGATCAGGGTGAGGCGACGATGACCCGCCGGCCGGTCGCTGTCCGGCGCCCAGCGCAGCCGTTCCAGGCTGTAGACCGTGAGTGCCAGGAAGACGCCGACGATGCTCGCATAGTAATAGAGGTCGCGCAGGTCGATGACGCCGCGGGTGATCGAATCGAAACGGGACCCGCTGCCGAGCAGCCGCAAGAGTTCGCCGCCGCGATTGCCGACCAGGCTGGTCAGGGCCTCGGAGCCCAGCAAATAGAACAGGGCACAGACCAGGACGCTGCCGATCAGGGCGACGATCGGGTTATCGGTCCGGGAGGAGACGAAGAGTCCGATCGAGAGGTAGGCCGCGGCCAGCAGCAGGGTCGCCACATAGGCCCCGATGACCGGACCCCAGTCCAGCGGACCCAGCAGCGAGACGGTCACCGGCAGCGGCAGGGTCAGCGTCAGGGCGATCGCAACCAGGGCGAGCGCGGCCAGGAACTTGGCCGCCACCAGCCGCCAGGTCGGCACCGGCAGCGTCAGCAGGATCTCCAGGGTCCCCGCCCGGCGCTCCTCGCTCCACATACGCATCGTGAGCGCGGCACAGAGGAAGATCAGCAGCACCGGCATCCACTCGAACAGCGGACGGGCGTCCGCGATGTTGCGGGCGAAGAACGCCTCCACCCAGAAGAACACGAACAGGCACACGGCGAGAAAGGTGCCGATGAAGATATAGGCCACCGGAGAGCCGAAGAAAGCGGCCAGCTCCTTGCGGGCGATACGGAAAATATCAGACATGGGCGGTCTCCGTGACGGTCTGGGCGGATGGCGCGTCGGCGGGAGTCGCGGCGCCCGAGACGGCGCGGAACAGGGCCTCCAGGTCGCGCCGCTCCGGTTCCAGTCCGAACAGATTCCACCCCTGATCGGCCATCGCGCGGGCGACGGCCGGGGCTGCTGCTGCCGCATCCTCCAGACTGAGCGCGAAACAGTGGCGCCCGGCCGCCTCGTCCACCAATTCCACGTCGGTCACCCCAGGCAGGGCGGTGAGTAGGGGCACCGCCTCCGCCGCCGGGCGATCCAGGGTGACCCGGAGCCGCGGATGACGGCCGATGGCATCGCTGCTGCTGTCGAGCGCCAGTCGCCCGCCGCTCATGATGAGCACCCGGCCGCAGATCGCCTCGACCTCTTGCAGGATGTGCGTGGAGACGATGATGGTGGCGTCCTGGGCCAACTCCTGGATCAAACCGCGCATATGCTGGATCTGGGTCGGGTCCAGGCCGTTGGTCGGCTCGTCGAGGATCAGGATCTTCGGACTGTGCAGGATGGCCTGGGCCACCCCCAGGCGCTGGCGATAGCCGCGCGACAGGGTCGCGACCGGGGCGCTCGCCTTGGCGGTCAGGGCGGTGCGTTCCACCGCCTGGCGGATGGCGGCCGGCCGCGCGTGCCGCGGGATGTCGTGCAGGACGGACTGATACTCCAGCGCATCCAGCACCGTCTGCTCCGGGTAGAGCGGACAGTTCTCCGGCAAGTAGCCGACGCGGCGCTGGGCCGAGCGGCGGTGCTCGGCCAGGTCCAACCCGTCGATGCGGATGGTCCCGCTGCTCGGCTCCAGATAGCCGGTCAGCATTTTCATGATAGTGGTCTTGCCGGCCCCGTTGTGGCCGAGCAGCCCGACGATCTCACCGTGGCCGATATCGAAGGAGACCTCCGACACTGCCTTCAGCTCGCCATAACTCCGACTGAGCTCGCGAACCTCGATCATGCGTGACTCCCGTGTCTGCTGTGGTTGGTTGATGATTGGAACCGCGACGCGCTCCGGATCGGCCGCGCGCCCGCGGTGCCGGTGCGGTCGGTAGAGTCAACAGTGCGGCGGTTGTGGTCAAGTGACCAAAAATTCAGATTCATGCGTGTTCGTTGCGTTGGAGCGGTCGCAGCGCGCCGTCCACGGAGCCGCAACATGAGGCCGCGTTTGACTTGGATCAAGGCTCCTGGGGGCCGCTCTCGGCAAGGTTGCCGGTGTAATCCTTCCAGGAAGCGCAGTCAGCGCACAGCCGTCAGCCGTTGCCGCGCCAGCGCTCCCAAGGCCGTGTTCTACACTCAAGCTAATGGCTGACCGCTCATGTCAGGATTAGCCAAACCGCCAACAAGCAAGAGATGAGGAGTGCATCATGCTGCATCGCCACTGCAACCGCCGATCGGCCAACTGCGCCGGTTGGTGTCTGGGTCGCTGTTTGTGCATCGTCGGTGGTCTGCTGGGTCTGTTCCAGACGGCCCAGGCCGAACGTGCCGTGGGTCAGCCCGGAGTCGACTGGGGCGATCCGCGCGGGCAGGACTGTGTGGACTGCCACATGACCGAGAGCCCCGCACTCCATCTGGAGTGGAACCGCAGCAAGCACGGACAGGCCGGGGTCACCTGCCTGGATTGCCACGAGGCCAAGGAAGGCGAGATCGACGCCTTCAAACATGAAGACGCGCTGATTTCCATCGTCGTGACCCCGAAGGACTGCGCCCGCTGCCACAACACCGAATTTCAGCAGATGGACGGATCGCACCATGCCAAGGCGGGTGACATCCTGGCCTCGCTGGATAACCTGCTGGGCGAGGTCGTCGGCGGCCCCGAGGCGGTGAACGCCGGCTGCCGTCAGTGTCACGGCGGGACACTCGAGTTCGTGACCGAGGGCAAGAACAAAGGCCGGCCCTTGCCGGGCAGTTGGCCCAACACCGGCATCGGCCGCATCAACCCGGACGGCTCCAAGGGCTCCTGTTCCGCCTGTCACGGTCGTCACCGGTTCTCACGCGCCCAAGCACGCACCCCCGACACCTGCGGCAAGTGTCATGTCGGGCCAGATCATCCACAAATGGAAGTTTATAACGAGTCCAAACACGGCATCATCTACCGTGCCCAGATCGCCGAGATGAACCTGGATTCGGACAAGTGGGTCGCCGGCGTGGACTATTCCGCAGCCCCCACCTGCGCCACCTGCCACATGAGTGCCGGCCCCGGCATCGGCAAGACCCACAACGTGGGCGAGCGCATCTCTTGGACCCTGCGTCCGCCCATCTCCACCAAGATCAACCTGGTGCGGCTGGAGAACGGGCAGGAGTTCGATGTTCCCGAGGGCAAGCCGATCCCCGCGGTGGGTGATGCCGCCCAAGGCTCCAAGGTCATCGAAGTGCTGACCTGGAAGGACCGCCGCGCCAATATGGAAAAGGTGTGCTTCGGCTGCCATTCCACCAGCGTCATCGAGGGCCACTATGCCCAGTTCGACGGCGTCGTGGATCTCTACAACGACAAATTCGCCAAGCCCATCGCCGCGGTCATGGCCGAGTTGAAGGACAAGGGCTACATCACGCCCGCGCCCTTCGACGAGAAGATCGAATGGACCTGGTGGGAAATCTGGCACCACGAGGGCCGCCGCGCCCGCCATGGTGCCTCCATGAGCGGCCCGGACTACACCTGGTGGCACGGCATCTACGAGGTGGCCAAGAACACCTACTTCGAGTGGATACCGGAACTCAACGAGGTCGTCCATAAGAAGGATGGCAACGAGAAGTTCGCCAAGGCCCTGCTGACAAAGCACTTCAAGCCCATCCCTGGCCATGATTGGTACTTCAGCGGCATGAACAAGGACGCCATCGACAAGGTTCGTGCCGGGTTTGAGGATCGTTACGGTAAAGGATCGCTCAAGTAGGAGCGATGACCGGGGGGCGCCCCGCGCGGCCCGGTCGCTCGCCGCGTCGCGGTCCTTGGTCATAAACCCGGCCACCGCGCGATCTGCACCGTCGTCGGTCCGCACAGCGGACCCTACGGGTCACGGTGTCACCGTCGGGTCCGCTGCGCGGACCGTTCGCGATTCTGGCTCCCACGCTCCTGCGTGGGAGCACGTGCGGGCGCTCCGCGTCCGGCGCCAAGACCGGACGCGGAGCGCCCGCCCGGCATTCCCACGCGGAGCGTGGGAACGAGAAGCCGCGTCGTCCGCGCTTAACTTAATGGCAGTGAGGGTCCGCTGTGCGGACCGTCCGCGGACGGTCGGGTCGGGTAGCCAGGTGGCGTTACCGCCACCCAGCCCCCTAAGAACCGTGCTTGCGACTTTCACCGCACACGGCTCAAGCCTTGATAAGCCCCTGTGACAGAGCCGGCCGTTCGGCCTTCGCGATACCAGTTTGCAGCCCTCGTACCGTTCGGTGTACCTTGGACAGTAGATTCTGTGCCAATCCGCCTTGCAGTCGGTGGCTGCACCAATCGCAGAAGCGATCGTCATTTGCTTTGCCGCCGTTGTGAGGGTTCTACAAACGTTCTCGCGATCCAAGACCCACTGGAAGTCTGCCCCCTTTCGGGTGAGGCGATGTTTCAGCCCCTCTCCGTGTCATTACAACCCGGCGTTCGCTTTCTCCAGTTTCCTTTACCCGCCTCCCCAACAGTTCCTCTTGCGATTCACCTGCCCTCCGTTGGGCGGCAAGACGGGCTTACCACGTTCCGCATAAATGACACAGAGAGGGTTAGGTGTCGACTCTAACTCGGTGGAGCAACGTTCTCGTGCGACCAATCGTCACGATCGCATCCTGTCCACTTGCCTTTTTTGGCCACTGCCTATCAGCATCTTTGGCAGTTTCTTGATCACGGGTCTGATGTCGATTCACATGTGTTCACCTTACCTCCCAGCCTAGCCTCCTACCGCATGATGCTTGCAGTGTTGGTCGCCCTCACGGGCTCGTCTTACCCTTTCGGGCGGAGTACATTGTCAGAGCAGCTTCACACCGGACCGTTACCAGTCCCGCATGTGCTCCTAGGCTACGACGGGAGAAACCGTCGGTTCTATCAGGCCGCCTCCTAGCGACTTCTTGTAGAACATTCACTTACGCGACTTCGTGTCGCACAACGATGATCAAGGCCGCGTCGCCGCTCGAGAAACCGGACTTGCCGAATCGGTGTTTTCGGCTTACTGCCCTTGGTCATTCCAGGAAATGATGGATGACGGCTTTTGGCCCGAACCGTGAACCGGCGAGCCTTACCCAGTGACTATCCCCGACTGATTGTTGAGCTTGCCTTTGTCAGAAAAACGTACTATTTTTTCTGACATGACCACGACCAAAGACCCGCTGTCCCTCGCCGAGCAGATTCGCGAGCGCTTCGCCGGTGCAGCGTCCGGGCAAGTGCTCACGCCCCGCGATTTTCTCGATCTCGGCAGCCGCGCCGCCATCGATCAGGCGCTGACCCGCCTGTGTCGGGATGGGCGCCTGCGCCGGGTCGGCCGCGGGCTCTACGCCTTGCCGCGCGAGCATCCGCTGTTCGGCGAGCTGTCCGTCACCAGCGACGCCGTCGCCGCAGCCCTGGCGGGCCGCGATGCGCTGCGCCTGCAACCGGCCGGTGCCTATGCCGCCAACCAACTGGGTCTGACCGAGCAGGTCCCGATGAAGCTCCTGTTCCTGACCGACGGCCCGACCCGCATGCTGCGCCTCGCCGACGGTCGCGAGATCGTCCTCAAGCAGACTACCCCGCGCAACATGCAGACCGCCGGGCGCATCAGCGGTACCGTGATCGCAGCGCTGCGCTGGCTCGGGCGGGACGCGGTGGATAGCGACATTATCGGCAAGCTGCGTCGGCGGTTGTCCGACCAGGACAAGGCCACCCTGCGCGAGGACGCTCCATGCGCGCCGGCCTACTGGCTTACGACCGCGTTGCGCCAGATCGCCGACGAGGCCGAGTCGGGCTTGCCGCCACCCGGTAAGGGTGTACAGGACCTTGCCAAACCCTCACGCCGGGAGGGTGGATAGTTGGCTGGAAAACCCCCCATCGAGTCGTCCGACCGAGTCAATGCAGGCGACCTGGGTGGGGTGGCTTTATTGCGCACGAACAAGCCCCCCACCAAGCATCGACCGCACTAGTCCAGTAAACGTGCTCGATGGAGGGAAACGACCGTACGACGTTTAACCCCCACGGAGCAGTGACCACGCTACCTGCTGACGACGGAGAACCCGACCCTTGGATCAATTCATGACCCTGTCCGCTGCAGATCGCGCCGTCGCGTTCCAGCAGGCCGAAGCCCGGCTGCACCTGCCGGCCGCCAGTATCGAGAAAGACTTCTGGGTCTGCTTTACGCTGCGAGCCCTATTTTCGTTGCCGGACTGGCAGGACCATCTCACCTTCAAGGGCGGCACCTCGCTCTCAAAGGCCTGGGACCTGATCCAGCGCTTTTCCGAAGATATCGATCTGGTCATCGACCGCCCATTCCTCGGTATCGAAGGCGACGCCGCGCCGGAGAACGCCCCATCCGCGAAGCAAAAGCGCAAGCGGGTCGAAGGCGTCAAGGAGCGGGCACGGGCCGCGATCCAGGAACGCCTGTTGCCGACGCTCGAACAACATCTCGCCACGGTCATCTCGCCGGTTCTCCACTGGAACCTCGTGGCGGATCCCGACGACCCCGATCGACAAACCTTGCTGTTTCACTACCCGGGCGTCCTCCAGCCTAAGGAGGCGAGCCTATCGCCCTATGTCCGCCCGGTCGTGCGGGTGGAGCTTGGCGCCCGTTCCGACACCGAACCGCTGGAGCACTGCGAAATCGAGCCGGACATCGCCAGGGTCTTTCCGGCGGCGGTCGGCCTGGGCCGGTTCACAGTGCGCGTGGTCTCACCCAAGCGGACCTTCATCGAAAAGGCGATGCTGTTGCACGAACAGGCCTGCCGGAAGACGCCCAAGCCACCCAGGGCGCGGCTCTCCCGCCACTACTACGACGTCTACTGTCTGATAGGGGCCGGAATCGCCGACGCGGCACTGGCCACCGAAGGGCTCTTCGCCAACGTCGTCCGGCATCGCGCGATCTACTTTCCGGAATCCTTGCACGATGACCATGGCTACGACGGCCTGACCCCGGCAGGGCTCAGATTGCGACCCGCCCCGGCTTTCCTGTCTGACTGGCGGGCCGACTATCAGAAGATGCGGGAATCGATGTTCTATGGGCCGTCGCCGGATTTCGAGGAGGTCTTGCGCGAGGCCGGGCGGTTCGAGGATGGTCTGCGAGGGCGCTGAATGCGCGCGGCCGGTGCGGACGCAGAACAGGTCCGTAAACGGGCTTGCCCGGCGGCATTTTGCGCGGCTATGATCAAAGGTCAATCCTGTCTCGGATGATTGAATTTCCTATCCGTTCGCCGCGGCATTTGCGAGGGCGAAGAATGAGGAGGAATCCTTGTCTCTCTACGAAGCCGATTTTTACGCTTGGGCCAATCAACAAGCCGCCCTGCTGCGCGCGGGGGATTTGACCGCCGTCGACATTGAGCAGATCGCGGAGGAGATTGAAAGCATGGGGCGGAGTGAGAAACGGGAACTCTTGAGCCGCCTTGCCGTGCTGCTCATGCGCTTGCTGAAATGGCAACATCAACCAACCCTGCGTGGCAATTCCCGGCGCGCGACCATCAAGGTCCAGCGCCGCGAACTGGAGCGGCATCTGGCGGACAATCCGAGCCTCAAGGCGAGGCTCCCGGAGCTGATTGCCACGGCTTACGAAGATGCGACGCTCTTGGCCGCTCGAGAAACCGGACTTGCCGAATCGGTGTTTTCGGCTTCCTGCCCTTGGTCATTCCAGGAAATGATGGATTACGGCTTTTGGCCCGAACCGTGAACTGGCGAGCGACACAGAGAGACAAGCGAAACACGGGGCAGACCCTGAGGTACCCCCAGGAAATATCGTTCTAGATCAAACGAACAGGCAATGGGTCTCGCGCTTATAGCGTTCGCACCTGATATCCAGATAGACCTTCGTGTAGGGGCGGGTTTGAAACCCGCCCCTACGTCCGGTTATCACGTCCGAAGGCTATTTCTTAGCGCCATTCCGCTCTGGCCCCTGTTCCGCTCAGGTTCGGGCACCCAATTGAGTATGCCTGTCGCAACGTCCGGGCGCCGGATCGGCGGCGCTACGGCGTGGTGCCCCCGGCGCGTAGCGCCGCCTGAAATCCGCGGATGGCGTCGAAAGTGGTCGGGCTGTCGAGGAAGCTCGTCAGCATCTCCAGGTCCAGGCCCGGCAGAACCTCGCTCGCGGCGATCGGGACATAGTGCTCGCCGCGCAGGGCGTAGGGGGTGATACGGCCCTTGCGCCAGAACCAGACCTCGGCCACCCCGAGCCGGCGGTAGATGGCCAGCTTGTCGATCCGCCCGGCGGTCCACACCACCTCGATCGCGAGCTGTGGGCGCTCCGCCGTCTTGGGATCGCCGAAGAGATAGCTCTCGTCCGGTTCGACCCCGCGCGACTTGGGCTTGGACTGAAGTGTCCAAGAGCCGACCGTCAGGAAGGGGATGCCGCGCTCCAGGCACCAGGTCTCGACCAGGCAGCCGATCATCGACTTGACGGACTCGTGGGTTTGCGAGGGGCTCATGATCTCGACTGTCCCGTGGAGGTAGGCGATGCGGGGCGCGGAGTGGTCGCCGCGGATCTCGACCAGGCGCTCGTAGTCGGCCCAGGTGACCCCGTGCAGTTGGATGATGTGATCGTCGGTCGGGCTGTCGTCCCGGTCGGCGTACCTGGGTTGCGCGGTCATCGAACCGTTCCTCCGGGATGAGTTTGGCGGGGAGTCGGCGAAGTGTCGGCGCGGTGCCCTCTCAGCGCAAGATCACGGGCTAGATTACTCCGCGCCGCAGGTCCAACCAGGCGGCCAGCTCGATCCGCTGCGCCGGGGTCAGCGCCGTCAGCCTCAGCACCAAGTCGGCCAGCCAGTCGTCCTCGCAGTAAAAGTAGGTCACCGAAACCCCGAGAACCTGAGCCAGCTTGCGTGCCGTCTCAAAGGGCGGCTCGTGTACACCTGTCTCATAGCGGCTGATCCGGGCGCTGCTGCACCCCTCATCCAGCCCAATCAGAACGCCCAACTTGTCTTGGGCCAATCCCGCGCGCTCGCGGGCTTGGCGCAAGCGCGCACCGAAGCAGCAAGGCGTCTTTGAGGATTTCTTGACCATGCGGGGATGGTCGCGACATCCCCTTGTATCAACTCTACGAAAAACGTAGACTCTGGCTGCGGTTTTTCTTCGCTGGTCGGCAGTGTGACCAGCCCTTGATGCCGACCGGTCTGCGCCGGTGCGGCCGAATGTTTTTCGCCTCGCTTACTTGGAGGTGGTAGATATGGCGATGCTGGCTCCCCGCCGCTCAGCGGCATGCGCTCCGAACTTTCGTCCTCTGGCTTTCCTAGGGCGACTTTGCCGCTGGTCAAAAGGCGAACGGGGTCAGGTCTCAGGTCTTGCCTGTTGCCTCGTGTCAGGCAAAAGGCAAGACCTGACCCCTTGACTCCTTCTTTGTCCACTAATCGGGGAGATTTCTATGAACCAGAAAGTTTACATCACAAGCGCGGGAGTTGCGCTGTTGGCACTGGCGGGTTGCTCCACCATCCAACAAGAGACCAATTCCTATCGCCAATCCGGTGCCGCAGCCGAGATTGGCTGTAGTCCAGAGGAGATAACCATCAGCGACGTCAAGGCTGCGTATCTGGGGATGATGCAAAGCTTCAAAGCTTCTTGCAAGGGCCGCACGTACCAATGCAGAGACCAAGCGGATTCTGGTATTCGCTGTTCTCAGCTTAAATAGAGTTCCGGTGACAGTTTACTTAATTCTTGCAGCGGCGAAGAACCATATTGCCTAACGAACGCCCAAAGAAGGAGCGCGCACCATCAGGGTTCGCGCTGGTTTGAAGGGTCCGTGGGTGGCGCGCGCCGCCTTGGGCTGCACGTTAGGCCCGCAACTGCCTCGCATAACCACTTATTGAGGAAAGATCACATGATCAGGCTCACGACCACAAGCAACAGGGCAGAAGTCGAAGAATATTTAAGGGAACGTCTGCAAACTCAGATGAAGTCTGCGGGACTCAGCTTGCCGACGCTACCATTTGCTGTAGGCCCTCTTCGGTCTTCAGCTATCTCCGAAAAATATAACACCAATGCGATGCTCTTAAGTCGTGATGGGAACCGTGGAGATTACTTGATTGTTGCCAATCTGCTGACCGGTTCATCAAAGAAAAATAACTATATTTTCGCTAGAGCTATTTATTCCCCGTCCGGTGGCGCTGAACTCTACTTCGACACTTTGCAGGGCGCGATGAAAAAGGGGTTTGTCGAGCTTAAGTCTACGCGTTGGTATATCACTGCGGTAATGCTGATCTTGATTGTAATCGCGTTCGCCTCGCTTCCCCTCCTTCCGCTTTACATTCTCCTTATAATCATCAGCTATCCGATACTGTACCTGGTGGCCCGAAGCAGCTTCCGCAAGGAGCAAAAAGTAATGAGTCAAGTTGCCGCATTATTTGAAGATAATTTACCAATTAAATCACGACAAGCGACAAATGATTGGCTTTCTTTCTGGCTGCGGGTCAAAACCGAAGCATCAAACCTCGCAATTCCATAAGATGCGCGATCATCCCCACGGAGTCCGAAAACTATGGCAGCCCCGCGGATCTTGCATGACATCCTGGGCGACATCGGTAACGTTGACGTTTGGAGATACAGCTTACTGGCTTTAGCCACTGCCGCTATTGTGGTGGCAGGCAGTGGACATTTCTTAATGCACGGCATTTTCGAGTTTGTTCTCGATAATGACTTTACAAAGTCGCATTTGCCTGCGGGCATGAGCGAAAATGCGGGACTTATCAGCCTCATTGCTACATTCCTACTTTTTTCTTTCGCGCTACCCATTATCGCAACGGTCGTCTTTCCTCTCACGACCGTTTTCCAGATTCTTTACTTTAATGCTTTTGCGTCAGCCTATGAAAAGAGCGCCCAACTTTCGTGCGCTACGATGAAGCGCAGCCTGTTTCAAAATCTCTGGATATTCTCCAAATGGACCACACTGTTGGTTCTGCTTTCTGGACTATTTGGAGTGATTTTACATATTCCACTGCTCGGCGGGGTTCTTCATTTGCTTCTAATGGCGGCTTGGATAACGCTAATTTTTCGCGAACTTGCAATAAAGAGATACGCGTGCGAGGGTCCCCATTCGCATGTATTTTCGTACAAACACGCTTTTGCCGTGTCTTTTTTGGGTATGTCTGCGGCCTATTTTGTGACCTGGGTTCTTCTTTTCTTGTCGGTTGTCGTGCCACCGTTAAAACCCGCATTTCTCTTGCTTCTTGCGGGCTACCTCATCACCGGCAATTTTTTGCTGGCGGCTGAAGCAATGCGCCGAGTTTGCCGAGTTAGCGCAGTCTCATACAGCAGAAATAATAGAGGAATTAGAGACCAGATCTATGAATAAGAGCCTAACCTTTGTCTCAAGAGCGAGCGCGCGCCGCACGCGTCGTGCTAATTGGCTAGCTCATCAGGCGCGCGCAGCTTTAGATTTTACGTTAGGCTCCGATAGCAGCAGTGCGGCAACGTAGCAAGTAGACATGCTGACCGCAACGCAGCCGGATTTCACGTTTTTCACAAGCAGGAGACATCAGTGAACGAAGACATTGCTCGCGCGCCGGGTCAACGTGTATCTACGGCCCAACAAGCCGATTCGGCAAAAACGATCACTACAGCTGTATACGCACTTCAGGCGGCGTCGTTCTTGTTCGGCATTACATCTATCGTTGGCGTTATCATCAACTATGTCAAGAATTCTGACGTTCAGGGTACTTGGCTAGAATCTCATTTTCGCTGGCAAATACGGACTTTCTGGTTCGCGTTACTATGGTCGATTATAGGAATAGTATTAGCGTATGTCTTCGTCGGCGTTATCATCCTCCTTGCAAACGCAGTTTGGTTTATCTACCGAATCGTCAAGGGCTGGTTACGCCTAGCCGACGGCAAAGAAATGTACGCGGTACCCTAGAGTACAGGTTGTGAAGTAGGCGTGTAGACGGCAAGTAGACTGGGCCACAAGTAGAAAGAAAGTGGAATGCCGGAATTCCGGGGACAGTTTACTTAATTCGCGCTCCCATGAAGAAAAGCCTCCGGCGTAGGGACTCCGGTTGCCCGGAGCTCCCGCCACAGACCCGGACGTGCAGTTTTCCCGCATCCGGTTCCTCGGTCGTACTCGCTTTCGGAATTACGGTGACAGTTTACTAAATACATTAATTATGTCAGTCTCTTGGCTTGGCACGCTTACCTCGGATCGTTATCCCCGACCGACCCCACCATATTACCCAACGTGGAAACCGGCGCAGTCGAGTCTTTTTTGAAGAAGGGAACTATGCGCTGTACCTTGATCTTCCAAGCGAAGCGGCGCTTAACGCCAGAACAGAAATCTGGTGCTACTGTCTCATGCCCAATCATGTCCACCTCATCGCAGTTGCCTCCGATAAAGACGGCTTGCGCGAGATTTTTGCCGATGCGCATCGGCGCTATACCGGCTATATCAAGCACGCTTGAAAGCGACTGGTCATTTGTGGCAGGGGCGCTTTGGATCGGTGGTGATGGATGAAGTACACCTGCTCTATGCGGTACGTTACGTTTCTCTCAATCCCGTGCGAGCCAAGCTTGTGCAACAGGCACAAGACTGGCGGTGGTCGAGTGTCGCCGCGCATCTTTCGGGCAAGGACGATAAACTGGCAAAGGTTGCACCCATTCTTGAACGGTACGGGGACTTTGCCGCCCGCCTTGGTCAAAGTACCGAAGACAAAGCGGAATTCAAGAGCCTGCGACAATCGGAAACAACGGGGCGGCCACTAGGCAGCGAAGAATGGATTGAAGAGGTTAAAAAAATGACAGGCACCGTACTGAAACCTCAGAAGCGAGGACCGAAGAAAAGGGAACGCAACAACGATTAATGTCATTCAGTAAACTGTCACCGTAATTTCAAGCTCATGAATCTTTCGGTTCATCCTGACGCGCCTAGTCACCACAGCGAGCCAAGCGCCGAGAAAGTCCTAATGAAACATATACTCACAATATTGTTGGTTGCGGTCACAAGCCTAATCCTAAGCTTTTCTGCGAAAGCTGCTTCTCCTGACCCTCGCGTAATCGATGACAAGGATTACTTCTTTACGATTGAAACACCAAACAACTGGCAAGTTGAACAGTCCCCACGAATTGATTCTAATTGGCGGCTCACAGCGAGTCCGTCGGATAAATCGCTACAAATAGCTGTGTACTCAATTAAGGCTGGCGGCGACGTTGATCTCGACAAATTGGCGGCGAGTGATAAGTCTCTTCTTCCCAACCTTGGGCCGGTTGTTTCCGAACGCGCGCTGTTTCGGTTTTTTAGAAATTGGGAGCTAGGATGGTTTGGGAAACTATTTCTCAAGCCAACGGAAATGGAAAAGAAATACCAGAGAAACCAGACTGGCAAATACGCCATTGCCCGGTTTACGGTATCTGGCACCTACGGCTACATGATCGTCGCCTATTCAAATAAAGACTCCTTTGACTCGGCTCTTCCTATAATTGACAGCTTTGAAGCCTACGTATCTTCAATAGAAGACATTAAGAACAAATGGGCGAAAGCAAAAGAAGATGGGCTATTAAGATCCGCATTGGGTTGGCTTGGCGGAATTGCTGCGGTACTCGCGGCAATTGGAGTGCTTTTCCTTCTTGGGAAATCTGGGCAAATGCTTAGACGAGGGATCGAAATTAATAGGATGCTAGGCAAAGCTAGATCGGAGGTTGCGCGAAATGGCGGCTCGCTTTCTCCTGCCTATCACGAATATAAGAGAAAGGCAGCAAGAAATATTTTAGTTCCTACACTGTCTTGGGCTGCGGTTTACAGTGTGGTTGCCGCGCTTGCTCCGGTTAAGATATTCCTCGTGTCACTAGCATTGCTTGTCGTCCCCATATTAGGGTATTTCGGTATTTTCTTTGTGCCAAGCGAAGATCCCGGCGATTATCTTCCGGGATGATTAAGCCAGGAATAAGAAGTTCCGGTGACAGTCTATCGTAACCGGGAATTCGGGAATTCCGGGGTCAGTGCGGCTTGGCAATGTCGCGTAGTCTAGTGGGTGGAAATCCCACCTGGGTAATCGTGAGCCGCGAGCCCAGTATCGAGCCTTGCGGCGCGAACGGTAACGGGCGTGTCGATGCGTAGGCGCGAA
>Ga0247837_1007063_pt1 | contig 15255 bp, 15 predicted proteins | sample LaCtaG_2_FD_187115 | JGI IMG/M metagenome (GOLD analysis project Ga0247837, IMG submission 187115) | Freshwater microbial communities from meromictic Lake La Cruz, Castile-La Mancha, Spain - LaCruzMarch2015_14.5m | ecosystem: Environmental > Aquatic > Freshwater > Lake | place: Spain: Castile-La...
TAAATCTTCCTATTACTAATTTGAATGCAAGAACTGCATGGCTTGCATTTCCTCTAACAATTAAAAAAAATAAAAACTTCGATAGAAGAGATATGCAGGTTTATTTTGAAAAAAATAATATTCAAACAAGAACTATATTCACCGGTAACATTCTAAGACAGCCTATAATGAAAAAGTTAGATTATAAAACTGTTAAAAATTCTTCACTAATAAGTGATTATGTTATGGAAAACGGAATTTTACTAGGATGTCATCATGGCATGAAATTAGATGAATTAAAATATATCTGTAAAACTTTTATAAATTTTTTAAAATTTAAAAAAGTTATTTATTAACTAATATTAGTAAATTAAACTTATATTTTTCCAATTGAAGTAAGCTTATCTAAATTTTCATTATACATGATTATCGGCCACCTTAAAACTCTATAATATTAATTAAACCAATAATCTAGAAATCTTTCGTTAATATATTGAAAGACTCGAGCATTTTTTATTAAAGGCAGATTATTATTTTTATTTATTATTTGCTCACACTTCAAAAACCATTTAAAAATTACACTGGAATAGTGATTTATAATTGCTTTCTTGCTTATGTACATTCCATGAGCACTTAAGAATGTTCTTGTTTTTAGAAAATTCAGAAAATCGTAACTCTATGAAGTTGGTAAATATTGAATTATTTGAAATATAATATCTTTACCAAAGGGGCCAAGCGATTCTGCAAACTGATCAAAAACTGATGTTTTAAGTTTTAATAAATTTATATCTCTTTTAAAAGGAAATAATAAAATATTTTTTACAATCTCTATTCTTTTTTTTAAAAAAAAAGGAAGAGAGAATTATTACATCATAATTATCCCATGAATCATCAGCTTTTTTGAGAATTACCTTTTCTAAAAAACCTAATTCAATATCTTTATTAATCTTATTTTTAATCCAAAACCTTCTATATTGTGAAAATCCTACCCAATAATCCTGATTATACTCATTAAGTAGATTTTTCCAAACATAGTAATGTCCGACTAAATCAGTATAGCTAAAGAATTTTTCTGAAATATTTTCTTTTAAATTTGAAAAGTGCCAATTGCTTGGAAATTTAGTCTCATTACCCAAACTAACCATCTGTAATAGGATAAAATTTATTGAAATAACTAACAATTTTTTGAGAAGTGCAAAATATTACAATTTTATTTTGCATTATTTTTCAACTTAAATGCTACCAAAGCATCTCCCATTTCAATATTTTTATAACCACCCCCTACTCCACCCTCTCTTAAGCTGTGAGATCCGGTGGACTGAACTACTATAAATTGTTCTCCGTTTGCAATATAAGTTGAGGGAGGAGCTGACCCAATAAATGGCAACTCCCTACTCCATAATTCATTTCCGTTCAAAGCATCAAACGCATAAATCATTTTATCAATTGTACCTGTTGCAAATACTAAGTCGCCTTTAGTTGCTGTAACTCCCCCGAAATTTTCTGTTCCAGTTCTTGGAATACCTTTTTTTTCTAATTCAGGATAACTGCCAAATGGAACACTCCAAATTATTTTGCCATTATTTAAATTCAAAGCTGTCACTGTTCCCCATGGCGGTACTATTCCGGGATAACCATTTTGATCTAAAAGTCTTTCAAAGACACTGATATAATTATTATTTCCATTTCCTTTCACAATACTAGCAATTTCAGCAATATTGTTTGCATTTATATAAAGAATATTTTTATTATGATCTACCGAGCCTCCCATCCATTCTGCTCCTCCATGAAAATTATATTGTATAGTTTTTTTTCCTAATTCATATGTTCCAAAAAACCCATATTTTGAATTTTTTAAAATATTTTTTAGATAAGTTGTTGTTTCATCACTTAATTTTGAAATATCATCGAGTGTGAATATATTTCTTGCAAATGGCTCTGGAATTTTTAAATCTAACTGATAAGGAGATGTTTTTTCTCCAGGCAACAATGAAGTTGGAGCCCTTCTATATTTTAAATTAAACAAAGACTCTCCTGTTAATCTATCTAATATTAATGTATTTCCTCTTTTGGTCGGAATTACCACTACATCCATTAGTTTATTATTTTTTTTAATAGATGTTAAAATAGGAGGTGCTGGAAGATCTGAATTCCAAATATCATGACTTACTTCCTGAAAGTCCCATAATATTTTCTTATTATTTATATCTATTGCTATAACCGAATTTGAATATTTATTTATTCCAGGGCGCTGAGTTCCATCAAAATAAGCATGTGGATTTCCAGTAGTTATATAAACAATCCCTCTTTCCACATCTCCGGAAATTCCTCCCCAAGGATTTCCTCCTTTTAAATTATTATATTTTTTTCCTCCATTTCTCTCATTTTTTTCATCTTTAAAGGATATTTTAAATTTAACTTTTCCATTTAAGAGGTCATATACTTCTAAAGTTTTATCCCATGTTGCTAAAATAATGTTATCATTTAAAATTATTGGGGTAATCTTTGAGATACCTGCTTTTATTGATCCTCTTTTATTATTACCAAAAGTTTCTACTATTTTTCCATCATCGGCATTTAAGGCTACTAATTCATTATAATTTGAAAAATAAATTCTTGGCTTTAAAGATTTGTTACCTTTCCAGTAAATAATCCCTCTTCTAGCAACATGATCTTTAAATTTTTTGGATCGCCATAATTCCTTTCCTGTATAACCATCTATTGATACAATATAACCGCCAGCTGTTGGTGAATATATTTTTCCATCAACAATAATTGGATTACATTGAACATCAAAATTCCCTTTACTTTCACTTCTATCTTTAGAATTATAAATCCATGCAATTTCTAAATTTTCTATATTACTTTTATTCACATTAATAAGATCAGAAAACCTATTAGAATAGCTACTACCATGGCTTCTGGGCCAATTATCAAGGTTCTTTTCATAGGTAGATTTATTTTCAGTAAATGGGCCTTTGGAATATAAAGTAAATTCTTTTGGTAACTTGTTTCTTTCTTGATTGTCCTCTGTAGTCCAATAACTAGAATGCTTTGAAAAATTTAGCAAAAAACTCTCATATTTTTTATCAAATTGTCTATAAATTTTTTTATAAAAACTTGATTTGATATTATCAAAACTAATTTCAATAAATGGTTTATTTACAGTTCTAAAATTTATTTTCAGCATATCAAATAATAGGGGTATAAAAAAAATAATTAGAATAATAATTAAATATTTAGTAACTTTCATAAACTAGTTACTTTTAAGATATAAATAAATTGCATATATTCTTGCTAAGTTTTTAAGAGCTTTTTTTAAGTTAATAATCAAAATATAAATTATCAAACGAAAAGTATATAGAAATATTCTTTTAAAAATAATTGGGTGATTTTTTTTTACTTTAAAATAAATATATGCAGATTTATCGTTATGAACTGTCATTATAAATTTATTAAAAAAATTTTCTTTCACTGACTTTCTTTCTAAATGAATAGCTAAAGATTTAAATGACTTTATAATTGGAATGCGATTCATTTTTAATCTTCTACATAAATCAAAATCCTCCCAGTACAAAAATATTTTCTTATTAAATAGTCCAATTTTTTTTATTATTGAATTATTAATTAATAAAATTGCTGCTAAACAAAAATTTATACACGTATCTCCTTCGATTAAATTTTTAGATAATTTATTATTAATATCTTCTTCTAGCGCATTTCTTACAACTCCTTTTCCATACTCTTGAAAATTGCCTAAATAATCTATAACCTTGAAGTTCTCATTTACAAAGCGTGGCGTAGTTATGGCAGTATTTGGATATTTTTTTAAAGTAACAAGTAAATCATTAATACTAGATTTTTCTATAATGACATCGGGTTCAACTAGAAGAGTGTATTGAGTCCTAACATATTTTAATGCAAAATTACATGCTCTACCAAATCCTACATTTTTTTTGAGTTTAAAATATTTAGAAATACTATACTTTTCTTTAATTAATTTTATTATTTGCGCATCATTCTTTCCATTATCTATAATAATAATTTTCAACCCATTAATTTTATCTAAGCACCTAAAAACTAAATCTGTTGTACTATACAAAACAATTACAGCTGTTATTTCTGATAAATCATATATTTCATTTTTCATTAATTTATACTTTTATTAATCTACTTTTTTTAAAAAAAGTAAAAATCTAAAATATGCAAAAACTCTGGCAGTAAATAAAACTGATTTTTCAAAACTAAATATAATAAGATTGTAAAATATTTTAAAAAAATATTTAAAAATTTTTTTTTCTAATTTAGATAAAAATATATAATGTTCATTAATTTTATAATAATAATATAATTCATCAAATGTGTAATTATTTTCTCTTAAAAAAATTTTTTTATACTTATTTTTGACTTTTGATACTCCATGCACATGAACACATGATGCATCTTTAATCTGGATTATTGACTCTTTAATTTGATTTATTTTTCTACATAAATCATAATCTGAATAGTAAATAAAAAAATTTTCATCTAATAAACCTAAATCAATCATTTTCTTAGTTTCAAAGAACATAGCGGAACCCAAAACTACTTGAACGCATGTGTCGCCAGATATATTTAATGGATTATGTCTCGAATATCGTTCAGGAAAACCACCAGAACTATAGGTTAATTTTAAAGCTTCGTTATAAGATACGGGCGCAGTAATAAAACAATTTTTATATTTCTGGTAACCTTCAAATAATTTCAAAATATTATTCTCTGAAATATTGCAGTCAGCATTTAAAGTAATTGCATATTTTGTATCGCATGCTTTAATTGCTTGATTCAATCCTTTTGTATAACCATTATTTTTTGAATTTATAATATATTTATATATAGAAAATTTTTTTTGGATATTTTTTTTTAGTTTAAAATTGGAGTCATTATCTACTAAAATTATCTTAAAGTTTTTAAAATTTATTAGATTTTGTATAATTAAATTTATATCTTCTTGATATAAAACTAGCAAAACAGAAATTTCTTTATAAGAATTCATTTATTATAATATACTTATATAAGTAATAGCAACTCAGTTGAAATTTAATTTTATATGAAAATAAGAAAACTACTACAATTTATATTTAAAAAAATATTTCAAGTATTATTTTTAATAATTTATGGAAAAATAGTTATTGATATTTATAAGAAAAAGAATGTAAAAAAAATTATAATAAAAAAAGCTGAAGATAAATACTTTCTCAAAAAAAAATATCACACATATCAAATTAATGAAGGTAGAATTTACACCGACTATGTAGAGAACGTTGCAATAATTAATGATAATTGTCTTTTTAAAAAAACTTCTTTTCAGCAAAGGAATGGAGAATTATTAAATCAGCGTTTTAATTCTGTTTTAAAAATAGGAACACCTAGAATTAAAAAAAAATTTAAAGGTACAGTGTTAAATTTAACTCAAGGCGCAAGCTCAATTAATTATTTTCATTGGTTGTTTGACATAGTCCCTAAAATTTTTATTTGCTCAAAAAATTATAACATAAAAAAAATTGATTATTTTTATTTATCGGAGCCACAAAAATTTCAAAAGGAATTACTAAAATTTTTTAAAATAAAAGAAAATAAAATTATTAATAGTAAGTTATATCGTCATATAGAGGCTGATAATATTATAACTTGTGATCATCCCTGGTATAGCAAAGGTTATTTTTACAAAGAGTTTGATAATTGTCCTAAATGGATTATTTATTGGTTAAGAAACAATTTCATAAAAAAAAGAAAAAAATTTAATGCTGGAAAAAAAATATTTATAGATAGATCTGACTCAAAAAATAATCATGTTCAAATAATAAATAAAAATGAAGTACTAGATTTCATGAAAAAAATTGGCTTTAAAACATATAAATTAGCAAAAATGAATTTTTTTAAACAAGTATATCTATTTTGGAATGCAGATTTTATTATTTCAACTCATGGTGCAGCTTTAGCTAATTTAGCTTTCTGCGAGCCTAATACAAAAATAATTGAAATGAAACCTGAAAAACAACCTGGAAATTATTATAAAAAAATATCAAAATTAAATAAGTTAAAATATAAATGCATAAAAATGAAAGAAGACAAAAATAATTTAAAAGGAGACATGTTTATATCTCTAAAAGATTTGAAAAAATCAATAGAAATAATTAATAAAAGCATTTATTAATTGAAACAGTTCTTTCGGCAACTATAGTGAACATGTCAATGTATTTTCCTTTACAGATTTGCTGATGATAATTTATTTTGTGTTTTTCAAATCCTAAAATAGATAAAAAATTAATAATTATTTTTGGAGATAAAAAATACCAAATATCTAAATCTCTATCATTAGCCGTTGGGTAAAATGTCATCGTAGGTTCATTTATTGTCTTAAATCTTAATGCTTTTTTGTAAAAAATTTTAAGTATATTCTTCAATTTAAACTTTAAAGAAATATCTCCAGGTCTATCTAAAACTTCTGTTATAATAATTTTTTCATTTACATAACTACACATTTTACGAATTGCTATAAATGGATTTTCTAAGTGAAGAAGCACTAAAGAAATCGTGCCAATGTCATGTATTCCAATTTTTTTTTTATCTAAATTATTAATATGAGTTTTAATAACCTTTGCTTTCGAATTTAAAATTTTATGTGAGTACCAAAAAGAATTTTGAACTCTTTTTATATTTTTTATCATATGATTTTTAGCATATTTTTTAAAATTAATTCTACAATTTGGCACAACGTCCCATAAGTCTTCTTTTACTGATAGATCTATACAACTAACTCTTGCTCCTTGCTTTTCCATGTAAAAAGTTAAAAATCCACTTGCTGGCCCTAGCTCTATTACATTTTTATTTTTAAAATTAATATTGCCTAAATATTCATTAACATTCCCCCTCAGATCATAAATTCCTTTTGTCGGTCTTGATAAATTAGGTAAGTCTTGAACATGATAAAAGAGACATTCTTTAAATTTTATTTTATTTTTATTCATAGAATAATCTCTTATCAAAATTTAATGGCGGAGAGAAAGGGATTCGAACCCTTGATACCTTTAACAGTATACACGCTTTCCAAGCGGGCGCCTTCAACCACTCGGCCATCTCTCCTATTCGTTTTTGTTTATTTTCACCATTACTTTCTAAAAAATATTGAATCACAAATGCGGACTCTTGTCTAGTTGTGCGACCGTAATGCGACCGACTTTTTCCAAACCATTTTCAAATAATAGAAGATCACAACTGCCGGCAGGGGTAAAAAAAGAAATATGTTACTACCTACTTTGACCTTTAGAGTTTAATTTAAGCTCCCTTTGATGATTTTTTTCATTTCCTCGATAGTATAAGGAGGATTTTTCTTATGAACCATTTTATGACAGTTAGAACAAAGTACTGCAAAATCTTCTATGCTAAATTTAATTACTTCTCCTTTAGGCAAACTAGATAATTGTACTTTATGATGGGCCTCTATAAACTCTTCTTTTTTCTTACTTAATGAAATTTCTCCATACTTTTTCTTAAAATTAAACTCACAAATTTGACAAGTATAACCTAAAGCTTTTTTGACTTTTCTTGCGTTAGTAGATGAACGTTCTATTCTAAAGTGGGCCTTATACTGTCTTTGCTCTGTTAAATCTAACTCAACATCCTCTGGTTTGTATTCATCAGTAAACTCTTCTGCCTCTAAACCACCCCTATAAGTTAACTCTAAATATAAATCTAAAATATTATTTAAATCCTTTACTAACTCATCCTCATTTAATGGTTTGGATAAATCATATTCTTTACCAAAAGCATGTCCTTTTTCATAAAGCAGAGGTCTTGTTGTATTTCCAGCTAAATTAACTGCTAGATCTATTGGTTTATAAATAAAGTGATTTTTAAATTCACCTAAACGATCTCTTATAAATTCTGCTCTTCTTACTAATTCTTTTGCAGCTCCATCTGTTTTTAATTCTTTTTCAAGTTCTGTCATCCCCTGATTTAAGTTTAGATAAACTCTCTTCATGTCTATAGAAAATAAATAAGCTACATAGTAACCTTTCTGGGTAGTTGTAGTTATTGCTGGATCGAGGATAGCAAGCCATGGAACGTCAGCCCAATTAGCATGCTGCCCTGAACTACTTCTGTATTTAAAATAATCTGAATTTTTTTTAACTGCTGGCTTTAATATATTTTTTGCTGCATTTCTAATGAACTCGGCCAATTTACTCGAGGCCATTGGTCCTGCTTTAGCTTCAGTATAATTAGAAGCTATCTCCTTCAAAGCCATTGAAATCATTACTTAAAATAAACTGAATTTAGCTATTTAAAAAGTATATTTTGACCTAATTAAGCATATGCTCATCATATGTATAAAATCCTTGGAATCATGTTTTTATCAGCAATGATTTACATGATAGTTCCTGCTTCAAAAAGTGAAGCTAGAACAGTGTGTAGTAAAAATGGCATGGGTCAAACAGTTTGTACAGATGATGGAAGTGGCCAGACTTGGACAGGACAAAGAAATGGAATGGGTCAAGATGTTTGGAATAATAATAGCGGAAAACAAGTTCGTTGTTATTATAACGGTATGAGACAGTATGTTTGTGACTAGATCTTTGGTCTAAACAAACTAGCTAACCCATATCCACGTTCCGTTTTCGGCTGCTCTTTAACAACTGTAGTATCTCTTTGTTTATCGTGAAGATAAGCATCAAAGGTGCTTTCAAACTTTACTAATGGAATAGATTTCTTCTTTTCTTTTGGTTTACCATTTACTCTTTTATCAAAGTGTTCAGGTTCATGAACATACATGTACTTTGCTAACTTGAGCTTCAAGTCATCCGGCAAATCTTGTAATTCGTCTATTTGTTTTTGTTTCATATTGAATCATACACTGGCCGAGAATCGCGGATCAAGGATAATTTTAGAGGATCGTGGTTATTTTTAAAGCTGGCCGCTATGGGAGTAACGGCCAGAAAAATCATTAATGATATTCAATTATATCACAGTAATAATTAATTGTGAATCTGAACCGTGATAATTAATTTTAACCCACACAAAAGTTTAATAGGCGTACTTAAAGTAACATCTAAAACTTAATGGAGTTATATTTTATTATATTTATTTAGTTTATTTGAGTTTATTGTTACGTTGGTTAATTTTTTAGGTGAGGATTAAATTAACATTGTCTTTACGATGTTTCCTCATCTCCTCATCTCCTCACTTTAATTTAAAAGAAATAATAAAATAATACCTACCGTAAGTGGGTGGGTATCTTGTGTTACTGTCTATCCAAAATTTAGCTGATGAGGTGAGTAGGTGAGTTAAAAATGCTCTTTCATCTTATAGTCATATATTTCAATCGCGGACATATGCTTAAATTTCTCATTACCATCTCTATTTAATAGCCAAAGTCTTGGTGTTTTCTCATTAACTCCGTTAATAGTCTTTTCGCCTTGTCTTGACCATTCACCATTAGCCCATTTTATGCAATTCTTCTTTAACCAACTTTTCACTTCAGCTTCGGATACATAAAGATCTTTTAGTGTTTTAGAATTTTCATTAATAACCATTATTATTTCTCTTACATAAACTACTTCAAATCTTAAAGGTCCTTGTTTGGCTTCAAATAGTTCTGTTAAATAGTTATGAAGTGGATTTTCAACAATGGATGTCATTTCTTCAAAATCCTTTGTAATGGGTGCCCGACCTTTAAAGTGAAGTATTTTTGATTCCTTCAATTGCAAAAGATAATTTAATATAAATTCATAACCTCCTTTTTCTAAATATTCTTCATGGAACCATTTCCAGTATTTATCTCCTTGAGGTTTTACATTTATATATTTTATCCAATATCTTCTCTCTGAATTGCTAACGTACATACAATCTTCCTCGTTACTAAATAATATGAAATTGCAGTTGTTATAATAATCTCTTTCCGGAAGACCTTTTTCATTTATCCTAACCCATTCATCAGTGATGTATGTTTTAAGGTTATTAGATAGATGTTTTTTATTTTTAACACCGCCTGATACACTTACCTCTTCAACACATGCCAAAAGATTACTTACAATAACGTTCGAGTGATTTTGTACTATACTATTATAGTTAATAGATGGTGCTATATTCTGTTTTCCCAAAAGTCTTACTAAAATTTTAACTAAAGTACTTTTTCCAACACCTCTTTCTTCAGAGATAATTAATAAAGCCCAATTAATCTTTCTGCCTGGATATTTAACTACATGACGAAGCCAATGAATAACAACATAGGCATCTCTCTTACCAAACATGTAATTTATGAGATCTAGGAAAGGTTTTACGTCTCCTTCTTTAGGTTTTATTACAGGTGGTACATATAGATTGATGTAGCTCTTACCTTCAAAGTTTTTAATTAATTTTTCTTCCGGTCTATACCAAAATGAATCTACTCTTCTAAAGTTTGGATCACGTAATAATAAATCAGATAGATTGCCTCTTCTAGGTTTTACAAGGAACTTATAGAAGTTATTAAAATTCTCTATTCTAAACCTTTGTCCATTTTTAATATTAACGATTTGATTTATTTCACCTACAAAAACACAATTGTTTTTAATTTTTTCGATCTCTTCTTCATTTGTATAAGGTGAGTTCTCATTTATATAATTTTCAATATTATTTTTATTCCAGACCTTTTCATCTTTTTTATATTCTTCAGCATCATTCACTAACTGGTAAATATTTACACCAACAGGAACTGGATCGGCTATATCCCAACCTTCTGGACATTGTTCAGGAGGAGTAATCCATTTAATTTTAGTTGTATAATTATTCTCAATTAAGATTTTTGCTATCTTGTGCATAACCTCTATTCCAACAGTGTCGTTGTCTGGAAATAAAGTTATCTCAAGTTCTTCATTCAGATATGTTTTATTTAAAGTAGACCAGTTTGTTTTTTCTAATTTACTTTGAGCCCCACCACACCATGAAAGACATGTATATTTACTGCCAAATAAGTGTTGTGCGGCAATAACAGATTTTTCGCCTTCAACTATTAAAATCTTATTTGTTTTTCTATTTTTTAAATTCTGAACATTAAACAAAGGAATATTGTTAGGCCAAAGTTTACTAATCCATCTCCTTGTTCCATCATTAAATTCATATAAGCAGTGGGGCAAAAAAATTTTTTTACCGTCATCCTTGATTTTCTTTTCTACATGAAATGCAATATCTCCATTTTCAACTTTATATGTATAAAGTCTTTCACCTAGCGCTTCACGTTCAAATCTCTTTTTAAAACTTGCAGGATAAGCGTCGTCTTTTGTTTGAGGTGGTATAATTGGACGTTTATCTAGTTTGTTTGAGTTTTTAAAATAAGTGTGGTTTTCTTTAGTTGATTTTTCTCCACATCCAAAACAATAATAGCCATCTGTGTATTCGGCCATATTGTCTTTGCTCTTACACTTTTCACAAGGAATATGTTTTATAAATTCTCCCATACTATTTCTTTTCCCATAATTGGTTGTTTGTTTTTTTTCTTTTATGAGAGAAGTTAGAAATAGTCCCCGACGCGCTCCTGGATCGGATAAAATAAGTTAAGTAAAATAAAGGATTATTAGTTTAAAATTATTTATTTAAATCTATGTGGGCGTTCTGAAAAACTTGCCATTCAGCCCATCTTTTCGGATTTTCTTTTACGATTCGTCTGTGAATTTCATCAATGGTATTTACTTCCCAATCATCGTCACCGAGGATTTTAGTGATAGTATCTGCACATTGTTCTATTGCATGATTAACTGAACAATTTTTTTTCTGAATATATTTTTCTAGAACATCACAAATTTTAAAATTGATTTCTTTAAATCTTTTTCTGTCATGTTTTTTTATGTAGTCTCTCATAGCATCCATTACTTCATTTAAAGAAAGTTGGTAATTATCAGCCCAAATCTGCAAATGTTCCCATTTAGTTGGGTTTAAGAAACTATCTTTTTTTGAGTCTTCGTATAAAAAATGTCCGATATCTTTCTTTCTTACTTTCTTTTTCATTTTAATTAATAATGATTTAGAATCTGTTTATCTTTAATACCAGACACTACCTCTCCATTGCTTACTAAAAGTAATTGGCGCCAAAACTTTTTCTTTTTCACATATTTCGAACCAATACATGTATCTATTGCTAGCTTTATCTTTCATTGAAGTTTTTTTAAGTCCTCCTAATAAAATATTTGCAGACTCTGATAGTGTATAATTTTTTGAAAGCATTAGTTTTGAATATTCAGTAGAGTGATCAAATGCATATTTTGTATCTGCGCATTTTTCAATATCAGAGCGTTTATCTACATGGTATACGTAAACATACGCAAAGATTAAAAAAGCAATAAAAATAAAAGCTGGTTTATCCTTACTTATATAATTTTTAATTTTTTTGATCATCCTCATATCTATCTGGGTCTGATCCTTTTTCGTATAGACTGCTAAATCCAGCAAAAACAAGAGCTAAAAAAATAATAAAGCCAAAAAACCATGTAGGGAGAGGTGTAATAAATACATCTATTATAGGTAAGTAAATTGGACTTCCTAATAAGAGAAATAAGGCAGTAAAGGTAAGTGGTTTAGCAAAAGCATATTCCAGCAACCAACTAAAAAATTTCTTTTTTTTCATAAACTAGATGCCAGAATTAATGGGCGCATTTAAAAACACTGTATCTGATCAAAGCCACCAAACTTTCTTGTCTGACAGTTAAACATTTGAGGAGCATTAGGTGCAGGTCTACGTGGAGGATTTAAAAGATTATTTGAGATACCAAGTAACGTATCTGTGACGTCTTTATTTCTTGCAAAGTTAACTTGATCTTGCATAGCTTTAGCTTTCATTCGCTCTATTTCTAACATTTCATTTTGATAAGCAGTGTTAGCTTGATTGGAAGCAACCTTTCTCTCTAATTCAGCAATACGTCTTTGATTTAATTGGTTCTGCATTTCATATTCCGTTGTCATTATTTTAAATACGCATTCTTTGAAATTATCTGTTCCTTTTCTAAAGCCGTAAGTCTTTTCACAAGTGTATGCGTAGCGTTCAGAGGGAGGTAAATTTGCAAGTCTTTTTTGTTCTTCAAAAGCTAATTTTTCATTTTCAAATAAGCAGTTTTCATATTCAGGAGTACCTTGTTTAAATTTCTTACATTTTGATGAATAAACTAACTCAACTCTAGCTATTTTTTCTCTTTTTATTTTAAGTTCTTCATCTCTTTTAGATTGTTTTGTAGCTTCATCTTGTCTAATTTTTTCGCTTGATATTTTAGCTACTAAATCTTTATATTTCTTTGAGCTGTATATTCTCTCATCATCTTCCTTAACAGCTGAACAACCTTCATCTAAATTGCTAAAACCTAAAAATGTTTTATTTTTCCATTCGTTTTTGCAATTTTGAAATATTTCGGCTCTTAATCTTTCTAAATCTTCAAATTTATCTGTGCCTGCGTGATAGTACACTCGTGAAAATTCAGTATATCCTGATGTATATAGTTCTTTCCCAAAAATATTTTCAACATAAACATAATGTTTAAAGGTTTTATTTGATGATTGTGAACCCCCACACCCCACCAACATCAACAAAGCTAAAATAATAATTAAGTAGCGCATTCTAGAAACAGTTCATAAAACGTCCGTTGAAAGTACAAGTCGTTCTATTCATTTGGGGGGCTGCGGGTGGTGCAAGTAATCGTGCGCTTAAATCAAGTAATGCCAAATTTTTTCCAGTTTCAGCAGCGATAGCTTGTTGTCTTGCTGCAAGAGCTTGCATTTTAGCAGCTTCTGTTTGCGCAAGAGCTAAACTATCTTGTCTTTGTGAATTGGCTTTCGCTAGTTCAATGTTAGCTTTCATAAGTTCTTTTTGTAATTCTAATTTTTCTAATTCGACTTCTGCTTGATATATTTTAAAGACACAATCTTTAAATTTATCAGTTCCTTTTCTAAATCCAAATTTTTCAGAGCAAGTATACGAACGTCTATCGTCAGCAGTCATACTGGCTATTTTAATTGATATTTGTTTTTCTTCAAATGCTGCTTTTGTTTCTTGTTCAAATAAACATTCATTATAGTTATTTATATTTGATTTTTTACTAAAGCATTTTTTTCCATAATTTTTTTCTAATTCAACTAATTTAATTTGTTTTTGCTTTAGATTTTTTTCATCAATTTTTCTTTTTTCTTCTAAAGCAGCTACTTGTTTTAATCTTTCAACTTCCTGGCGTTGAGCGGCTTCTCTCTCTAATTGTCGTTTCTTAACTTCTTGCGTTTCCCTAACCTCAAAGCGTAGTGATAAGCTTTCAAATTTACTTTCACTTGTGCGTGATACGAATTTAATCCACTGTGTTTGATTATATTTTTTATATAAATCTTTTGCTTGATTGACATTAACTGAACAAAAAAATCGTAATTTAGTTCCACTATTAATTCCTAAAAAAGAGGATGTGCTTACGCTCTCATCTTCATCGAACATTCTAAAATTAGCTTTGGTTAATTTAAAAAACATATAAGCAGATTTATCTTGAGCTGCGCAGTGTTCGGTAGCAATATTGAAGGTTATATCTAAAGTCTCGGTAGGTTTTCTTAATGCTGTAAAATTAGGAGGAATTGAGAGATGTGGGTGAAAAGTTATTTGGTCGTTGGGATTAAAAATAATTATAAAATCATCAGACTTTTCAATTATATTATATTCTTGCGATTTAGCTTCAAGAGTTGCAAAAGTAAAAAATAAAACTATCCCTAAAAATATCCTCTTCATCCTCGCCCCACTATACACCAACCACGTTGCCTGGGGCAGTATCTAAATGCTTGGTGGGATGTGTGTTATATTTAAGAAATTAATCGCATTTTGTTAGCTAAATGTGTTGGTGATATATTTGAATATCGTTTTGCCATTTGTTGTGAACTCCACCCACCTTGTTGCATTAACTCCATTGTTGACCAACCACTTTCAACTAAATGCGTTGCCCCACAATGTCTTAAATCATGAAACCTAAAGTTTTTGATACCTGATCTTTTAACTGCTGATCTAAAGGATTTTTCAAATGAACTTATGCTAGTTATATTAAAGAAATTACCTGAAATAGATCTTGGTAAAGATTTAAGTATTTCAATAACTTTAGGTGCTAATCCAATTCTTCTATGAGTGCCATTTTTAGTCTCTCTTATAATTGCAGTCGAAGTTATCCAATCAACATCATTATAACTTAAACGTAGTATTTCACTACGTCTGCATAATGTGTAGTAAGCAACTTCAACAATGTTTTTTAATTG
>Ga0247837_1007065_pt1 | contig 15253 bp, 14 predicted proteins | sample LaCtaG_2_FD_187115 | JGI IMG/M metagenome (GOLD analysis project Ga0247837, IMG submission 187115) | Freshwater microbial communities from meromictic Lake La Cruz, Castile-La Mancha, Spain - LaCruzMarch2015_14.5m | ecosystem: Environmental > Aquatic > Freshwater > Lake | place: Spain: Castile-La...
CCGCCCGTCCCTCCCAACCCACCCGCACCATTGCCCCCGGCCCCCATCCCCGCGCCACCGGCCAGATCGGCAACCTGTTCCGAAAAGAGCGCCGCAGGGTTCACGGGCAACGCCTCCGCCGTGGGAACCTTCGGCAACTCCGGAAGCATCAACGCGGATGGACGGAGCGACGCGATTTTGTCGGTAAAGCTCGGCTTGGGAACCATGCCGTCGAACTCCGCCATGTTCATGCGATGCGTCCGCTCCTGCGCGGGCAGTCGAACGTCTTTACGAACGACGAGCTTCGGGGGAGTTTGAGTCAGGTAACGGGCCACCATCCAAACCCCGGCAACCATTCCCGCCGCCACGTGCAGCCCCACGCTAACCAGAACCACAACGAAAATGATGTGGCGACGCTTCTCGCGCTGTTTCATGGCGCTCCCTCGTCCGAATCGGTCGCGAAAGTGACCCCGTGGATCTCGTTCGCGGCACACGCGTTGAGAACGTCCACAATGCGCTGATGAGCGACTCCATTGGCCGCGTCGATGGTCACCAAAGCGTCCGCGCGATTGGCGTCCGCCGCCGCCTTGAAGCGTTTCAACGTGCCGGAAAGCTTTGGCAAACTGGGGTCGGTGGGCTCATCCAACGCAAGTTCGTTGAGCACGATCTGACCGTTATCCAGAATCGAAATGCGCTGTTCATCAGGAAGATCCACCCGCTCGTCCTGCGCAACCGTTCCCGGCAAACTCATGCCTAAGTCCGCCTCGGGCTTCTGCGGGGTGGAAGTGAGAATGTAGAAAAACAGGAGCAGGAAGCAGACGTCGATCATCGGCGCGATCTGCAGTTCCACCTGCGGCTGCTCGACGCGCCTCACTTGGGCAGGACTCCGAAAATGACCTCGATCGCCCCCGCATTCGCCGCGATCTCCATCACTTGTTTGATCCGCTTAGCCGGCGTCCGCGAGTCCGCACGAACGAAAAGCTTGAGCGGCGGATGATCCTTGAAACGACCCCGCAGGTAGGTCGTGAGCTCTTTCTCGTTCACCTTCCGGTCTCCGGAAAAGAGCGACCCGGTTTCGTCAATGTTGACGACGTCGCGGTCGCCCATGTTTTGGGGAATCTGCGCCGCCCGCGCGGTGGGAAGCCCGATGTTCATCAGCTTGGCCCCTTTCGTCAGCTTCCCCGACAGCATGAAAAAGAACAGGAGGAGGAGCGTGACATCGATCATCGGAGCGATCTGCAGTCCCACCTCCTCCTGCACCACCCGCCGCAACGCCCGGCGCGAGCTCATGAAGCCAGCTCCTCCTCCTGCGTCACGACATGGATGCTCTGCGGGGTGACTTCGCCCGTGAAGCGATCGAGCATGTCCGACAATTCCTTGTGGACCTCACCCACGAGCGTCTGCGCCCGACCGCGGAAGAAGAAGTACAGGAACATCGCGGGAATCGCCAGCAGGAGCCCACCGCCGGTGGCGATCAGCGCCTCGCCGATCCCCTTGGCCAGATCCGAAGCCTCCGCTTTCCCGGCGGTCAGGGCGCTGAAACTCGAGATCATTCCCGACACGGTCCCGAGCAGCCCGATCATCGGGGCCAGCACGGCGAATGTGTTGAGATAGTTCACGAGCACCATGAGCCTTGTTTCCTCACGAAAGCACTCGTCCGCGACCGCGTTCTCCATGGCTCCCTTGTTGAACATATCGCGCTCGAAGTTCGCCTTCAGCAGCGCCCCAGCGAGCGCGGTCGAGAGGAGACTCGGATTCGCACGGCACAGGTGGTACGCGCCGGCGACATCCCGGGCGGACATGAGGTCCGTCAGCGAGGCGGTGAGAGACGGCGGCATCATTCGGCCGCGGCGCAGAATCACCGCGCAGAAGACGGCGAGCGCGACGGTTGCCATCGAGCACAGGGCAATGAAGTGCATGACCGCTCCGCCCTCGTGATACAGGTCGAGCAGGCTCTTTCCGCTATCGACGCTCGACGCCATCGCGGCGGACGGGTGGAGCGCCGCTGCGAGCAACAGCATCCACAAAAAGAGACGGGGTCGGTGTCTATGGGTTTTCGGCAGGGTTCGGTGATGCTTCTTCATTTTGGGACTCGGAAAGCAATTTCCTGGCGCCCTCTCCAGCGGGCGTTTCCGGGTAAAGGGCGACGAGGTCGCGTGCACATTTCAAAGCGTCGGGAAGATTTCCGGCCGACTGATAAACTCCAATCGCTCCGGCGAGACCGCGCGATGCCGCCGACGCGTCATTTCCACAGAAGAGGAACGGATGGAGAAAGTGGTCCAGCGCCTCATTGTAGAGCCGCTGATGTTCGGGTCGCACCCTCGGGTCCTCGTCCCACCGCGGATTGTCCTGCAACAGGCGCTCGAAGTCCCTCGCGGCCGAAGCACCCAATACGAGTTCAGCCTCGGTTGTCACCGGCAGCGCATCCGACTCCTTCAGAGCCGCGTCCGCGACGGCGACCGCCTCCGTCCATTTCCCCACTGCAACCAATGCCCGCAAACGGAGCGCGCGGGCATCGGTTCGAAGGGTGGGACACCAAATGTCCCTGACTACCTCATCGAGAACAATCAACGCCTCCGGGGCACGATTCACCCCCTGCCGCGTGAGGAGGCACTCCGCATAGGCGATTCCAATTCGCCCGGCGGGCGATTTTGCCAGGCCGAGGAAAGGGCGATGCGAATGCCAGTTGGTTTCCAACGCCGGAAGCGAAGGATTCGCCAAGAGCGTTTCGAGTTCCTCATCACGCGCAAAATCCAACTCCGCGATATTCGTCCGTGGCTCCGCAATCTCCATCGGAGGCTGATCCGAAACCGGAGACGGAATGCGTATGCGAAGGTACCGGGCATCCACCCCGATGATCTTGCCCTTGCGGGAAGGTCCGTTCTTTAGGTGAATCACGTCCGTTTCCGCCGAAACACCGGGTGCGACCACGAAGATCAGAGCGGTCAGCACGCCATGGAAAACCTGATTCACCCGACGCCCTCCTGGAGCCGATGGAGTCGGCTTCGCGCCTCGGAAAACTCCGGAAGTTCGGAAAGTTCCTCGCGGCCGAGCATTTCCTCATAGGTCCTGCGAACACCCTCCTGGTCGCTCAGAGCCCCGAGGGCGTCCGCGCTGCGAAGGTACGCTCGCGCGACCCACTCCCTCCAGCGTCCATGCATGACATAGATCCTCTGAAAATACGGAAACGCCTTGGCGGGTGCGCCGTCGATCATGTGGAGTTCTCCGAGTCGAAACAATGCCTGCGCTTTCTCCGCCCCTCCGCTGGCCGGATGCGCGAGGAGAGCTTCAAGCGTCGCCCGCGCTTGAGGCACGTGATGCTGTGTCTCCTCAATCCTGGCCTTCTCCAGCAGAACCTTTCCCGAGAGCATCGAAGACGGGCACTCCGACTGAAACCGCGTCATCCAGGCGAGCGCCACCTCCGGTTGGCTCATCCGAAGGGCTGCCCTCGCGAGCGAGGCGAAAGCTCGGTCCTTCTCCGCCGAGCGTGGATTCCAGCGGATCAACTCCCGGTAGAGGCGCTCGGACTCCGTCGCGTTGCCATCCATCTCCAGCGCCTCGGCAAGTTCGGCAAGGATCGCCGGGCTGGTCGATGCCGGATCGCACAGGGCGGACGCATCTGCGAGGATGCGGATGCGACGTTGCGGGTCCGATTTCCGAACAAAATCCGCCTGCGCCCGTCGCACGCGCAGGAGGAGGACACGCCCGTTCTCGGACGCGGCACGGTCGGCAAGCGTTTCGAGTCTGGACGCGTAGGCATCGGACTCCTCTGCTCCCGCGTACAGCCGCGCAAGCGCAGGAAAGAGATCCTCTACCGAGGTCATGCGGGGCGCGTTGCCATGGGTCTCTATGGCCTTCCAGTACGCATCGCGGGCCAAGTCGGGTTGATTGCGCGACTGGTAAACTTTCCCGACCAGTCGGATGGCCTCGGGAATTCGCGAACTGTGCGGGTGGTCCGTGCAAAACCGGGTGAGCAGCGCCAGGAGGTCGTCCTCGCGTTCGAGGAGTTGGAGCGCTTTGGCGGATTTGAAAACCCCTTCCTCAAAAAACCGCACGGGTTCCGGCGGGATGGCGGCATATGCTTTAAGTCCTTCTTCCATCTCGCCTTCGTTCATGAGGGCATCGCCGAGAAGGATGAGGGCCTCGGAGCGCTCCTCGTGGTCGGGAAACGCCTTCAGGAGGGAGCGGTTCTCCGTGATGCTGGTGGCGAAATCCCGCTTCGCGTGCGCCGCGTATGCCTTTCGGAACAGCGCGGAGGCGCGATAGCTTCCGTCGGGGAAGCGTTTCATGAGTTCGTCCATTGCGTCGCGACACCGGTCGTATTGCTTATCGAACGAGTACGCCATGCCGCGCCAGTACCCGGAGGCCTCAGCCAAATCATGCGCGGCGTGCGCGTTCGCAAAGTTTTCAAACACCGCAACGGCGTCCGGATTGCGCTCCGCGAGCAGCAGGGTGAAGCCCTTCATAAACAGCGACCGCACGGCGAAATCCGACTTGGGAAACCACCTCGAGATGTCGTCAAACCGGGCGATCGCCTCCGCGTGGTTGCCGGCCTTTTGCTCCCCGATCGCGCCGATGTAGAACATTGTCGGGAGCAGTTCCGATTTCGGAAACTTCGCGGTGAACGTTGCAACGGTTTCACGCACTTTGGGCCAGCGTTCGAGTTCACTCCAAAGCTGCGCGAGTTGCACGCTCGCCTGTTCCACCAGCTTGTCCGGAGGCATTCCGCGCAGCATGGCCTCGATCAAAAGCGCCGCCTCGCGAGGGCGTTGCATCGACTGGAATGCGGAGGCCAGGCGGGCCCGCAGCGCGGAGTCAAAATTCGGAATCTTGCGGAATGCCTCCAACTCCGTCGTCGCGCTCGAAGCCAATTGCCCCAGCATGAACTTCGCGTAACCGTCCGCTCGCTCGCGTTGGTGGCGAAGGTCGGTGAGAATGACCTCCTGACGCCGGATACTTTCGGCGGCGGATCCCACTCGTCGGAGGCAGCGCACCGCACCGGAGAAATCCTCCCGTTCCAAAAGACGCGATCCGAGGTCCAACAGGAGCCGCTGCCAGGTAATCCATTGAAGAATCCGACCTTCGCTGCGTGCGCAGTGATCGACCCAATCGAGCGCTGCGCCCAACTCATCGGCCTGCGTTGCAGCGACGAGGGCCATCACGGCCGCCCGCCCGCCCTGCGCCCCGGGTAACGAGTTCGCGGCGGATTGCAGCGGCGCGATGGCGTCCTTTGGGCGTCCTTCCACGAGGAACGACATCGCATGGAGCAACCGCGCTTCGGACGCACGAGGGTCGCCCGGAAACCGCGTTGCGAAGTCCGAAAGTGACAGCCTGGCCGCGTCGAAGCGTTCCGACTGCATCTCGCACACCCCTTTCCAAAACAGGAGTTCCCTTGCCTGGTCCACAGGCGGAGGGGGAGTACTGCCGAGGATTTCCTCGATGAGGGCGAGGGCATCGGAAAATTTCGCCAACTGGACGAGGCAGATCGCCCGCGGGAAGCGAATCCGGACGAGCGCCTCGCGCGCTTCTGCGGAGCGGCCGAAATCACCCGTGAATTGAGAATAGAACGCCTCCGCCTCGGCGAACTTCCCGGCAGTGAACGCCGCATTTGCACGATCGAGCAACACATCCGCCGTGAGCGGTTCGGGCGGGGGTTCGCTCCCCTCCTGTGCAAAGGCGCACGCCGCCACCGAGAGCAACATCAGGATCGAACGGCGCATGCGGGGAGATAACGGTCAGGAGCGCGATTGTCCGCTGCGTGCGCAAAATTCCTTTGGGAATCTTTACCCACCGTGCTTTCGTGCGGGATGGGTTCGGGCACTTCCTCCACACGACTTCTTGAACGGGGTGTGCTGAAAGACCGTGTCCGCGCCTTTGTGGACGGCCGATCCTCGGAAGGTTTTGAAGAGCTGATCCTCGATGTGCACGCCTTTCAGAAATCGGCTAATCCCGCGTACGCCGCGTTTTGTGCCGCCTCACCAAACGCAACGCATTGGACGGAGATTCCCGCCGTGCCTCAGCAGGCGTTCAAAAACACCGAGCTCCGCAGTTTTCCTGAGGAAGAAACGCAACGAATCTTTCACACGAGCGGAACCACCGGCGAAGGGGTGGGACGCCATTTCTTCCGCGACCTGGACCTTTACCAAACCGTCGCCCTCGCCGGTTGGAAGGCAGCCAGGCTTCCGGACAAGGTGGACATCGCTCTCCTCCCGCACCCCTCAGAGGTCCCGCATTCCTCGCTCAGCCAGATGGCAGCGTGGCTGGCAGATCCCTCCGCATTCCTCGTCCGCGATGGCGCGCTCGACGCGGCGGCGCTTGCGCGGTTGATTGGCGAGGCAAACAACCCCATCGTCGTTTTCGGCACGGCCCTCGCATTTCTGCATGCGATCGAGACGGCAACACCTGGGTCGCTGACCCTTCCCCCGGGCAGTCGCGTGGTGGAAACCGGTGGGTACAAGGGCAGCGGACGCGAGGTTCCCCGGGGGGAACTCTACCGACTGTTCACGGAACACTTCGGGATTCCTCCCGGGGCGATCGTGAACGAATATGGAATGACCGAATTATCCTCGCAGTTTTACTCCGAAGGTCCGAGCGGGGCTCATCGTGGGGGCGGGTGGATCCGGGCGCGGATCCTCGACCCCGGGACCGGAAAAGACGTGGAGGACGGGGAGTCCGGCGTGCTTCAGCTTTACGACCTTGCCAATATCGACTCCGTTTGCGCCGTGCTCACCCGCGACCTCGCCACTCGCGACGGCGACGTTTTCCACCTGCTCGGACGCGATCCGCTTGCCGTTCCCCGCGGCTGTTCGCGCGCGGCCGACGAAATGCTTGCCCGTTCATGAACACCCTGCAACGCGCCGAATATCTCGCCGCGGCGGCGGCGGCATTTCCCATCCTTGGCCCCATTTCGGCGGAGGACCTGATGGACGTCGTTCGCCGGGAACTCGGGCACGCCGAGGTGTTAGACGGTTTTGCCCGATACGGTTCGCATCACACGCGCGCCATCGCGCCGGAGTCCATCGTCCACATCGTCAGCGGGAACACCCCCCACGCCGCGCTCCAGAGCGTCATTCGCGGGCTGCTGCTGGGCTCCAAAAACCGTGTAAAAATCCCGTCTTCCGGACTTCCAGAACTCTCGCGCTTTGTGGAACAACTGCCGCTCGAATTGCGTCAGCGGGTGGAGATTTCCCCGACCGTCGGCGACCGATGGTACGCGGAGGCAGGCGCCGCGATCGCGTACGGTTCGGACGAAACTATCGCGCGCATTCGGTCGCGGGTTCCTGCGAACACGCCGTTCCAGGCTCACCCGCACCGCCTCAGCTTCGGCGTGGTTTTCGACGACCCCGCGGGGGAGTCGGCCACCGCCTGTGCGCGCGACGCGGCGCTTTACGATCAAATGGGCTGTCTCTCCCTCCGGTGCGTATACGTCCGGGAGGTCGAACGGGGCTTCGCGCGTCATTACGCAAAGATCCTTGCCGCCGCGATGGAGCCCGTCTGCGCCGCGGAGAAAGCCCCGGTTCGCACGCTCGAGGAGGCAGCAGCGATCCTGCATTTGCGTTCGGGGTATCGCTTCCGCGCGGCGTCTGACCGGAGCGTCGCCCTCTGGGAAAGCGCCGGGAGCGATGCATGGACCGTCATTTATGAGGATGACCCCTGGTTCCCGTCGTCGGCCGCCAACCGCGTGGTGTTCGTCAAACCGCTGCCGGGGGACCTGGCGCTTGCGGTTCGGCCCGTGATTTCGTGGATCGCGGCGATCGGCATTTTCCCGGCGACTTTGGAAAATGCGGAAACCCTGACCGCGATTGGGCCGTCCCGGGTTTGCCCGTTGGGCTCGATGCAGTTCCCCCCGTGGACGTGGCATCAGGAGGGACTTCAAACGTTGGCGGGGCTTGTGCGGTGGGTGGATTTCGAAGCGCCACAAGCGGCGAATTCGCCAGAGTTCAAAAGACCTTGATTTTCGCCCTAGCGACGACGAAAGTCCTCGACTCGCCCGGTTGCACGCCGGGCCTTCATTGCCTTGTAGTGTAACGGTAGCACAAGTGATTCTGGATCACTTTGTCATGGTTCGAATCCATGCAAGGCAGCCACTGAAATCACCCCTCGTAAATAGTCGGCCGATTCCCGCTGGGGGTGGGAGCGCGGACGAAAGTTAGGCAAAAGGATTTTTGACCACGACTCCGCCGTAGTCCTGACCATCATTCAAATCCTCGGTATAAAGGGTGTCGCAACCGAGTCCTTCAGCGGCCGCAAGGATCGCGGCGTCCCAATAGGCTATCTGGAACTGACCTTGGATTTCGAAAGCCCGTCGCACAGTCACCGCGTTGGGCAAGTGGCAGTGAGCGGCCAGCAAAAAGTCGAGGGAAGCACGCAAAGCCTCCCGATTTTGGCCCAATCGGGATTTGCGCAGGCAGGTGTGCACAAATTCCTGAACCACTTGGAGCGATAGATGAAAATCCACCTCCTCAAGCAGGGTCACAGCAACTCGCCGCTTCGGCTCGTCCTCCGGGAAGACCGAGACAGAATAGACGAACACATGCGTGTCGAAGAAAACCTTCACCTCCTTTTCTCTCCCCGACGCTCGTAAATCTCCTCGCGGTTGAACTTCCCTACGGGCTCGGTCAGGTGCACCTCGGACAGTGCGGCGATGAGAGCCAACCGCGCTTGTTTGCGCTCAGTGGCAGGGTCAACTCCTTCCGCCCGAAGTGCGTAATCGAGCCCCTGCACCACCAGCTCCCTCAAGGTCGTCCGCCGCTGCGCCGCCACCACTTTCGCCCGGTGCAACAACTCGTCGGGAACATCAATCGTTGTCTTCATAAACCAATATTTACAGGAGTATGGGAAATGCGGCAACGCAAAGTACTATCGAACGGGGCTCGAAAGTCCCGGCTCCTGTTCCAGAGCCGGACTCCCACCGAGCACGATCTTCACCAGGCGGTCACGAAGCGATGCACGACGATTCGCCAGGCCAACCAACAGGTTCAGCCTCCGGCGATGCATGCAGAGGGCGCGCACCGCGAGGCAGAAGCGGAACTTGCGAGCGAAACGACGTCGGAGCGCTCGATCGTAGTCCTTCATTCGTTGTCGTGAAAAATCGTCCGCGTGGAGCATCGCAAGGATCTCCCGCGCGGCGATCCCGCCGGACTCCAACGCGTAGTCAATCCCCTCACCCGTCATTGGATTGACCAGGCCCGCCGCTTCACCCACGACGAGCGTTCTCACACCGTACGTGGGCGAGTTCAAAAAATCCGCCCGCAACGGATACCCCCTCGCCGGGCCGACCTGCTTCGCAGCGGAAAGCATTTCGCGAATCGGACCTGACCCGAGGAATTCGTCGAACGCATGTTTTGACGAGTGCAATTTGTCTGCTGCGAGGTAACCGGCACCTATGTTCGCCGAGTCCGGACCGGTCGGGAACACCCATCCATAGCCTGGCATCGGGACCCCATTGAAATAGATCGACCATGCGTCGTCCAATCCGCTCACCCCTTCAAAATAAGCGCGAGTTGCCACCATGACCTTCGGGGCTCGTTTCAGGATTCCCGTTTGCAGCAGCAGCCTAGACGTCGCGCCGGTGGCCAGCACCACGCAACGGGCACGGAGCGTTTCGGAAGCCTGACCGCCTCCACGCACCACGCGAACGCCGTTCGTGTCCGGGAGGACTTCGGTCACCCCGGTGCCGCCGCGGAATTCGGCTCCCACTTCTACTGCCCGCCGCAGGATGCGTTCGTCGAGGATGTGCCGGGGCACCACCAGTGCACCGCAGGCGGAGTCATTGGCAACCGAGAGCGAACTGCCGGTTCGATTTCCGTTCGGGGCCACCACTTCGAATCGCCCGATCGCACAGCCCACCTGGCGGAGATCGTCCAGCAGGTTCATGTCCCGCAAAACCGCGACGGCGCGAGGGGTCAGTCCGTCCCCGCAGGTTTTGTCCCGGGGAAACTCCGACCGATCCAGCAGTAGCACCTTCGCGCCGCCGCGGGCAAGGTAGTACGCAGTCGCGGAACCGCCGGGACCGGCCCCCACCACGATGACGTCCCAGCTTTCCATCGACCTAACGCTTCGTAATTTTAATAGCGGACTCATCCGAGTTCACATTGGATAAGTCAACGGCAAACGGATTGTGATCGGGCTCTACTGGGAACGCGGGCGTCTCGCCCGCCGGCAGGCGAGACGCCTGCGTTCCCAGCGAATTTGGGAACACTGTACGGTTTTAAGAGTTCCGCAAGGTCATCTCGCCAAGATCTGCTGCTCGGTGTTGGGCAGGGTTCGATCTTCTCCACCTGGCGAGTGCGGTGACCGCGTAGGGTTGGTTGACGTCGAATGGGCGCAGTCTAGGCATGGTCAGCGCTGCGTCTGCGAGCCAGCCTCCAGCGAGAAACCATCAGACAGATCAACCCAATCACAACAGCTCCTCCGTATTGGGGTTCTGGAATCACATTCATAGCGACCGAGTCAATTTCCCAGTTGGGGCCAGATTCCACGAAGGAGCTATCCCATCCGGCTCGGAACTGCATCTGCACCGTTTGACCCGCTGCCAACGAGCCCAAGTCAAGTACTGATGTCACAAAAGCTCCCGAAGGATGACCGAGTGAGACGCCTGTGAACGCTTCCGGATCATCCGACAAACCGCTCACACCATCCAAATCGTTATACTGAGTGCCGGATATATTCGTGTTGGTCGCGGCGGTCCACGCCCCCCCCGTCGATTCGTGTGCGAAAATAACCACCATCAGAATCCCTCTCGAATTTGAAGAGATGGTGGATTGTGAACGTAACCCAGCCTCCAGTATCCAATATCACCACTGGACTAGTGAGGGTCATTACGCTGGAGTTATTTCCGAACACGCTCCATGCAGCATCGGGGCTGCTCCATTGCCATTGATTAGAAAATGGAGGGGAGCCTGACTCAACTGCCGGGGTCCATCCTCCGTCAACCGTATTGAAATCCCAATTGACCACCTGAGCGTAGTTGGTTGCAGCAAGAAAAAGGAGGGTGCTGCCAATCAAGAGACTGAACCTTTTCATCAAGCAGAATACGTAGCAGCGGGTGCTTCTTGGGCCATCACAGAAATGTAACATTCGTGCGAATGCCGACCTGAGTTTCGCACTTTAGGGCAAGCAACCGTTGTAAGTCGTTGATAATCAGATTTCCTGATCTTGGAGATCGCCCGAGTCTGCCACACAAGCGTCCGCAATTTGGTGTTTGTAGAGGCGCGGGCGACGTTGCTGGGGGCGTTGCCAGCCGAGGTGATGAAGAAGCAGAAGTTGCGCTTTTTCCGGTCAGGTGATGCCAGACACGCAAAGCTCGCCGCCATCGCGCAGACGGAGCCAGACTCCGACCGTGAAGAAGATTGGGCTACATGTTCTGACCCGGGGTGGTCGTGCGGGCGAGTTCTTCCCACCGGGAGTAAAGCCGCGCCACGCTCTTGCGGGCGAGTTCGAGTCGCTCCACCCACTCCGGAGCCTCCGCGGCAGAGGTCACGAAAAACTGGGGGTCAGCGAGCTTTTGCTCCACTTCGGCGACCTCTGACTCCGCCTGGAGGATGGTGGCCTCCATCCCGTCGAGTTCCTGTTGCTCGCGAAACGTCAGCTTGCGTGGCTTGGGCGCGGGCGCGGGTTTTAACTCGATCGCCGCGGCGACTGTCTCCCTTCTGACCATCGGCGCGGAGCGAACCGCGCGGCCCTTCTTTTTCTCGAGGTAATAGGAATAGTTCCCTGGTTGGACGAACACGCCATCCGGTTCGAACGCGACGATCTGATCGCAGATTCGATCGAGGAAATACCGATCGTGGCTGACCACCAGCACGATGCCATCGAAGTCCGCGAGCGCCTCCTCGAGCATCCGCAGGCTTTGCAAATCGAGATCGTTTGTGGGCTCGTCCAAAACCAGCGCATTGCCCCCGCGGCGCAGCACTTTAGCCAGCATCAACCTCGCCCGCTCACCGCCGGAGAGCCGGTCCACGCGCTCCGTTACCCGTTCGTCGGAGAAGAGAAATCTTTTCAAATACGCCCGGGCCGTCAGGCGCTGCTCTCCGAAAGCCACGTACTCGCTGCCATCCGCGACCTCCTGCATCACGGTTCCCGTTCCGTTGAGCTGCATGCGGATCTGGTCGATGTAGTTAAATTTTACCTTCTTGCCGATCGTCACAACCCCTTCATCGGCGTCGCGCTCGCCCAGACAAAGACGCAGCAGCGTGGTTTTCCCGGCTCCGTTTCGACCCACGATTCCGGTGCACTGGCCCGGGGGGAGCGAGAGCGTGAGATTTTCAAAGAGCCAGCGGTCGCCATCGGGACCTGGAACTTTTGCGCCCACGTTGACCAGTTCCACGCCGACATTGCCAATCTCCGGCGGCGGCGGAATGAGGAGGTCCATCTCGCGTTCCTCCGGCGGGGCCTCCATTCCTTCGATCTTGTAGAAAGTATCGAGCCGGTGCTTGGCCTTCGAGCGTTGGGCGCGGACGCCGGCGCGCACCCATTCGAGTTCCCCGCGCAGGAAGCGCTGACGCCGCCGTTCCGACTGCTCGGCGATTTGTTGGCGGATGACCTTTGCCTCGAGATACGCGGTGTAGTTGCCCGGATGGGAGTAAATCCGACCGTCCGAAATCTCCGCCACGCGGGTGGCGATCGTATCGAGGAAGTAGCGGTCGTGCGTGACGAAGATCACCGCACCGGCGAAGTTGCGAAGGAAGTCCTCCAGCCAGCTGATGGATTCGGCATCGAGGTGGTTGGTCGGTTCGTCCAGCAGGAGGAGATCGGGTTGACTGGCGAGAGCGCGGCAAAGGGCCACGCGGCGTTTTTCTCCTCCGGAGAGTCGGGCCACCGGGGTATCGAATGGAGGCACCTCGAGTGCGGTGGCGGTGGCTTTCAGGCGTGAGTCGAGATTCCAGCCGTCCGCATGGTCGATGCGGTCGAGGAGGTCGGAAGATTCCGTGTCGCCCGCATCGCCGCTCTCGTATCGGGCAATCCAGGCGAGGATGTCCGCCGCGCCTGCGTTGATGTTTTCGCCGACGGTCAGGTCATTGCGGAGGTCAAATTCCTGGGGGACAAACCCGATGCGAAGGCCTCGGCGCCGGGCGATTTCGCCGCCGTCCGGTGCATTTTCGCCCGCCAGGATCTTGAGGAGGCTCGTTTTGCCGCAACCGTTTCGGCCGACGAGGCCGATCTTTTCCCCGGCGGAAATCGCGAGGGTGACGCCTTCCAGCAGTTTCTGCGTGCCGTAGGAAAAAAATAGTTCACTGGCGGTCAGGACGGCCGGGTTTGTACTCACCGGGACGTCATAGAGTGGCCGCGGAGGGGAAAGAAGCAGAAACTCTCCTGGGGTCCGATGAAAACAATTCCTTGCGCATTCCCCGCGATGTGTTTTCCTTTCACTCGCAGGTAGGCCCTTTGGGGCGTTGGTAGATTGCTAGTTGTGGTCGTAGCGGCGTAAAAGTCGCAACTCAGTGGCAGTTTGAAATCCGAAATCGGAAACAGCCGCAGAGACTCACCGCAAACAATCAGACAAAATGGCTACCAAACTCTACGTGGGAAATCTTTCCTTCAACACCACCGAGAACGACCTTCAGGATCTCTTTGCCGAAGCCGGCACAGTAAAAGAAGCGTCGCTCGTCCAAGACCGGGCCACCGGCAACTCACGCGGCTTCGCTTTCGTCACGATGGGCAGCGAAGAAGATGCGAAGAACGCAATCGCCAAACTCCATGGCCGCGACTTTCAGGGTCGCAATCTGACCGTCAACGAAGCACGTCCTCGTGAAGACTTCGGCGGCGGCGGTGGCGGCGGCGGCAAGAAAAGCTACGGCGGTGGCGGTGGCGGCGGCGGCGGCGGTGGATACCGCGGCGGCGGCGGTGGTGGCGGCGGCGGACGCCGTTACTAATTCGCCCCGGTCGAAGGACCGGAACGCGAATTCAACCCATCCAACAACTTCACAATTCAACAAGAAGCCCCGGAGATTTCTCCGGGGCTTTTTTTGGCTCATGAGGAACACGCCTGCCGATCCGAACCCTTCCGGATTGCGCGAGGGTTACTGCCCCGCCAAACCTCGCGACATTCGGCGTGGCGCATTCATCATCGGTCCCCGCCCAAAGAATGGCGGCCCTTCAGGCCGCAAACGGTTTTCCCTGCATGGAACCCAGCCCGTTGGGCTGGGCTAAAATATGTTCCGCCGTTGGCGGAAGGCACATGCCGCCGGCGGCCGGCTCGCGTTGTGGCACCAACGTTGCCGCGATTCCTTAGCCCAGCCCAACGGGCTGGGTTCACGTGTGCCCAAATCGATCCCGGCCTGAAGGGCCGGGATATGGGAGTTGACCCCCGCCGCGTCGCGAATCGCCGCCCTTCAGGCCGCAAACCCTTGCACGTCCGGTTACCCAGCCCGTTGGGCTGGGCTAAAATATGTTCCGCCGTTGGCGGAAGGCACATGCCGCCGGCGGCCGGCTCGCGTTGTGGCACCAACGGTGCCGCGATTCCTTAGCCCAGCCCAACGGGCTGGGTGCACGTGTGCCCAAATCGATCCCGGCCTGAAGGGCCGGGATATGGGAGTTGACCCCCGCCGCGTCGCGAATCGCCGCCCGTCAGGCCGCAAACCCTTGCACGTCCGGTTACCCAGCCCGTTGGGCTGGGCTAAAATATGTTCCGCCGTTGGCGGAAGGCACATGCCGCCGGCGGCCGGCTCGCATTGTGGCACCAACGGTGCCGCGATTCCTTAGCCCAGCCCAACGGGCTGGGTGCACGTGTGCCCAAATCGATCCCGGCCTGAACGGCCGGGATATGGGAGTTGACCCCCGCCGCGTCGCGAATCGCCGCCCGTCAGGCCGCAAACGGTTTTCCCTGCATGGAACCCAGCCCGTTGGGCTGGGCTAAAATATGTTCCGCCGTTGGCGGAAGGCGCATCCCGCCGGTGGCCGACTCGCATTGTGGCACCAACGGTGCCGCACCGGATCATGATCGAAGCGGCCAACAAACCAGGCATGCTCGCGGAACCACTAATGCGCGCACGTACAGGCGTACTCGGGACTGTTGCAACCCGAGCAATTGGTGAGATTAAGTTGAAACTTGCTCGCGATCGGCTTTGCTTCCGCATTCGCCTTGATTTGCACCACCGTCGGAAAATCGTTCCCGGGAGGGAGCACCTCCGCAGAAATCAAGTGATCGCCGATTTTTGTGAAGGTCAACTTTGTCGGAGCAGAACGATCGCCGGCCGTGACCGTCACTACCTGGGACTCGGGCGCGACAACCTTGTTGTCACCGGTCACAAACGTGATCTGCACTTTGCGATCC